>Ga0066652_100000025_pt1 | contig 124281 bp, 123 predicted proteins | sample GraSoiAngelo_101_FD_71413 | JGI IMG/M metagenome (GOLD analysis project Ga0066652, IMG submission 71413) | Grasslands soil microbial communities from the Angelo Coastal Reserve, California, USA - 14_0903_02_30cm | ecosystem: Environmental > Terrestrial > Soil > Grasslands | place: USA... | reverse complement strand
GCCGTTGTAGAAGCCCTTCTCCGCGAGGTCGATGAAGTTCTTCACGTGATTCGGCGCGACGTCGGGGAAGAAGCGGATGTCGATCTCGCCCGCCGTCGTGTGCAGTTCGGCGACTTTGTTTTCGTAGTAGCTCGCCGGCTTTTCCTGCGCGGCCGGCGGCTGCGTCGCCGTCGCCTGGGTCCCCGTGGACGCTGTCGTCGTCGCGGTGTCGTTGGCCGGCGAATTCGATGGCGCGCATGCGGCCGCAATCGCCATCAGCAGTGCAAAGCAAGCATGTTTCAAGCGTGACCTCCGTCCAAAATCGCCGCGCATCCTAGCACGCAGCAAGCCATCGATCAGCGGATCAGCGGCCGAGGACGGCCGGGCCCGCCGGAGCGGTCACGATGCGGATGCTGCCGCCCGTTGCCTGCACGATCACGCGCTCGCCGCCGCCGTTGATCGTGCCGATCGCGTGGATGCGCGTCTTGCCGTCGACGCTTTCGCGGCTGATCGAGAGCCCGGGGAAATCGGCCTGGATCGTGTTCGCGTCGGGATCGTCGGTAATGATGGTGAGATCGAGCGCCGCACCGAACGCGGGGCCGACGTTGAGAACGACGTTGCCCTTCTCCGTTGTCGCTTCGATGCGCTGCTTGCGCGTCGCGCGATCGACGCCGATCGTGATGTCGCCGGAGCGCGTCGTCGCATCGATGGCGCCCGCGGCCTGGCGCACGACGATGTCGCCGCCGCCCGACGTCAGCTTCGTCGGTCCGCCGGTGTAGAGCAGGCGGATCGTGCCGCCGGTGGTCTCGATCGTTCCGCCGCGGCGCGCCGCTTCGACGAACACGTCGCCCGCGCTGGTCGACGCTTTCAGAGTGCCGAGGATCTCGCCGAGCTGCAGCGGACCGCCGCTCGATTTCACGGTGCAGTCGCCGAAGACCGATCCGAGCTGCACGCGGCCCGCGTCCGTCGACAACAGAGCCGCGCCGCGTACTTCGGTGATCGTGATCTCGCCGACCATCGTGCTGTAGGTGATCGATCCCTCGACGATGCCGCGCCGCAGGGCGGCTTTCGAAACGTTGACTTCGTTCGGCGGAACGGCGATGCGCGGACTCGTGCGCACGGACTGGATGACATTTTCGGGAATGCCGTTGCCGAGGAGGTGCACGTTGCCGGTCAGCGATGCAGTCATCAGCAGCGGTCCGCCGGGAGCGTTCAGGCTGCCGCGGAACGACGGACCGGCGAGCATGCCGCGCACGGGAAGATTCGTGCGGATGTCGCCGCCCGGCGACTCCGCGACCCAACGCAGATCGGTGTCGGAGTTCAGGCGCACGGTCACGTGTCCGTTGACCGTCGTGAGGTGCGTTTCCGCGAGCAGCGACGGCGCGGTGTAGACGATCGAGCCGTTCGCACTGTCGACGGTCGCGGAGCCCGCACAGTTCTCGATGAACACGGTGCCGCCGAAGTTCTTCACGTACACGCTGCCGCGCATGCCGGTGACGCGCACGTGATTGCTCCACGTCGAGAGCACGCGGAGGTTCACGCCGCGCGGCACGCGCAACCGCCAGAAGACGGAGCTCGACCACTGCTTCGTGCGCGGCCCGCCCATCATCGTTTGCAGAATGCGATTCGTCGTGTCGCCGCGGACCGTCAGTTCCGTGAAGTGGCGTCCCTCTTCGATTCCCTCGTCGTCCGTCGCGACGACCGTCTTCAGAACATCGGAGAACAGTTCCTCGCCGTCGATGCCCATGATCTCGATGTCGCCGCTGCCGGTGTCGAGCGTCAGCGTGCCGTTCCCGCTGAGATCGAACTTCGCTTCGACGCGGAACGTTTTCCCGACGCTGTGCGCGGCCGAAGCGGCGCTCGCGGCGAAGATCAGGACGGTGAAGAGGAATCGGACCTTCATTTACGGTTTGATGTTTTTCAATGCCTCCGCGGCCTTCATGCGGACGTAGAGGTTTTCATCGTTCTGCGAGGCCTTCTGCCGCAGCGTGTCGACGGCTTCGGCGTCGAGCGTTCCGCTGCGCGCGATGATCGCCAGCGCCTCGACGGCCTTGATGCGCACGGCCGGGTTCGGATCGCTCTTCAGCGCATCGATCAGCGCGTCGCGCGTCGGCGATGTGGACCCCGAGGGCGGCAGATGCGTGAGCGTGTCGACGGCGCGAAGGCGCACGCCTTCATGCTCGTCGTTGCGCAGCACTTTCGCGAGCGCGCTCACGATTTCAGGATCGGCGTTGGCGGGATTCGAGTACGCCTGCCGCACCATGTCGAGCGTCGTCGAGCGCGGCGAGATCGCCGACTCGTTCTCGAGCATGTACGACAGGAGGCGCACCATGCTCTTGTCTTTCGGATTGCCGTTGACGGTCCAGCGCGACGTGATGTCGAACGAGAGTCCGATGCGATTGTCGGCCGCATCGGCATCCGTGAACGTGACGTTGCTGATGTTCGGACGTCCTTCGATCACCGGGCTGATCGTGTTCGCGTCGACGACACGCGTCTCCGCGATCGAGAGCGGCTGGATCGGCGACGATCCTCTGTCCTGAATGCTGTTGACGAACACGCCACTCGGCTGAATGCGCGGCGCCGTTCTGTTGCCCGCGAAGAATCCACCGCCGACGAGCACTGCGACTGCCGCGGCCTGCGCGATCCATTTGAATGACGGCCGTCGATGAAACGGAACGACGTTGTCAGCGGGCTGAGAGCCCGCCGCTCCACTGAGACCTGCTGCTTCGAGAAAGCGCGCCTTCACCCGCGCCGGCACTTCGAGCTCCGGCAGCTCGTCCATCACGCGCCACGTCTCGCGGTACGCGTTCCACTCATCGCTGCATTCCACGCAGTTTTCGATGTGCTGATGCGTGAGCTCCCGCTGCGCCGCGTCGAGCGACTCGGTCAGCAGCAGCGGCAGTTTTTCTCTCAAAGCACTACATTCAGCCATCGGTCACCTCCGGCGGTACGACCGCCAGCGCTCGTTGCTCCGGCCTTCCGGCACGTCGTCATATGACCCCTCGCTCGCCGGCTTCGAGCGGCGCAACGCGCCCGACACCGTCGCGACCTCCAAAACCTGCGAGCGTCTTCTTCAACGTCTCCATGGCGCGAAAGACACGGGTCTTGACCGCGCCTTCCGAGCAGCCTGCGATTTGAGCAATTTCCGCGTACGACAGACCCTGGTACCGCGACAGAAGAATCGCTTCGCGCTGTTCGGGCGTGAGCGCCTGCAGCGCCTTTTGCACGAGTTGCTCGTTTTCGCGCCGCTCGAGCGTGCGGTCAGGCGCGAGCTCGCTCGGTGCCGGCAGCGAGATGAGCACCTCTTCCGTCTCCTTCGCCTTGTTGTCCGCTTTTCTCAGATAGTCGCGACACCAGTTCGCGGTGATCGAGAACAACCACGTGGACAGCTTGGCGTCTCCGTGAAACTGATTGGCGTACTTCAGCATCTTGACGAACACTTCCTGCGTCGCATCCTCGGCCGCTTCGGCATTCTTCAAGAATCGAAACGCGAAGTTGTAAATCCGACCGCTGTAGCGGTCATAGATCTCCGACGCCGGGGCGTAATCACCACCCTGAACGATTCGCATCAGCTCCTGATCGCTCAGGTGTTTCATCGGCCCCGGTTCTGTGCCCTTGGACGGCATCATGGCTAAAAGGTTACGGAGTGGCTCGGACGGTGGAGGACAGGCAATCCTGCCTGTCAAACGTGGACAGGCGAGATCGCCTGTCCTCCACTTGCGACGGCCGGAACAAGGTCCGGAACCCGTTCATTCGAATCCGTCCAGGCGGCCACGAGCGCCATGAGGTTCAACATCAGATAAAAGACTTCCGTGTCTCCGAAGTTGAACTCGAAAAGCCCTGCAACGGTGAGACTTACGGTCACAGCCACGCCGATCTCGGCCCACATCCGCTGCGTCCGCCATGCCTGCGCACACTGGCGAAGGAAGAGGGCGAGGAGGGTGATGTAGGCGGCGAGGCCGAGGATTCCGCGCTCGGCCCATAGCTGGACGATGTTGTTGTGGAGGTGCGGCGGACGGGGCCGCGGCGCGTCCTGTTTGCGGTAGATCGCGTACGACTCCTTCACGTTCGCGGGACCGACGCCGAGAACGGGATGATCGCGGATCATCTCCACGCCGGCCTGCAGCATGCGGATGCGATCGAAGTTCGACGACTGCTTCATGTCGAAGACGGAGATCAATCGCCCGAAGAGACTGAGCGGCAGGAACGTGATGAAGAGCAGCAGGACCGGCAGCGCGTAGTAACGGATCTGCGTGCGCGTCAGCATCAGCAGCGCGAACACGGCCGCGCCCCAGCCGAGCCACACGCTGCGCGTGAACGTGAGGAGAAGCGTCGTCGTCGACAAAAGCGTGACGGCGAGCCACAGCGGCTTGCGCTGGCGCCACCAGAGGACGAGAAACATCAGCGACAGCGGAAGCAGCAAGCCAGAGAACGTCATCACGTGAGACGACGGCCCGCTGATGCGATGCTCGAGCGTGCGCGAGTCGAGCGTCGCGAACTGCAGGAGCGCCCAGATCGAGCTGCCGCCCGCGAGGAGCGCGTACGGGTAGAGGATCTGTTCCTTCAGCTCCGGGATCTCGCGATAGAGAATGATCGCGGCGGGAAAGATCAGCATCTTGAACCAGAGCGCGCCTTCCGCGCCCTGATGAATGTGCGTGGCCGCCGCGAGCGCGGAGATGCTGGAGACGAGGCCGTACAAAAAAAGCGGGTAGTAGAGGATGTGAAACGAGAAGCGCAGCTCGCCGCGCGCGACCGCCCACGCGACGCAGAAGACGGCGCCGAACGCCATCAGCATGAGCAGCGCGATCTTGTGCTGGAAGAGGATTTGGAGGATGTAGAAGACGATGGCTGCGCGAACGAGCCCGCGTCTACTCGTCAAGAGCTTCTTCAACGAGCATCACCGGAATGTCGCTCACGATCGGATACACGCGCCGGCACTTGACGCACTGCAATCCCTCTTCGACCACCGGTTCCTCGCCGCGAAACTTGTCGCGGAACTTGTCGCGGATCGGGCCGCGCTTCGCCTCCGGAAGCGGAACGAGCTTGACCTCTTCCTTGCAGAGCGGGCAGGCTAGGATTTCCAGCAACTCTTGGTCTACGGCCATCGGCCGGACTATAAAGCAGAAAGCAGAAAGCAGAAAGCAGAAGTGATCTCGCCGTCCTTTCTGCTTTCTGCCTTCTGCTTTCTGCTTTTTTATGAAAGTTCTTCATCTTGCGGCTGGAAATCGCTGGACCGGTGCGGCCGCACCTGCATTCGCCGAAGTCGAGGCGCTGCGCGCGGCGGGCGTCGATGCCCACTATGCATATGTGGGCGGCTACAAATTGCAGGCGAAGCTCGAACATCACGACTTCGCACATCCGCTGATCGAAAAAGCGCAGAACCCGCTCTCGTTCCTCCGCACGATCCAGAAACTCGACCGCATCATCGACCAGCACGGCTTCGACGTCCTGCACGCGCACCTCACCTACGACCACTGGCTCGCGCGCGTCGTGATCCGCGGCCGCTCGATCGCACTCGCCCGCACGTTCCACGCGCGACGCGTGGTGCGCCGCGATCCCTTCACGCGCTCGCTCCTCAATCGCACACAAGTCTGCTGCGTGATCAACGACGCGTTCGCACTGGAAGATCGGGAGGTCGTTTTCACTCCACCGCCGGTCGATCGCCAGCAATTCCAACCGACCGGAGCGAATGCACGCGCGCTGTACGACATCGCCGACGACGTGCCGCTCATGACCGCGATCGGAAAACTATCGAAAGGCCGCGGCTTCGAAGCCGCACTGCAAACCTTCGCGATTCTGCGTTCGGCGATCCCAACCGCACGCCTCATGATCATCGGCCACGGCGAGCACCGCCCCGCCCTCGAAGACCTCACCCAATCCCTCGGCATCACCGAGCACGTCACCTGGGCCGGCTATCACGAAGACGATCTCGCCGATCACTACCGAGCGTCGAACCTGTTGCTCTTCACCGCGCGCGGCTCCGACGAAGGCCACCGCGCGATTCTCGAGGCGATGGCGTGCGGCGTTCCGCCGGCCACGTACCCGCTCGAAGGCGTGCGCGCGCTGGTCGATGCTGCGCACATCGCAGCCGCCTCGACGCCTGCGGCTCTCGCGAACGCCGCGGCAGCACTGCTCGCGCGCGAGCCGCTGCGCGAGGCGATGGTGCAACGATCGCAGGAGTTCGGCTACGCGCGGGCGGCGGGGCGGTTGATCGAGGCGTACGAGCGGGTCATCTGACGCTTTGGACTGCGGCGGCTACACCGCCGCTTTCCGGATACTTGGCTTCCGTGTAGCGCAGGCTTTCCAGCCTGCGCCTGGGGGCAGGCTAGAAAGCCTGCCCTACACCAAAAGCGGCAGCGTAGCTGCCGCAGTCCAAAGCGTCATACCGATGCGATCACTTTCAGCTCGACCGAGATCGGCGTCGGTAACGAGTCCACGCCGACGGTGGTGCGCGTCGGCTGGATTTTGCCGAAGTATTCGGCGTAGACCTTGTTGAAGCGGTCGAAGTCGCGTTTCATGTCGGTGAGGTAGACGGTGACGTCGAGGACTTTTTCCAGCGAGCTGCCGGCGTCTTCGAGAACCGCGCGGATGTTCTCGATGCACGCGCGGGTCTGCACTTCGATGTCGTTCGGTCCGGGAATCTCGCCGGTGACGGGCTTGCGCGGGCCGATGCCGGAGAGGAAGAGGAAGTTGCCGACGCGGCGCGCGTGCGGATAGGGGCCGACCGGCTTCGGCGCGCGCTCGGTGCGGATGACGTCGGACTGCGAGGACATTTCGCTCTCGCGATGCACGTCCGGTGACTCGGCGAGGACATTGTGCGTTTCGAGTCCCGTGCCGCTCGTTGCAGCGAACGTCGGCACCGGGCCTTCGTCGAATTCTTTTTCCCAGTCGATCTGCTTCCGCTCGTTCGGCGTCAGTTCGACGATTCCGCAGCCCGTTCCCCACACCGGCTGGTACTCCCAGACTTTTCCGTCGTATTTGTTGTGCTCCCCCATCACGGCGCCGAGCCACCAGATGGCCTTGAAGCCCATGTCGGCATTCGCCTCGCGGCCGAAATCGCGCGCGACCTGCGCAACGTCTTCCAGTCGTCCCTCGCCGAGCATCTCCAGGATCTTGCGATTCCACTCGTCGTCTTTCTGCGAAGAAATTCGATCGTGGGCAGGGTCAATGTCCGCCACTTCGTAGCGATTGGAGAGATTCGTCACCAGAACGACGACCGTCTTTTTTCCATACGCCTCGATCGCAGCGCGCGCCGCAAACCCCAATGCGCGCGTCTCCTCGCGCTCCGCGTAGATGTTGCAGGAGACGATCGACGCGGGAATCGCATTGTCGGGATTGAGCAGCTTCAATGCGACCACTGTTCCGGTATCGATCGGAAAGCCGTGATACGCGACCGTGGCCGCCTGCATTCCGTGCTCTTTACAGAGGCCGGCGTAGAGTTTCCCGAATTCAGGATCGACGCGAAATTCGTAGGGGATCTCGCCGAGCTCGTACCAGTTCTGATCGACGAGCGTCCATTTCGGCTTGGGATCGACCTGGAACAAGTGGCCGATGACGCTGAACCACTGCGTGGAATAGACGAGCATTAGCTCTGCGCCGCTCTGGGCGATCTCACGGCCGATTGCTTCGTAGGCGTATTTGAGTTTCGCCCATCCTTCGTTCTGGTCCGGCGCCAGGAGAATATGGGGCTGCCCTGGCACCAAGTACGCTTTGATTAATTGTGAATTGTGAATTGTGGATTGTGGATTCACTGCGTTTGGGCCTTTCGGATGATCGTTGTGAGGATAGCGACGATTTGATTGCAGTCGCTGACGAGGTCACCAGCGTCTGTGAGTTTCTTGGTCGCGTGAAGGAGTCTGAGCCAGTAGTGCGATTCTCGCGCTTCTTTCAGCGCGATCGAACACTTATGAATGAAATCGGGCCTGCTTTGTGCGGCATCCGCTTCTTCGAGGTTCGCACCGATCGACGAACCCGACCGCAGCAGCTGTGCGCTCATCACGCGTCCGCTCCCGCCCCGCGGCCACAACGTGTCGTGCAGTTCTACTACGGCGCACGCAAACCGAAATGACCGATCCCGAATATCGTCGCCCTTAGCCATCGCGATCTCTCAATCCACAATTCCCAATTCACAATTCTCAATTCGCCGTGACCACCTGCGAAACCGCCTTCTCCCTCAACTGCGGATCCCAGCCGACGACGGCGTTCCCCGTTCCAATGACGGTCCAGTACCCATAAACCTCGCCGGCGTAATCAGGGAAATTCAAAGCGGACAGCATCCACGCGAGCGATCCCGCCTTCACTTCCGACACGGCGTGGTCCATGAATTCGGGGAGGATTGCGATCAGTTCTTTGGTGCGGCCGCTGCGCATGAGATCGAGGACCTGCATGTCCCACAAATATCCGGAGTGCTCGTAGACGTGCTCGCGGGACATGTCTTCGGGGATGTCCGGCTCGGTCGTGAAGTGGCGGTGCGAGAGTGTGTTCGAGGCGAGGAGAATCGCGCGGCGGCCGCTTTTCTCGATGGCACGGCGCGTGGCCTGGCCGAGCTTGACCATCTGGGCCTGGCCCATTTCATTGGAGAAGTAATAAGGCGAATTGTTCGAGGAAATGCCCACAATCGGGATGTCCCACTCCGGATTCATCATGTGGCACGAGACGATCGTGCCGTAGTCGACGCGGAAATTCGGATTGCACATCATCTTCGTATTCAATCCGTCGTTGCGGCCTTCTTCGGCGATCAGTTCGGCCAGCTCGACATCGACTTTGAGGTCGTATTGGAAGCGGAAGAGATTGGGGAAAATCGGGTCGACCGACAGGCCGTGAAATTCGGGGAGGCCGAGGAAGTGATGGCCGATGACGGTTTGCCAGTGCGGGGAGTGGACGAGCAATACATCAGGTTTTTTGGCGAGGAAGTGTTTGCGCGCGCGCTCGTAGCCCCAGCGCAGGACTTCCCAGCCGCACTCCGATTTCGGCTCGTTGCGCCAGTGATTCTCTCCGTAGACGATGTGCGGTGGGTGGGGTGCGAGAAGACCGCCGACGATTTCGCCTTTGTTCATCGATTCACCTGTTGTATGGATATTCGTTGATCCAGTGGAAGCCGCGCGTTGTCAGGTGGAACGACTGCTCGTTCGCCTTGTGCAGAAGCGCGTGGTACATGTGTCCGTCCATCGATCCGTCGAGGACGATCTCATTCGGTGCCGGGCGTTTGAAGAACAGCGTCGCCGACCATTTCGGATCGTTGCGCTTCTTGAGGTGCATCATTCCGTTGCTCTCGCTGAGCTCCAGGCCATAGCGCGTGCGGCTATCGAACATGTTCTGGAATGCGACCGTCTGTGCGTAGTCGAAGACAAGGCGCCGCCAGCGCGTTCCGTCCGTGACGAGCGGCGGGTGGTCCACGCCGTCGACGGTCAGCGTGTCGACGTTCCAGATCCCGCGAATCGGCGAGCGAGGTATTTGGATGCCCGTCGCCTGCTGAAAGGCGCTGAAAATGATGAACAGCGCGACTGCAGTACCGAGGACAAAGCCGGCGATGCGCCGCGATTTCCGTTGAAAGAGCTGCGAGGGCGGATGCAGCACGAAGAACTGCGCGAGCCGGCGCGTGTCGGGAAGCACGAGGAACACGGCCATCGCCAGGAGATGCGACGAGAAGAGCTTCACCGGCACGTCATAGAAGAAATTCAGCGCGACGATGTTGGCGAGGACGGCGATGCCGATCAGCGCGCCGAGAAGCGCGGTGCGGCGGATCATGAGCAGGACGCCGCTGAGCAGTTCGCCGACGCCGGTGAAAAACGTGTAGGCCGCCGATGCGCCCATGAACGTCCAGACGAGTCCCATCGGCGACGCGTCGCCGAACGGCTGGGTGAGACGATCGATCGTCGGCGCGGGGAACTGCGTCGGCGGAATGACCTTCGCCGCGCCGTACGCGATCATCGCCGCGCCCAGCGCGAAGCGGACGTAGACGTGCAGCCATCCGTGGAGGCGCGTGTAGGCGAGGCGGCGGCGATCGAGGATCGACCAGATTAGCGTCACCGCGACCGCGACGACGAGCATGCACAGCGCCTTGACGTAGTCGTAGGTCGTGTCGCCGCTGCCGTTGGTGAAGATCGTGATCGTGAGCCCGAAGAATCGCTTCCCGACCGCGGGCACGATCGCGCGCCACATCTGCTCGTCGAACCTGCCGAACACGCCGAACACCTTCGGCCAGAAGTAGTCGAGCGGGAACGGGAAGTTGTAGAGGATGAGATACGAGAACGCGAAGCGGAAGAGGACGCGCGTGATCGGGTTCCAGCGCACGGCCGGTACTGTCACCACAGCCGGCGGTGCGACGTCGATCGTTTCATCCCAGCTCGATGCAGACATTCATTCACCTGTTGAACGGTAGCTCGTTGATCCAGTGAAAGCCGCGTGTGGTGAGGCGGAACGACGCGTCTTCGTCCGACTTGCGAAGCGTCGCGTGGATGTTGCGGCCATCGAATGATCCGTCGATCACCATCGTGGCCGGAACGGGGCGATGGTACGTGAGCGTCCACTTTGACTCATCGCCTTTGGTCAGCTGTATCGTTCCTTTTTTCTCGTCGACCTCCAGGCCGTAGCGCGTGCGCCGTCCGACCATCGGATAGATCGCGATGACGCCGGGACGGTCGATGACGACGTGGCGCCAGCGCGTGTCGTCGGAGATGAGCGGCGGGCGATTCACGCCGTCGATGACCAGCGTGTCGACGTTCCAGATGCCGCGCAGCGAGGACCGCGTCTCGAAATACGTGCGCTCTTCGATTGAAGATTGCAAACCCTTCATGATGACGAGCAGCACCAGCGCGGTGCGGAGCACGATGCCGGCAATGCGCAGCCATTTGCGGTCCACGAGCGGCGCCGGCCGATAGAGAAAAAACGTCTGCGCGAGCCGTTTCGCGTCGGGCAGCACCAGGAACACGGCCATCGCCAGAAGGTGCGCGGAGAAGAGCTTGACCGGCACGTCGTAGAAGAAATTCAGCGCCACGACGTTCGACATGACGGCAATCGTGATCAGCGCGCCGAGGAGCGTCGTGCGGCGGAACGTGAGCAGGAGACCGCCGAGCATCTCGCTGGCGCCGGTGAAGATCGTGTATCCCTTCGACGCGCCCATGAACGTCCAGAGGAGGCCCATCGGCGACGCGTCGCCGAACGATTGCAGCAGACGGTCGAGGCCGGGCGCCGCGAATTGCGCGGGGATGATCTTGGCCGTGCCGTACAGGAACATCGTGCAGGCCAGCGAGAAGCGGATGTAGACGCGCAGCCATTCGTACAGCCGCGCGTACTCGACGCGGCGGCGATCGAGGATCGACCAGATCAGCGTCGCGGCACACGCGACGACGAAGATGCAGAGGACCTTGTAGTAGTCATACGTCGTATCGCCGCTGCCGGGAATGGCGACGACGATCGTGACTCCGAAGAAGCGTTTGGCGACCGCCTTGACGATCGCCTCCCACATCGCCTCGTAGCCCAGCGCCCGGTCCCGGATCATGTCGAACGGGAAGGGGAAGTTGTAAAGGACGAGATACGAGAACGCGAAGCGGAACGCGATGCGCGTCGCGAGCTTCCAGCGCGCGGCCGTCACCGCGGGAACAGCGGGAGATGCAGAAACGGGAACTGCTTCATCCCAGCTTGACGCAGACATTCTTCGCCTCCGTGAAGAACTCGAGCGACTCGAAACCGCCTTCGCGTCCGACGCCGCTGTCCTTCGCGCCGCCGAACGGCACGCGCAGGTCGCGCAGCAGCCAGCAGTTGATCCAGACCGTGCCGCTGTCGATCGCCGCGGCGACGCGATGCGCGCGCTTGAGGTCGCGCGTCCACAAAGATGCGGAGAGGCCGTAGCGCGTCGAGTTCGCGAACGCGACCGCTTCCTCTTCGTGATCGAACGGCGTGATCGTGACGACGGGACCAAAGATCTCTTCCTGCAGCACGCGCCGGTCGCATCCGAGTCCGGTGATCACGGTCGGCTCGACGAAGTAGCCGTCGCGGTCGACGCGCGAGCCGCCGGCGACGATCGTGCCGCCTTCTTCTTTCGCGAGCTCGATGTAGCCGAGGACTTTGTGGAGATGCGCTTCGCTGATCAGCGCGCCGACCTGCGTCGATTCGTCGGACGGATCGCCGATCTTCAGTTTCTTCGCGCCCTCCGTGAACGCATCGACGAACTGGTCGTAGATCGAGCGCTCGACGAAGACGCGCGAGCCGCAGAGGCAGATCTCGCCCTGGTTCCAGAACGCGGAGCGGAGCGACGTGCGGATGGCGTCGTTGAGATCGGCGTCGGCGAAGACGACCGTCGGATTTTTTCCGCCGAGCTCCAGCGAGAGCTTCTTGAACATCGGCGCGGCGGACGCGGCGACGCGCGCACCGGTCACGGTGCCGCCGGTGAACGAGATCATCGGAACGTCGCGATGCTCGACGAGCGCGGCGCCGGCCTTCGCGCCGTAGCCGTGGACGATGTTCATGACGCCGGCCGGCACGCCGGCTTCGAGCGAGAGCTGCGCGAGGCGATCGGCGGTTAACGGCGTCAACTCCGACGGCTTGGCCACGCAGGTGTTGCCGCTGGCGATCGCCGGCGCGATTTTCCACGAGAGCAGATACAGCGGCAGGTTCCACGGCGAGATCAGTCCGGCGACGCCGAGAGGCTGGCGGAGCGTGTAGTTGAGCGCGGTGGTGTCGGTGATGTGCGCTGCGCTGGCGTGATGAAGAATCGCGGTGGCGAAGAAGCGGAAGTTGGCGACGGCGCGCGGGATGTCGAGCGCGCGAGCGAGCGAGAGCGGCTTGCCGTTGTCGCGGCTCTCGATGCGCGCGAGGTCGTCGAGATTTTGTTCGATGAGATCGGCGAGCCTGAGAAGAATGCGCGAGCGCTCTTCGGCGGTCGTGCGGCTCCACACCGGGAACGCGTTCTTCGCCGCCGCAACCGCGGCGTCGACATCGGCGGCATCGCTGTCCGGAACGTCCGCGATCGGCTGCGCGGTCGCGGGGTTGATGTCGGGAAAATACGCGCCGCTTTTCGGCGCGACGAATTCGCCGCCGATGAAGTTCGATATTCGCATCACGTCAGGCTCTCCGCGCCCGCGCCCGCGCCCGCGCCCGCTTCCGCGCCCGGGGCGGGGGACGCAGTCGCTTCGCTCCCCCACCCCGGGCGCGGGCTCGGGCTCGGGCTCGGGGCTACGGAACTCATCGCACAAACTCCTCCGGATCGAACTCCCAGCGATCGATGTCGGGATCCCACGAGTCCCACGGAACGATCGCCGCCATCCGCTCGCGCAAATCGGGCGGGATCACTTCGGGGACGATGAACGCTTTCTGGCGGCGCAGTTTGTAGGGGTTGCGGAACTCGAAGCCGAGGACGCCGAGGATGTAGCGCGCGATGTACCACGTCGCCTGCGGGTTCCAGCCGTGGGCGATCTTGACGACGACGCCGAGGCCTTCGGGATATTCGGGATGCTCGATCGAGAGACCGAGCAGGCCGTCCGCTCCTTCTTTCGCGAGCACGCGTCCGCCGCAGGCCTTGAGGATCGTCGAGTCGAGGCGGTTGAAGCCGCCGATGAGATCGGGATGCGCGATCATCGCGTTCCAGATCCAATCGTCGTGTTTCTCGGTGACGAGGTTCGCGAAGAGCCGTGCGAGATCGGTGACGGTCATCGACACGGTCGGCAGTCCGCATCCGTCCTTCGCGATCGTTCCGTTCGTCCAATCGGGAGCAAGGACCTTGCGGAGATAGCGCAGGTACTCCTGAAAAAACGGATGGTGCGGCCAGACGTAGCCGACGCGGCGCCAGCCTTTCAGTTTGCAGCCGCGCAGGATCGCGGCATGCTCGCCGGAGCAGCAGTGATACCACCGGCGCGGGCGGCGCACCTGCCGGCCGAACTGCACGAGCGGCACGTCGAGCGGCGCCTGCATCATGCCCCATTCGCCTTCGAGCAAAATGGATCGCGCCGTCGCGACGTGCTCGGCGTCGCCGTTGTGCGACGCGACGGAGATCGCCTTCTGCTCGCTCGTCAGCGCGCTCGCGAATTCCTTCGCGAACACTTTCATCATGATCGGCTTCACCATCGAGCGCCCGTAGACCTCTACGTTGCCGCCGAACGAATAGATGAGATTGCGCCCAGAAACCCACGACACCGCGCCGTGAATCGTGTTCTCGGCGACGCCGTTGCGGCGGTACTCGACGAGCGGCTGCCAGTTCGGCATCGGCCGCGCGAAGTTGACGGCGGCGGTCTCGTCGAACGCTTGCGCCGGTTGATCGATCATCGTCATAGCAGGCAAGGGCGCATAGGCTCAAAGGCGCATAGGCTCATAGAGATTTCTGTGAGCCTGTGAGCCCTTGAGCCTGTGAGCCTACAAATTCCGGCGCAACTTTCTCCATAAAGTCCGTCATGTTCTTCATCACGCGCTTCGAGTCGTGATTGTTGAAGTCGAACCAAAGCATCAACCGGTCGTCGGAGTGAAACCGTTCGCGCATCTGCGCGACGATTGCGTTCGCGTCTCCGACGAGCGCGTTGTTCGTGGCGCGGCGCACCTTTTCTTCGTCGAGCGTTCCTTCGAGCGCGCGCCAGTAGTTGGACAGCGCATTGCGCGCTTCTTCCGCGGCTTTTGCCGCGTCGTCGTTGATGAAGACGAGCACCGTGCGCGGCATCAGCCGGCGTTCCCACTGGCCCTGATAGTGCTCGCGCATCCGCTCGTTCGTTTTCTCGATCTCGTCGCCGGGCGTGATCGAGAGGTTGAACACGCCGACGGGGAGGATCGTATTGGCGAAGATCTGCGTCGCGGGATCGTGCGAGCCGATCGAGAGGCGCAGCAGGTCCATGCGCGATTCCTGCGGGATGATTTTCAAGTTCGGAAATCGCCAGCGCGGCTCGAGCTGTGTCCCCTCGATGAAGCGCGGCGCGATCATGTCGGAGTTGAGCACCTCGCCCTTCAACAGCCGGAGAAAGATCTCCGTCGCCTCTTCGAAGATTTTGTTCTTCACTGCCGGCCAGTTCGCACGCTCGAAATCGTCGCGTGGCACGATTCCGTACGGGATGTTGATGAACGGAAAGCGTCCCGACGCGAAGCCGACGGTGATGGTGCGCGTCTCGTTCGGATCGAGACCGTGCAGCGCGAGGAAAGTCTTGATGCGCTCGGCCGCGGCGATCGGTCCGCCGTTGCAGAGGATGTTCATGATCGCGGAGCCGATGCCGATGCGCTTCGTGCGCGCGAACACGCGATGGCCGAGCTGAAGGATGTCCGTGTTCAATCCGATCTCGCCGGCAAAGTGCGGGATGACGGCGCCGGGATTCGTCTTCTGGACTTCCGTCGAGAGATGGCTCTCCGCGACCCACGCCGTGCCGAAGCCGAGGCGGTCGGCGAGCTCGATCTGCTCGAAGAAATTCTCGAACATCACGCGCTCGGACGGCATGTAGCCGTCGACGACGGTCTGGCAGATCGAGAAGAAGATGTCGAGCTCCATCGCAGTGGAGCCTACATTACCTCAGGAGCAACGGCTCCCTGATCACGGGCGGCGCGTCTTCAGGCACGAGCGCGTTGATGCGGCGCACGAGCTCTTCGTACGGCGAGCCGGGCGCGTACATCGGGTTCGTCATCATCACGCGGCGTCCGCCGCCGCGCGTGAGGTGGAGGTACTCGTACTCCGCTCCCTCGGGCGCCTCGATCTCGATCGGCTCGAGGTCGTCAAAGTGCGACGCGGCGACCAGCGTGACGATGTCCTGCGCGGACTCCGGCGACGCGGCGCCGCGCGACGTGACCTGGATCGCGAGGACGGTCGCGTCGTCGACATCGAGCGCGTTGCGCTTCAACGCGATCAGCTCGGCCGCATCGGACGCGAGGAAGCGGCACGTCATCTCTTCCTCCCAGTCCGAATCGCCGCCCCAGCCGCGGATCACGAGCTCGCCGGGATGACGCGCGCGAACGAGCGATTCCGCAGCGGCGTCTTTCTCGTGCGCGAGAAAGGCCTCGGCCGCGTCATCGAGGAGCGGCGTGCGGCCGAACAGGTCCGCGACGTCGGCGACCGGCAGCTCTTCGCGCGCGAGTCGCGCCGCGGCGAGGAGTCCGCGCTGTTCTTCGATATCGTGGCCCGCGAGAATCCGCCGCTCGCCGGCGCTGTCGCCGATGAGGATCGCGACGATGCCGGCCATCGCGCCGCCGGCAGCGCGCAGGCGGCCGAGCGCGGGCGGCGAAGTGCGGATGAACTCGCGGCTCTCGATCGCACTCGCGATCTCGTCCGCGCTCGCGCTACCGTCGAGCATGCGTGCGATGAACAACTCGTTCGCGGCCGGCACGGGCCACGTCTCGACAACGCCGATCAGCTCCTCACTGAGCTCCGGCTGATCGCGCCGGATCTCTTCGGCACGACGGACGACCATGCGCGCGACATCGTCCCGATCGTGGTCCGACGACAGCACACGAAACCCGATCATCACTTCGGCCGGGAAGTGCTCCGTCGCGTCGTACATCATGAAGTCGGCGCGGTCATCTCTCGCCAGCGCGAGCGCAACGGCAGCTTCGAGTCCGCGCGCGAGCTCGATCGCTGCGTAGCCGCCGTCGGCGTCGAGCGCGGCAATGACGCGCGCGCGGTCGTCGTTGCTCTCCATCGTCTCGATCAGTTTGCGCATCGTGTCGTTGCCGCGTGGGTCGTGCAATTCTCCGAGCGCTTCGGCGGCGTACGAACGAATCGTGTCGTCGCTTTCGTGCTCGAGCACCCAGAGAAGACCGGGGATCGCATCGGTCATGCCGAGGCGCGCGACCGATTGCACGATGCGCAGCCGGACCATGCCGAAATCTTCGATCCAGCCGGGATTCGACAGCCACGGCAACAGCGGCCGCAGCGCGTCGGCGCGCGCGGTGTTGAGATTGAACATGCCGAGCGTGTTGGCGGCGAGCGTGCGCGCGGCCTGATTCGGACTGTCGAGCAATCGAACGTAGATCGGAATCCAGTGATCGGCGTCCGAGCCGGAAATCATCGCGGCGGCCGTGTAGCGTTCGAGCTCGGGGACGGAGCCGCCCGCCAGAAGTTGCAGCAGCCATTCGTCGCGACCGTCCCACTTGGCGGCGGCGAGCGCGTCGATCGCCCATTCGCGTGCGGTCTCCGCCGCGACAGGGTCGGCAGCGATGCTCTGCAATGCGCGCAGATACTCGTCGCTTTGCGTGATTCGATAGAGATACGTGATCGCCAGCGCGCGCGTGTTCGGCTGCGGCGATGCCGCGAGCTGCAGCAGCACCGGCTCCGCGCGCGCGGGATCGGAGAACGCGAGCGCGCCGACGTCTTCCATTCCGCTGACGTAGCCGCGATCGTCGTCCATCGCCGTCAGCGCATACGCGGCGAGCGTCTCGCGCTCGGACTCGCAATGCAGCAGCATCCAATTCGCGACGTCGGCGTTTTCCGCCGCCGGCTGCACCGCCCGGCAGACGTCGGCACGCGCGGGGAGAAAGTTGACGATCGACGGCAGGAGGTCGGGACGCTTGTCGATCACCTCGACGAGCCGCTCGCTCACTTTGTCGCCCGGTATCTTGTCCTGCTGCATCGGCAGCGCCCAAAATCCCGCGAGCTGATCGAGCGGCGCATCGTCGGGCGGCTCTTCGGGTGGATCCTGCACCATGCCGGGACGCGGCACCGGCAACGCGAGGAGGTCCTGCACCAAATCCCCGAGCGCCACGGGCGCGACGAGGAGCAGCGCGATGGCAATTGCACGCCGCATGGTCATTGGACGCACAAGCCGTCGATTACGATACCGGCATGCGTGCGCGCGTTCTTCCGCTGCTTCTTCTCGTCGCCTGCGTGACGGCGATTCCCGCGAATCGCTACGGCCTCCACGTCGTCCCCGATCTCGCGACGTACCAGCACGTTGCGCAGCACGATTCCTCGAAGCGCCTCGTCGATCTCGAGTCCCTCGGCATCGCGATCGACGTCCGTTACGCAACGCCAAACAATTTCATGAAGCAGACGCTGTATCCGGTCGCGAAGGCGTATCTGCGCGCTCCCGCCGCGCGCGCGCTCGCCGACGTGAACCGCGAGCTCGCCGCGCGCGGCCTTGCCATGAAAGTGTTCGACGCGTATCGGCCGTATCGGATCACCGAGAAGATGTGGGAGCCGATCAAGAATCCCGACTTCGTCGCCGATCCGGCGAAAGGCTCACGCCACAATCGCGGCGCGGCCGTCGATCTGACGCTCATCGATCGCGCGACCGGCAACGAGCTGGCGATGCCGACGCCGTACGACGACTTCACGCCGCGCGCGCGGAACGACTTCAACGATCTGCCCGCCGAAGCGCTCGCGAATCGCGCGCTGCTGCGCGACGTGATGACGAAGCACGGCTTCGAGCCGCTCCCGTCCGAATGGTGGCATTACGACTTCAAGGGATGGGAGCGGTTCGAGTTGATGGATGTGCCGTTGGAGGAGCTGAGGAGAGCGGGCGTCCCGCCCGCCTAAGCGGAGCATCTTGCTCCGCTTACATGCGCGCCGGGCGAGACGCCCGACGCGTGCGGCCGGGACGGCCGCTTTCCGAGAGGTATGCGAAAGCGGCGGCGTAGGCCGCCGCAGTCCAAAGGTCAGAAGCGCGCCACCATTGACAGCGAGGCGACCTTGAACGTGTCGGATGAGTCGTACGCGGCGTCGATCTGGAATCGCGGCCACGCGAGTCCCGCGCCGACCGACACGTGGTTCTGCGCTTCCCCCTTCGGGAACAACAGCGCCTCGGCGATGAAGTCGGCGCGATTGACCGGGCCCTTCCACGTCACCGAGTGCGCGGGATCGCGCCAGAAGCCGGCGCGGATCGCGACCGGGATCTTCGTCGCGAAAAAGTATTCGGCGCCGAGGCGAAGCTCCGTCACGTCGTCGGCCTGGAACGGATCGCCTTGCAGCGAGCGGACGTCGGCGACCGATGCGACGAAGTCGTCGGTGAGATTCGAGTACTTCACGTGCACCGCGTCGGCGTTGATCGTCAACACGGGGATCGGACGGAACGAAACGCCGACGCCCATGATGTCGGGAATGTGAAACGTCGTTTCGGCGACCTGCAGGAAATCGAAATTCGTGACCGCGCCGGAGAAGAAGAGCGGCGTTTTGAATTTCGGCCCCTGCTTGTACACGCCGCCGAAGCTCAGCTTGTCGCTGGGCGCGTACTTGAAGCCGACGGCGAACGTGACGTCGCTGACCTCCTCGATCTCCACCTCGCCGTTGTTGGTTTTGGCGGTCGCTTGCACGGAGACGGTGCTGGGATCAAAGTCCTGCGTGAAACGGAACGTGAATGCCGCTTCGCGGAAGCGCTGGTAGCGCGCCGTTGCGCCGATCGAGAACTTCGGATGGATCTGCCACGCGCCGGCGATGCCGAAGGTGCGCTGGCGAACGTCGAGCGCGGAGATGAACGGATCGATGCGGAACTCGAAGCACGCGGACGGGTTGTGCGTCGAGTTGCGGAGCGCGTCACACGCCGCCTCGGTGATCGGATTGCCGCCGCCGGCGGGGAGGAAGAAGTTCGGCGTCTTCGTCTCCTGACGGCCGGTGGTCTGATTGAACGTCGGCGCGACGATGCCGCCGCCCTGGTTGTTCAGCGGCTCGTGGTAGTAGACGCCGAAGGTAAATTTTTTGACAGGGAACACCGCGCTGGCAAAGCTGACGTTGACGCGGTTGCTGTAGTGCGTAAACGGCGTGCGCACGACGTCGGGGAACGTGCCGCTCGTCGAGAAGAGCTGCTGCTCCTGGTAGTTGCGCAGCTCGACGGAAAATTCAGGCTTGCGCAGAATCGTGAGGCCGGCGGGATTCGCTTCCGCGGCCGAGGCATCGTCGGCGAGACCGAGGAACGCGCCGCCCATGCCGAGAGAGCGCGCGCCCGGATTGCCGAAGTTGAACTGCAGGCCGGAGAGCGCTTCGATGTCGACGTTTTGTGCAAACGCGGGGATCGCGATCAAAAGTAACAGTGCGAGTTTGCGCATGCCAAAGAATAGCAGGCTCATAGGTTCATAGAGCAAGGGCTCATGGGCGTTGACGCTCAGAGCTTCGAGGCGATCCATCCCGCGCTGCCGAGGATCAGCGTGAGCAGGAGAATCGTGCCGCCGATGAAGATGCTCTGCGTGCGCAGCGAGCGTCCCTTCAACGACGTGTAGCGCAGGCTGAAGAGGTAGGGCACGAGGAACGCCATCGCCGAAAAGGAATCGACGTACGTGCGGTCGCCGAGGCGAATGTGCATCGTCATCCAGATCGCGGTCAGCAGCAGCGTCCCGCCGAGATTCACGACGAGACTCTTTCGCGCATCCTCGCGTGTCACTCGCCCACCCGATGCGGCACAGCCCAGTTTCATCATCGTTCCGTTCATGGTTACTCCTTCTTGTTTTGCGTCCGGTTGCACAGGGATCTTCTGCGGTTCCAGCCACGCGTCGATCGCACCGGCGATGAGGTCGATGCCCGCGTGGAGCGAGAACGGCTGCGAATCGATCAACGCGCGGACCTCGTCGCCGTAGCGGCGGCGCCAGCGCGGCGGGTACAGCGCCAGCAGCCAGGTCATGCGCTCGCCAGGCGGCGCTGCCCGATGCGCGCGACGTTCTGGATGCTGGCCAGCCGTGCCCGCAGCGCCTTCTCGCCGAGAGCCGTGATGCGATAGGGATTGCGACGGTCGTCCGCGCCAATGGCCTCGATCAACCCGCGGGCTTCGAGCCGCGAGATCGCGCCATACAGCGTGCCCGGTCCCAGGCGCAGGTCCGCGATGCGGGCGATGTCTTCGGTCATCGCGTATCCGTGCTTCGGTCCGTCGGCGAGGCTGATGAGAATCAGCAGCGCCGGCTCCGAGAAACGTCCGAACTCTTCCAGTTCCCGATCGATGTCCGCCTTCTTCATCCGCGCCGTACTCCGTCTCACGTACTACGTTGTACGTATTAGTACGTCCGGCGTAGCAGAAAGTCAAGAGCGTCGGATTCGTCAGTCAGCAGTACTGGAGGCGCGTGAAAGAGTCTCGCGACCGAGTCTGCGCGCCGGAGCCGCATCAGCTTCGTGGTTGCTTGCATCCCGAATCCATCGGTGCGCGGCTCTGAGCAGCAGAGCCAAATGCGTGCAATGTCAGCCTGGATGACAAGAAATTCGTCGTGCGGCTCCGAGCGCCAGAGTTGAATGACAGCCGCGCCCACATGAATGATCAGAAACTAGTCACGCGGCTCTGAGCGCCAGACCCGGACGGCGTCCGTGCCGTCATGAATGATCAGAAATTGATCACGCGGCTCTGCGCGCCAGAGCCGAACGGCGGCCGCGTCGGCATGAATCACGAGAAACTGGTCACGCGGCTCTGCGCGCCAGAGCCGGACGGTGACCGCGTCGGCATGAATGACGAGAAATTGATCACGCGGCTCTGCGCGCCAGAGCCGGACGGTGACCGAATCGTCATGAATGACGAGAAACCGGTCACGCGGCTTTAAGCGTCAGACCCGGACGGCGACCGCGTCGGCGTGAATGACGAGAATTCGTGCGCGGCTGTGTGGAGCGACAGAGCCAAACACCTAGGTGCTCAGATTAGTGGGGCCGACGAATTCGAGCCCGCGACCCGCCGTAACAGGGCGGGCGTTCTAACGGTAACCGTCAATGGGTCGTCGATTCGATGCGTTCGACACGCGCCTGAAGATCGGCGAAAGCCTGTTCCAGAGCGCGGACACGGCGGTCGAGCTCCGCGTGCGAGAACTTGATCATCGACTGCGTTTCCGTGAAGCCGTGATCCATTTGCTCTTCGATATCCGCTGTCTTACGATCGAGTTTCTCATCAACGACGGAAATGGCTTCGGAAAGCACGTCGAATCGCTTCTCCAATCGTTCCGCGACGACGTCGAAGTGCCGACGCGTTTCGGTTGCCGTACTCGCGATCAGCTCTTTCAACTCTTCGTCCATCGCCGGCATCTTACCTCGGCCTTCACGCATGTAGAAGCGTCCCGACTCGGTACGGGGAAACCCGCGACCTCCGGCGTGACAGACCGGAGTGCTAACTGCCTTCTTCCCGCTTCCGAGGAGACGGCGCCTCGCAAGCTCTGATAACACGGCCGTTAGCGCCCCAAAGGGGCCGACCTTGTGAGGGCACGTTGTGAGCGCGGGGACGGGCCGGGGATCACACCTTCTTTCTCATCGCCGGTTGGCGCTCGCGATTGCGTTGCGGTTGCCAGTTCATCCTGCATCCTTCATCCTTGATCCCTCCCGATGGAACCCGTCAACCTCTCCGAGCTCTTCAGGGATTCGCGTGACGTCGAAGACTTTCTCGCCGCGTACGGTGAAGAGATACCGCCGAAACCCGACGATGCGCGGAAACACGCACTGACGATCGTCGAGACGGTGGACCCGACGCATGTCGTCGGCGTGCTGTTTGGGTTTGCTCGAAATTTCGCTCGGATGGTCAGCGAGATCGCGGACTTCTGCGCGACGCAGGGCGCTGCCATCAGCGGCCAGATCCAGCTCCCTCACGACGAGGTGTCCCTCGACCTCAGGAGCCTGCAGTCCGCCTGGGCGTTCGCCGGATCAGCGCCGGACGTCGCAAGCCTCGAAGCGCGCTCGCATGCGCTTGCCGCCGCGCTGGAAGACGTGGCGCTGCGGCTGAACAGCGGCGATCTCGTACGCGAGGAAACCGAAGAACGGCTCACCGGGTTCGGCCGCGCGCTCCGGAGCTCACCCGATCCGGTCCATCGCATGATCTCGCGATCGATCTCCGGGACGACACGGGACATTCACCACGAGCTGGTGTCGGAAGCGGATCTCCGCGCGCTGGAACTGGCGATCGAAGCAGTCGACGAGACATCCTCAGCGCTGGCTGCCGTGCCGCTCTCGGCGGCGGCCGCGACGGCGTTGCAACAGGTCCAGCAGCATCTGCCCGCACTCGTGGAGGAATTGCGACACAAAGAAATCGATCCGACGGGCGAGGCGTCACCGATCGTCCTTGGACTGACTGACGAGATCATGCTGTTGACCACGCAGCTTCGGGATCTCGGCGCCGAGATGGTCGAAGGTGAGCGGGTGAGCCGAGGCTTTCAGGATTTCCTCCGCACGGAGTTCTGGCCCGCCCGCTGGCGGGTTTACGAGCTATGGCTGCTGGTGCGCCTCCTCGGAGTCCTGAAGGGCATCGGCGGTCGTCTCCAGCTCTTCGGAGTGGACAAAGGAATCTGGCGCGTCCGGTATGGACATGCTGAGGAGCCGGTAGCCAGAGCGACGTTTTCCGCGGGCGAGGTCGACTTCTATTACCAGTACTGGCGAGACAGCGCCGAAGGTGCCGACATGCCGGACCTGGTTGCGGCCATGCGCGGCGGACGGCCCATCGCGGTGATCGATCCGAAGCACGGCCGTAGCTATTCGCGCAGCCGGGTGCAGGCGGTGCTGACGCGTTACGCGACGCAGCTCGACGCGGACCTGACCGCCATCGTCAACTACTTCCCGATGCGCAGCTATCCCTTCGAGAATGTTCGCACGCCGATGCGATCGTGGATCCTCGCGTCGGATGTCGCGCCGGGCACGAATGCCAGCCGTCGTCTCGAGCTTCTGTTTGAGGAAACCCTTCGCGGACGCGGATTCCACGAAGCCGAGGAGCCGTACATTTCTTCGCCGACGGCGAGCCAGCCGCGCGCGGTGCGGCCGGCGGATCTCATCTACTGGGCGACGGAAGAGAGGGAGGTCGACGAACCCGCCGGCTTCTGGCGCTCATCCGCGGACGCTACGACGCTGCCGGTGAAGGGCTTGGCAGGCCGGGACAACGTGCAGCTCGACGCCTCACCCGACGGCATGGGCCTTCTCATACTGCGAGAGCCCGACGTCACGCTGCTGCGTGTCGGCCAGGCCCCGAAGCGGATCGCTGACTGGACAAGCAAATATTTCATTTCATCGGTTGGCTGGTCACCCGATGGCGAATACTTCGTCCTTCCGTTGGACAAAGGCATTGTCCTTTTTGATCGGAGCGGCGATCGCGTCGATGGCTGGCCGGATGGAGCGGGATTCATGGGATGGCACCCTGAGGGACACTCCCTCTATTGCCTGTCCGGCAGCGGCGAAACATCTCGCACGCTCACGTTCTTCGCGCCTGACCGCGGCGTGATCTGGGAACGGCGTCTCACGTTCACAGGGAACGTGCGCACGTCGCTTCTCAAAGGGCGGGTGGAGCGGGGGCCCACGGATGACAGCGTGCTGCTCCACATCGATTATGTCGGCAAATACCGCATCGACGGTGGAGCAGTGGAACCGTCGGACGAGGGCATGCCGCTGAGCGTCTCGCCGAGCGGTCGTCATGTCATTGAGGAAGGACCTCATAGCCGGCACGACCGTACGCTGCTGCGCATCACCGACCGGCGCGGCCAGCAACTCCCGCTGGTGCGCTACACGGGGCCACTTCCGCCGTTTGTGCGCTGGAGCCCTGACGAAGCGAGATTTGCATTCATCGCGCAGGACAGGGACCTTCCGGCGCGGCTCTTCACCGTACGCGTCGGTGAGCGCCATGCCCGCGCGACCTCGCTCCCCGGTCAGGAGCCTGCGACCTTTGCCTGGGTCTCACCGAAACTGCGGACGTAGTTTGCTTTGCGCGACTCTCGGCGTGACAGGCCCCGACGCTCGCGTCGAAGTCACGCATCGCCCACAATGATGCCATGCCGTCTATGCGCGACATGGTCTCCGGCCGCGACTTTCAACTTCGCTATGCGCTGCACCGCCTGACGCTGCTCGCAATCGGGGCCGATCCGCTGCACGCCCGCGTTGCTCGCCTCCGTCTTGAATGGCCGCTGGGAAGCGTATGGGCAGACGTGGTGCTCCAGGAAGAGGACGGCCGCATCGTCGAGATCGTGGAGTGCAAGGAGCATCAGAACCACATCGCAATCAAATCGCTGCGCACGTTTTTCGCCGACGTCAGGAAGACCGCCGTGCTCGTACCAGATGCGCGGTTCCGCTTCGCGACGAACGCGCGGCACCTGCCAAATGGAAAGGCGCCGTCGGCATGGAGGGCGCCGCCGATCGATCCAAGTCGCATTACGTGGGAGGTTGACGTCCCGAACAAGGACTCGCTTGCTGCCGAATGCATAGCGTATTTCGCGCGCGGCTCGCGTGACCCGTTCGTGGTCTACGCCAAACTGTACGCGCGTCTTGCGGCACAGGCGGCGGCGCGGCTGCAGCGCGATGGCACGGTCTTCGTCAATGCCGTGAAGGATCTGCACGCCTGGCTCTTCTCGGACATCGACCCGAACCGTCTCAGCGCGGACCTTTCGATCGCGGGCGAGGAGAGCTTCGCGATCGACGAGTTGCGCTCCATCCTTCGCCAAGGCCGGCCGCGCCAGCGTGCACTCGATACAGCGCGCATCGTGGCCATGCGCTCGGTCGCCACCGGAATACTTTCCGACAGCATGGTCACGCTCGAGCAGGTCTTCATCGACCCGTCAGCCAACACGGTCGTGCATCACTCTGAGGTGGATCGCACACGGTCGGTCGAGTCCACGTTGTCGCTGCTTTTCGAATGGCTCGCCACCAAGCGTGCGCACGGTGCCGGGCGCCTCGCCGGCGTCCACGGCGCCGACGTCCCGCTCCTCCTCCTCGGCGACTTCGGGTTCGGCAAGACGTCGGTGCTCGCGACGTTCGCCTATCGTCTGCTCGACCACGATCCGACCATATGGCCGATCTTCGTCCGGTTGCGAAACCTGAAAGCGGCCGGCACGTCGATCCCGTTGCTCGAGGCGCTGCGCAAACACGTGCGCGGCTCCCATGGAATCGACATCGACGAAACCGAGGACGAGATCTGTCTTCTCTGCGATGGCTTCGACGAACTCAATCTCTTCTACACGCAGAGCGATCAGCACCAGTGGGTCGAGGAGGGGTACCGCCAGCTCTCGTCGCTCGCGCAACGGGCGAACGTCACGGTGATCATCTCGAGCCGGCCGATTCTCTTCGTCTCGTCCGAGGCGGCGCTGAGGGATGGAGCGACGCGGATTCATCTGCGCGAGTTCGACGACGCCCGCATCCGCCGCTGGTGCGAGCGCTATCGGGAGAGCGCGAGTCTGGCGCCGGAGTTCTCGTTCGAGTTTCTCGATGAGCGCGATCTCGTCGAAGTCGCGCGTACGCCGATCGTGCTCTACATGATCGCGCGCATCTTCGAGACGCAGCGCGATCTGCTCGAGGCGAAGCGCTACACCCGTGCTGAGATCTATCGCCTCTTCATCACGTGGACGGAGCGCGGGCGCTATCACACTGACGAGGAGAAGCACGCGCTGCCCGCGAATTACCGTGAGATTTTGCAGGAGATCGCGTGGCTACTGTTCCAGAGCGGCAAGGGCGCGGTGGCGGCAGGCGAGTTGCTCGAAGGTCTGCGGGCGACGTTCGGCGCAACTGTCGACCGCATTCCCATCGATCGCAACATCCTCGTGGCTCACATGCTGCGCACCTCGGGCGACGTGAGCGACGCGGGAGACGTGATCGAATTCACGCATCAGTCATTTCGCGAATACCTGGTGGCCGAGCGCATCTGGCGATTGCTCGGCCCGATCCGCGCAGGCGAACCGCTTCAGGCCGCGACGTGGATCGCGCTCGCAGGCCGCGTGCTCACCGATGCGAAGGTGTCGCTGCTGAGGGAGATGGTAGCGACGCTGCCGGAGGCGGAGGCGAAGGCGTTGTACGAAGGCCTCGACGGCGCGGACAACATCCACAACTATTGGGCGAAGTGGTCGCAGCCGATGTGGGCACGACTTGAGGGCGAAGAGCTCCGCGGGTGGTTCGCGACGCTCCCTTCGCGCGCCGCGGGGATGGCTGTGCTGGCGTTCGTGCTTCGCGTGGCCGCGTACCAGCGATGCGGTGAGGCGATGGAGCTCGCGCCGCCGCGTAGCGAGACGTTGCGGCGATTGATTTTGTTTCTGCAGGCGTTCCCGGAGGCGGGCGTCGCCGCCGAAGCGGAGACCCTGCTGCTGCAGAACCTCCAAGGCCTTCGTCTCGAAGAGGGATCATCGCTCCGAGGAGTCGAGCTGAGCGGGACCGACATCTCCGAATGCCGGTTGCGCGGCATCGGCTTCGAGGGCGCGTTACTCGCCGGGCTGGTCGCGACGGACGGAACGTTCATCGACTGCAGCTTCAGCCGCACGATGTTCGACCTGACCGCCTATGGAGCGACGTTCGACGACTGCGACTTCACCTCCGCGCGTCTCATCCTCGGCTGGCCGGAGGAACCGTCTGATCTGCGTTTCACGAACTGCCGCTTCGACGACGCCGTGTTCGAAACGCTCACTCTCCGCGGCCCGTCGTTCACGGGTTGCACGTTCGAAGGCGCGCGCGTTGCGATCGTAGGAAATCCGGCGGTGCTCATCGAGGCCACGCTCGACGCTGCGGCACGCAGGTACTTTCAGGAGGCCGGAGTTCGGCTCGTCCGCTCGCGCTAATTCAGGCGACGTGCCGCTGCTTCATCACGCGAGCGCACTGACCGAACCGTTGACGCCGGCCGCGGTCCCCCATGGGGGCGCCCTGTATCACTCCTCGCGCCGAACGGGCGTCCCGTGCAGATCACGCGCGACCTGCGCAGCTTCTGGAATGGCGGATGTCAGCAAGTGCGGAAGGAGTTGCGCGGACGCTATCCGAAGCATCCGTGGCCCGAAGATCCGTGGACGGCACCAGGAAACGCATCGAAAAACGATCATCATGAGGAATGCGTAAATCCGTTCGTTCTCTCGTCGGCCGCGAGACCCGGCCGGCACGCGTCGAATTCCGCCTTGCCGGTGGGATGGAGAAGGGGTTCGCGCTGAAGGGGCTGACGCAGCCGATCGGCCTCGCCGCCGGCGACAACGACGTCTCCCTGTCCATTGAGACCGACCGGACCACATAGCCGGGGATTCACGACGGGCATTCTCGAAGTGCGAGGCGCGGAAGGGGACGCCGGGCAGGACGGGGTCGCACCTTTGCTCGGCTTCCAGGTCCGGATCATTACGTCGCGATTCTGGTTTTCACCGGTTTGCCTTTGGAGCGCGTGCGCCGTGCTGGCTCTCGTCAGTTTGATCTTCCTCACCATTGCACGGGGGGCCGAACGTCCGGCGCAGGACCACGTCGAGCGGCCGGACGACAAACCCGCGCCTGCGGTCGCGCCGGTGTCCCGCGAGCGGGAGAAGGATGATCGGCGACCCGCGTTGCTCGCGGAGAGGAATGAACTGCAAGCCTCACTGCGCCGATTGAGGAAAGAGGCGGCCGAACTCGAACGCCGCTGCGCCCAGCTCGAGCGTGAGATTTTGCGGATCTCGAGCGGAGCTGAGGAGCTACCGACGGTGTTTGATGCCATCGGGTAGAAGAACGCCTCGCCTCTTCGGGTCACATCGAAACCATTGTCGATAGCGAGGGCGGCGGTGAGCTTCGCCAGATGCGAGGATGCCGCTGATGGACGCTGTTGTCCAACCGATTGCCGCCACTCGCGTGGTCTTGAGGCAGTCTTTCCGTGGAACACTCGCTCCGATTTGTGAAACATCGCGCCCTTTCGCGGCGGTTTCTGCGCAGGTTTTCGTGTCCGAGAATCGCGACCTTGCGAGTCAGCTTGCGAGTTACAACTTTCTAAGCGAACCCGCTGAAAACACGAAACGCCGCGAAGTCGCGGCGCATGAGTGCTTTAGATTGGCGGGCCTGACCGGGCTCGAACCCGCGACCTCCGGCGTGACAGACCGGAGGTCTAAACAACTGATCATTTGCGTCCCGCGATATCCACTATCAGGCCTATCGACCTCGCTCACAGCCGCCCCGCCCGCACGCCCTCGATCACACTCGCCACCACATCCGCGGGCGGACCTAAAAGCTTCGCTCTGTCCTTGCGCCAGCTCCACTCGATCTGTCCTTGTGCGAGGCTCTTCGCGCCGACGGCGATGCGCAGCGGAAAGCCGATGAGGTCCGCGTCCTTGAATTTGACGCCGGGGCGTTCGTCGCGATCGTCGAAGAACGCGTCGATACCGGCGGCGAGCAAGTTTTCATAAACCTCGGTCGCGGTGCGCAGCACGCTCTCGTCTTTGCCGATCGACGTCACGACGACTTCGAACGGCGCGATCGGCATCGGCCAGATGATGCCGTCGTCGTCGTGGCTTTGTTCCACGGCGGCGGCAACCGTGCGTCCGATGCCGAGGCCGTAGCAGCCCATGATCATCGGCTTGCGCTCGCCCGACTCGTCGAGGAAATCGCAATGCATCGAGTCGGAATACTTCGTGCCGAGCTTGAAGATGTGGCCGACTTCGATGCCGCGATAGATCTCCAGCGGCGTGCCGCAGCGCACACACGGATCGCCTTTGATCGCGGTCGTAAAGTCGCCGTACTCGGGCTCCGGAAAATCGCGGCCCGGTGCGGCGTAGTCGAGATGCATGTCTTTCTTGTTGCCGCCGACGATCCATCGCGAGCGGCCCTGGAGCGAATGATCGGCGAGGACGCGCGCGCACTTCGTGCCGACCGGTCCGCAGTAACCGATTGGCCCACCTGTTTGTCGCTCGAACTCAGTCGCCCAAAACAGGCCCTCACCAGCCAGCAGATCAAGGCGATTCGTGCCGAGATGGTTCTTAATTTTTACCTCGTTTCCCTCTCGATCGCCACGGACCAACACCATCACGGGCCCTTCGTCAGCTTGGAAGACGAGCGTCTTCACGAGCTTCGAGGTCGGCATGCCGAGAAAGCGTCCGACGTCGTCGATCGTCTGCGTGCCGGGCGTGTGCACTTCGGCGACGGCCTGCGACGCCGGCGGCTCGACTTCGTCGTCGAAAAACTTCGATGTCGCCTTTTCGACGTTCGCGCCGTACCTGCAATTGGGGCAGCTCACGACCGCGTCCTCGCCCGACTGCGCGAGGACCATGAACTCGTGAGACGCCGATCCGCCGATCGCGCCGGTATCGGCTTCGACCGGAACGTGGTCTAACGAACAGCGATGGAAGACCGCGCTGTAGGCAGCACGCATCGTTTCGTACGTTTCGTCGAGCGACTCCCTCGACGAATGGAAGGAGTACGCGTCCTTCATGATGAACTCGCGGCCGCGCATCAGGCCGAAGCGCGGGCGCACTTCATCGCGGAACTTCGTCTGAATCTGGTAGAGGTTGATCGGCAGCCGGCGATACGAGTTGATCGTGTCGCGCACCGTATCGGTGATGACTTCCTCGTGCGTCGGGCCGAACACGAAGTCGCGATCGTGCCGGTCCTTGATCCGGAGCAGTTCCTTCCCGTACTTTTGCCACCGCCCCGATTCCATCCAGAGCTCCGCCGGCTGAATCGCCGGCATCAGGAGCTCGGCCGAGCCCGCGCGGTTCATTTCCTCGCGGACGATCAGTTCGAGTTTCTTGATCGATCGAAGACCGAGCGGCAGGTACGTGTAAATCCCCGCCGCGACCTTGCGGATCATTCCCGCGCGCATCATCAGCCTCTGGCTGATGACCTCCGCGTCGGCGGGAACCTCGCGCAACGTGTTGATGAAGTAACGGCTCCAGCGCATAAGGGGCGGGATTGTAACAGTTGGAAGAACGGAGAACGCAGAGCGCAGAACGTAGAATTGAGAAGCTTCTCATTCTGAATTCTTCGTTCTGCGTTCTGCGTTCTCCGTGGAGACTCGATGAACGAAAACAAGCTCCTCGTTTTTGATCGCTCCCCCGTCACGCGCATCATTTCCTGCGCATCCACCTTCGCGTCCGCTTCGATTTTCTTCATGTATTTGGCCGCGCACCCGGAGGACTACGAGGCGCTGCCGATGATCGGCCTCATCCTTCTCTTCCTCGGCACCGTCGTCGCCGCGGTCCTGCAGTACGGCGATCACATCTACTTTTCCGACTTCGGCGTGAAGTACGAGAACCGCTTGTTCAAGCTTTTCGGCAAGCGCGGGCAGTGGATGCGGTGGGAAGACATCATCGAAGTGCGCGAGGTGAAGCAGAAGATCCTGATCCTCTTTTCGCACGACGGGCGGCGGATGCTCGTCGACGCGATCCTTGGCTATGCGATTGCACGAGCGGAGATTCTCAGGCGAGCTCCACAGGCCATCCTGTCAGGGACACTCGCCCATGAGGATTCTTGACTCGCAAACGCGCCCTCATCGCTCTCGCCGTCGTTGTCGTTCTCACGCTCGCGATCGTGTTCGCGATGCGCAGACGCGTGCGCCGCGCGCGTGTCACGCATCCTGCGGCTGCCGAGGCGAAGCGCGAAGTTCCGGTTGGAATCCCACCGGTCGAACAGTGGACGTCGTACTTTGCGCGACTCGAAGGCGATGACCTCGCAGCGCTGCTAACACAAATCGAACAGAAACATCCCGATCTCTACAAACAGTGGTCGCTCGGCTATCTGCACGCGCGCGCGCTGATCGACGCGAACGAAGACGCGGACGCGCAGAAAAAGCTCGCGCCGTTTCTCGCGAAGGGAAATCCATTCCGCGAGCTCGCGCTCTATCACCGCTCGCAGATTCTCGAAGGCGAAGCCGCGAGCCGCGACCGTCTCGCGCTGATCGAAGAGTTCCCGCAGTCGCAGTATCGCGACGAGGCGATCGAAGACGAGGTCGAGTATCTCGACAACGCGCAGCGGCTCGCCGATTTCGCCGCGAAGGTCGCGCCTTCGGCTCCGACCGATCTGCGCCGCGAGATGAGTGCGCGCCTTGTCGAACTTACGGTCGAGGTGAATCCTGCCGCCGGCTCCGCGCGCGGACTCGCGCTCTTGCAGGGAGGTACGACCGACGACGCCTCCGACCGCGTCGCGCGCGCGCTCGATAAGCCGGAGCTGCTACGCAGGATGAACGTGCAGCAGTGGGCGATCCTCGGCGAGACGCTGCAGAACCACCGGCACTTCGACCGCGCAGCAGCGATTCTCACGATGGCGCTTCACTCGGCGTACTCGGACGATCTGCAGTTCGCGCTCGGCCGCAGCTTCTACGGCGGCGAAAAATACGCGGAGGCGCAAGCCGCCTATCTGCGCGGCGCGAACGCGACGAAGAACCTCGAACAGAAAACGCAGTTCTACTGGCACGCCGCCCGTTCGGCGCAGCTGCGCGGCGACGATGCGACCGCGGAACGATTGATGACGATGGCCATCGCCGTGAAAGGAAAATACCCCGCGACGCCGCCGGCGATCACGCAGCGAATGCGCACGCGTTTGCACCAGCGCCGCTACGCGGAGGCAGCGGGCGATCTCGCGCTGCTGCGCAAACTCGCGCCGAACGAGCACGCGATCGTCGAAGGATCGCTCGCCTACGCGCTGGCGATGCTCGCCACCGGAAAACGCGCGGCCGCGCTGTCGACGCTCAACTCCGTTCCGCCGAAAGTGCTGACCGACGCGGATGAAGAAGAGCTCGCGTACTGGCGACACAAAGGAGAACCGCAACGCCTGACGCTGCTCGATCAGCAAGTACAGCGCTGGCTCGCGCAGAAGCAATTCGAGTTGGCGAAGCGGATTCAAACCGAGCGCGTAAATCTGTCGGCGACCGATCGCGAAGCGCAGCTGAAAAAGCTGGCGGCGATTTATCGCGAGCTTCCCGCATATCGAGCCGTGCTCGAATTGCAGCCGGAGGCGCTGCCGAGTTTTCCGTTGAAGGAAACGAACCGCGACACGCTGCTCATGGCGATGGGTCTCGACGGCGAAGCCGTCGACACGATCGAAAAACGCTGGCCGCTGCGTCCGGCGCGCTCTGCGCTCACACGCGCGCTCGCGCTCAACCGCGGCGGCGCCGCGCACGAGTCGATCTACGCCGTCGAGGTGATGATGAAGTCGGTGCCGCGCGACTTTCATCCCGACCTCTTGCCGCCGGTCGTGCAGCAGCTTCTTTATCCGCGCTACTTCTACAACTTCGTGCTCGAAGACGCGAAAAAGTACAACGCCGATCCCGCGCTCGTCCTCGCCATCATGCGCGAGGAGTCGCGCTTCAACCCGCGCGCGAAGTCGCAGGCCGCCGCACGCGGCCTGCTGCAGTTCATCATCACGACCGCTCGCGACATCGGCCGCGACGTCGGCCTCGTAGAAGTCGATCCCGCCGATCTCTACGACCCCCGCATCATCATCCGCCTCGGCGCGAAATACATCAGCGAGCTCTCCGGACAATTCGGAGGCAACCGCTATCGCGCCACCGCCGCCTACAACGCCGGCCCGAAGCAGGTCGCGCTCTGGACGCGCCTCCAGCCCGCGCCTGGCGACGACTACTTCGTCAGCGCGATCAACTTCGATGAGACGAAGGCGTACGTGAAAAAGGTGATGCGGTCGTACGAGCGTTATCGGCGCTGACGCTTGTGGCGACCGCTGCCCTCAGCGGTCGCGGTGCCGCTGAGGCAGCGGCACCCACATCACGCGCGAATGACCCGTTCGTACATTTCGCGATAGCGCGGCACGATCTTCTCTTCGTCGAATCTCTCGAGCGCGACTTCGCGGGCGCGTTTGCCCATGCGCTTGCGCACGGCGGGGTCGCGCAGGATCTCGATCGCGCGCTCGGCCATCGCGTTCACGTCGCCGACCTTCACGAGGTAGCCGCTCTCGCCGTCGCTCACGACTTCGGGTAGGCCGCCGGCGTTCGATGCGATGACCGGAACTTCGGACGCCATCGCTTCGAGCGCGGCCATGCCGAAGGATTCGGTCTCGGACGGGAGCAGGAACAGATCGCACGCGCCGAGAACTTCTTCGAGGTTCGGGACGTTGCCGAGGAAGAAGACGCGGTCGTGGAAGCGATGCTGGCGGCAGTAGGCCTCGGCCTTCGAGCGATCGGGGCCGTCGCCGATCATGATGAGCCGCGCGGGAACGGAGGCGAGCGTTTTCTCGAAGACGCGCAGCACGTCCATGATCCGCTTCACCGGGCGGAAGTTCGACACGTGGCAGACGAGCTTCTCGTCCGGCGCGCCGAACATGTGGCAGAACTGGCTGGAGTCGCGTTTGAAGCGCATGCCGTCGACGAAGTTCGGGATCACGTCGATCGCTTTCTCGGTGTGAAAATTCTTCGCCGTCTCTTCCTTCAGCCACGTCGAGACCGCGGTCACGCCGTCCGACACTTCGATGCCGAACTTCGTGATCGGGAGGTAGCTCTCGTCGCGTCCGACCAGCGTGATGTCCGTGCCGTGCAGCGTCGTGATCACTTTCAGCTTCGAGCGCAGGATCTGCTTCGCGAGATGCGCACTGATCGCGTGCGGAATCGCGTAGTGCACATGCAGCACTTCGAGTTTCTCGTACGCCGCGACCTCGGCCATCTTCGTCGCCAAGGCCAGCGTGTACGGCGGATACGGATCGAACAGCGGATACGACGTGACGGTGACTTCGTGAAAATGCACGCGCTCGTGCAGGAGATTCAGCCGCGACGGCATCGCGTAGCTGATGAAGTGCACGTCGTCGCCGCGCTTCGCGAGCGCGAGCCCGAGCTCGGTCGCGACGACGCCGGAACCGCCGAAGGTCGGATAGCAGGTGATGCCGATTTTCATGAGCGGATGACAGATGGCAGATGGCGGATGGCAGAAGAACCCACGGGCGGGTGGGGCCATCTGCCTTCTGCCATCTGCCATCTCGTGTTCATGTCACTTCCCGCCCAGCATATGCCGACACCATGTCGTCGACACGCGGCGGTTGCTTCGAGATGAACGCCTCGCCGTACGCGGCGCCGATAAGCGCGCCGAAGTGTTTGCCGCGCGCCTCGATCATGTCGAGGAACTTCGGATCGGAGATGAACGTGTTCGGCTCGTTCGATTTCGGATCGAAGAACTGCGACTTGTAGGCGGCAATCGCATCCGTCTTCGTCTTCCAGGTCTCGCTGACGTCGACGATGAACGTCGGAGGGAACATGTAGTTTTGCAGGTAGTAAAGCACCGCCTGAGGCCGATGTGCTGGAAGGTCGGTCTTCAGCGACTTGAGTCCCGCGTAGAACGACGCGTCGGTGACGACGCGCCCGGTGCGCGCATGATCGGGATGGCGTTCGTCGGGATACGGAGTGATGACCAGCTTCGGCCGGTGCCGGCGGACGACATCGATGATCTGCAATTCCTCCTCGCGGCCGGCCCGGAGATTTCCGTCACCGAAGTCGAGAGTCAGACGGAACGCCGCGCCGAGGGTGTTCGCTGCCGCCTGCGACTCGCCCTGTCGCGTCTCGGGCGTACCGCGCGTTCCCATCTCGCCGCGCGTGAGATCGACCAAGCCGACGCGGAGTCCGTCCTTGACGAGCTTCGCCGCGGTTCCGCCGCACGAGAGCTCGGTGTCGTCGGCATGCGCGCTGATGAAGAGAACGTCGACTGTCATAAATTTTCGGTTGCTCGGTTACGCGGTCGCTCGGTTGCTCGGACCCGCCCAACCACCGCCGCGTAACCGCGCGACCGCGTAACTGCGCAACCTCTCCTTCATAGATCCACGATCTTGAACGCGTCCGCGTCCGGCTCGATCTCTTCGATCAGCCGGTCGACGAGCGTCTGTCCGTACTTCGTCCAATACGCGAACCAGCTCACCACGCGGTCCTGCACGTGGCGGTCTGGGTAGAGCGTCGCCACGAGCTCGCGCGCCGCGATGTAGCGCTCGCGGTCCTTGCGCGCGAGCCCTTGGATCGCGCGCGCCGAGAGTTTGTTGAAGTGATATTCGAGATGGCCGATCGAGCGCCGGATCGAGCCGGCGAGCGAATGGTCGGCGGGCAGCGCGAGCTCGTTGATCTCGGCGATGCGTTTCATCAAATCGCGCTGCGCTTCTTCGGTGATGTTGCGAACCTTCGTGACGCCGTCCGGCTCGCGTTCGGCGAGGATGTCGTCCGGCGACCTGAAGACAGAACACGGGTTGATGCCGAAACGTTCGAACGCGCGCACGACGCGGCGCGGCGCGACGAGGGCGTGGCCGCGGAGCGCGAGGCGCGGCTTCGGGATGCCGAGGAGATGGTGAAGCGGAGCGATTTGCGCGTAGTACGCGATCTCCGACGGGCCGCCGATGAAGATGTCGGGCTGGAAGATGAAGTCCTGCAGCAGCGGACGCGTGAGCGCGGACGTCGACGTGCGCTCGGGCTCGACCGGCTCGTTCGTCGCGTGGCGCGTGCCGTCGTCGTCGACGCGGAAGAGCAATGTGTACGCGTCGCCGTCGCGCGCGACGACCTGTTCCTGATAGCCCTGCGCGACGAGCTCCTGCGAGCGGTCGTGCAGTGCTTTCTGGACCTCGGATTCGCGCGCGCGGATTTGCTCGAACAGCGGCGCGCCGGCGCGGCGCAGTTCGGGGAGGAGCGCGTCGACGAGGATGATCTCGTTGCCGGTGATGCTCGCGATGAGCTCCGCAAACGAGTCGCGGAAGGTGATGCCCTCGCGGAGCCACTGCGGACGTTCGATTGGAAAGAGCGCGAGCAGCTGTTCGATCAGCGTCTCGGGAACGGGAAGCGATCCGACGACGGTCCGCGGACCGGCCGCGCGGATCGCGCGAATACAGACGAGATCGAGCTGCTGCTTCGCGTCGACGAGCGACGCGGGAACATAGATGCGCGCGATCTCCTCGAAGTCGTGATCCTCCGTTGCGAGCCAGAAGAACGCGTTGACCGGAATGTTCTGCTTCTCGAGATCGCGCTTGATGCGAATCAGCGACGCGATCTTCGCGAGCGTGTACAACGGACCGCCGGCGAAGCCGACCTGCTGGCCGGCGATGATCGTGAGGGCGTTGTCCTGGATGGTGGGGAAGATGCCCCAGTGTTGGTTGGATTCCAAGAGCTGATGGCGGATGGCAGATGGCAGATGGCCTTTCGAACTTCTGCCATCCGCCATCCGCCATCCGCCATCGAGGGCAAAGCGATTCATGCCTGGGTAACAGGCCAGCGGCACCCTCACGCTCATCGCCTGCGGCTCCCCATCAGGATCAGTCGCGGCGAGGCTTCCGTGAACGGCTCGCCTTCGAAGTTGCCAAAGGCGGTTTGGATGGTCAGGCCGGAATCGCAGAACATGGCGGAGATCTCGTCGAGATCGTATCCGCGGACGCGCTCCAGATAGCGGCGTTCACCGATCGTAATCCGTTTGTTGAACGACCTGTCAGATCCGTCGAACCAGCGCTCGAGCTGCACGGCCCCGAGGGGCGTGTCGCGCGTCTCACGCTGCACGAGCTTCTCCAGCTCGCGATGCACGTTGAGGTAGTCGAAGAGAAACGGCGCGCCCGTCTCCAGCACGCGCGCCATCTCGCGCACGACCTGCACGTTCTCCTCTTCCGTCGCGAAGTAGCCGAAGCTCGTAAAGAAGTTGACCAAGCCGCCGAACACCGCGTCGCAGAACGGCAGGTGGCGCATGTCCGCGCGCGCGACCGGCATCGCGCCGTACTCGCGCATTCCGGTGCGCAGCATCACGTACGAGAGATCGCAGCCGATTGCGTGATATCCGTGAGCGTGCAGCTCCTGAACGTGACGTCCCATGCCGCAGGCGAGATCGAGAACGGGATGCGCGATCGGTCCGCACTCGCGCGCGAAGAATGCGACCTGGCGGCGCGCCTCGTGCTCGTCACGGTGCGAATAGAGCTCGAGATACTCCTCGCCGAACCATTCCTGGTACCACGTCACCGCGCGGAGTCTACCGCGCGAGTCGCGCGGCGATCACGCGCACGTTTTCGCGCGCGCGCTCCAGCGCCGCTTCAAGCGAGGCCTCGAGCGCCTGCGCGTTCGCCAGCAGCTCTTCCATCTGCGCGTCCTCGGCGTCGACGTCGTGTATCTGCGCGGACGGCTCCGCGAATGGATTGTCGTATCCCGCGATCGGCTCCGGCTCCGCGACCGCAACCGCCGCGCCGAACGGATCTTCTTCGACGACCGCATCGACCGCGATGTCGATGGCGGAGTCGAACGGGTCGAGCTCCATGACGGGAGGTGGGGGTGGAGGCGGCGGGGGCGAGGGGGAGGCAGTCATCGACAACTTCGGCGTGCCCGCTGACGACGGCGTCACGCCGGCCCGCTGCTTCATGTCGGGCGGGCCGAGGGGCGGCTCGTCGTGCAGCATCGTGTCGACGTTCTTCTTCAGGTTGTCGAGGATCCGCGCGATCGCCGCGCGCAGCGTCGCCGTCACGCCGGTGCCGCCGATCGCCGACGCCTCGACGATCGGCGCGTCGCCGGCATGCAGATACGCGCTCATGTCGTCGACGCTGTCGACGTTCGGAAGATCGCGCTTGTTGTATTGAAAGATGAGCGCGATCTTGTCGGGATCGATGCGATTGACGCGGAGGTTCGTCCGCAGGTTCTCGAGGCTGTCGATGTTCGACTCGCGCATCGATTGCTGCGAGTCGGCGACGAACACCACGCCGTCCGCGCCGCGCAGCACGAGCTTGCGCGTCGCGTCGTAAAACACCTGGCCCGGCACCGTGTAGAGCTGCACGCGCACCTTCTGTCCCGCGATCGTGCCGAGCTCCATCGGCATGAAGTCGAAGAAGAGCGTGCGGTCCGTCTCCGTCGACATCGAGATCATCTTCCCTTTGTTCTCGAGCTTCGGGTTGCCGTAGATCTTCTCGAGGTTCGTCGTTTTTCCGCACAAACCCGGCCCGTAGTACACGAGCTTGACCGTGACTTCATTGATCGCCTTGTTGATGAGGACCATGTGAGGGGAAAAGCTTAGCGCATGAACGTATGAAGGCAGAAGGCAGAAAGCAGAAAGCAGAAGGAAGAAAGTAAGGAACGAGCCGCGCATTTTGCGATTTCTTACTTCTGCCTTCTGCCTTCTGCCCTCTGCCTTCATACAATGTCTCCCACGTGCTCTCCGCAGGTTCGCGAATCGGTCCCTACGAAGTCCTCTCTCTCCTCGGCGAGGGCGGCATGGGCGAGGTGTATCGCGGACGTGATCCGCGCCTCGGCCGCGACATCGCGATCAAGGTGCTGGCGAAAGATGCGTCGCAGGATGTCGAAGCAACGGGCCGGCTCGAGCGCGAGGCGCGCGCGATTGCTGCGCTGTCGCACCCGAACATCGTCGCCGTGCACGACGTCGGTCAGGAGAACGGCACGTTCTACGTCGTCACGGAGCTGCTCGAGGGAAAAACGCTGCGCGATTCGATTCGACAGTCGGCGCTCAACTGGCGGCGCGCGGTGGAGATCGGCGCGGAAGTGTGCGACGGACTCGCGGCCGCGCACGCGAAGTCGATCGTGCATCGCGACCTCAAGCCGGAGAATATTTTCCTCACCGCCGAAGGACGCGTGAAGATCCTCGACTTCGGACTCGCGCAGACCGATCCGGTGCTCACGCAGCGCGACGAAGCGTCGATCCCGACGAGGAAGTGGTTCCAGACCGATCCCGGCACGGTCATCGGCACACTCGGCTACATGTCGCCTGAGCAACTCCGCGGCGAGCCGGTCGATCCTTCCGCCGATCTCTTCTCCCTCGGCTGCATCCTCTTCGAGATGGTGACGGCGAAGCGTCCGTTCCATCGCGAGTCCGGCGCCGCAACGATCGCCGCGATTCTGAAAGACGACCTGCCGTCGAGCGATCTCGAAGCCGCGGTGCCGATGGAGTTCCAGCGCATCATCGAAGGCTGCGTCGAGAAGACTCCGTCGGCGCGTTTTCAATCGGCGCGCGATCTCGCGCTCACGCTGCGCGCGATCGGCAGCAGCGCGTCGATGCCGAAGGACAACCTCCTCGCGAATCTCACGAAGCGCCGCACGACGCGCTCGAAGACGATCGACTCGATCGCCGTTCTGCCGCTCGCAAACGAAACGAACGACGCGAACACCGAGTACCTCAGCGACGGAATCACCGAGGGCATCATCAATCAGCTGTCGCGACTGCCGAAGCTGAAGGTGATGGCGCGCAGCACGGTGTTTCGTTACAAGAATCGCGATGTCGACGCGCAAAGCATCGGCCGCGAGCTGCGCGTGCGCGCGGTGCTGACGGGACGGCTCAAACAGGCGGGCGACGGACTGCGCATCAACGTCGAGCTGGTCGACACGGTCGACGGATCGCAGTTGTGGGGCGAAACGTACAACCGCCCGCTCGCCGACCTCGTCGCGCTGCAGGACGACATGTCGCGCGAGATCACGGAGAAGCTGCGCCTCAAGCTCACCGGCGCGGAGAAAAAGAAACTGCGCAAGCAGTCGACGAAGAGCAGCGACGCGTACCAGCTCTATCTCAAAGGGCGCTATCACTGGAACAAACGCACCGAGGAGAGTCTGCGGCGGGGCATCAGCTTCTTCCGCGAGGCGATCGAGAACGACCCGTCATTCGCCGGCGCGTACGCGGGACTCGCGGACTGCTTCGTCACGATGACCACGAACATTCCGCTGCCGCCGCACGAGAACATGCCGAAGGCGAAAGCGGCGGCCATGCGCGCGATGGAGCTCGACGAAGGATTGGCCGAGGCGTGGGCGTCGCTGGGAGCAGTGCGGTGGTGGTTCGATTGGGATTGGGTCGGAGCGGAGGAGGCATATCGCCGCGCGATCGAGTTGAATCCGAACTACGCGACCGCACACGACGGCTACGCGATGCTCCTCGCCGCGCGCGCCCGCTATGACGATGCGCTCGAACAAGTCCGCAAAGCGGCCGACCTCGATCCGCTGTCGCTGATCATCGCCACGCACGCGGGATGGCCGCACTACTTCTCGCGCAACTACGACGCGGCGATTCGCTGCTTCCGCAAAGCGCTCGAGCTCGACGAGCGATTCATTCCCGCGGACGGATGGCTGGGAATGGCGCTGGGACAGCAAGGACGATACGGCGAAGCGATCGACGCGTTCACGCGTGCGCTCGAAGTCGATCGCGTGCCGATTCTCTTGACGATGCTCGCGCACACGCACGCGATCGCCGGCGACCGCGCAAAGGCGCTGTTCTATCTCGACGCGCTGCAGGTCGAGGCGAAGGATCGCTACGTCTCGCCCTACGACATCGCCGTCATTTACGCCGGACTCGGCGACAAAGAACGCGCACTCGAACAGCTGAAAGCGGCGCTCGACGACCGCTCGTCGTGGATGGTTTTTCTGAATGTGGATCCAAGATTGGACGGTTTGCGCGGAGAAGAGGAGTTTCGCGAAATCGCGAAGAGGTTAAACTAGGTGTCATCCTGAGTCGCGAAGATGACGAAGGATCTCCCGCGACGGCGCGTACAACGTTCTACCGCCGGGGATCCCTCGCTCCGCTCGGGATGACACGGAGAACTATGTCTCGCAAAGAACTCCTCGCGCGCGTCCTTCATGAACAGATCGTCGGTGTCGTCCGGGAAAATGATCCGATCGCCGCGGAAGCGGTCGCCGATGCGTTTGCATTGCACGGCATCCACGTCGTCGAGATCACGATGACGACTCCCGATGCGCTCGAATTGATCGCCACGATCGCGCAGCGCTACGCCAAAGACGACGTCGTTCTTGCCGCGGGCAGCGTGCGCAGCGCGAACGATGCTGCCGCCGCGCGTCGCGCGGGCGCGCAGATCATCGTCTCGCCGCACACCGATCCGCACGTCATCGAGTACGCGGCCGAGAACGATCTTCTCTGCGTCGCCGGCGCGGCCACCGCGACCGAGATCGTACGCGCGTGGGACGCCGGCTGCGATCTCGTGAAGATTTTCCCCGCGCACTACCTCGGCGGTCCCGACTTCATCCGCACGATTCGCGGCCCGATTCGCGACATCCCGCTCGTCGCCGGCGGCCCCGTGCCGCTGGACATGATCGAGAACTATCTCGACGCCGGCTGCGTCGCCGTCAACCTCGGCGCGTCGCTGGCCGTGCCCGATCTCGTAAAGACGCAGCAGTGGGAAGAGATCGGCCGCCGCGTGATGCTCGCGGCGTCGATCATCGCGTCGCGCAAGGCGATCGAGATCGCCGAATCCGAATACGTCCACTGATGGCTCTCGTTCTCGCCCTTCTGTTGTCAGCGTTCCCGTCGAACAGCCGCGTCTCGTGGATGCGGCTGGAGTCGTTTCACCTGATCATCGGCATGACGCGCGACGAGATGGTGAACGTCATCGCGCCGTGGAACCCGAAGTTCGGCAAGGACAAGAACGAGATCGTCATCGACTACAACGGCGACAAAGCGCTGACGCTGGAGTTGAAGAACGATCGCCTGCGCTCGGTGCGCTTCGAATTTTTCGCGCTGCTTCCCGAAATTCGAAAGGCATTCGACGAGGAGAAAACGTATCTCCGCGGCGCGCGCGGAACGCCGCGCAAGTCGACGTCGTCGATCCTGATTTACGACGACGCGCTGCCGAACGTGATGGCCGTCGTCAAGGATGATCCGAGCTCGGAGCAAGCGCGGAAGGGATTGGGAGTGCTGGCGGTGCGTTATTACGACCCACGGTGACGGACGCGCGGCGCATCTTTCCTTCGTACACGAAAATCCCTTCGCCGAGCGTGCCGACGTAATAGCGGTCGGCCGCCGTCGGATCGGTCGTGACCGACGTGACCTCGGTGTTGCGCGACGGCAGCGTCAATTCGTTCCACGCTGCGGTCGCTGAATCGCCGACCAGGATCTCGCGCTGCTGGCGCGACGTGAGGAAGAGCGACTTGCCGCCGCCGTACACGGACGCGTACTGCGCGTCGGGCGCGTCGACCGGCTGCCAGTGCAGCGAAGCGTCGATGCTGCCCGCCTTCACACCCTGCGAGCCGGCGATGAAGACCATGTCGCCGCGCATCGCCAGCGTGCGGCCGCGCGGCGCGTCGGCGATGGCGTTCCACTTCCCGCCGTCGAACACCGCGACACCGTTCGCGGTCAGGGCGTACAGAACGCGCTTGTCCCCGAGCATGCCGACGGCGAGGTCACTCGCGCGGTCTTTCGCACCCGCGAGGCGATACCAATTCTTTCCGCCGTCGCGCGACGTGAAGACGCCTTCGATCGTCGCCGCGAATGCGCGCGAGCGATTGAAGCGCAGCACCTTGTCGACGCGAATCGGAAAGGTCGCCGGCTCCGCCTGCGTCCACTCTTCCGCGTCGTTGCTCCAGAAAAATCCCTTCTCCGTTCCGGCGATGAACTTCGCATCCGCATCGGCCTCGGTCGAGATGTCGATCGACAGCACTTCCGGCAACGCCGTTTTGCTCGCACGCGTCCACGTTTTTCCCGCGTCGTCGGAGCGATAGATGCCGGACGCAGCGCCGCCGAATGCGACGGCCGCGTACACACGATTCTTTTCGAACGGATCGGGCGCGATCGTGGTGATGCGGAGGTTGTGCAGCCCGTCCGACGAGCGCTGGAACGTCTTGCCGCGATCCTGTGAAACGTACACTCCGTCGCCTTCGACCGCGAGGACGATGCGCTCGGGCCGCTGCGAATGGAGCACGACCGAGTTCACGACGAGGTTTTCTTCGGAGACGACGTACCAGCTCTTGCCGTTGTCATCGGAGCGATAGAGACCGGCGACCGATCCCGCGTAAACCGTGTTTTTGTCGCACGGATCGACTTCGACGTCGTGAATGCGGCGGTTGTTGAAGCCGTCGCGATAGCGCGTCCAGAGATCGCCGGCGTTCGTCGTGTTGTAGACCCAGCCGCACGTCGCGACCCAGACATTGTTCGGCGTCTCGGGATCGATGGTGATCGAGAACATGTCGGTGTCGAGCACCATCCCGTTGTCGATGCGCTTCCACGTCTTCGCGCCGTCGTCGGTGCGCCACCCCTGGCGCCACGTGCCGATGTAGATGCGATCGCGATTCTTCGGATCGATCGCCAGCGACTCGACGTTCTCCTGATCGGAGATCTTCGTCCACGACGCGCCGCCGTCGGTCGTGCGGAACACGCCCGTGAGTCCGCCGGCGACGACGAAGTTCGCATCGTTCGGATCGATCGCGATCGCGCGCACGGACAAGTCTTCGAGACCCTTGTCGCGCCGCTCCCAGGTCTTCCCGCCATCCGGCGAGACGGCGATCACACCGCCGCCCCACAACCCCCACGACGCCGCCCACAACCGCCCCTCGCGATCGAGCAGCAGGTTGTCGACGACGTAGCTCGGAAACGGAGCGCCGTTGCGCGGAGTCGTCCACGACCGCGCGCCGTCATGCGAGACATAGACCTCACCGCCGCTCGTGCCGAGGAAGAGGAGATCGGGGTTGGAGGGATCGGCGATCAGCGCGCGCACGTCCGCGCCGAAGAGTCCCGCCCTTCGCCACTGTGCGCTCAACGATGTCGTGAGGAGAAGAACCGTGAGAAAAATCAGGAGTTTGCGCATGCCCGCCCGTTGATGGATCTTTTTACCACAACGGGCAGAAGCAAACGGGCGGCCATGAGGGAGGGCGGGGGACGAGCACGGTCTTCGGCTCGTCGCGCGTTGCGCTTGTGAGTTGGTCTTCTCGCACGGCCCAGGAATGCAGAAGGCAGAATGCAGAAGGCAGAATTGAGAAGCACCTCCCCGCGGGCGGTCTTCTTACTTCTGCCTTCTGCCTTCTGCCTTCTGCCTTCTGCCTCCTGCCTCTTGCCTTCTGCATTCCTGTCCCGTGCGCGCAGATCAATCACAAGAACGCGAAACGCAACGAGCCCACCAACGCCCGAGCCCCCGTCACCACCTGCGATATCCTTCCTCTCGAATGACCTCGCCTCTCCGCACCTGCGTCTTCCCCTGTGCCGGGTTCGGCACGCGGTTTTTTCCGGCCACGAAAGTCATCCCGAAGGAAATGCTGCCGCTCGTCGATAAGCCGATCCTGCAGTACGGGATCGAGGAGGCGCGCGACTCGGGGCTCAACAAGCTCGTCATCGTCACGTCGAAGGGAAAAGACACGATCCTCGATCACTTCGACCGCACCTCCGAGCTGGAGCGCTCGCTGCGCGAGCGCGGGAAAAACGATCTCCTCGCGGAAGTCGACGTCGTCAGCCGCATGGTCGATCTGATCTCCGTCCGCCAGAAAGAAGCGCTCGGACTCGGACACGCCGTGCTCACCGCGAAGGACGCAGTCGGCCGCGAGCCGTTCGCGGTGCTGCTGCCCGACGACGTGATCCTCGCGGAGGAAGCGTGCCTGCTGCAGATGCGGCGCGTGTTCGAGGAGACGGGACGGCCGGTCATCGCGCTGATGGAAGTCGCGCCGGAAGAGACCTCGCGCTACGGAATCGTCGCCGGTGAGATGGTGGGGAATCGCAAGTTCAAAATCAGCGACATGGTCGAGAAGCCGAAGGCGAAAGCCCCGTCGCGCTACGCGATCATCGGCCGCTACATCCTGCCGCCGGAGGTCTTCGCGATCCTCGAGCGCACCGAGCGCGGCGCGGGCGGCGAGATTCAGCTGACCGACGCGTTGCGCGAGCTGGTGAAGCAGGGCGACTTCTACGGCTACGTCTTCGACGGCCGCCGCTACGACGCCGGCGAGAAGCTCGGCTATCTCAAGGCGACGGTCGACTACGCGCTGCGCCATCCGCAACTCGGCGCCGAGTTCCGCGCCTATCTCGAGAGCGTGCTCGAAACCGCGGCAGTGTCGTGAACACCATCGAAGTTCTCGATCTCCCCGACGACGCGCGAGAACTGGTTCGCGAATGCGAAGTGCGCGGCACGCGCACGCTCCTGCAGCGCAACGGACGTCCCGTGGCAATGCTCGTCTCGTACGACGAATACCTCGCGCTCCGCGAGACCGTCGACATTGCCAACGATCCCGACCTCACCGCCGCGATCAACGCCGCATCCGAAGAAGAACCGCAACGCCACTCGGAACGAATCTGGCTTGTGCCATCGGTCGATCAGGTGAACCTCGCCGAGCATGAACGCGTATTGGTGGATGGTGCGTTTGAGAAAATCGACGACGACCCGATCGCAGGCGCGCCGTTGTTCGAGCCGCTCAAAGGATTGTGGGTGTATCGCGCGGAACATTTGCGGATTCTTTATCGCGTAGCGCCCGAGATTGGAGGCGTTGTGGTTCTAAGCTTGACCAGGAGTGTGGCATGAGTAGGGGCGCGGCGCGTGTGTCGTCCATGGCGCATTCGTTCGCGCACGGCACCGGAATGCAGAAGGCAGAACGCAGAAGGCAGAATTTAGAAGCCCGCCCAACCGCGCGACGGGTAACTCGGGTGGTTTTCTCAATTTTGCATTCTGCGTTCTGCGTTCTGCGTTCCTGTGCGGTGCGCGCCGATCACACGACAGGCAAAACTCGCCCTAACACGCTGAACGCGACGGGCCTGGGCCGATGAACTTCATTCTCGCTTCTGCTTCCCCCCGCCGCCGCGAGCTCCTCACATCCATCGGTCTCGACTTCGATGTCTTCCCGAGTCACGTCCCCGAAATCCATCAGGAGGGCGAAGCGCCCGAGGAGTACGTCGCGCGCCTCTCGCGTGATAAAGCGCATGCGCTGTCCGCGCAATATCCTGCGCATTGGGTGATTGCGGCGGATACGACGGTGCTTCTCGGCGATCAGCTGCTGGAGAAGCCGGTCGACGCGAAAGACGCGGAGCGAATGCTCGCGACGATCGCGGGGAAGACGCACATCGTGTATACCGGCGTGACGCTGGAGTGCGCGCAGCGGGAGTATCGCGACACGCGCGTGGCGGAGTCGGAAGTGCGTATGCTTCCGCTGTCGCAGCGCGAGATCGAGTGGTATGTCGCCACCGGCGAGCCGCTCGACAAAGCGGGCGCGTATGCCGTGCAAGGGATCGGCGCGATGTTCATCGATTCCATCCACGGGAGCTATACGAACGTAGTCGGTTTGCCACTTGCTACGCTGTTTCAAATGATGCGGAAAGCGGGAGTCGATCCACTGAGGTAAATCATGTCCAACGCAGCAAAAGTCGGCGTCGTAATGATCATCGCCCTGGCCGTGATCGGCTATTTCATTTTGAAGATCGAGGACGTGAACCTGAGCCGCTCGCGCAGCATGCGCGAGATCACGGCGACGTTCGACGACGTCGCGGGCCTCGACAAGGAATCGGCGGTGCGCATCGCCGGCGTCCGCAAGGGCCACGTGACGCGCATCAAGGTCCTGCCCGACGGACGCGCGCAGGTGACGATGAAGGTCGACGACGACGTGCCGCTGCACGCGAACGCCGCCGCCCGCGTCGCCAACCTCGGCCTCCTCGGCGAGAAGTACATCAATCTCGATCCCGGCACGCCGACGGCGCCGATTTTGCCGGAAGGAAAGATCGTGCTGCAGGGAACCGCGCCCGCGTCCTTCGACGACGTGACGAATCAGCTCTCCTCGATCGCGGCCGACGTGAAGGCGATCACGACGTCGCTGCGCGATGTGTTAGGCGGCCCGCAGGGCGAGCAGCGGCTGAATGCGATCGTCGGCAACGTGCAATCCATCACCGAAGAGATGCGCGCGCTGATCGCCGCGAACCGCTCGAACATCGACGCGACGCTCGCCAACACGCGCGCGATTACCGAGCATCTGCGCAGCGAGATTCCGCGCCTCGCAAACTCGATCGACTCGGTGGCGAACCAGATCAGCGGCACGGTCGGTGAGAATCGCACCGAGTTGCGCGAGGTGATCACGAACCTGCGCGGGCTCTCGTCCGATCTCCGCACCACCGCGGAGAACCTCAACGACATCACCGGCAAAGTGAAGAGCGGCGAGGGAACGGTCGGAAAGCTCTTCTACAGCGATGAAGCGCACGACAAACTGACCAGCGCGCTGAACGCGGTCGAAGGCGGCGTTACGGAGCTGAAGAACACGCTCGGCCGCGTGGGCCGCATGCAGCTCGACCTCGGCATCAGGGCCGATTACCTCGCCGGTTTGAGCCAGACGAAGGAAGTCGGCGGCGTGCGCAATGACCTCGACGGCAACGCGCGATCGACCGTCACGCTGCGCCTCGTTCCAAATCCCGACATCAACCGCTTCTATAACATCGAGCTCGCCCAGGATCCGCGCGGCAGCCGCCGCGACAAGCTGACGGTCGAGACGCGCACCGACGAAGCGACCGGCGCATCGACCACGACGTCGATCAAGCAGACGCGCTTCGATCACGACTTCCTCGTCTCCGCGCAGGCGGGATGGACGCTCGACAACGTCGCCGTGCGCGTCGGCCTCTTCGATTCGACCGGCGGCGTCGGCGCGGACTATCGACTCAATGACCGCGTCACCGTCACCGGCGAGGCGTTCGACTTCGGCAAACGCCGCGACGACAACCCGCACGTCCGCCTCTTCGGCGAATACACGCTGCGCAAAGAACAGAAACTCTCCCCGCGCATCTTCCTCACCACCGGCGTGGACAACGCGCTCAATGACACCGCGTTCATCGTCGGCGGAGGCATTCGTTGGAGGGATGAGGACCTGAAGTATTTGTTGGGGAGTCTGCCGATCGGGAAGTGAGATCGGGGAAAGCAGAACGCAGAATGAAGAATAAAGAACAGATGAAGGCAGAAGGCAGAAGGCAGAAGGTAGAACTGAGAAGTGCACGCGGCACGCGCTCGTTCTTCCTTCTGCTCTCTGCCTTCTGCCTTCTGCCTTCATTGTTTCTGCGTTCTGCGTTCTGCGTTCTCCGTTCTCCGTTCACCGCCCCATGATTCACTCCGTCATCCGAACCGTTCTCCTCTTCGGCGGCCGCTCGGCGGAGCATGAAGTGTCGATTCTTTCGGCGCGCTCGGTTGCGAACGCGGCGTCGAAGGATCGCATCGAGGTCATCCCGATCTGCATCGCACGCGACGGCCGCTTCGTCGATCCGGAGAAGAGCGCGAAGATCCTCGCCGGCGAGGAGAAAAGCGACAGCGGACATCCCGGCTTTTCGTTCGAGATCTGGTCGCGCTCGCACACGATCGACATCGTCTTTCCGCTGATCCACGGCACGGGCGGCGAGGACGGCACGCTGCAGGGCTATCTCGAGATGCTCGGCCTTCCGTACGTCGGCAGCGGCGTGACGGCGTCGGCGATCGGGATGGACAAAGTGCACATGAAGCAGGCGTTCGCCGCGTCGAAGCTGCCGATGATCGAGCACGTCGCGGTGCACGAGCGCGAATGGAAGCACGAGCGCGACCGCGTCACGCGCGCGATCACGAACGCGCTGCGCCTGCCGTACTTCATCAAGCCGGCGAACAGCGGATCGTCGGTCGGCGTGACGAAGGTGAAGAACGACCGCGATCTCGAAGCCGCGGTCGCGCATGCGCTGCGATTCGACGAGAAAGTGCTGGTCGAGCGCGGCGTCGACGCGCGAGAGGTCGAGGTCTCGGTCCTCGGCAACGACACGCCCGAAGCATCGGTGCCGGGCGAGATCGTCACGGGAAGAGAGTTCTACGACTACACGGACAAATACATCGAAGACAAATCGCAGCTCGTGATTCCGGCGAAGCTGCCGAAAGAGCGCAGCGACGAACTGCGCCGGCTTGCGATCACCGCCTTCAAAGCGATCGGCGCATCGGGATTCGCGCGCGTCGACTTTTTTCTCGAGCGCGGCACGAACCGATTGTTCGTGAACGAGATCAACACGATCCCGGGCTTCACGAACATCTCGATGTATCCGAAGCTGTGGGAAGCGACGGAGCTGAAGTACCCGCGCCTCATCGAGAAGCTGCTGCTCCTCGGCATCGAGCGCGCGAAGTCGCGCGCCGCGCGCGTGGAATCGACGATGAAGTGGTTCGAGGAGGTCAAGCCGCTGGCTTGACCCGGTTACGCGGTTGCGCAGTCACGCGGTTTCACAGGCCGCGTAACTGCGTGACCGCGTGACCGCGCAACCGATATGTGGCCGCTCCGAATCACGCTCGCCCGCCTCCGCCCGCACAATGCGGCGAATACGATGCGCGTCATCGTCGTCGCCGTCGCATTCGCGGCGTTCCTCATCGGCGACTTCGTGCTGTTCATGCGCCTCTTCGCGGCGGTCGCGAACGTCGAGAAGGAAACGCCGCTCTTCGCGCTCGGCCTGCTGCGCAATCTGCTCGGCCTCGTGTTCCTCGTCGCCAGCGTCGTCCTCTTCTCCTCCGGCATGACCACCGCGATCGGCTCGTTCTTCACCGACCTCGATCTCGACATCTATCACGCCGGTCCGCGCTCGAAGCTGCGCATCGCGATCTCGCGCTGGCTGAAAACGCTCGCACAAAGCGCAGCCATCATCTTTCTCTTTCTGCTGCCGCTCTTCGTCGCGTTCGCGCGGCAGTATCACAAGCCGCTCGCGTTTTATCCGATGGTGCTGATCAACCTCGTGCTGATGCTGGCCATCCCGATCACGCTGGCGTCGCTCGTCATCCTCCTGCTCGTGCGCTGGTTTCCGGTGCGGCGCGTCCACCAGATCGTCGCGTCGATCGCGGTGCTGATCATGACGATCGTCGTGATCGCGTTCCGCATGAGCCGGCCCGAGCGCCTCTTCGCGCAGATCTCCACCGACGACGTTGCGCGCGTGCTCAAGGCGATCGAGCTGCCGTCGATGACGATTTATCCGAGCACCGCACTGGCGTCGCTGATGACGCATGACATTGCCTTCGCGATCTCGCCGCGCATCGCGATCACCGCGCTCGTGTTGTTCGCGCTCTTCATGCTCGTCGCGCGCTCGTCGTACTTCACCGCGTTCGTCCGAGCGCGCGAGAGCATGGCGCCGGTGGCGATGGGCGCGAAGTCGGCGACGCGCATCCTCGACCGCCTCGTCGCGCGCGCCGATCCGCCATTACGGGCAATGGTCGGAAAGGAAGTGCGCACCATCGGACGCGACGTCGCGCAGTGGTCGCAGGTGTTCCTGATGGCGGCGCTGTTGTTCATCTACCTCTACAACATCCGCATGCTGCCGCTGGGCGGCGACGCGCGCGCCACGATCGTCGCCTACGGCAACCTCGGCATGGCCGGCTTCGTGATCGCGGCAATCTGTCTCCGTTTCGCGTATCCGTCCGTCTCCGCCGAAGGGAAAGCATTCTGGATCGTGCAGACCGCCCCGGTGTCGTATCGCCACTTCATCATCGTCAAAGTGCTCGTCTACTCCGCGCCGCTGACGCTCCTCGCGCTGCTGCTCACTACGTTCGCCAACGTGATCCTCGGCGCGAACGGCGTCGTGTGGGCGTTCACGCTGACGGGTGCGTCGATGCTGGCGATCACCCTCGTGAGTCTCGGCGTCGGCATGGGCGCGCTCGCGCCGAATTTCAACGCCGAGAACCCGCTGCAGGTCGGACTCTCCCTCGGCGGCTTCGCCTACATGATCCTCTCGATGACCTACGTCGCGGCGATGATGGTGCTGATGGCGCGGCCGGTGATGAGCTACTTCCTCTGGCGCGTATTCGGCGAGCGCGAAGGAGCATCGGCGCTCGCGCCGGTGGCGATCGCGCTCCTCGTCTCGCTCGCCGTCGCCATCGTTCCGCTCGCTGCCGCTGTGCGCCGCCTCACACGCCTCGGCGAAAGCGATTAGATTAGAATCCTCGCGTTATGAACTTCGAGAAGGAGAAGAAATGAGCGACGTTCCTCCGCCCTCAGTACCTCCGCCGCCGGGAGGCGGCTCGTATGTTCCTCCCCCGCCGCCACCACCCGGAGCGGCACCCGCGCCCGGCTCCGATCGCACGCTGATGGTCGTGCTGTCCTACCTCGGACTGCTCGCCCTCATTCCCTACTTCACCAAGAAGGACGACCCCGAAATCATGTGGCACGCCCGAAACGGCGTGGGCCTGCTGATCGTCGACTTCGTGGTCTGGGTCGGCCTCTTCATCATCCAGATCGCGCTCAGCCGCGTCTTCGCGGGCCTCGGCTGCGGCATGTCCGTGATCGGCTGCGTCGTCTGGATCGGCATTCTCGTGCTGCACATCTATTGCATCGTGCAGGCTGTCGGCGGGAAGCGTCCGACGATTCCGGTCGTCACCGACTTTGCGCAGAAATCGCTGTAAGGAGAATCGATGTCCGACATGAATCCCCCGCCGCCACCGCCAGCAGCGCCATCAGGCGCAGGAGGCGGCATCATCTATCCCACGACTCCACCGAAAGACCCGATCCTGGTTCTCGTCCTGAACCTGCTCGTCTGCGGAGGCGTCGGCTACATCATCATCGGGCAGAAGGTGAAGGGAATCGTCGCGATCGTCGCGTGGATCATCCTGCTGTTCGTCACCTGCGGCGCAGGCAGCGGACTCATCTCCATCCTCGGCGCGATCGACGGATACATGCAGGCGCAACAACTCCAGCAGGGACACCCGATCGGCGAGTGGACATTCTTCAACGATCATCGATGAGAGTGGAGCGGTGGGCTCTTAGCCCACCGTTTCTCTTTTCGGCGGGCTAAGAGCCCGCCGCTCCACTTAGAAGATGTTCCGTCCGATCCACCACGCCATCACCACCGCGAACGCCGTCCACGCGAACCACGTCTTCATGAACAGCGGCGGTGTCTCTCCGCGCAGAAGACTCGGCGCCGCGTAGACGCTGCCGAGCATCACCGCGAAGAGAAACGGATTCGATTTGAACGCGGGGCCGAACTGCCCGTGCAGCAGCTCGTGCAGCGCGTGCGTCGTGCCGCAGCCGGGGCAGAGCAGGCCGGTCGTCGCGTGGAAGACGCAGCGCGGATAGAACGAGCCGCGGCCCGGCGGGAACGTGTAGAGAATCCACGCTCCCGCCGCGCCTACGATCGCGCTAACGGTTAAATTGACCCGAGTGAATGGCGCTAAGGATCGCTGCACTGTACAAGCCCCAGACCACGATCTGCAGGACGATTCCGACGATGAATGCGACGAGCACCCACGTCTTCGCATTCTTCGACGCGACCATCGCGCCCTGAATGTCGCCCCGTCGAATCTTGTCGTTCACCTGCGCGGCGAAGATGATTCCGACGATGCCGAACGGCAGACAGCAGCAGATCGTAACGACGATCGACTGCCAGAGATAGTTCGGGATTTGCGCAGGTGCGGCGGTAGCACCTCCGAAGCTTCCTCCCGGAGGCGGCGGCGTGTACGACGAAGGAGCAGGAGGAGGAGGCGTGTAGCTCGGCGTCGAGAGCGGACGTCCGCAATTCGCACAAATGCTGGCGTTGTCGAGGTTCGTGGTTCCACAATTCGGACAGTTCACATCGTCTCCTTATCGTTGCCGAAGTTCCGGTGCCTGGATGAATGAGCCGGCCGAGTACACGATGTCGCAATCGAAATGCGTTGTCGATCCCGGCGTGTACTCCTGCAGCGTCTCGTGCTCCCAGATCCCGTCTTTCCCGGCGCTCCCCACCGCATAACTGTCGTATTGACCCTGGCGCGACCACGCTTCGTAGCGCAGGTCGTGATTCCAGCCGTCCCTGATCGCGAGCGTCTTCGTGTACGTCGGCGTCAGCACGGTCTGCAACTCTTCCATCGTCGCCGCTTTCGGATAGCGGTTGTTGTCCGTCGCATACGCTTCGATTGCCGTCCCCATCCAGCGAAGGTCGGACATCGTGCGGCGCTGCATCGCGCGCTCTTTCGCCGTCATGAAATTCGGGATGGCGATCGCGGCGATGATGCCGAGGATGGCGATGCCGAGGAACGCGACGACCACGATGATGACGACGATCATCGCCGTGTTCGAGCTCTTCCCCGGCACGGGACGCTGGATCGATCCCGGAGGCGCGCCGTTCGACGGATTGCCGCAACGCGGACAAGGCGCGTAGGAAACTTCAGCGAGCTGGTTGCCGCAGTATGCACAGAACGCCATCGGAATGGCGCCGATTGTACTTCACCACATCATGCCGAGTTGCAAGCGCGCGGCTTCGGACATCATGCTGCGGTCCCACACCGGATCGAACACGACTTCGACCTCGGCGTTGTTCACGCCGGGCAGCTGCTCGAGCTTGTTCTTCACGTCGCTCGCGAGAACCGGTCCCATGCCGCAGCCGGGCGCGGTGAGCGTCATCTTGATCTTCACGTCGCCTTCGTTCATCTCGCACAGATACACGAGGCCGAGGTCGACGATGTTGACGGGGATCTCCGGGTCGAAGCAGGTCTTGAGTGCCTCCCACACCATTTCTTCGAGCTTTTCCGGCGTGAGCTCCTCCGCTTTGACTTCGGAAGTCTCGACCGGAGTCTTGCCGATCGCTTCCACTTCCTTACCCGACACGCGCACCATCAAGCCGCGGTCGGTGATCAGCGTGAACGTGCCGCCGAGGGATTGCGTGATCGTGGCCTGCGCGCCTTTCGGCACGAGGACTTTCTCACCGCTGGGGATCATGATCGCTTCGGCGTTGCGGCTGAACGTGACTTCTTCTCTCATATCGTCATTCCGTCGAAACGCTCTCGGCCTGCCCGTCGAGCGCACTTTTCAATGTATGCCATGCAAGGGTCGCGCATTTTACGCGCGCCGGAAACTCGCTGACGCCTGAGAACGCCGCCAGCCGTCCGAGGTCGGCCGCGCTGAGGCCGCTCGTATCTCCTGTCACGAGACGATGAAAGGTATGGAAGAGATTCTCGGCCTCTTCCTTCGACTTTCCTTTCACCGTCGAGCTCATCACCGACGCGGAGGCCTTCGAGATCGCACAGCCGTTGCCGGTGAAGCTCACGTCGGCAATAGTGTCGCCGTCGGTGCGGACGAAGATCGTGTAGTGATCGCCGCAGAGCGGGTTGTAACCGTCAACGTGCCGCGTGGCGTCGGCCATCTCATGAAAATTGCGCGGATTTTTGTTGTGGTCGAGGATGACCTGCTGATAGAGCTCTCTCAAATCGGACATCGGATTATCGAAACACCTCGATGACTTTGCGAAGTCCCGCGACGAGCACGTCCGCTTCTTCTTTCGTGTTGTAGAGACCGAACGACGCGCGTCCGGTCGCTGGGATGTTGTAGCGCAGCATCACCGGCTGCGCGCAGTGATGACCGGTGCGGACGGCGATCCCTTCCTGGTCGAGGATCGTGCCGATGTCGTGCGGATGGACGCCCTCGAGGACGAACGAGATCACGGCCGCTTTCTCGCGCGCCGTTCCGATGATGCGCAGCCCTTCGATCTCGCGCAACCGGTTGGTTGCGTAAACGAGCAGCTCGTGTTCGTACGCGGCGATCGCATCGAGTCCGATCGAGGAGACGTACTCGAGCGCCGCGGCGAGGCCGATGACGCCGGCAATGTTCGGCGTTCCCGCTTCGAACTTGTAGGGCAGCGCGTTGTAGGTCGTCTTCTCGAACGAGACCGAGAGGATCATGTCGCCGCCGCCCTGCCAGGGCGGCATCGCGTCGAGCAGCGCTTCGCGTCCGTACAGCACGCCGACGCCGGTCGGTCCGTAGACCTTGTGGCCGGAGAACGCGTAGAAGTCGCTGCCGTGGTCCTGCACGTCGACGCGCATGTGCGGGACGCCCTGCGCGCCGTCGATGAGGACGAGCGAGCCGTTCGCGTGCGCGGCAGCGATCATTCGCTTGATAGGATTGATCGTGCCCAGCGCGTTCGAGCCGTGGCCGACGGCGACGAGCTTCACGCGCGGATTGAGCATCCGCTCGTACTCGTCGATGAGCAGCTCGCCGTTGTCCGCGACCGGGACGATGCGCAGCGTGGCGTTCTTTTCCGCGCAGAGCATCTGCCACGGAACGATGTTCGAGTGATGCTCGATCGCGGAGATGAGGATCTCGTCGCCTGCGCCGACGTTCTTGCGTCCCCAGGTCTGCGCGACGAGGTTGATCGACTCGGTGGTGCCGCGAGTGAAGACGATCTCTTTCACGTCGCGCGCGTTGATGAAGCGCTGCACGTATCCCCGCGCGTTCTCGTACTCGACGGTCGCGAGCTCGCTGAGGTAGTGCACGCCGCGATGGACGTTCGAGTTTTCTTCGGAGTAGTAGCGGACGATGCGATCGATCACCTGCCGCGGCTTCTGCGTCGTCGCGGCGTTGTCGAGATAGACGAGATGCTTGCCGCGCGCGAGGCGTTTGAGGATCGGGAAGTCCCGGCGAATCGATTCGACGTCGTATTCGACGCGCGGCTCAATCACGGCGCTCATCGCAGCTCTCCTCTCCTCTCCGGCAGTCGTTGCGGCATCGACTGGAACAGCACGCGCCGCACCTGCTCGCGCACCGGCTCGATCTTCATCCGGTCCACGATCTCGCTCGCGAATGCGTGGACCAGGAGATTGCGCGCCTCCTCTTCGCCGATGCCGCGCGAGCGGAGGTAGAACAGCGACTCCTGCTCGATCTGTCCGATCGTCGAGCCGTGGTTGCACTTCACGTCGTCGTTGTGGATCTCCAGCGTCGGCTTCGAGTCGACGACCGCCGTTTCGCTGAGCAGCAGATTGCGGTTCTCCTGTTTCGAGACCGTCTTCTGCGCGTCGGGACGCACGATGATGCGGCCGTCGAAAATGCCGCGCGCGTTCTGATCGAGGATGCCTTTGTACAGCTCGTGACTCTCGCAGTGCGGCTTCACGTGATCGATGACCGTGCGATTGTCGAGATGCTGCTTCGCCGTGCCGGCGAAGAGTCCGTCGAGGACAATGTTCGCGCCTTCACCCGCCAGCGCGACGTTCACTTCCGCGCGCGCGAGCGCCGAGCCGACGGCGATGCTGCGCGATGTCACGTGCGCGCCGCGCTCCTGGCGGATATAGACGCTGCCGACGTGATACGCATCCATCGACTCGCACTGCAGCCGATAGTGATCGACGACCGAGTTCTCGCCGGCGATGATCTCCGTGACTGCATTCGTAAAGTACGCGCCGCGGCCGGTGTACGTCTCGACGATCGCGACCTGCGAGTTCGCGCCGACGACGATCTGATTGTGCGGATGCGACCAGATGCCATCCCCTTGTCCGATGAAAAGGAGGTGAATGAATCCGTCGACGACCGTGCCGCTCGGGATCTCGATGCGCGCGCCGTCCTGCCGGTTCGCGAAGTTCAACGCGACCATCGCGTTGCGTTCCCAGTCGGCGATGGTGGTTTTCATTTCGCGCGCAGGCTCTCCAGCCTGCGCTACGCCGTTGATGAAAATCAGTTCTTTTGCCGCGCGAGCGGCGAAGGTCAGCGGCGTGTCGACCGCGTGCGTTTCTTCGTCGACGCGCCAGTCGATCTTCGACAGCGGTGCGAGGTTGGTGTACTTCCACTCCTCGATGCGTGGCGTCGGCCAGCCGAGCTTCGCGAACGTTTCCGCGGCGCGCTCCTGAATCACGCCACCGCCTCCTGTTCGATCCAGTCGTAGCCCTTCTGCTCGAGCTCTTCGGCGAGTTCTTTCCCGCCCGACTTCACGATCCGGCCGTTCGACAGCACGTGCACGAAGTCCGGGACGAGATAGCGCAGCAGGCGTTGGTAGTGCGTGATGACGAGCACCGAGTGCGCTTCGCTGCGAAGGTTGTTCACGCCGGTGGCGACGATGCGCAGCGCGTCGATGTCGAGGCCGGAATCGGTCTCGTCGAGAATCGCCAGCTTCGGATCGAGCACCGCCATCTGGAAAATCTCGTTGCGCTTTTTCTCACCGCCCGAGAATCCCTCGTTGACGCCGCGGTTCATGAACGACTCGTCGAGCTCGACGACTTTCATCTTCTCGCGCGCCAGCTGCAGGAACTCCATGGCATCCAGCTCTTCCTCGCCGCGATGCTTGCGGACCGCGTTCAGCGCGGCTTTGAGGAAGTAGATGTTGTTGACGCCCGGAATCTCGACCGGATACTGCATCGCCAGGAACACGCCCTCGCGCGCCCGCTCCTCGGCCGGCAGCTCGAGCAGGTTTTTTCCTTCGTAGAGCACGTCGCCGGAGATCACTTCGTACTTCGGCCTTCCCGCGAGCACATTCGCGAGCGTCGATTTGCCGGAGCCGTTCGGCCCCATGATCGCGTGCACTTCACCCGGCTGGATCGAGAGATCCAGCCCTCTCAGAATTTCCTTGCCGTCGATTCCGGCCTTCAGGTTTTTGATTTCGAGCATTGCTTCTTTCCTATGTCATCCCGAGCGTAAGCGAGGGACCTGGGTGGGCGGTGCAGCGAGGCACATGGATCGTGGCCCCACCCGCCCAGGTTCCTCGCTCACGCTCGGAATGACACGACTACCCCACGCTTCCTTCGAGAGAGACTCCCAACAGCTTCTGCGCCTCGACCGCGAACTCCATCGGCAATTCGCGGAACACTTCGCGGCAGAAGCCGTTGACGATCATCGACACCGCGTCTTCCGCGCTGATGCCGCGTTGCTGGCAATAGAAAAGCTGGTCCTCGCCGATTTTCGACGTCGACGCCTCGTGCTCCATCGTCGCCGTCGAGTTGCGCACTTCGATGTAGGGGAACGTGTGCGCGCCGCACTTGTCGCCGAGGAGGAGCGAGTCGCATTGCGAGTAATTGCGGGCGTTCTCGGCATTCTTCAGAATCGTCACGGCGCCGCGATAGGTCTGCTGTCCGTGGCCGGCGGAGATGCCCTTCGCCACGATCGTCGATGTGGTGTTCTTTCCGATGTGAATCATCTTCGTGCCGGTATCGGCCTGCTGATAGTTGTTCGTCAGCGCCACGGAGTAGAACTCGCCGACCGAGTTGTCGCCCTGCAGAATGCAGCTCGGATACTTCCACGTGATCGCGGAACCCGTCTCCACCTGCGTCCACGAGAGCTTCGCGTTCTTCAACGCTTTCCCGCGCTTCGTAACGAAGTTGTAGATGCCGCCTTTGCCGTTCTTGTCACCGGGATACCAGTTCTGCACGGTCGAGTACTTGATCGTCGCGCCGTCGAGCGCGACCAGCTCGACGACGGCCGCGTGCAATTGGTTCTCATCGCGCATCGGCGCGGTGCAGCCTTCGAGGTAGCTGACGTGCGAGCCTTCGTCAGCGACGATCAGCGTGCGCTCGAACTGTCCGGTGTTCGCGGTGTTGATGCGGAAGTAGGTTGACAGCTCCATCGGACAGCGCACACCCTTCGGGATGTAGCAGAACGAGCCGTCGGAAAATACCGCGCTGTTCAGCGTCGCAAAATAGTTGTCGGTGTACGGAACGACGCTGCCGAGGTATTTCCGCACGAGCTCCGGATGGTTCTTCACCGCCTCGGAGAACGAACAGAAGATAATCCCGAGCTTCGCCAGCTCCGCCCGAAACGTCGTCGCAACCGACACGCTGTCGAATACCGCGTCGACGGCGACGCCGCTGAGACGCTTCTGCTCTTCGAGCGAGATGCCGAGCTTCTCGAACGTCGCGCGCAGCTCGGGATCGACTTCGTTGAGCGAGTTCAGTTTCTTCTTCTGCTTCGGAGCGGCGTAGTAGCTGATGGCCTGGTAGTCGATCGGCGGGTAATGCACGTTCGCCCACGTCGGCTCTTTCATCGTCAGCCAGTGGCGCAGCGACTTGAGTCGCCACTCCAGGAGCCACTCCGGCTCTTCTTTCTTCTCGGAGATCAAGCGGACGATGTCTTCGTTCAGTCCCGGCGGCGCCACGTCGGACTCGATCTTGGTGACGAATCCGTACTTGTATTCGCGTGCCGCGATTTCCTGGATTTCTACGTTGCTCATATGGGATTGCTCATATCGTGGCTTCTCTTGCAGTGAGCCGTTGTTTATCGATCACGGGGACAGGCATCCCTCCGCGGACGAGATCGCCGAGCGTGACCTGCTCAAATGCACCTTTGATTGCGCGGTTGATGCCGAACATGAAGCGGCGCGACGGACACGCGACGCGAATCGCGCAGGCCGCCTCGCCGTGATCGTCGAACGTCTCGCACTCCGTCAGGTCCCACGGACCTTCGAGAATGTCGATCAGATTGCCGAGGGTGACGCTCTCGGCGTCGCCGTCGAACGAGTATCCGCCGCCTACGCCGCGGTGTGAGTCGATCAAGCCGCCGACGTGCAGCACCTTCAGCACCTTCGTGATCATCGGAACCGGCAGGTGATAGAACTCCGCGATCTCGCGCGCCGCCACGATCTCGCCCTCTTTGCGGGCGAGATAGACGGAGGCGAGAAGGCCGTAGTCAGTCAATTTGGAGATTTTCAGCATGTGTATCAACCCCGCTCCGCGCGCCGCAGGCGCGCCGGTAACCCTAACGCCGCGAAACCGTACCACGTTGGTCCGGTTTATACAACTCGATGAGCCGATGAGAGATTTCCGGCGGAAGAATCAGGCTCGCTCGACCGTGAAGATGCCGCGGATGCGATCCGCGGTGTTGCGGTCGTCGACGCCTTTGGCGATCTCCCACGCCGTCGCTCGCAGCTGAAGCTGGTCGGCCGGCGTCTCGCCGCGGAAGCGGCGGCGCAGCGTCGTGAGCGCGAGCGAGAATTTCGTGTCGGAGAGTCGCGCGATTTGCGGCAGCTCTTCGAGCAACGTGCACACCGGCCGCTCTTCGAGCGTTTTGACGAACGCGGCCAGCTCCGTCATCGTCACGGCAGCCCGTCCGCGGCGGATGAGAGTGGAATCGAAATCGACCGGCATTTGCGAATCGGCCGCAGCAACGATCGAGCCACCGCCAGGTCGCGCTCAGCCGCGTGGCGCTTTATCGGAGCCGTTTCGCCGGCCGAGACCGGGACGCTCGCCATGCACCGACCGCTGCTGCAACTCACGGCGGCTCTGCGCGTTCACGTGATCGCGGTCATCGGTCGGTTCGTCTTTCGGGCTCCGCGTCGGTCCACCCTGGTTCGTGCGATCTTTAGCCATCGTTTCCTCCGCTGTGAACGATCGCAAGATCAACGCCGGAAATCGCGAACGTGGCAAGCCGCTTGCGACTTAAACCGGTGCAAAGGCTGGGAATGAGTCGAACCAAACTCATCGCTGCATTCACCATCACCGCGGTTCTCGCCGGTTGCGGCGGAAGCACGTCGAAGCGCAAGCAGCAGGAATACGAAGTGGTGCAGGAAGGCAACGCCAGCGGCGTGACGTCGACGATTCAGGGACCGGGGGAAACGCTGCCGCCGATCACCGGCACGAACGTCGACACGACGACGGCACTCACGATCAATCCGAACGCGGTAGCAACGACGACCACACCGCAACCGCCGCCCATCGCCGGCACACTCCCGGCACCGCTCCCGCCGCCGATGACTTCGGCCACGACGGCGACGCAGCCGCAGCCGCGCGTTCCGATTCCCGTGACCGCGCCGATCCCGAAGGAACCGAAACCGCCGGCGCACACCGAGCCCGCGCAGCCAACGCCACCGCCAACCAACACGGACACGGCGACGACAACGAAGACCGACACCGCCACGACGACGGCAGAAGAACCGCCGCCGCCCGAGAACACCGACACGGCGACGACGACACAGCCGCCGCCGACACAAACGGATACGGTGTCACCACCGCTCTCCGTGTAGCGCAGGCTTTCCAGCCTGCGCCCCCGGGGGAAGGCAGACTGGAAAGTCTGCCCCATACGTGGCTGTAGAATGCGCGGCCAATGCCGCCGGTGACCTTCCAGTCGCTGATCCTCACGCTCCAGAATTTCTGGGCCGAGCGCGGCTGCGCGATCGAGATGCCGATGGATATCGAAGTCGGCGCCGGCACGATGCATCCGGCGACGTACCTGCGCGTCCTGGGCCCCGAGCCGTGGAACGTCGGCTACGTCCAGCCTTCCCGGCGTCCCGCCGACGGCCGATACGGCGACAACCCGTTCCGTCTCGGCAAGCACTATCAGTTTCAGGTCATCCTGAAGCCGTCGCCGCTCGACGTGCAGGACCTCTATCTCGACTCGCTGCGCGCGATCGGTCTCGATCTGACGAAGCACGACATCCGCTTCGAGGAAGACAACTGGGAGTCGCCGACCCTCGGCGCGTGGGGCGTCGGCTGGCAGATTCTCCTCGACGGCATGGAGATCACGCAGTTCACGTACTTCCAGCAGGCCGGCGGCATCGACCTCGCGCCGATCTCCGCGGAGATTACGTACGGACTCGAGCGCCTCACGATGTTTCTCTCGCGCAAGTCGTCGGTGTACGACATCGACTGGGTGGGCGGCGTCTCGTACGGCGCGATCCGCAAACAGGACGAGTACGAATTCTCGAAGTACTACTTCGAGACCGCCGACATCGATCTGCACTGGAAGCTCTTCGACGCGTATGAAGGGGAAGCGCGGCGCTGTCTCGACGCGAAGCTCGTGCTGCCCGCGTACGAATGGACGCTCAAGTGCTCGCATCTCTTCAACACCCTCGACGCGCGCGGCGCGGTGTCCGTGACGGAACGCGTCGGCGTGATCAAGCGCGTGCGCGATCTGGCGGTTCGCTGCGCGCAGCAATACTTAGAATCGCGGCGGGACCTTGGCTTCCCGCTCATGCAAAGAAATGAAGGTAATTCGTCATCCTGAGCCGCGTAGACGGCGAAGGATCTCTAAATTGCAGGCTTTTCGTATTTCGAGATCCTTCGTCGCGCTTCGCCGTCTCAGGATGACGGTGTGACACTGAAGCGGATCACCAATGGCTGAATATTTTTTCGAGCTGCTCACCGAGGAGATTCCGGCGTGGATGTTTCAGTCCAGCTGGACGACGCCCGTCGACACGGCGCTGGAAAAGCTCTGCGGCGAGTTGGGCGGCGGAAAGTGGAAGACCGACGCGACGTCGCGGCGGCTGATCATCTTTTTGCGCGACCTTCCGCTGCGTGAAGAAGACCGCGAGATCGAAGTCAAAGGTCCGCCGAAGAAATCACCGGACGCCGCGCTGCAGGGATTTCTGAAAAAGCAGAATGCGACGACCGGCGACATCATTGAATCGGCAGATGAGTACATTCGTATCCGCAAGAAAATCGCGGGACGCGACATCAGCGCGCTCGTGCAGGAGCGCATCCCGCAGCTGATCGAGTCGCTGCGCTGGCCGAAGATGATGCGCTGGGGCGCGGGCGGGCATTCGTACATCCGCCCCGTCCACTCGATCGTCTCCATCTTCGAAGGCGAGCATCTGCCGGTCACGATCTTCGGCGTCGCGTCGGACGTGAAGACGGTCGGACATCGCACGCTCGCGCCGCAGCCGTTCAAAGTCGACTCGTACCACGACTACCTGAAGAAGCTGGAGCTCGCGAGCGTCGACGTCGAAGCCGCGCATCGCAAGAACGTGATGGTGCAGCGCGCGCTCGTGCTGGCGAAGCAGGCCGGCGGCGTACCGTCCGAGGATGTTTCGATCTGGGCGCAGTGGCAGTATCTGACGGAGTATCCGGGCGTCGTGCGCGCGGAGTTCCGCCCCGAATATCTCGCGCTGCCCGAAGAAGTGCTGGTCACGGTGATGCGCGTGCATCAGAAACAGCTGCCGATCCGCGACCGCGACGGCAAACTCACGAGCTCGTTCCTCGCGGTGCTCGACAACGAAGGCGATCCGGAAGGCAATGCCGCGTACGGAAACTCGTTCGTCACGAACGCGCGCTTCGCCGACGCGCAGTTCTTCTACGACACCGACCGCAGGAAAAAGCTCGAAGAGCGCATCGAGCAGCTCGCGCATCTGCAGTTCCAGGAAAAGCTCGGCAACTACGCGGAGAAAACGGAGCGCGTGAAGCGGATCGCGATCGCGATCGCCTCGCACATCGATGCCGACCTCGGTCACGTCGAGACCGCGGCGAAGCTGTGCAAGGCCGATCTCGTCACCGAGATGGTGAAAGAGTTCACCGACCTGCAGGGGAAAGTAGGCGGCATCTACGCGCGCGAGGAAGGGCTTCCCGAGCCGGTCTGGCAGGCGATCTACGATCACTACCAGCCCGCGAACGTCGACGACGCGCTGCCGCGCAATCTCGTCGGCGTGATCGTCTCCCTCGCCGATCGCCTCGACACGCTGACCGGCTTCTTCCGCATCGGATTGAAGCCGACCGGATCGAAAGACCCATTCGCGCTGCGCCGCGCCGCGCAAGGCGCCGTGCAGATTCTGCTGAATCGCGATCAGCGCGAAGTGCGGTTGTCGATCGGCGAACTGCTGGACCTGGTTCCCGAGTCCGCGGCGGCGCGCACCGATCTCGTCGCCTTCTTCGCCGAGCGCATCGCCACGATCCTCGAAGCCTCGGCGTGGCAATTCGCGTACGACGAGATCCGCGCGGTGATGGAGTCGGGCTGGCTGAACATCCCGCTCACCGATCTCGTCGACCGCATCTCCGCGCTCAAAGCCATTCGCGACGAGGCCGATTTCCTCTCGCTTCTCGACTCCGTCAAACGCATCACCAACATCACGCAGGACCACGACTCGACGCGGGTCGATGCTTCGCTGTTCGACAGCGACATCGAGCGCCGCCTCAACGAGCTCGCCGATCTCGTGTCGTCGCAGATCGCCGACTTCGCCTCGGAGCGCCGCTATCGCGAGGCGCTGCAGTCGTTCGCCGCGCTCGCGCCGGAGCTGGAAAAGTTCTTCGACGACGTGATGGTGATGGTCGACGACGAGCGCGTGCGCGCGAACCGGAAGTCGCTGCTGATGAAGACGGCACACGCGCTCAAGCCGATCGCCGACGTCCGGCAGATCGTCGTCGACCGCCGCGACTACCGGACCTAGCGATGCGGTCTTGGGTGCTGCGTGCTGCGTGCTGCGTGCTGTTCGTCGCAACGTGCAGACGATCGCCGGAGCCGCCGCCCGCGCTGCCGCCGGCGAATACGATTTACGACGAGATCGATCTCGATGACGTCGACGGTTCCAACCTGCTGAGTCTCGCGCGCGGAGCTTCGATCGTCTCGCGCACCGCCGAAAACACGCTCGAAAACTCGGCCGCGCACGCGATCGACGGCGACTGGCTGTCGTACTGGCGCTCGCCGCCGAGCGGTCCGGAACAGACGTTTGTCATCTCACTCCCGGCGCGCGCGCGCATCGACCGCGTCGGCGCCATCATTCCGCCGGGCGCGGAAGTGCCGCCGCGCGTGCGCTTCGACGCGTCCGACGATGGAGCCTCGTGGCGCGAGATCGCGACGCTCGAGCCGAAGCAGCAGCGCGATCCGCAGCTCGCGCGCGTCACGCCGTTCAACGCGCGATATTTGCGCGTTGAAACGATCGGCCGCGTGTCAGCGTATGCGGCGATCCGCTCGCTCGTGGCGAAAGGACAATTCATCGAGCCGCCGCGACAGCCGCCGATCGAAGGCTGCTGGCACATCAACGGAATGCCGGCGCGCTTCTCGCGCCGCGGCACGAGCGTCGCCGGCGTGATCGGCAACGATCCGCCGCTGTACGTCCTCGGCGGCACCGACGGCCGCGCGATTCGCGTGACCTGGATGCGCGGAAAGATGTGGGGCCCGGCGATCCTCACGCTCGATCCGCAACGGCGCGCCCTCAGCGGCGAGCGGTGGTACGAGCGCGTGCGCGAACAGAACAGCGGCGAAGGATGGTTCGGCGTGCCGGCGCAATGCAACGAAGTCGCGTTCAACGAGACGAAGCTCGCCAAGGCGATGCTGCAGCGCGCGGGGAGATGGATGGCGTACGGTGCGAGCGCAATCGAAACGCTCGCGGAGATCGTTGCGCAGGAACCGTCGAAACGTTTCGTCGTCACGGTGCACAGCGTGGCGGAGGAGCAGGCGGTGCGCAATGCGCTGCGCGCAAACCTCGCGCGCGTCGAGATCCAGAACGCCGGCGAAGCGAAAGGCATCACCGCGCCGCAACGCGCGATCGCGGATGGTGTCGAGTTGCGCGCGCGATGAGTACCCTCGCGACGCACTGTGGAGCGCCGCCCGCCCTCGGGCGCCGGAGCCGAACGGCGATTGAATGTGCGCGATTCGGCGGCCGAGGGCGGCCGCCGCTCCACAGAGCATCGCCAGGCAGACAGGAATGTCATAATCCGGCCACGCATGACAACCCAATACGTCTATTACTTCGGCGACGGCCACGCCGAGGGCAACGCCAAAATGAAAGACGTCCTCGGCGGCAAGGGCGCGGGCCTCGCCGAGATGACGAACATCGGCGTTCCCGTTCCGCCGGGCTTCACGATCTCGACGGCGGTCTGCACGTATTTCTACGATCACGACAAAACCTATCCGCCCGAATTGAAGCAGCAGGTCGCGGACAATCTCGCGAACGTCGAGAAGTCGGTCGACCGCAAATTCGGCGACCGCAAGAAGCCGCTCCTCGTCTCCGTCCGCTCCGGCGCGCGCGCGTCGATGCCCGGCATGATGGACACGATCCTCAACCTCGGCCTCAACGACGAGACCGTGCAAGGTCTCGCCGAATCGGCGGACGAACGATTCGCATTCGACTCGTATCGCCGCTTCATCCAGATGTACTCCGACGTCGTGCTGGAGATCGATCGCGAGCATTTCGAGCACGAGCTCACCGCCGCGCGCGAGCACGCGGGCGCGCAAACCGACGCGCAGATTCCGGCGGACGCTTTGCGCGAGCTCGTCGCGACGTACAAGAAACTCGTCCAGGAGAAAATCGGACGCGACTTTCCGCAGGACGTGCACGAACAACTGTGGGGTGCAATCGGCGCGGTGTTCAACTCCTGGAACAACCAGCGCGCCATTACCTATCGCAAACTCAACGGCATTCCTGACGAATGGGGCACCGCGGTCAACGTGCAGTCGATGGTCTTCGGGAACATGGGCGACGACTGCGCGACCGGCGTCGCGTTCACGCGCAGCCCGTCGGTCGGCGAGAGAAAATTCTTCGGCGAGTTCCTGCCGAACGCGCAGGGCGAAGACGTCGTCGCCGGCATCCGCACGCCGCAACCGATCAGCGATCTCGAGAAGTCGATGCCCGAGGCGTACAACCAGCTCGTCGACGTCTACAAGAAACTCGAAGCGCACTACCGCGACATGCAGGACATCGAGTTCACGATCCAGTCGCGGAAGCTGTACCTGCTGCAGACGCGCACCGGCAAACGCACCGGATTCGCGGCGGTGAAGATCGCGTGCGACATGGTCGACGAAGAATTGATCACGCACAAAGAGGCGGTCGAGCGCGTCGAAGCGAACCAGATCGTGCAGCTCCTCGCGCCGGTGTTCGACGCGGACGAAAAAGCGAAGGCGCTGAAAGGCGGACGCCTGCTAGGCCGCGGACTTCCGGCCGGACCGGGCGCGGCGACGGGACAGATCGCATTCAACGCCGAGAACGCCGTGCGCATGGCCAAAGACGGGGCGGTGATTCTCGTGCGCATCGAGACATCGCCGGAAGACATCGCCGGCATGCACAGCGCCGCCGGCATTCTCACGTCGCGCGGCGGTCTCACGTCGCACGCGGCCGTCGTCGCGCGCGGCATGGGACGTCCGTGTGTCGTCGGCGCGGGATCGCTGAAGGTCGACTACAACAAAGGCGAGTTGCGCAGCGAAGGACATGAGCCGCTCGAAGAAGGCGACTGGCTTTCGATCGACGGCACGACCGGCGAGATCCTCGGCGGCAAGCTCGCGACGAAGCCGTCCGAAATCGTGCAGGTTCTCATCGACGGCACGATGAAGGCCGAAGACTCGGAAGTGTTCCGCAATTTCGATCGCCTCCTCAAATGGGCGGACGAGATTCGCTCGCTCGGCATTCGCACGAACGCCGACACGCCGAACGACGCGCGCGTGGCGCGGCTCTTCGGGGCGCAGGGCATCGGCCTCTGCCGCACCGAGCACATGTTCTTCGCCGAGGAGCGCATCCTGAAAGTGCGCGAGATGATCCTCGCGCGCAACGAAGCGGGGCGGCGCAAAGCACTCGACGAATTGCTGCCGTTCCAGCGCGGCGACTTCGAAGGGATCTTTCGCGAGCTCGCGGGACTGCCGGTCACGATCCGCCTCCTCGATCCGCCGCTGCACGAATTCCTTCCGCACACCGAGGCGCAGATCTCGGCGGTCGCGCGCGACATGAACTGGGGATTCGTCGAGCTGCGCAACAAAGTCACGCAACTGCACGAGACGAATCCGATGCTCGGCCATCGCGGCTGCCGCCTCGGCATCACCTATCCCGAAATCTACGAGATGCAGGTCCGCGCAATTTTCCAGGCCGCGGCCGACGTAAAAAAAGACGGCATCGGCGTGCACCCCGAGGTCATGATCCCGCTCGTCGGGACCGTGAAGGAGTTGCAGCTCACGACCGAGATGGTGCATCGCATCGCCGCCGAAGTCGCGAAAGAGCGCGGCGAGAAGATCGACTACCTCGTCGGCACGATGATCGAGATCCCGCGCGCGGCGCTCATCGCCGACAAGCTTGCCGACGGCAACGCGCAGTTCTTCTCCTTCGGCACGAACGACCTCACGCAGATGACGTTCGGCTACTCGCGCGACGACGCCGGCACGTTCCTGCCGGAATACGTCGACAAGAAAATCCTTCCGAAGGATCCGTTCGAGTCGATCGACCAGGAAGGCGTCGGACAGCTCGTGCGCCTCGGCACGGAGCTCGGCCGCTCGAAAAACCCGAAGCTCAAAGTCGGCGTGTGCGGCGAGCACGGCGGCGACCCCGACTCCATCCGCTTCTTCCGCTCGTGCAAGCTCGACTACGTCTCGTGCTCGCCGTATCGCGTACCGGTCGCGCGACTCGCGGCCGCGCAGGCAGAGCTGGAGCAGAAGGCGTACGAAGGATAGCTTTGGACGAGGCTCCGCGGACCGCGGAGCGAAGGGCTCATCACCCTTCGAAGTTGATGCGACTCGACGCTTCGCTTTCCATCCGGCGAATGAGCTCCGCGTTCGCGTGCTCGACGGGCGTCAGCGACGCTTCGTTGAACGACGATGCCGGGTGATACCAGTCGAAGCTCGTGAAGTACTCGCGCAGCTCCTGATCCTTGAACGGGCGTCCCCGCCGCGCGTAGATCTCGTTGCGCAGCCGGCGCAGATCCTCGGTGAACAGTCCTTCGAGCATCGAAGTCTTCATCTCCTTCGTGCTCAGCGCGTCGTGCAGCTCGCGCTCGCGCGTGGTGATGATGCGGACGTTGCTCTTCTGCACGGCGGTCAGCATGTCGTCGCGGAACTTCTCGTCCGGCTTGTACCAGGTGTACTGCGAGAACCAGTTCGCGAGCCACGCCGTTTTGAACTCGCGTCCGCGGCGCGCGTAGATCTCGTTGCGCAGCAATCGCAGCTCGTGCAGGCCGATGTTCTCAAGCGCCAACGGCGTGATCGGCTTGTCCAACCATCCAGCCAGGTCACCGGGCAGCAGCACGACCTTCCGCTGGCGATGGATCGCCGACTCGATCACATCCAGGTTCTTGCGCTCGATCGCCGTCAGCACTTTCGGATCGTAGTCACGATCCATCCGATACCAGTAGCGCGCGTCGAAGTAGGCCTGCAGCGTCGGCGAGTCTTCGAGATACTTTCCGTGAATCGCCTCGATCTCCGCAAGCAGCACGCGCAGCTCCGGGCCGGTGTGCTCGCCGAGGAGCGACTCGGAGAGAGACCGCGCCTTCCACCAGCGCATGTCGCCCGGCTCGACGTGCGCATGCAACCGCGCCTCGGCGCCGCGGATGACGTCGAGACTCGCATGCTCCAATTCGCTGAGGTCGATGTTGTCGAAGTCAGGATTGGCCTTGTACCAGCTCTGCGCGCGGAGGTAGCGGTCGATGTCGCGGTCCACGCCGAAGACGCGCCCGTGGCGGCCGAAGATGATCCCGCGCACCAGCCGCAGCTCATCGAGCGTGCGATCCGCGACCGCCGCATCGGTCAGCCGCTCCTTCGCGTAGTCGAACGTCTCCCACGGCTTCGCCGCAAAGAGCGGCAGGGCGGCGAGGAGCGACAGCAACACGAGTTTTCGCATGGGGGAAGCTTAGACCCGGTGCGCCCGCTTGAGAACGAAGGTTCGAAGTTCTTCACCGATGTGATGCTCCTTCCAGTCAGTGCGAGACGGCGTTGACAGCGACGCGCTGCTCGAATACAAGAGCGAAGTCAAAAACTGGACTAGGAGGTCGCGATGGCACGCGTGACCGGGATCGGTGGTGTCTTCTTCAAGTCGACGTCGGACCACAAGCAGCTCGCGGCGTGGTACCGGGACAACCTGGGGTTGAAGCTCGAAGACTGGGGAGGGGCGATCCTGAAGTGGCCCGAGGACCAGGCGGAGGACGGTGGCCTGACCGTCTGGCACGTTGCCGACCGCGAGTCGAAATGGTTCAGCCCCAGCACGTCCAGCTTCATGATCAATTATCGCGTCGACGATCTGACAGCGCTCCTCGCGCAGTTGAAGGAGAACGGCGTCGAGGTGGTGAAGGGACCCGACTCCGACGAGAACGGCAAGTTCGCGTGGATCATGGATCCCGACGGCAACAAGGTGGAGCTGTGGGAACCAATGGTCCCGGACGAGAAGAACAAGGCTTAAGTGCCTTCGATGAGTCACGGCAGCTGATCGATGAGTTCCGCGACGTCGGCGTTGAGGTCCCGCGAACTCAGCGTTGATTCCGCAACGTCAGCGTTAAGGTTCCGCGAACTCAGCGCTGACACCGCGCCAGTTGAGCACGTCAGCGGCCCGGTGTTCGGTCGCATCGATGCCTCGATCGGTGTCATCGATGGGTCGATCGGTGCCATCGAGGCCTCGATTGGTGCCGTCGATGGGATGATCGGTGTCATCGATGAGACCATCGGTGTCATCGATGAGACGATCGTTGCCATCGATGAGACGGTCGGTGTCGTCGATGAGACCATCGGTGTCATCGATGAGACGATCGGTGCCGTCGATGGGACGATCGGTGTCATCAATGGGTCGATCGATGCCATCAATACCTTTATCGCTCGCGCGGCAGGTGCAGGTGCAGGGACAGGCGACGAGCGCGGCGACAGCCGGCCTCAACGAAGCGCTCTCGTGGTTCGTGCATCAGCAGCAGCAGCCGGTCACGGCGTTCGGATCCGAAAGTCGACGTCGGCGGCGTCTGCACGCACATACTTCCGCACAATCCGCTCGCGTTCGAGTCGGAGGATCGTGACGTGGCGGCAGGTAGGCCGCGAGGCGGAGCAATCCACGCAGCCGCCCGTGGCGGCTAGTCGCGCTGACTCTCGCGCCGCTCTTTCCACTGGTGGTACGCCCACATGCCGACCGCGATGACGACGATTCCGCCGAGGACGTACTTTTCGATGTTCTGCACGCGGCCGAGGGTGGCTTCGATGGCGCGGCCGAAATAGTAGCCGGCAGCGGTGATCGCCAGCGACCAGACGGCGCAGCTCACTGCTTCGTACACGACGAATTTGATCACGGAGATGCGCGACATCCCGATGATCACCGCCGCGGTGATGCGCAGGCCGTACAGCCACTGCGTGATGATGATCGCCGACGCGCCGTAGCGCTCGAACACGCGCACGCCTTTTCCGAAGTGCTTCTTCATCCGCGGAAAGCGGTCGAGCAATTTCACGCCGTGCTTGCGTCCGAGCCAGAACCAGAACAGATGGCCCGCGTACGCTCCGCTGAACGCGAGCAGTCCGACGAGGAACGGCTGCAGGTATCCGCGCGACGCGAAGAAGCCGGCCGTGATCAGAATGGCCTCTCCTTCGAGAAACGTCCCGAGGAACACGGCCAGATATCCGAAGTTGTGCAGCAAGGCATCCGGCGACATCACACTCTTCCTACTGCAAGATTCGGTACGCCTCGGAAATTGTCACGCCCGAGAGAAGCATTACATTCGCTATGAAGCGCACTCTCGTGACGTCTGCAATGCTCGCGCTCGCTCTGCCGATGCTGGCGGATGAGCCGAAGAAAAGCGAGGAGCCGAAGCCGCAGCCCGCGCAAACCACGTCGGCGCAAACCACATCCGCACAACCCGCGGTCGCGCAATCGGACTCGCCGCTCGTGGCCGCCGCGAAGCGCGCCCATCGCCTCGGCAAAAAATCGGCCTCGAAGGTGATCACCAACGAGACGCTGAAGACGTCCGGACAGAACGCGCACGTGACGACCACCGAGACGCTGCGCGCGCTCCCGAAGGGCGAGGCCGAGCCGTCGCAGGAAGTGCTGGAGTTGCAGGAGCGCGAGAAACAGCGCAAAGCCGCTGCGGAAGCGGCGGCGAAGAAAGAGAAAGAAGCGAAGCAGCACGAAAAGAAAGTCTCTTACGCCGCGGAGAACGCCGAGGAAGAATATCCGGATGACGTCGATCCGGCCATGGCGGAGAAGAAGCTGCAGGACGCGAACAAACCGAAAGAAGAAAAGCCGCCCGTGTAGAGTGGAGCGGTGGGCTCTTAGCCCACCGGTCCCCCTCGGCAGGCTGAGAGCCCGCCGCTCCACATTTATGCGTGTGCGTGGCGATGGCGCCGCATCGTGCGCCAGCCGCCGATCAGAGCGAGAATCAGGCTCAGGCGTCGGAAACCCAACAGCCGCGCCGCGCGATTCGTCGTTTTCTGTCCCAGCTTGAACCACAGTAACTTCTTCAGAAAGCGCCACATAAACGGCCTCCTTCCTCATCGGAAGAAGTGCAAGAATCGTTCATGAAACGCCATGGCCGCGACGTATCCGTACCCGCTCGCGAAGATCATCAGAAACGGCACTGACAGCCACTGCCGTGTCCCGCCGAACGCGACGATCACGCAGGCGAAGAACAGCGCGAGCACGCTCTCGCCCCACGGAATGCGCGGAACGATGTCATCCCGAGCGTGAGTCGAGGGATCCGGGCGGGCGGGGCTACGTTGCCCGAGTTTCGTGCCGCCACCCGAGCCCCTGCTCCCTCGCTCCCGCTCGGGATGACACTGCTCTCCGGTTTTCGGCGTCCTGCGGAAGTGCCCGCCATTTTCGAACAGTCCCTCCAGCACCGCCGACGCGTTGCGGATTGACATGCCGACGCCAACCGGCAACACAGCGAGCAACTCGCGCAGCGGCGGACGCCCGCGTCCCGCACGTCGCTGTCCTTCGATGTAAAACAGCAGCACCGACCACGTCGACGCCGCGTACAGCACGAGATCAATGACGAAGCTCCACAGCAACTCGTGCCGATGACGAATGACCATCGCCGGAACGATGAGCAGCGCCAGCAGAACGCTCAACAAATACGCGCAGTTGTTCGTCAGATGAAATGCCGCCTCGGTTTTGATCGCGCGTCGCAGCGGCGCGCGCGCGATCTCCGGCAGCACTTTGCGCGCGGTCTGAATCGATCCCTTCGCCCAGCGATGCTGCTGTTCCTGAAATCCGCTCAGCGCCGCCGGCAGCTCGGCCGCGACTTCGACGTCCGGCAGAAAGACGAACTGCCATCCCGCCAGTTGCGCGCGATACGACAAATCCAAATCCTCGGTGAGTGTCGACGCCGACCACCCGCCCGCATCCCCGATCGCCGCGCGTCTCCACACGCCCGCCGTGCCGTTGAAGTTGAAGAAGCGTCCCGCGAAATTGCGCACCGCCGACTCGACCGCGAAGTGCGCGTCGAGAAACAGCGCCTGCACGCGCGTGAGCAGCGAACGTTCGCGATTCAAGTGCGTCCAGCGCGCCTGCACCATGCCGACGCGCGGATCGGCAAAGTGCGGGACCATGCGCAGCAGCACGTCCGGCGGCGGAACGAAGTCGGCGTCGAAGACCGCGAACAGCTCGCTCGCGCTGTGCGCCATTCCGTACGCGAGCGCGCCCGCTTTGTAGCCGTCGCGTGAGCCGCGACGCACGTGAGCAATTCGAACGTTGTGCAGCGACTCGATGCGCTCCGCGATGATGCGCGTCGTCTCATCGGTCGAGTCGTCGAGCACCTGAATGTCGAGCGTGCCCGGATATTCGATGCGCGCGACCGCATCGATCAATCGCGCAGCGACGTTCGGCTCGTTGTACAGCGGGAGTTGAATCGTCAGCGGCGGGAAGTCGTCGCGCGTGACGCGCAGCGGCTCGGGCGTGCGCCGCCGCAATCTGACAAGATAGAACCGATGCAGGCTGTACACGGTGAGCGCGCTGAGCACGAGGTAGTACAGCGCGAGGATGGCGACTTCGGCCGGCGTCATGGGGCGCAGCTGATTCTACTCGCCGCCGCGGTCGCGCTCGCGCCTCTCGCCGCAGCCCGCTTCGGATTCGACGGATTCGTTGCAATCTACGCAATCGCGATGCTGGCGTGGCTTCCGCTGCGCACGCGCGCGCTGCCGCTGCGCTACGTGATCGTAATCGCGCTCGTGTTGCGCGCGTTTCTGCTCTTCGACGAGCCGCGACTCTCGGGCGACGTCTATCGCTATCTCTCCGACGGGCGCGTCGTCGCAAGCGGTCACAATCCATACACGTACACGCCTACCGATCCGCGCATCAACCATCCCGAGATCCGCTCGATCTATCCGCCGCACGCGCAGCTGCTGTTCGGTCTCGTGCATCAACTGACCGCGTGGCGGGTGCTCATCGTCGCGTTCGATCTCGTCGCGATCGTGCTGCTGCGACGACACGCATTCGCTTACGCGACATTCCCTCCGCTGCTCTTCGAAGGAACGTGGAACGGCCACATCGACGCGATTGCCGGCGTCCTCCTCGGCATCGCCCTGCTCCGCGACTCCGGCGTCGCCGCCGCATTCGCGAGCGGCATGAAGATCATTCCGTTCGCCGGCCTGCCCGCGCTTTTGCGCGAGTCAAAACATCGCCTGCGCTTCCTCGCGACGTTCGCGATCGCGCTGATCGTCCCGATCCTGCCGTTCGTCCGCGGACCGATCATGCCCGGCTTCCGCGACTACGCGACGCGCTGGATCTTCAACTCGCCGCTGTACGACGTGCTCTTCGCGATCCTCGACCGCATCCCGACGAAAACGATCTGGACGCATCACCCGCTGCGCTTCCAGCTCATCTCCGACTTCGTCTACCGTCACGTCTACACCGACTTCCTCACGCGCGCGGTCATGGCGACGATCGCGCTCGGCCTCATCGCGTGCACGAGAAGAGTGTCGAGCGCGATCGCAGCGCTGCTCCTCTGCTCGCCGGCGATTCATCCGTGGTATTGGCTGACGCTCGTGCCGGCGTCGCTGATCGAAGGGCGTGCGTGGATTTTCGTCGCGCTCTGTGCGCCGTTTTCGTATTTGCTATACGCGGGGTCGGAGCGGTTTTTCGTGTATTTGGTGTGCTACGGGATCTTGCTGACCAGTTTATCCCGCGCGTAGACGCGGGATAAACTTCAGGTCAACCCGTTCTCGCGCGCGTAATTCGCGAGTTGTACGCGTCCTCGCAGTCCTAGCTTCTCGTAGATGGTGTGCAGGTGCGTTTTCACCGTGCCTTCGCTGATGGAGAGGCGCTCGCCGACTTCGCGGTTGGAGAATCCGCGCGCGACCATGCTTACGATCTCGCGCTCGCGCGGTGTGAGCACCTCGCGCGCGCGTTTTCTCGCCTGTTCGTTTTCGATCGCGCGGCCCATCTTCTCCAGCCACACGCCGCCCGAAGCAACCGCGCGCACGCACTGCACGAGCAGCGCGGGCGCCATCTCTTTCAACACGACACCCTTCGCGCCGAGGGCCACTGCCTTCACCACTTCTTCGTCGCTGATGTTGCCGGCGAGCAGCACCGTCGGCGTCGGATGCGGCGACTCTTTCAATCGCCGCAGTACTTCGAGGCCGTTGACCGCGGGCATGCGCAGGTCCGCGATCAGCACGTCCGGCGACAAACGCGCGGTCTCGGCGAGCGCGCTCTCGCCGTCCGCGCACTCGGCGACGATCTCCATCTCCGGCTCGTCGGCGAAAAACTGCAACAGCCCGCGCCGCACGACGGGATGGTCATCCGCGATCACGATTCGAATCGTCATTGGCTCAGCGGCACGCGGATCTCCAAATGCGCGCCCGTGATGGACGAATCGAGGACCATCGACCCGCCGAGGGCGCTCACGCGCTCCTTCAGCGTGACGGGACCGCGATTCGTCGCGATCAGCGACTGTAGATCGTACCGCCCATGGAACGGAAATCCACGCCCGTCGTCGGCGACGTCGACCAGCACCTGCCCGTCTTCGACGTCGATCGCGACGGAAATGCGTCTCGCCTGCGCGTGCTTCGCCGCGTTGGCGACGGCCTCGTTGACGATCGCATGGATCTCGTAGCGCGTGTCGAGCGGCAACAGATGCACGACGGGCGAGACTTCGCTGTCGACGTCGATCTCCCACTGCTCGCGGAAGCGCCGCTCGAGCCGGTCGAAGTCATCGGGCTCCGGCCGCAGGTCGTCGATGAATCCGCGCAGTTCTTTTTGTCCCGCGGCGATGACCTGCTCGACTTCGACGAGCCGCTTCCGCGCTTCCTCCGGGTTCTCGGTCATCCGCCGCGGCAGCGTGCGCAGTTGCAACGCGACGCCGGTGAGCGACTGCAGCACGAAGTCGTGGAGGTCGCGCGCCACGCGCACGCGCTCTTCGGCGACCGCGCCGCGCTGCAGTTGCAGCGCCGCGTGGAACTGATCCAGCCGCACCGCGATCACCGTGCCGGCGATCTCCGCGAGATTCATCTCCTCGAGCAGCGGCGGCGTGCCCTCGAAGAGAAAGAGTTGTCCGCGCACGAACTCCCCCTGGAAGGACGTCGAGACCACCGCGTCGGCACTGTTCGGCTCGTAGATCTCCGATAGCTTGAATGCGCCGCTGTCCCATTCTCCCTGAAATGCGAAACGCTCGGAGAGATGCTCGTACGCCAGCACCGCGCGGCGCGCGCCGAAGATCGACGTCGCCTCGCGCAACACGCTGTCGATCAGCTCTTCCTGATCGCGGCGCGGCGAGCGCGGCCAGCGCGCGATGCGCGCGAGGTCGCGCTGAATGCGCTCGTGATAGTCCGCGAGAAAGATCAGCATCGACGCGAGGACGAGCAGGTAAGCCCCGCGGATGATGAAACGATTGAGCTCGAATGTCGCCGCGGGAACGCTCGCCGCGCTCGAGGCGATGAACACGCTCGTCGCCGCGAGTGTGGTCAGCATCGTGCCGCGCCGCCCGAAACGCAGCGTCGCGCAGATGATGCCGAACACGAAGTAGCTGAAGAACGGGCTGCTCGGGCCGACGTAGTTGACCCAGCCGAAGAACGTCATGTCGAGGACGTGGTTCGCGAGAATCCAGCGCTTCGACGTCGTGCGCGAGGCCTCGGTCCAGATCGCGACGAGCAGCGCGTAGATGGCGTACGCGATGAGCATCGCGAACACGAACGCCGGCAGGTTCGACGCGCGATCGAAGTAAACGGAGCCGAGGGAGCCGACGGCGAGCGCGAACCGGCATGCGGCGATCAGGCGCTCGGCACGGCTTTGCGGAATGCGGCGGCGCATTTTCCAGGAGAATACGCCACTGTGAAACGAGCCGTGCTTTTCTTTCTGGCGGTCGCGCTGGTTTATGTCGCGCCCGCTTTCCTTCCCGGCCGCACGTTTGCGCCTCTCGACATCCCCTCCGGCCTCGGCGCGTGGAACGCCGACGCCGCGCATCGCGTGCGTCCCGCGAACTCGCTTCTGTCCGACGTCGTCGTGCAGTTCATTCCGTGGGATCACGAGATTCGACGGACGATCGCGGACGGTGAAATGCCGTGGACGAATCGTTTCGCCGACGACGGTGCGCCGCTCTTCGCCAATTTGCAGACCGCTCTCTTCTCGCCGTTCACGTGGCCGCGACTTCTCTTCGGACTCGACGGCTGGGCGATCATGGCGCTGCTCAAACTGTTCGCAGCCGCGCTGTGCGCGTACTGGCTCGCGCGCGAGCTCGACGTCGCACCGGCGCAGGCGATCGTCTCCGCGCTCGTCTACGCGACGTCGGCTTACACGATCGTGTGGCTGCTCTATCCGATCACGAACGTGTTCGCTGTCTTACCCGGACTCGCTGCAGCTGCTTTGCGTCTGATGAAATGGCCGTCCGGCCGCAACGCGGCACTGGTGATTCTCTTCGCCGCGCTTTGCACCGCCGGCGGACATCCCGAGACGTTGTTCGTCGGCGTCCTCGGCATCTGGATTTTTCTTGCCTGGGAAGCGGAGAAGCGTCCCGGCGTCGGCATCGGCGCGATCGTCCCTTCGACGGTCGGCGCGCTCCTCGGATTTCTGCTGCTCTTCGTCCAGCTCGCGCCGTTTCTCGCGCTCGTGAAGAACAGCTATGCGAGTGCCATTCGTCCGCTGACGCCGCATCCCTTTCGTCCGTGGGCAATCGTCTCGCAGATTTTTCCCGGCATTCTCGGATCGCCGCTTCGCGGCGAGCTCGATCTCACGCAAGTAGTCTCCGCGGACGATTTCAATCATCGCGCCGGCGGATTCGTCGGCGCGTTTCTCATCCTCGCGCTGATCGTCGCGTGGCGCTCACTGACACCGGCGCTGCGACGCGGACTGATCATCGGCGGCGTCGCGCTGGTGGTGTCGTGGTATCCGCCCGGCGTCTGGCCGAGTCTGCGTCACGCGCCGCTCGTGCGCGTCGTCGCGCTCGAGTACGGCGTCGTGTTGTTCGTGTTGTTCGCGTCGATGGCCGCAGGACCCGCGCTCGCGATTCTCGCGGAACGCCGCCGCAGAAAAATCGGCGCCGCGTTGGTCATCGCCGGCGCACTCACGCTGCTCGCCGGCATTCTCCCCGCACTCCCGTCCACCCGCCCCTCGCTCACGCGCGTCGCGCGTAACGGAATCGCCACGCTGCGCGCGCGCGGACACCTGCAGCAATCGCCCGAGGTGTACGAACAGCGGCTCGCGTACTACCTCGCGGCCGCGGGCGCAACGACCGTGCGGCGCGTCGCGATTCCCGGCGCGCTGTTTCTCCTCGCCGGACTCGTGCTCATCACGAAACCGCGCACCGCGTTTCTCTCCGCGATCGCGATCGCGGAGTTGATCGCATTCGGCGCCGGCTTCAACCCGACCGTGCGAACGACATCGCTTCCTCCGTCGCCGCATGCACTCGCGTCGGTCGATCGCCGCTTCCTCATCGCGTCGAATCTCGAAGTCTTCCCGGCAAACCTCGGCACGCTCTACGGTGTCCGCGACGTCGTCTCGTACGACGTCCTCATGCCGCGCGATCGCGTCGAAGAGTTGAAGCGCGCCGGCTACAACCCGCTCGCGCATTCGTTCAACCCGATCCTCAGCGCGGACGAGAAACGCGCGCTCGCATCCTTCGGCGTGCGCTACTTCATCACGCGCGCGGGAGTCGAAGAGTTGCCGGGTGCCACGCCCGTAGCACCTCCGCTCAACGAGCCGCCGCCGCGGATCGTCACGGGCCTCGTCATTTCGCTGCTGGCATTGCTCGCCAGCGCGGGATGGCTGCACTTGTACCGGCTGCCGCCGGTTACGCCATCTCCGACTTGAGCGCGCGGGTCATCAGGCGTTGTACGCCGAGGCGCGCGCTTTCGCCTTCGTAGAGCACGCGGAACATCTCGTCGGTGATCGGCATCTCGATCTGGTGCCGGTCCGCGAGCTGCTTCGCCGACTTCGACGTCTTCACGCCCTCGGCGACGAATTTCGCGTCGCGCAAAATGTCGTCGAGCGTTCGTCCCTGCCCGAGAAGCACGCCGACCGTGCGATTGCGCGACAGCGCGCCCGTGCACGTCAACACGAGATCGCCCATGCCGGCGAGTCCGGCGAACGTTTCGATGCGACCGCCGAGCACGAGACCGAGGCGCGTCATCTCGCGCAGGCCGCGCGTGATGAGCGCGGCGTTCGTGTTGTAGCCGAGACCGAGACCGTCGAGCACACCCGCGGCGATCGCGATCACATTCTTCAACGAGCCGGAGAGCTCCACGCCGACGACATCCTCAGAGTGATAGAGCCGGAACGCCGGCGACGACAGCGCGTTCTGCACGTCCTGCGCGAATGCGACGTCGGTCGAAGCGACGACCGCCGCCGTCGGATCGCCGCGCGCGACTTCGAGCGCGAACGTCGGACCGGAGAGGACCGCGAATGCGCGCAACTTTTCGCCGAGAACGTCGCGCGTGATCTCCGACATCCGCTGCAGCGAATCGTTCTCGATCCCTTTCGTTCCCGAGATCACGTTCAGCGCGCCGCTCGCGTGCTCGCGAACGCGCGTCAGCACGTCGCGGTAGTAATGGCTCGGCGTCATCATGACGATCGTGTCCGAGAACGCGACCGCCTCGGCGAGATCGCTCGTCGCTACCACCTTCGCGCCGAGCCCGATGCCCGGGAGGTAGTCGGGATTCTCGCCGGTTTCGCGAATCGCCTGCGCGACGTCCGGATCGTGCGCCCACAACACGACGTCGTTCCCGCCGCGCGTGGCCGTGATCGCCATCGCCGTCCCGAATGCGCCCGCGCCGATGATCGCGACCTTCATTGCTTCTTCTGTCCCATCCGCCGCTCCGAGCCGTTCGCCATCCGCGAGATGTTCGAGTGATGCTTGAGGATGATCGCGAACGCGATGCAAATCGCCATCACGATCCGCCAGAACGAAACGTCCTGTGTGAAGAACCGGAACAACAGCGGCGCAGCCGCGGCCGTGACGATCGACGCCAGCGACACCATGCGGAACACGATGATCACGAGCGCAAACACGATCACCGCGGCAAGCACCACGCGAACATCGAGCGCGAGATAAACGCCCGTCGCCGTGGCGACGCCCTTCCCGCCATGAAACCGCAGCCAAACCGGAAACATGTGCGCGAGGACCGCGATCAGCCCCGCGAGCGCGATCCACATCTCCCGCGATTCCCACGGCAACGTGCCCGGATGAAACGGCCACTCCGGCCGCGACGCAATCCACCGCGCGACCGCCACCGCCCCCCACCCCTTCGCGATGTCCAGCAGCAGCGCCAGAATCCCCGGCAATTTCCCCGCCGTGCGCGCGACATTCGTCGCGCCGACGTTCCGGCTCCCGTGCTCCCGCACGTCCTTTCCCGAGAAAACTTTGACGACGAGAAAACTGAACGGAATCGAGCCGATGAGATACGCGCCCGCAACGAGCGCGATCGGGAGGGCGGCGGTCATGCGTGGGCTATTGTAGATTCGACTCGGCGGCGGAAACGCTTCGGGTCAATTGCAGAGTAGCGATACAAATTCGGCTCGATCGCAACGAATAGCTCCATGAGCCGCTGCCGATCGACCAATCCCGACTCGATCATTTGCCGCACATCTTGCCGATCGATCTCATGGCCTCGTTCGATCTTCGCGAGCGCTTGCGCGTAAAAGTCATAGTGGTGAAACGAGATTTTCCCCTCGCGGGCGATGAACGTGCTGCGGCTTTCCCATCCCGGTAACGCAGGGATGAAATCATCCGGAGAGGCTTGCTCGACATTCACGTGAAGTCGCTCTTTCAGCTCGGAGATCGCACGCAGGAAACGATCATGTTCCGGCACGAACTTCACATCGATATCCAGCGTGGTTTGACGCCATCCCAGCAGCACAGCGCTTGCGCCACCGGTCATGTAAACGCGAGCTTCGATGTTCGTTTCGCGAGCCAACGCCCGCATGAACAGTTCTAGCCGTTCTTTCGTTAATCGCTCACGCATTCAGCGGTCCGCTCGAAGCTCACGAGCCGGCGGATCAATGCGTTATAGCTCGAATGCGCACCATCGGCATCATCGGCAGCGAGGCGATCGTAGAGGCGATGCTCAGGGAAATCATCATCGGGGAACGGATCGACGACATCGATTCCCAACTCACGCAACCGGGGCGCACCAACGAGCACGAGCAACGCCGGTACCGACTCCACTCCGTTCGCGAGGTCATTCAGTCCTTCGCGAATCAGGTCAGCGCCGGGAAGCGCGTCGTTGATCTCGACCATCGTGCGGAGTATGCCTCGGTGTGGGGCAGGTTTTCCAACCTGCCACCCGGGACAGGCTGGAAAGCCTGTCCTACACCGGATCACACCCCGTCAAATGCGTTCTCGAGATCCGCGATCAAATCCTCAATGTCCTCGATCCCCACCGAGATCCGCACGAGTCCCGGTGTGATGCCGAGTCGCGTTCGCATTTCGAGCGGGACGGAGCCGTGGGTCATGCTCTCGGGATGGGAGATCAGGGTCTCGACGCCGCCGAGGGATTCGGCGAGGGAGCAGAGTCTTACGCGGTCGAGGAACTTTTTGGCATTTTCTTTCGAGCCGAGGTCGAAGGAGATCATCGAGCCGAAGCCGTTCATCTGGCGCTTCGCGAGCGCGTGCTGCGGATGGTCGGGGAGGCCGGGGTAGTAGAGCTTTTTCACCTTCGGCTGATTGGCGAGAAAGCTGGCCATGGCGATGCCGTTTTCTTCGTGGCGCTTCATGCGCACGGCGAGGGTTTTGATGCCGCGCAACACGAGCCAGGAGTCGAACGGCGAGAGGATCGCGCCGACTGCGTTTTGCAGGAAGCCGATCTGCTCGGCGATCTCGTCGGAGTTGGAGACCACGACGCCGCCGACTGAGTCGGAGTGGCCGTTGAGAAATTTCGTCGTTGAGTGGAGGACGATGTCGGCGCCGAGCTCGATCGGACGCTGCAGGAACGGCGAGCAGAAGGTGTTGTCGACGACGACCAGCGCGCCGTGTGCGTGCGCAACTTCCGCGCACGCGGCGAGATCGGTGATCGTCATCATCGGATTCGTCGGCGTCTCGAGGTAGACGACTTTCGTGTTGTCGCGGATCGCGTTGCGCACCGCGTCGACGCTCGACGTGTCGACATACGTGAACTGCAATCCAAATTTCTCGAGCACGCGATTGAAGAGGCGATACGAGCCGCCGTACATGTTCTCGCCGGCGACGACGTGATCGCCCGACTTCAGCAAACGGAACACGACGTCGATTGCCGACATCCCGGACGCGAAGCAGTGTCCGTGTTTGCCGCGCTCGATCGCGGCGATGTTCGCTTCCAGCGCCGCGCGCGTCGGGTTCTGCGTGCGCGCGTACTCGTAGCCCTTGTGCCGCCCGAGCTCGGGCTGCACGTAGGTCGATGTCTGGTAGATCGGAATCGTTACGGCGCCGGTGTGCGGCTCCGGCTCCTGGCCGGCGTGAATGCAATCGGTGGAAAAGCCCATGTGCGCTCGCTTTCAGCTCGCGAATTGAGAATTGGGAATTGGGGATAGAGAATGTCGAAGATCGATCGCTCTCAATCCTCAATTCTCAATTCGCAATTCTCAATTCTGCCCTACCCACTTCGAGTAAATCCCCTTCGACATGTAGCGCTCCGACGCGTCGGGGATGAGAGTAACGACGCGCTTGCCGCGGCCCAATTGCTTTGCAACACGGAGCGCGGCCTCGACGTTCGCGCCGCCGGATCCGCCGGCGAGGACGCCTTCTTCGCGCGCGAGGCGCGCGACCATCGCGAACGCGGGCGAATCGTCGACGGTGATGACGTCGTTGGCGAGCGACATGTCGAGCACGGGCGGGATGAACGACGACGCGCCGATGCCTTCCACTTCGTGCGGCCCGGCTTCGCCTCCCTTGAGAATCGATCCCTGCGGCTCGACGATCGCGCAATACACACCGGGATGCCGCTCGCGCAGATACTGCGCGACGCCGGTGAACGTGCCGCCCGTTCCCGCGCCGGCGATCCACGCATCGACGCGGCCTTCCATCTGATCCCAGATCTCCGGTCCCGTCGTCTCGTAGTGCGACTCGGTGTTGAACGGATTCACGAACTGCTGCGGCACATACGCGCCTTCGATCTGACCCGCCAGCTCCTCGGCTTTCGCGATCGCGGCCTTCATCCCCTGGTCCTTCGGCGTGAGAAAGACCTCGCCGCCGAGGGCTTTCATCAGCTCGCGTTTTTCGAGCGAGAAATTTTCGGGGACGCAAAGGATGACGCGATAGCCCATCTGCACGCCGGCGAGCGCGAGGCCGATGCCGGTGTTGCCCGCGGTCGGCTCGATGATCGTGCCGCCCGGCTTCAGCACGCCCGCGCGCTCCGCGCGCTCGATCATGCCGATGCCGATGCGGTCTTTGACGGAGAAGCCGGGATTGAGCAGCTCCATCTTGACGAAGATGTCAGCGTCCTCGCCTCCGCCGACCGAATGGAGGCGCAACATCGGCGTGTTGCCGACGAGATCGAGAATGCTGTCGTAGGGACGGGGGTGCGGGCTCTGCAAACGGGCGGGATTCTATAACGGTTGCGCGGTCTCGCAGTCGCGCGGTTACGCAGCGAAGAACGGCCGCGCAACTGCGTAACCGCGTAACCAGCTTCAAAGCAAAACGGCCGGCACCACTCGCCGGCCGTTACGTTAGAAACACCGAAGGATTTACGCCCAGCTCGACGAGCGGCTGGAGGTACGGCGCTGGTTGTAGCAATCGCGGCAATAGACGGGCTTTCCGCTGACCGGTGTGAACGGGACTTCGGTGGGGATTCCGCACGAGTCGCAGGTAACGCTGACCATCTGGCGCGAGCGGCCTTCGCCGCCGTTGCCTTCACGTGCCGTCTTTCTCTTGTCGCGGCAGTTCTTACAGCGTTTCGGCTCGTTGGTGAATCCGCGCTCCGCATAGAACGCCTGTTCATTCTTGCTGAACACGAACTCCTGACCACAGTCGGCGCAGTTGAGGGATTTGTCGTTGAACGTATCCATGAAACCTTGATCTCCTAATGATTGTTACCACGAAAGTCTTTGCCGCAGCGCTGGCACGTGCGGGGTGCCGCGACGTTGCCCCCGCTTGTTCCGATTGACACAACGAAGCTCGTTACGAATCGACCCCCTTCCGAACCGTCAGAACCACACGACTCTCCGCGCGAACGATTGTCCGAAAATAGGGAGTTGGTCGCACTGTCTCTGGTAGCCCGCTTTTAGCATACGTTTCCCGTGAGACGCAACGAATTCGATGCAGCTCAAAATAAACTGTCAAGGTATTGACCATTGATGGAAACTCACGCGATCCGCGTCGGCCCCGCCGGCTGGAGCTATACCGACTGGGAAGGAACCGTGTATCCGAAGCACGGCTCGAAGTTCGATCATCTCGCCTACCTCTCGTCGTTTTTCGACACGATCGAGATCAACTCGCCGTTCTATCGCATCCCGCCGCCGAATCACGCGAAGAGCTGGGTGCGCCGCGTCGCGGCGAATCGCGACTTCCGCTTCACGACGAAAGTGTTCAAAGGCTTCACGCACGAGACGTACACCGAGGATGACGTCACAGCGTTCCGCAACTATCTCGATCCGCTGATGGACGCGAACCGCCTCGGCGCGATCCTGCTTCAGTATCCGTGGAGCTTCAAAGACTCCGACGAGTCGCGCGAGAAACTGCTCGCGCTCTTCCGCGCGTTCGACGCGTATCCGAGAGCGCTCGAAGTACGGCACGCGTCCTTTCAGACCGGGGAGTTCGTGAAGTTTCTCGAGGAGCAGAACGTCTCGTGGGTGAACGTCGATCAGCCGTTGTTTCATGACTCGGTGAAGCCGGCCGACATCGCAAGCGGTCCGCTCGCCTACGTGCGGCTGCACGGGCGCAACTACGAGAAATGGTTCGCGCACTCCGAGTCGTGGGAACGCTACAACTATCTCTACTCCGAGTCGGAGCTCAAGCCGTGGGTGAAGCGGATCGAGTCGATGTCGCGCGAGAAGGACGCGTACGTGATCACGAACAACCACTTCCGCGGCCAGGCGATCGTCAACGCCGGCGAGATCAAAGAAGCGCTGGGACAACCCGCAAAGGTTCCGCCGCAGCTGAAAGAGGTTTACGCGGGGCGGGTGAAGTAGCTTTCCCAGTTATCCCGCGGGATGAACTGATCATCACACTTCGAAGTTGAACACCTGCTCGCTCGGCGGTCCGAGCGGGGTTTGGTTCGGATCGACTCCCGTCACGTCGATGACGCGCTGTTTGAACCATGCGGCGAACGGCTCGGCCGTCTCGGCGTACTCCTGCACGCGATGCGGCTCGGCCATCGCGGTGACGCCGATGACGATCGGTCCCTCGCTCGCTTCCTGCAGGAACCACACTTCGCGCGGGACGCCGAATCCTTCGTAGAACGCGCGGGTCTCGTCGCGGCGCGCGCGCAGCTCGTTCGCGAACTCGAGCACGGCCTCGCGGCTGCGCGTCGGGTAGACGCGCGCGGAGAGCGTGATGCCGGGCGGCAACTTCGCGCCGGACGAATCGAAGATCAGTTCCGTCGGAGGGCCGAGGGGCTGTTCGGCGGGATCGATGCCGGAGAGATTGCGCACGCGGTCTTTGAACCACGCGGCGAAATGCTCGGTCGTCTGCGCGTAGTCGCGCGCGGCCTGCTCGAGCGGCTCGGCGATATCGGTGACGCCGATGAGCAGCGCGCCGTCCGGCCGCTCCTGATAGAACCACGACTCGCGTCGAACGCCGAAGCCGGTGTAGAAGCGCCGCGCGTCGGCGCCGCGCATCCGCACCTCCTCCGCAAACTCTTCGACTTCACGGCGACCGCACCGGACGGGAAACGCCCGCACGAGCAGCATCAACGTTCTCCTTTGTGTTTGACGACAACGATACGATTCGCGCGCATGTCGCGCAAGAAACGAGTGGTCGGGACCGCCGGACACATCGACCACGGCAAAACGTCGCTGGTGCGGGCGCTGACCGGCGTGGACACCGACCGGCTCCCCGAGGAGAAGCGGCGCGGCATCACGATCGACCTCGGATTCGCGAGCTGGTTCACCAGCGAATACCAGATCGGATTCATCGACGTCCCCGGCCACGAGCGATTCGTGAAGAACATGCTGGCCGGCGTCGGCGGGATCGACAGCGCGCTGCTCGTCGTCGCCGCGGACGAGTCCATCAAGCCGCAGACGCGCGAGCATTTCGCCATCTGCCGGCTGTTGGGCATTCCGACGGGACTCGTCGCGATCACCAAAAGCGATCTCGTGGACCGGGACATCATCGAATTAGTGAGACTCGAAATCGAAGATCTCGTTTCGGGAAGCTTTTTGGAAGGAAAATCGATCGTGCCGGTGAGCAGCACGACCGGCGCGGGGCTCGACGAGTTGCGCGAGGCGATTCTGCAGTCGGTGGCCAGCGTCCAGGACCGCGACGCGACGACACGCGTCTTTCGACTGCCGATCGATCGCGTGTTCACGATGAAGGGCTTCGGCTCGGTGATCACCGGCACGACGTACTCGGGGAGCGTGCGCGTCGAGGACGAAGTCGAAGTGCTGCCGGTAGGAAGGCGAAGCCGCGCGCGCGGAGTGCAGGTGCACGGTGAGCCGCGCGAGGAAGCGTCGGCGGGCGAGCGGACGTCGATGAATCTCGCCGACATTGCACTCGAGGATTTGCGTCGCGGGCAGCAGGTGCTGCATCCGAACACGCTGCGACCGTCGCAGATCATCACCGCGCGGCTGGAGCTGCTCGCCGACGCAAAGCCTTTGAAAGAACAAATCAGAATCCGTTTCCACCATTTGTCCGCCGAGCTCCTGGGCACGATCCGATTCGTCGACGACACGGAAGGCGAACTGCGCGCGGGACAGGCGTACGTGCAGATTCGATTGGAAGCGCCGGTCATCGCGGTGGTGGGCGACCGGTTCGTGATCCGCCGTTATTCACCGGCGTTCACGATCGGCGGCGGGGTGATTCTCGACGCGCATCTGCCGAAGCTGAGCCGCGGCACGCGTCCGGAAATTCTGGAGACGCTCGCGAGCGGCTCGCTGCCGGAGCGCGTCGAGCTGATGTCGAAGCTCGAAGGCTTGCGCGGACTGCCGCTCGACGAGATCCAGTCGCGCACCGGCATCCGTCGCGAGAAGCTCGCGAAGGATTTGAAGCGCGTGCCGAACGTCGTCGTCACCGGCAACACGTACCTGCACCACGATGTCCTCGGCATATTTCGCAAGCGCGCGATGGAGCTCCTCGATCGCTATTTCAAGGACAACAAGATGGCGATGAACGTGCCGAAAGGGGAGTTCATCCAGAAACTGATTCCCGCCGGCGCGCCGGTGAACTTTCTGCTCGCCGATCTCGCGAATCAGAAGATCGCCGTCGTGCAGGGCGACGCGCTGGACATCCCCGGCCGATCGAAAACATTGGGCGGAGCCGAAGGCGAGCTCGCGCGCATGATCGAGTCGCGTTTCCTCGATGCCGCCCTGCAGACGCCGGCGGTGTCGGAGATCATCAGGGCGATTCCGCAGAAACCGAAGGTGATCGAAGGCGTGATCGCGTATCTCGTGAAGCAGGGGACGCTGGTGCGGCTCGCGGAAGGCGTGTACGTGCATCGCGACGCGATCGCGGCCGCGCGCGCGAAGCTCGCCGCGAAAAAAGGGCAGACCATCGACGTCGCGCAGTTCAAGGATTTGTTCGGCATCTCGCGCAAAGTCGCGATTCCGCTGCTCGAGCATTTCGATCGCGAAGGCGCGACGAAGCGCATCGGCGACGCGCGGCTCGTGCTGTAGGAGTGGTGCGCGCCTCAGGCGCGCCTCAGGGCGGGGCCGCGCCGGAGACGCGCACCACTCGGTATCCGTCCGGCGCGCGCAGCATCGACGCCGGCACGTTGCGCTGCGCGACCGAGATCACGGCATGGTCCACGACGCGCTTCTTGTCGCCGTACGGCATCTCGCTGTGATCGAGCATCGGAAACGCGCGCGTGCGCGTGAGCGCGTCGTCGGCCGCGCGCATCATCGGCGCGAGCGGAGACGATGCGGAGTCGCTGGCGATCATCATCGCGAACAGCTCCCCCGGGATCGCGCGATGCTCCGTGAGCTTCAACTCACGGCGATAGTTGCCGACTTCGATCACGAGTCCCGTAGCGTCGCGGGTGACGCGTGCACGCGGATAGTGCGACGGGATCGATTCCGCAAGTTTTGCGCGATGACTCTTCAGCAGCGACTCGAACGATTCCGTGCGTGTGGTCTTCGCGATGTCGTCGACGAACGTGACGGATTTCGACTTCGTGTCGAAGAGCCGCCACTGATCGAGCTCGCTCGTACTTCGCGCGACGCCGTTGGCGATGACGATCGAGTGCGTGTACGTCTTTTTGTCGGGCTCGATGGTCGTGCGGATCGTCACGACCATCGCGTTGATCTGCGGTCCCGCGGCCGGCGCCGCTGTTTGCGGCGGCGGCTGTTTACACGTGATGCAAACGAGAACGAGGAGAAGTACAAGACGTTTCATCAGCACGAGAATCGTGAAGGAGCCTTGGGCAACCAGCGCTTGCCGGCCGTGCCGGCCGGCGCATTACTCTTTCGCGTCGTACCAGCTCCTCCCCCAGTGCGCGTCGACGGCCAGCGGGACGGCCAGCGGGTAGATCCTCTCCATCGTTTCTTTCACGATCCCCGCCACCTCGGCCGCGCTCGACTCCGGCGCCTCGATCACGATCTCGTCGTGCACGGTCAGCAGCATGCGCGCGGTGTCGCCTGGGTTGTTGCCCGCAAGGGCACCTAATCTACGGTCGAGTGCGATCATCGCCATCTTCAGAAGATCGGCGGCCGTGCCCTGGATCGGCGCGTTCGTCGCCATCCGCTCCGCGTTGCCGCGCACGGTGAACGACTTGTTGTGGATCTCGGGGATGTAGCGCACGCGCCCGAACAGCGTCGTGACCTTGCCGGTCTTGCGCGCCTCCTCGAGCGTGCGGTCGAGGTACTCCTGAATTTTCGGATAGCGCGAGAAATACGCGTCGATCCACGCCTTCGCCTCACCGGTCGAGATGTTCAGCTCGTTCGACAGACGAAACGCCGACATGCCGTACAGCACGCCGAAGTTGATCGTCTTCGCCGCGCGGCGCTGTTCCGCGCTCAGCTCTTCCGGCGCGATGTTGAACATGCCGGAAGCAGTCGCGCGGTGGATGTCCGCGCCGCTGCGGAACGTCTCGATCAGCGCCTCGTCCTGCGAGATGTGCGCAAGGATGCGCAGCTCGACCTGCGAGTAGTCGGCGGAGAGCAGCACCCATCCTTCGTCGGCGACGAAGGCCTTGCGAATCTCGCGTCCGGTCTGCGTGCGGATCGGAATGTTCTGCAGGTTCGGATCGGAAGATGACAAGCGTCCCGTCGCGGCAACCGCCTGGTTGAACGTCGTGTGCACGCGGCCGTCTTTTGCGACGAGCTGCGGCAATGCATCGATGTATGTCCCTTTCAACTTCGACAGTTCACGATGCCTGAGAATCAGCTGCGGCACCGCGAAGCCGTGCGTCGCCAGCTCTTCGAGCACGTCGACGCTCGTCGAGTAGCCCTTCGTCTTCGTCTTCTTGACGACCGGGTAGTTCAGCTTCTCGAAGAGGACGTGGCCGAGCTGCTGCGGCGAGTTGATGTTGAACTCCGTGCCGGCCTCTTTGTAGATGCTCTTCTCGAGGTCGGCGAGCTGCGCGCCCATCGTCGACGACATCTGGCGCAGCAAATCGGCGTCGACGCGGATGCCGCGCTCCTCCATCCGCGCGAGCACGGGGAAGAGCGGCATCTCGATGCGTCCGTAGATGTCGACGAGCGCGGCGTCGCGGCGCAGCTCGGGCTCGAGCACTTCGTGCAGCGCGATCGTGACGTCGGATTTGTCGCCGAGGTAGTCCTGATACGGCGCAAGCCGCGAGGAGCCGACTTCGTGATCGAGCTCGAAGAGCGGCGCCGTTTTCTGAATTTCCTTGCGCACGAGGATGTCGCGCTTGAGGCGATCACGGGAGATGTTGCCGAGGGCGTGGCTGGGGAGGCCGGGGTTGATGACGTAGGACATCAGCATCACGTCGGCCCAGCGCTTCGGCACGGGATAGCCGCCCGCGCGCAGCCGGCGCTCCTGCGCTTTGGCGTCGTAGGCGATGAACACGCGATCGCTTTGCAGCAACTCGCGCAGCGCGGGCTCGAACGGCGCTTCGTTCGGAACGATGAGCGACTCCGCCGCGCGCAGCGTCAGCGACACGGCCATCGGCGCATCGAAGCCTTCGTTCGTGGTGGGCTCGACCCAGATCGCGAGCGGCGCGTCGCCTTTCACGAGCTCGCGTACTTCGTCTGCCGACGCGGCAATGCGGTACTCGGTCGCGACCGGCGGCGGCGCCGGCAGATACTCCTGCATCAGCGACGCGAACTCGAGACGCGAGAAAAGCTCGTGCAGCTTCGGGCGATCGGGCTCGCTGCGCTTGAGCGCATCGAAGTCGACGGCGACGTCGAGATCGCACTTGATGCGCGCGAGCTCGCGCGAGAGAAACGCCTTGTCGCGATTGTCCTCGAGCGATTTTTTCTGCGACGCGCGTTTGATCTGATCGAGGTTCTCGTACACGCCTTCCAGCGAGCCGAACTCGCGGATGAGCGTCTTCGCGCCCTTCTCGCCGATGCCGGGAACGCCGGGGATGTTGTCGATCGCATCGCCCCAGATCGCCATCACGTCGACGACTTTCTCCGGCGGCAAACCGAACACTTCGACGACGCTGTTCGCGTCGTACAGCGTCTCGCGGCCGGTGTGATAAAGGCGAATGCCGTCGCCGACGAGCTGGAAAAAATCCTTGTCGCTCGTCGCGATCACGACGTCGTAGCCGCGATCGCGCGCCGTGCAGGCGAGCGAGCCGATGAAATCGTCCGCCTCCCATTCCGCCGAACGGATCACCGGAATGCCAAAGCCCTCGAGCACCTCGTAAACGAACGGTATCTGCACGACCAGATCGTCCGGCATCGGCCGGCGATCTTTCTTGTAGTCCGCATACTGCGCCGTGCGCACCGTCTCCCGCCCCTCATCGAACGCAACGGCGATGCAATCGGGATCGAAGTCCTTCAGCAGCATCCGCAGCGTGGTGGTGAAGCCGTAGACCGCGTTGGTGGAAAGACCCGCGGAGTTGGTCAGATTGCGGATGGCGAAGTAGGAGCGATAGACGTTGTTGGAGCCGTCGATGATGAAGAGACTGGGGCGTTTCTTGGGCACGGGGGCGGATTATAGGGAAGAAGGGAACGAGCACGCGTTTGGGCTCGTGGCGGGCGCGGGTCATTGCATGATCGTTCGCGCACGGGCCGGGAATGCAGAAGGCAGAGCGCAGAAGGAAGAATTGAGAATCACGACCAGCCGATGACGACCAATTCAGCGAGCGATGCGCATCTCGCGGTATGTGCTTCTCACTTCTTCCTTCTGCGCTCTGCCTTCTGCATTCCCGGGCCGTGCGCGCAACTCACGCCATCAACCCTGCGCAAACACGAGCCCGGAAGCGCAGGTTCCCCTTAAAGCACTAACGGAGCCTTTCGGCTCCGTTCGTGGTACTTCGGGCTGGACCGCTGCGGCCAGTTGGTGGGGTTCAAGGAAGCTAAGTGAGTAATCGTCCAAAATCGGTCCAATAGTCAAGGAGGGAGCCCGCAGCGGCCACTTTGCGCAGGCGAGTGAGATGGGACCCGCGCTCAAGCGGTTTCAAACTCCATGTCGAAACCTGATTCATACGTGCTCCGACTCTCTGCTAGAAGCAGGCCAATATGGGCGGCAGCGGTGAAAAACGGTGCCCTAACAGAACATTGGAGCGGCCGCAACCGCAGAAACCTCAGTAATCAAGGCACATCCGCCGTTGCTTGTGAAAAAAAGCGCAACCTCCGACCGGACGTTTTTCGACGGAAACTTTTTCCATTGCTGGCTCCGAGGTTGCAATTCTGACCAGCCGGCATGAAGAAAAAACTGACCATGGCGGCTGTTCTGCTCGCCGCCCTCCCTCTCTCCGCCCAATCCTGGTCCATCGGCGCAGGCAGCGGCGCGTTCGTGTTCGGCGACTTCGTCGAGCGCAAGCTGCGCGGTCCCGGCTCTCCCGACCAGCCCTCCCGGACCGTCACCAACACGCTCACGGCCGCCACGCGCGCCGGTCTCGCCGTCGACATCCAGCGCGAGCTTGCCGACCGCTGGGCGATCCGCGTCGAAGGCGCATTCACCCGAGCGCCTCTCAGGATCGAAGACAGCGGCGGCGGACAGTCCGTCAGCGCCGGCGACCTCGACGTCACGACGTTCATGACGCCGCTCGTGTTTCGCATCAACCGCAACGGCGCGCTGCGCTTTCACATCCTGTTCGGTCCCGCCTATGCCGTTTATCGCCCGTCGGGTCCGCAGAATGCGGACGCGAGCATTCGCGTCTTCAAAGGCTCGCGCACGGAGTGGGGCGGCGCGGCGGGATTCGGTGCGGCGTGGCATCTGAGCAATCGCTTCGCACTCGAAGGCGAGATCACGGACATCGTGACGGCGTCGCCGTTTCATCGCGACGATTTTCCCGACACGCCGGGCCTGAACATTCCGAAGCCGCACAACGTGCACACGAAAGCCGGCGTGCGTTATCGATTCTGATGTGGAGCGGCGGCCGCCGCTCCACATCTAACTCGCGAGGAGCGAGTTGAGATCATCGAGGAGACGCTGCAGCGGCAGCGCGTATCCTTCCGCGACCTGCGCCAGCGTCTCGTCGCTCGCGCGCTCGCAGCTGTTGCAGCCGCCGATGTGATACGCGGCGAACACCCATCGCGCTTTCGGATGAGTGCGCAGCGCTTCGTCGACGCGTGTTTCCGGTGAGAACATCGCGTATTAGTTTATCCCGGTGCAACCGGAGATCCCGCGTCTACGCGCGGGATAAACTGAAAATAGAATGCGAACGATGAAGGTGCGGCTCCTCTTCTTCGCCGTGCTGCGCGACATCGCCGGCACCGGCGCGCGCGAGCTCGCGCTCGCCGACGGCGCAACCGCGCGCGACGTCTGGCAGTGGATGCGTGAGTCGTACGCGCCGCTCGCCGATTACGCGCAGCCGCCGCTGATCGCCGTCAACGAAGCGTACGCCGCGCCGGAGACCGTGTTGCGCGACGGCGACGAGGTCGCGTTCATCCCTCCGGTCGCAGGCGGATGATGTGAAAAGCAGAAATCAAAAAGCAGAAAGCAGAAATCCTCGCGCTGCACATTTCTGCTTTTTGCTTTCTGATTTCTGATTTCTGCTATGCCTTACCTCACCGACGATCCGATCGATTCAGACGCGCTCGTTCGCAGCGTGCTGCGCAACTCCGACGGCGCGTATGTGCTCTTCGAAGGTGTCGTGCGCAATCATCACGAAGGCAAACGCGTCGAGTCGATCTTCTACGATTGCTACCGGCCGATGGCGGAGAAAGAGATCGGCGCGATCGTGCGGGAAGTGGAATCGCAATTCCCCGACGTCGCACTCGCGGTCCTGCATCGACTCGGACAGCTCGTCGTCGGCGACGCATCGATCGCGATCGTCGCCTCGTCGCCGCATCGCGCGGAATCGTTCAGCGCGTGCCGCATGACCATCGATCGCATCAAAGAGACCGTTCCGATCTGGAAGAAAGAGCGCGGACCGGACGGCGAGGAGTGGGTCGGATGGCAGGGGAAGTGTTGACGCCGATACCCGCCGCGAGCGTAATCGTGCTGCGCGACGCGGAGCCTGCCCTGAGCGGAGCCGAAGGGCTCGAAGTGCTGCTGCTCAAGCGCAACGACAAGAGCTCGTTCGTGCCGGGCGCGTGGGTGTTTCCCGGCGGCGCGATCGAGGCGGACGAGGATATGCGCGACGCCGCGGTGCGCGAGACGCTCGAAGAATGCGCGATCGCGCTCGATCCGAACACGCTCGTCGTGACCTCGCGCTGGATCACGCCGGTCGGGATTCCGAAGCGATTCGACACCTGGTTCTTCGTCGCCAAGGTCTCGCACGAAACGAAGGCGACGATCGACGGTGGTGAGATCGTCGACGAGATGTGGATCGCGCCGGCGGATGCGCTCGCGCGCCGCGATCTGCGACTCGTCTTTCCCACGATCAAGAATCTCGAAGCGGTCGCGCAGTTCGACAGCGCCGACGCCTTCATCGACTCGCGGCGCGGCGCGGTCATCGAGCCGATTCAACCGGTGCTCGTCGACGGAAAGCCGGTGCTGCGATGAACATCCGCTCGATTACCGCGCCGAATCCCGGCCCGTTCACGCTCGACGGCACGCGCACGTATCTCCTCGACGATCACGCCGTCATCGATCCCGGCCCCGCGATCGACTCGCACATCGACGCGATCCGCGCGGCAATGCCGAACCTCCGCACGATCTTCATCACCCACCGCCACGCTGATCACGCGCCGGCCGCGATTCCGCTCAAGCGCGCCACGAACGCGCAAATCGTCGCGCCGCGCGGTGTGCTGGACGAAACCGATCGCATCGTCAACGACGGCGACGTCGTTGACGCGCTCGAAGTCATTGCCACGCCGGGCCACACCAGCGAGCACGTCTGCTTCCTCACAAACGACGGAGATCTCTTCACCGGCGACACGATCCTCGGCTTCGGCACGACCGCGATCTTTCCGCCCGACGGCAACATGGCCGACTACCTCCGCTCGCTGCACAAGCTCCGCGCGCGCAACCCGAAGCGTATCCATCCCGCGCACGGTCCCACGCGCGACGACGCCGTCGCGCTGATCGACGAGTACATCGCGCATCGACTGGAGCGCGAGCGACAGGTCCTCGATGCGCTCGCGCGCGGCGCAACGACGATTTCCGACATGCGCACTCTCATCTATCCCGATCTCGACGAGCGCCTGCACCGCGCAGCGGAAGTGCAACTGCGCGCGCATCTCATCAAGTTGCAGGACGAAGGACGCGTGCCGCTCGCCTTCGGCTCGTGGGATTGAGGATTGAGAATTGAGGATTGAGGAAAAGCCTAGCCGAAGACCTTCCTCAATTCTCAATCCTCAATCCTCAATCCTCAATCCTCAATTTAGCGAGCGCCAGCGAGCTACCGCGGGATGATCGTGCGCACGAACGACTTGTTGATGTAGTACGTGTCGGTCTCGTCGTCGATGCGGAAGAAGAACTCGCGTGCGTCGTTGAGGACGTCGGAGACGCGCGAGTGCTCGCGCGGGCGGTCGCCGATCGGGATGACGCCTTCGATGCGCGTGCTGTCGATCAGTTCCACGATCGTCAGCTTGTCGACGATCGTGTTTTCGACGTCGACGACATCCGGCAGCTTCTCGTAGCGCATCCAGAGGATCTGATCGCGGTTCAGCATCTTCGCCGCGCCGGCCGCCATCATCGGAAAGAAACGACGCCGGCCGTTGACGTAGTCGGCGACCGTTTCCGGCCCGTCGCGGCGATCGGAGTACGGCGCGAGGTAGAGGAAATACTCCTCCGGCTCGAGGCCCGCGACCGCCACAGTCACGGCCACTTCGATCATCGGCACCTGAAACGTCACGCTGAAATGATAAGGGGAACGGGTCGACGAAAATCATGCCTGCTCGCGAAAGGGTGACAAGAAGGCCAGGCCAACCAACGCTACCGGCCGTGCCGGTAGAATGCGCGCCGAGATGCGTCACAAGGACTTCATTGAGCTCCACGACTACACCGCCGACGAAGTGCACGAGCTGTTCGAGCTCGCGCGCGACATGAAAAAAGACCCCAAGAAATTCGCGAATGCGCTGCAGGGACAGACGCTGGCGATGATCTTCGAGAAGTCGTCGACGCGCACGCGCGTCTCCTTCGAAGCCGGCATGTTCCAGATGGGCGGGCACGCGCTGTTCCTCTCAGCGCGCGACATCCAGCTCGGCCGCGGGGAGCCGATCAACGACACCGCGCGCGTGCTCTCGCGCTACGTCAACGGCATCATGGCGCGCACGTTCGCGCACAAGACCGTCACCGACCTCGCGCAATTCGCGAGCGTCCCGGTCATCAACGGCCTCACCGATCTCTCGCACCCCTGCCAGGTGATGGCCGACTACTTCACGGCGTGGGAGCGCTTCGGCGATTTGAAAGGCCGCAAGATCGCGTACATCGGCGACGGCAACAACATGGCGCACTCGCTGCTTTTCGGCGCGCCGAAGGTCGGACTGGACATCGCCATCGCGACGCCTGCCGACTACGCGCCGGATGCGAATGTCGTCGCGCAAGCCAAAGAAGACGCGAAAGCCGCGGGCACGCAGATGCTGATCACGACGTCGATCGACGAAGCCGTGCGCAACGCCGACATCATCGAGACCGACGTCTGGGCATCGATGGGACAGGAAGCGGAGGCGGACAAGCGGCATCGCGACTTCGAAGGTTGGATCGTCGATCCACGCGTCATGTCGCTCGCGACGAAAGACGCGATCTTCCTGCACTGCCTGCCCGCGCATCGCGGTGAAGAGGTCGCCGCCGAAGTCATCGACGGACCGCAGTCCGTGATCTATGACGAGGCGGAGAACCGCTTGCACGTGCAGAAGGCGATCATGTACGCGCTGATGAAGCAATGACCGACGCTCCGACTCGACGCGGCCGCGGCCTCGCCGTGGTGATCGCGCTCGCGCTGCTGTTCTTCGCGCTGCTCGCGCTGATTATCCTGAAAACGGGCGGCAAGCCCGAGCCGCAAACCGCGCCGGTCAGCGAGACCCTCACCGTCCTTCCCGCGCGAATCCGCATTCGCACGGAGCCGAAGGCGAGCGCGCCGGTGGTAGCGCAGGCGAAGAGCGGCGAGCAGGTGAAGTTGCTCGAAGATCGCGGCGCGTGGGTGCGCGTCGAAACGGGCGAAGGATTATCGGGATGGGCCGAGCGCGCGTATCTCGAGCGCACGGCCGAGCGCGAGCGGCGACTCGCGCGCTACAAAGCGATCCGCGCGCTGCCGCCGCTGAAAGGCGTCTCCGGCGATCGCACGCCGCTCTACGCCGGTCCCGGCATTTTCTATCCGCTCGTCGGCGAGCTCGGCGGCGACAGCACAGTGCTCGTGTTCACGCGCGATCACGATTTCTACGCGATCGATCACGACGGCTCGGTCGCGTACGCGAGCGTCGACGCGATCGACGTCAGCTCGACCGGCACGCGCCAGCTCGACGTCGCGCAGACGTCGACGACCGAGACGACCGACACCGCGCCGCCCGTTCCCGACACGATGGCAACGATGCCGCTCCCAGTGCCGGCACCTGTCGTTCCGGAAACGCCGCAGCAGGCCGAGCCGAGCGGCGGCGTCTACGCGGCCGTTCCTCCCGGCGGAACGCAACCGGAAGAAGTCGATCGCGTGATTCCCGCCTATCCCCCCGCCGCGCGACGCGCCGGCATTGCCGGACCGGTCGTCGTGCGCGGTATCGTGCGCCGCGACGGCACGATCGACAACGTCGAGATCATTCGCGATCTCCCCTACGGCCTCGGCGAGTCCGCCCGCCGCGCCGTCAGCCGCTGGCGCTTCCGTCCGGCAACCTTCGCGGGCGAGCCGATCGACGTCTATTACACCGTCACCGTGAATTTCAAACTGCAGTGATGTCATCCCGAGCGTGAGCGAGGGACCTGGGGCTCGGGTGGCGGCACGAGGCACGCGCCTCGTAGCCCCGCCCGCCCAGGTCCCTCGCTGAACGCTCGGGATGACGGAGCTCGGGTGGCGGCACGAAGCACGCGCCTCGTAGCCCCGCCCGCCCAAGTCCCTCGCTGAACGCTCGGGATGACGGAGCGTGGGCGAGGGACCTGGGGCTCGGGTGGCGGCACGAGGTACGCGCCTCGTAGCCCCGCCCGCCCAGGTCCCTCGCTGAACGCTCGGGATGACGGAGCGTGAGCGACCTGGGCTCGGGTGCGGCACGAGGTACGCGGGCGAGCCGATCGACGTCTTCTATTACACCGTCACCGTGAATTTCAAACTGCAGTGATGTCATCCCGAGCGTGAGCGAGGGACCTGGGGCTCGGGTCGCGGCACGAGGTACGCGCCTCGTAGCCCCGCCCGCCCGGGTCCCTCGCTGAACGCTCGGGATGACGGAGCGCACCGTACGCGTTCTCACGCGCGTCCAATGTCCCGCTTCACTTTCCCCGACGCACCCGGCGATCTCATCGGCGCGCATCTCTCGACGAGAGGCGGCCTGCACACGGTGTTCGACCGCGCGGACGAGGTCAGCGCGTCGTCTGCCGCGATCTTCGCGAAGAACGGCAATCAGTGGAAAGGGAAGGAGCTGACCGACGCGGACTGCGCGCTGTTTGCGGAGAAGCGCAGCGTCGGTCCGATGCTCACGCACGCGTCGTACTTGATCAATCTTTCGACGACGAACAAAGAGTTTCACCGCAAGTCGATCGCCGCGATGATCGACGAGCTCGATCGCGCCGAGCGCCTCGGCATTCACGCCGTCGTGCTTCATCCCGGCGCGCACATGGGCGCGGGCAGCAACGCCGCAACCGATCAGATCGCGCGGTCGCTCGACGAGATCCACGCGGCGATTCCGAATCATCGCGTCGTCACGCTCCTCGAGACCTCCGCCGGCCAAGGCTCGTGCGTCGGCTGCACGTTCGAAGAATTGGGACGCATGATCGCCGCGGTCGATGACAAGCAGCGCGTCGGCATCTGCTTCGACACCTGTCACGTCTTCGCCGCCGGATACGAGATCCGCACGCGCGACGGCTATGCGCGCACGATCGACGAGATGGAGAAGTTCGTCGGCCTCGAAAACGTCGGCGCGTTTCATCTCAACGACTCGAAGAAGCCACTCGGCTCGCGCGTCGATCGCCACGAGCACATCGGCAAAGGCGAGATCGGTCTCGAAGCGTTTCGTTTCCTGCTCAACGATCCGCGCTTCACGCGCATCCCGAAAGTGATCGAGACGCCGAAGACGATCGACGTCGTATCCGACCGCAGGAATCTCACGAAGCTGCGGTCGCTCATCGGCCGGGACACTACAATGCGCCGATGGCCTCGGCGCTCCTCATCAGCACGCTCCTCACGATTGCAGGCCTCATCGTCACCGTCGTGATGGGCTTCCGCGCGACGCCCGCGCATCAGGCCGACCACATCATGGTCGCGATCGTGACGGTCGTGATCGGGCTCTTCTCGCAGTCGATGACGATGTTCTTCTTCATCGGCACGGGCAAGGAACTGAAAGACAAGTCGGATCAAAACACCGACGTCGTGCAACGCACGAAAGTGTTCAAGTCGAAAGTCTTTCCCGCGGCGACGTACTCGATGGCCGCGATCATGATCACCTTCATCATGGGCGGCGGCGTGGGCTCAGGAAAGACGCCGGTGTGGTTGCACAACGCGCTCGCCGCGATATCGCTGCTGCTCTTCGCGCGCGCGTACTGGGTGGAGATTCACGCGATGCAGGAGAACGCGTCGCTCATGGAGCGCTACCTGAAAGACGAATGACGCCGGCCGAGGCGAGCGCGGCGAGGTATTTCTCGACGTCTTTCAATTCGACCGGCTGGTAGATCGCCGACAGCGCGTCGCGGATCTCGCTCGTGATCGCGGTGATTTCTTTGTCGGTGAGGAAGGGAAGGGTGTCCGCTTGCGCGGTAGTCGCGACGGCGAGGGCGATGAGGATTGCACGAAGGCGCATAGGCTCAGAGGCTCATGGGCTCACAGTGCTATGAACCTATGAGCCTGTGCGCCTATGAGCCTACGTCCTGTACAACGCGGCTCCCCAGTGAAGACCCGATCCGAGGGCGGTGAAACAGATCAGCATGCCGGGCTGGATGCGGCCGTCGGTGAGGCATTCGTGGAAGAGGATCGGGAGCGTGCCCGAAGTCGTGTTGCCGTAGCGCTCGATGTTGTGCGGCACTTTCTCCGGCGGGAGTCCGAGCTGTTTCTGGACTGCTTCGACGATTCGTAAATTCGCCTGGTGGCTGAGAACCAGATCGACTTCCTCGAGTTGCACGCCCGCTTCGCTGCACACCGTGCGCACGGCTCCGGGCATGCGCGACACCGCCTCCTTGAATACGCCGCGGCCTTCCATGATCGGGATCAGATCGCCGTTGACGAGCTGCTCCGGCTCGATCCACGGACGCGTCCGCGATCCCCCTTTCATGTACAGCGCCTCGATGTTCGAGCCGTTCGTGAAGAGGCGCGAGTGCAGGAATCCGCGCTCGCCGTTCTCGCTGCGCTCGATCACCATCGCACCCGCTCCGTCGCCGAACAACACGGTAAGGTGGCGAAAGCGCGTGTTGAACTCGTACTCCTCGGGCGTGATCTCGCGGTCGTGGCCGAACGTGATCTCCCAGCCGCGATGCCACGGCATCAGCGGCGTGTGCGAGTCGGCGCCGATCAGCAGGATGCGATTGAACTTGCCGCTCTTGAGCAGCGAGTCGGCGAGATCGAGACCGTAGAGAAATCCGGAGCATTGCTGGCGAATGTCGAACGTCGGGATCTCCGGGAATCCCATCTTCGCCTGCACGATCGGGCCGTTGCCGGGGAAGTAATACGCCGGCGTCATCGTCGCGAAGATCACGGCGTCGATGTCGGCCGTCGTCTTGTTCGCCGCGGTGAGCGCGTCCTGCGCGGCGAGCATGCCGAGGTCGGCGGAGCTCTGGCCGGCTTCCGCGTAGTGACGCTCCTGCACGCCGCTGCGCTGCTGGATCCATTCGTCCGACGTGTCCATGAGCTTCGTCAGCATGTCGTTGCGGACGACGTTCTTCGGGATGCCGATGCCGCTGCCGGTGATGACGGACTTCATTTAGCGCGAGAGCTTAACTCCTGAGCCTCCCGGCCTCCTAGCCGCCACGGGCGGCTGCGTGGACTGCTCCGCCTTGCGGCCTGCTTGCCGTCACGTCACGAATGCGGCTTCGAGCGGCGCAACGCGCCTGACATCGTCGTTTCTGCCGCGCAGGCTCCCAGCCTCCCGGCCTCCGAGGAGTTCCTGGGAGGCTGAGAGGCCAGGAGACTGGGAGGCCCCGCATCACGCATCGTGTTTCGCGGTGAGCGCAAGCAGATCGTGCGCGCTGAACGAGTACTTGCGGCCGCAGAACTGGCAGACCACTTCCGTGCCGCCTTCCTCGATCATCTCGCGGATGTCCGCCTCGCCGAAGAGCGCGATCGGCGCGAGCGCGCGCTCGCGGCTGCACGGACAGCTATAGCTCACCGGCACGCTGTAGCCGGCGTCGATCTGTTTGTAATGCACGCCGTGCAGCACGGTCGCGACGACGTCTTCGATGTCGAGCTTGTCGATGAGTGTCGAGAGCGGCGGCGCGTCTTTGACGCGCTGCTCGATCGCCGCGATCGCTTCTTCCGTCGCGTGCGGAAACGCCTGGATGACGATGCCTCCCGCGGCGGCAACGCCGTCGCGTCGATTGAGCACGCCGAGCAACACCGCGGACGCGATCTGTTCCGAGCGCATCAGGTAACGAGTGAGATCGGTGGAGATGCCTTTGCCGCCGAGGAGAATCTGCGATGTGTATGGCTTGCCGGCCGGCGGCGTGCCGCGGACCACGGTGAGCATGCCGGTGCCGATCGCCTTCTCGACGTCCAGCAACGGATCCTCGGGGACCGGATTCGCGACGAACCCACGCACGCCGCCTTTCACCGTGGCGTCGGCGATGACGGTGCCGAGCGGACCGTTGCCCTGGAACCGGAGCGTCACGTATTGATTGCGCACGTCTTTGTCGAGCAGGCGCGCGAGGAGAAGCGAGCCGGTCATGGCGCGGCCGAGGGCGTCGGCGGCGACGGGAGACAAATCGAGGATCTCACGAGCGGTCTCGACCGCGACCGTCGTTTGCGCGGCGATCACGCGAAAGTCGCCGTCGCCCGCCATCCCCTGAATGATGCGATCGTGATTTTCCATGAGCGAGTAAGAAACGAACGGGTGCGTGATTTGCTTCCGCCGCTCTCATGCGAAAAACCAGCAGCATCATTCTTCTCGCGGCGGCCCTCCTTTTCGCGTGCGAAGGCAAGATCGAGCCGAGCGCCGAAACCAAGAACAACCTCATCGACCAGCAAAAGAAGGCGAAGCAGACCATCGACGAAGCGCAAAAGAAAATCGATCAGGCTACGTCTGATGCGAGAGAAGCGCTGAGCGAGACCGCGGAACAGATCAAGCAGTCCGAGGCCGCGCAGCGCATCGCCAACGGCGCGAAAGAGGCCGGCAAGGGCGTGCAACAAGGCACGGGCGAAGCGGTCGAAAACGCAGGCGAGGCGATGGCGCAAAAAGGACGCGAGCTGCAGCAGAACGCGAAGAAGCCGCCGGCGAAGAAGCAGTAGAAATTTTCGATTTCTTCGACGTCTCGCGTCTCAGAACGGCCAGAGCCGCGACCTTTCCGCTAAGTCAATTTGACTTCCAGCGTAGTCAATTTGATCTCGGAACAAGTCAACCGTGACTTCCGGCGTAGTCAATTTGACTTCGGAGCAAGTCAACCGTGACTGCCGGCGTAGTCAATTTGACTTCGGAGCAAGTCAACCGTGACTTCCGGCTTACTCAATTTGATCTCGGAGCAAGTCAACGTGACTTCCGGCGTAGTCAATTTGACTTCGGAGCAAGTCAACGGTGACTTCCGGCGTGGTCAATTTGACCTCGGAGCAAGTCAACCGTGACTTCCGGCGTAGTCAATTTGACCCGGAGCAAGTCAACGGTGACTTCCGCGTAGTCGACGTCGAGGTCTGGGGAGCTCGTCGATGCTTTCCCGGATAGGAACGTCCATCCTGCCACGACGTAAGCCGAAGAAGGCTTACGCTTCGCTCGGTCGCCACGCAAGGAACCACGGCTCGCGCCTGCCGAACTTCGTTGCCAGGGCAGTGCCGATCGCAAACACGCTTGCGAGTCCCCATACGATCGGTCCGATGATGGGAATCAGCCGGATCGCGCCGAGAATCAGCGCGCCGATGACGACCATCGCGAGATCGCCGCGCAGCCATGTGCGCGACGCGAGTTGTTGGCGCGATCGCGAGCCCGCAACGATCGTTCCCGCGGCGTGGAACACCGCGATCATGCCGTAGACCTTCGTGAGAATTGCGAAGACCGCAAGCGCGGCGAGGAGTGGCACGCCGATGACGTACGGGATGAGATAGCTGAACGCGATCGCGGTGAGGACGAAGCTCGTGAATGCGACGAGGCCGAGAACGAAGCAGTGCAGGCCGCTGGCGCGCACTTCGATCGACGACAGGCGAATCTCGCGTCCGCTCATCAGCGTCACGACGATGGCGGTGATGAGCCATACCAGGAGCAGCGAAGCGACGATCGCGTTCTTCGTCATCGACGCGGTCGCGCCTTCGACGGACGCCAGCGGATAAACGTGACCGCGCACGCGATTGTCCGCGTTCGTCACCTTGCTCGCGGCGTAAATGAGATTTCCTTCGACGCGTCCCGCGCCGGTGAACACGACGGCGCCGCCGAGGACGAGGAGATCGCCGGCGATGACATTCGCGACCGTGACGTTGCCGCGATAGACCTGCACGCTCCCCGCGACCGGTTTGTTGATCGTCGCGGACTTGCCGATGACGTAGAGGTCTTTCGAGAACGCGTGGCGCTCGTTCGCGCTGGTCGGCGCGACGACCATGCACAGCGTGACGATCGCTGCGATCGACGTCAGCGGAACGACCAGCCGTTTAAACATCGATCCCCTTCGGCGATCGCCGCAGCAGCAAGAACAGGATCGAGTTGATCGCGACGAACAGCAGCGCGATCACCGGAACGCCGATCGCGTGACTGGTCAACTGCAGCACGCGCACGACCGGCTGCACCGGCGGAATCGCGGACATCACCGCACTCGCGATTCCGTTCAGCGACGACACACCCGAGGCGAAGAAGAGCGCGATCGCGAGAATGAGCACCGCCGCGAGACCCGCGGCCACGAGAGGCCACGTCCGATGCGACGCGCCTTCCCACGGCGCGAGCGGAAGCGCGTCGAGGCTGATCGCTCGATGCCGCACGTCGACGATGTCGTCGAGCTCCTCGATGAGCGCGCGACACGTCTCGCACGACGCGACGTGAGCCGCGTGCTCCTCGGGATCCTGCAGGTATTCGTCGCAAGTCATCATGACGATTCTAAAAATCAGAGAGCAAAAAGCAGAAAGCAGAAATGCTTGTCGTACCTGTGTGCGATTTCTGCTTTCTGCTTTCTGATTTCTGCTTTCTCATAGCGGTTCCACGAACGATCCGAGCGCGTCTTTCAGCAAGTTTCGCGCACGGAACAATTTGTTCTTCACGGTGCCGAGGGGAAGCTTCTTCATCGAAGCGATCTCCTCGTACGACATCTCCGCGAAATGGCGGAGTTGAATGAGCTCGCGATAGTCGGCAGGAAGCTGGTCCACCGCCGAGTCGATCGCCGCGCTGAGCTGCTTGTTCTTGAGCGCGCGATACGGCGAGATGCCGCCGTCCGCAAACTCGCGCTCTTTCGTTCCCGGCTCGTCGTCGACGGGACGCGCCAGCGGCACCTCGATGATCGCCTTCTTCCGCAACGCATCGATGGCGCTGTTCTGCGCGATCCGAAAGAGCCAGGTTGAAAACTGGTACTTCGGGTCGTAGCGATCGAGGGCGAGGTAGACCTTCACGAAGATGTCCTGCGCCAGATCGTGAGCCTCTTCATAACGATGCGTGATCCGGTAAACGTAGTTGATGACCCGCTTCTCGTAGCGCGACACCAGTAAGGTAAAAAGATCTCGATCGCCCCCGATGATCCGCGAGACCAGCGTGCGGTCGTCGAGCTGCTCACGTTCTGCCATTGGTGTGTACGGTTCGAGCCTCTGAAGGTTTATTGCGAGCGGAGTCGAGGGATCCGACCGGGCGGGAGGCGCGATTCACGTGCCGACCCACCCACCCGGGTCCCTCGCTCCCGCTCGGGATGACAGGCGAATGATAACCTGAGGGCGATGATCGCAATTCACGATCTGACAAAGAAATACGGCGATTTCACTGCCGTTGATTGCCTCTCGCTCACGGCTCAGTACGGCGAGATTTTCGGCTTCCTCGGACCGAACGGAGCCGGCAAAACGACCACCATCCGCATCATCGCCGGCCTCTCTTTGCCGACCGCCGGAACCGTGCGCGTCGACGGAATCGACGTCGTCGAAGAGCCCGTCAAGTCGAAAGCGATCCTCGGCTACGTTCCCGATCGTCCTTACCTCTACGAGAAATTGACCGGCCGGGAGCTCTTACATTTCGTGGCCGATCTGTATCGAAAAAACTGGAGCGACTGCGAGCCGCGCGCGGTCGAGCTGCTGCGGTACTTCGGACTCGGCGATTGGATCGACGCGCGTATCGAGAACCTCTCGCACGGCATGAAGCAGAAGCTCGTCATCGTGTCGGCGCTCGTGCATGATCCGGCGGTGCTGGTGATCGACGAGCCGATGGTCGGCCTCGACGCGCTCGCGCAGCGGCAGGTGAAACTGTTGTTCCGGCGACTGGCGAACGAAGGGAAATGCGTGTTCCTCACGACGCACACGCTGTCGATTGCGGAGGCGGTGTGCGATCGCATCGCGATCATCAATCACGGCAGGATCATCGCGGAAGGAACGACCGCGGAGTTGAAGAAGGAGAGCGCGCTGGAGGATGTGTTCCTCGAGTTGACGTATGGCGACTGAGCGGCTCGACGACGTCCGGGCGCGCCTGCGCCAGGATGCACTGGCGCGCGGCATCAATCCGCGCGACGTCGATCTCTTGCTTGCCGACTTGCTCTCCCTGTCGCTGGCGTCGCTCTACGCACGCGGCGAGATCGAGCTCGACCCGGCACGCATCGATGCGTATTTACAACGCCGCTACACGGGCGAGCCGCTGCAGTACATCCGCGGACACACGGAGTTTTACTCGCGCGATTTTCTCGTCGACGATCGCGTGCTCATTCCGCGTCCGGAAACGGAGCTCATCGTCGAGACCGCGATCGAGCGCGCGCCGCGCGGCGCGCGTGTGATCGACATCGGCACCGGCAGCGGCTGCATCGCGATCTCGATCGAATGCGAGCGGACGGATCTGCGGGTCACCGGCATCGATCGCTCGTTCGACGCGCTCGCCGTCGCGGAAACGAATCGCAAGCGACTCGACTCGCGCGTGTCGTTGGCCGCCTCCGATCTCTTCGAGTCGATCAGCGGCACGTTCGACCTCATCGTGTCGAATCCGCCGTACGTGCCGCGCGCGGAGTACGAACAGCTCGCGACGGAAGTGCGCGTGCACGAGCCGCGGATGGCGCTGACGCCGGGGCCGCAGGGAACGGAAGTGATCGAGCGCCTGCTCGATCAGGCGCACGCGCGGCTCGCGGCGGACGGACTCGTGATCATGGAAGTCGGATACGGGCAGGAAGACGCGATCCGCGAGATCGCGGAGACGAAGCGCTATGCGGTGGACGCGTTTCTGCCCGACCTCGCCGGCATTCCGCGCGTCGTCGTATTATCGGCGCATGGCTGGTAACGCACAGTGTCTCTTCTGCCGCATCGCCAGCGGCGAGATCCCCGCGAAGAAAGTGCACGAAGACGCCGACGTCGTGGCCTTTCACGACATCAACCCGCAAGCGCCGACGCACGTGCTGGTCATCCCGCGCAAGCACATCCCGATGCTCAACGACCTGACCGACGCCGACGCCGCAACGATCGGCACCACGATCGTCCGCGCGTCAGAAATCGCGCGCGAGCTGCGATTGCACGAAGACGGCTATCGCCTCGTCGTCAACAACGGCGAAGGCGCCGGCCAGACCGTGTTCCACATCCACGTGCACGTGCTGGGCGGGCGGGGTTTTCGCTGGCCGCCGGGATAGGTGCTTGCGCGCTCGTTATTTCCTGCGAAACGGATTTCGAACGACGACGCCGTCATAGTCACGGCCGTGCGCAAGGTCTTCTGACAGCACGGTCTTACACCCGAGACTTCGCGCTGCCTCCAGAACCGCCGCGTCCCAGTAGGAGATGCGGAATCGCGCCGATGATGCGAAAGCCGCAGTCATGAGAGAGACTGTGTTTTCTTGAACCGGGAAGCGAAGGAACGCCTCGACCAGCTGAGAGGCCTGCGTGGTAGTCAGCGCATCGGGACGCGACTTGCGCGTCGCCTGAACGAAGAACTCCTGCAGCACCTGTACGGACAGCGCGAGATCGTCGCCCTCCAGCAATCTTCGCGCTTCGCGCGACTTCTGCGCCTCGTCTGCCGCGTTGCTGATGGCGTAGAGGAGAATGTTCGTATCAACGAACTGCGGCGCGGTCATGAGCTTCCTCGCGAGTCAATCGATCGCCGGCCCGGAAGCTGCGAATGGAAGCGAGCACCTCGTCCTGAAGCCGTTTGCGCTGCTCGAAGTCGCTTTCTTCGTCAGCAAATTCGGTAAGGAGATCGCGAACCAGAGCGCTCACGGATGTATCCCGCTCGGCGGCTTTTATGCGAGCCTTTCGGTAGACGTCATCAGGCAGTGATATCGTGAGATTCTTCACAATTTCACAGTATCACAGTCGGAATGATCACGCCGGCGGCGGCACTCGGAATCGCGTTCCGCTGAACGTCAGGCGGTTGCTCTTCCGGCGTGCGCCTTTGCGCTGGGCCATGAAGTCTTCTTTCGCTTCTTTCAGCGTCGACGGCACGTAGGTCGCTCCTGCTGCCAGCGTGCGTGCGCGGTCGCGTGAGAAGGCAGAGCCGCCGGCGATGATCGCGAGCTCGGGGAAGTTCGTGGAGAGGAGTTGCAGGAGCGCGTAACCCTGATCGATGTGGTCCGTGTTCGCGCAACTCACGAACACGGCCTCCGGTTTCACTTCGTTGATGAACGCGACGAGCTCCTGGTCCGGAAGGTCGGTGAAGTAATCCGCGCTGTAGCTTTCGCTGCGGAGGAGCTGCGTGAGCATGAGCGTGCCGAGCGAGAGGCGCTCGCCGGCGACAGAGACGGCGACGATGTGGCGCTCGGGATCGGGAGTGCCGGAGTTGCGGTCGCCGAAGCGGATGATGAGCTCGCGCACGACGTCCTTGATGAAGTGATCGTGCGCGGGCGTGATGCGTTTGCGGTCGAGCTCTTCCTGCGCGAAGGTCAGCGTCGGGATGAAGAGGTCGGTGAACATCTCCTCCATCGTGGCCGATTCAGCGTAGCGGTCGGCGATCGCGATCGCGCCGGTGCGGTCGCGCAAGAGCAGCCGGTTGTAGAAACTGAGATAACCCTCGAGCGGGTCTTCGCTGCCGAACAGGATCGAGAAGACGCGCAGCGCGGGGATGAACTCGCCGCCGACGGTGAGGCAGACGGTGATCGGCGTCGCGAGGAGAAGTCCGACCGGTCCCCACAGCCAGCCCCAGAAAATCGCGGCGAGGAGCAACGCGATCGGCGAGACGCCGACGCGATGTCCGACGACGATCGGCTCCACGAATCCGCCGATGAGCTGATCGCTGAACACGAACAACCCGAGTACGGCGAGCGCGGTGTACCAGTTCGGAAAGATCGCGAGCGCGAGGAAGGTCGGCGCGGCGGCGCTGAGGACGGCGCCGATGTAGGGAACGAAGCGCAGGAGGCCGGCGAGCACGCCCCACAGCGCAGCGTGGGGAACGCGGAGCAGCGCGAGTCCGACGCCGATGAGGACTCCGAAGCCGATGTTGAGCAATGCGATCGTGAGCAGGTAACGGCTGATGCGCTGCGAGGTCTCGCCGATCGCCTGCGTGGTGACGGTGAGGTGGGCGCGTCCTGCGAGACGCAGGAATTTGTCGCGCAACGACTCGCGGTCGCGCATCAAAAAGAAGACCACGACCACCACGAGGAAGATCGCGGCGACGCCTTCGACCGTCGGAGCTACGTCCGAGTATTGCTCGCCGATCCGCTTGCGCTCGGGGATCACGCGCACTTTCAGGTCGGCGACCGCCTCGGGCCCTTCGCGCGCCGCCTGGACCTTTTGCAGCGCGTTTTCCAACTTTTCGATCGCGCCGCCGCCGGTGCGGCGCAGCGACTGAAGCTTCCGTTCGATGTTCTTGCTCGTCGCCGCGCCTGCGAGCTCCTTCGCCACGGAGTTTAACTGCTGATAGATCCACCACCCGCCCACGCCGAGGGCCGCGGTAGTGAGTCCGAGGGAGAGAATGATCGCGCCGGTGCGGCGGATGAACGTGCGCTCGAGACGGACGACGATCGGCGTGAGGAGAAACGCGAAGAGAATCGCCAGCGCGATCGGAACGATGACCGGCCGCGCGAGATGCAGCACCGCGATCGTGATGATCGTGCCGATCAGGATGCGCGAGCTGGACTGGCGGCGATCGACGACGCGCTGGTCCGACTGCGTCGTCGACGCGATCTTCGGCACGCGACGGACGGAAAGCGTCCGATCGAACCGGTCGGTGTCTTCATCGTCGAAGTAGGACATGGCTCTGTTCTAGTTTATCCCGCGCGAAGACGCGGGATCTCAGCTTACACCGGCAGGATCTGGACCAACGACGTCGCACGTGCCCCGCTCATGGGCACGATCGTGGCGGTGTAACCGGAGATGCCGCGTCTGCGCGCGGCATAAACTAAACAGACCGGCGCCAGCGCAAAACCGGCTGCCGCGCGGCTCGCGCCTCGTCCAATCGCCGCACGGGTGTCGTGTGCGGCGCGCTGCGCACCAGCTCGGGACGTTCTTCGCATTCTCGCGCGATGGCGATCATTGCGTCGCAGAAGGCGTCGAGCTCTTCTTTCGGCTCGCTCTCGGTCGGCTCGATCATGAGCGCGCCGGAGACGATGAGCGGGAAGTAGATCGTTGGCGGGTGGAAGCCGTAGTCCATCAACCGCTTGGCGATGTCGAGCGTGTGCACGTCTTTCGGCGCCTGAAGCTTGTCGCTGAAGACGACTTCGTGCAGCGACGGACCGTCGTAGGGGAGGTGATAGTGCTTGCGCAGCCGGGCGCGAATGTAGTTCGCGTTGAGCACCGCGAGCTGCGCGATGCGGCGCAAGCCGGTCGGACCCATCGAGCGCATGTACGTCAGCGCGCGCACGAGCACGTTGAAGTTGCCGTGGAACGCGCGCATGCGTCCGATCGAGTCGGGATGATTGAAGTCGAGATAGAACGTACCGTCTTCACGCTTTTCGACGGTCGGAGTCGGCACGAACGGCGCGAGCTTGTCGCTCACACCGACCGGTCCCGCACCGGGACCGCCGCCGCCGTGCGGCGTGGAAAACGTCTTGTGCAGATTGGAGTGAATGACGTCGATGCCCATGTCGCCGGGGCGCGCGACGCCGACGTAGGAGTTGAGATTCGCGCCGTCGCAGTAGAGATACGCGCCCTTTGCGTGGAGGATGTCCGCCATTTTGCGGATGTCGGATTCGAAGAGACCGAGGGTGTTGGGGACGGTGATCATCAGCGCGGCCACGTCTTCGTCGACGGCTGCTTCGAGTACAGCGAGATCGACGGTGCCGCGGTTGTTCGATTTCAGTTCCTTGATCTGATAGCCGGCGAATGCTGCCGACGCGGGATTGGTCCCGTGCGCGGAGTCGGGGATGAGGATGTACTTGCGCGCGTTGCCGCTCTTCGCGAGCGCCTTGTGCACCATCAGGATGCCGGTCAGCTCGCCATGTGCGCCGGCCACCGGCTGCAGCGTCACGCGCGGCATGCCGAAGATTTCCTTCAGCGTCTGCTCGAGCGTCCACAGCAGCTCGAGATTCCCCTGCACCTGATGCTCCGCCTGGAACGGATGCGACTGCGCGAATCCCCACGTGCGCGCGATCTCTTCGTTGATGCGCGGGTTGTGTTTCATCGTGCAGGAGCCGAGGGGATACAGGCCCTGATCGATCGAGAAGTTGAGCTTCGACAAGCGTGTGAAGTGGCGGATGACGTCGACTTCCGAGACTTCGACTTCTTCCGCGATCTCGCCGCGCATGAGCGACTGCGGCAGCACGTCGCTCTGCTCAGGCACGTCGAGCGCCGGCAGTTGATAACCGCGCCGTCCCGCTTTCGAGCGCTCGAAGATCAGCGGCTCAGTCAACTTCTGCGCAGCCTCGCGCTCGGTGATTTCAGGCTCGATGGTCGTCATAACGAAATCAGAAAGCAGAAATCAGAAAGCAGAAGGGAGCGAATGTCGCCGGCTTTGTCTTTCTGCTTTCTGATTTCTGCTTTTTGCTTTTCCTTTCATCTCCGCTCCCTCGCGAGCGCCGCGCTCAGCGCGGATGCGTAGCCGTCGAGTTGTTCGCGCGAGTGCAGCTCGGTGACCGCGACGAGGAAGTCGCGCTCGTGTCCGTCGAAGAACATCCCGATCGGGATTCCGCCGAGAAACTTCTCGTGCTCGAGATCGCGCAGGATCTCTTCCGCCGGGAACGGCGTGCGCACGACGAACTCGTTGTACACCGGACCCGCGAACGGCAGCTCGACGCCGCTGATCGATTTCAATCGTCCGCGCAGATACGCGGCCTTCTGCAAGCACTGCGTCGCAACTTCACGCAGTCCCTGTTTGCCCATCAGCGACAGGTAAATGTTCGCGGCGAGCGCGATGAGCGCCTGATTGGTGCAGATGTTCGACGTCGCCTTTCCGCGGCGAATGTGCTGCTCGCGCGTCGCGAGCGTGAGGACGTACGCGCGCTTGCCGTCGACGTCGACGGTCTCGCCGACGAGGCGTCCCGGCATTTGCCGTTTCAACGCGTCGCGCACGACCATGAAGCCGACGTACGGTCCGCCGAACTGCGTCGGGACGCCCCACGCCTGCCCTTCGCCGCAGCAGATGTCGAAGCCGTGCTCTCCCGGAGGCGCGAGGATGCCGAACGACGTCGCCTCGGCGACGACCGCGATCTTAGTGACGCCTTCCGTCGCTTTCGCGATCGCGTCGTAGTCTTCGATGACGCCGAGGAAGTTCGGTGACTGGATGGCGAGTGCGAATGCGCCGTCACATGCAGCGCGCAGTGCATCCATGTCGACGCGTCCGTCGTCGGACCACGGCACTTCGACGATCTCGATGCCGAGGTTTTGAATGTATGTACGAACGGTTTGCCGATAGTGCGGATGGATCGACTTCGCGAGCACGACTTTTTTCTTGCCCTTGACCAGCCGCTCCGCCATCAGCACCGCTTCGCAAAGCGCGGTCGATCCGTCGTACATCGACGCGTTGGCGACGTCGAGTCCCGTCAGCAGACACTGATGCGTCTGATACTCGAAGATCGACTGCAGCGTTCCCTGCGAGATCTCCGGCTGATACGGCGTGTACGCGGTCAGAAACTCCGCGCGCTGGATCAGGTGATCGACGCATGACGGCTGATAGTGCGCGTACGCGCCGCCGCCGAGGAACGAGACGTGATCGGCGGAGGTCTTGTTGCGCGATGCGAGCGCGCGGAACCACTGCCGCGTCTCGACCTCCGACCACGGGCCGGGGATGTTCAGCAGGTCGTCGAGCTTGACGTCGGCGGGGATCGAGTCGAACAGACGATCGATCGAGTCGATGCCGATCGTCGCGAGCATTTCGCGGATGTCTTCACCCGCGTTGGAGATGTACCGATGGGAAGAACCGGGATCGATGGGATCAGGAAGGTTCACTTCGCGCTCTCAGCCTCGATGTACTCGTCGTATTCATCCGCCCCCATCAGCTCGTCCAGTTCGCTCGGATCGCTCATGCGAATCTTCACGAGCCAGCCGTCGCCGTACGGGTCGGTGTTGACCAGGTCGGGCTTTTCGGTGAGCGCTTCGTTGATCTCGATCACTTCGCCGGACACCGGCGCGAAGAGATCGGAGACGGCTTTGACCGACTCGATCGTGCCCATCTCTTCGTTCGCATCGATCTGCGTGCCAACCGCGGGCAGCTCGACCATCACGACGTCGCCGAGCTCTTTCTGCGCGTACTCGGTGATGCCGACCATCGCGACGTCGCCTTCGGCGTGCGCGTACTCGTGGCTCTTGGCATAGCGGTTGTCTTCGGGAATCGAGCTGGACATCTGCGGTACTCCTTGACCGCGCGTCATTTCGCGCGTTTGTAGAAAGGCGTTGGGACGACCCGGGCCCGGGCTTCTTTGCCGCGAATGTCGATCGTGAATTCGCTGCCTTGGGCTGATTTGTCGAGCGGAAGATACGCGAGACCGATCGATTTTTTCAACGTCGGCGAATGCGTGCCGCTGGTGACGACCCCGATCTCTTTGCCGCCCTCGACGATCTTGAATCCGTGGCGGGCGATGCCGCGGTCGAGCAGCTCGAATCCGACGAGCTTGCGCGGCGGCCCGTCCGCCTTTTCCTTCGCCAGCACGTCGTGTCCGTTGAACGCGCCCTTGTCGAGCTTCACGATCCACGCGAGATCGGCCTGGATCGGGGTCGTGGTGTCGTCGATGTCGTTGCCGTACAGCGCCATCTTCGCCTCGAGGCGCAGCGTGTCGCGCGCGCCGAGGCCGCACGGCTTGACGCCTTCGTGCACGAGCTTCTTCATCAGCTTCGGCGCGTGATCGGGCGCGATGTAGACCTCGAATCCGTCCTCGCCGGTGTAGCCGGTGCGCGAGACGATCGCCGGCGCGTGATCGACGTTGCCGCGCTCGAAGCGGTAGTACTTGATCTTCGAGAGATGAATGTCGGTCAGCGGCTGCAGTTTCTTCTCCGCGTCCGGACCCTGGATCGCGAGCTGCGCCCAGTTCGCGCTCTCGTTCACGACCGCGACGTCGAGGATTTCCTGCTGCGAGCGGAACCAGGCGAGGTCTTTGTCGGCGTTGGATGCGTTGACGACGATGAAGTACTCGTGCTCGGCGATGCGGTAGATGATGATGTCGTCGACGAACGTGCCGTTCGGATAAAGCAGGCCGGTGTACTGCGCGCGTCCGTCGGTCAGCTGCGAAACGTCGTTCGACGTCGTCTTCTGCAAAAACTCGAGCGCCTGCGGGCCTTTGACCGTGATCTCGCCCATGTGCGAGACGTCGAACACGCCGGCCTTCGTGCGCACGGCCTCGTGCTCCTCGAGGATGCCGCTGTACTGGACGGGAAGCTCCCATCCGCCGAAGTCGACCATCTTGCCGCCGAGCTCCTTCTCGACTGCGTTCAGCGGGGTCTTTTTCAACGGTCCGTGGGACTCTGACATGCAGCCTCCGAGAGAGGACGCGTACCGTAACACAGAACGGCAGCCGCTCACCGCGCGTCGAAACGTGCGGTGCGAGTAAGCGTTTTTGCGGGTGCATCGGTACATGAGGGTGAGACGGCAGAAATGACCGCCGAGACCTTAGTGATCGATGAACCGGAAACCACAGCAAATACGCCGGCGCTGTTGCAAACGATCCGAGCCGCACGCTCGGGCGACGGCACGGCCTTCGAGGAAATCATGGTGCTGACGGAGCGGCGCGTCGCCCAGATCGCGTGGCGGATCCTCGGCGACGCCGAGGAAGTGAAAGACGCGATGCAGGAAACGTTCTTGCGCCTCTTCCGCTACCTCGGCAAATTCGACGAGAAGAAAGACTTCGTCGCGTGGCTCTCACGCATCACCGTCAACGCCTGCATCGATCTACGGCGGCGCCGGCGTCCGACTGCTCCGCTTCCCGAACTTACGTTCGACGCGGCGTCGATCGAAGACGTGCTCATTCAACGCAGCAACCGCGCGCTGCTGACGCAGGCGATCGACACGCTCGCGCCGCGCGAGCGCGCGGCGATCCTGCTGCGCGACGTCGAAGGATTGCCGACCGACGAAGTCGCCGCCGCGATGGGCAACAACATCGCGACCGTGCGCGTGCAGCTGAGCCGCGCGCGCGCCAAGCTGCGCAAGATCATCGAAGGGATGCAGCGATGAACCTGCAACATCTGCGCGACGACTGCCCGCTGACCGAATTCGACTTCGCCGCCGTGCGTGCACGCGTGCGGTCGGAGATTGCGCGCCGTCAGCAGCGAAGGGCGTGGGTGTTCCGGTTTGCGAGCGCGTTCGTCGCCGCGGCGCTCGCGGTGCTCGCGTTGATTCCTTCGCAACCACCACAGGCGCCTTCCGGTGTTACGCGCGCTGCCTTTGTGGTGACCGCTGCCCCCAGCGGTTACACGGTGCGTAGCACCGTTGCCGCCGCCACGAGCGGCGGCGTGACCGCTGGGGGCAGCGGTCACCACAAAGTCCATCGGCATCATGTCAAGGAATTGACACCCCAAGTCGCCGTCTCCCGCATCGAAATCCACACTGCCGATCCCGATGTCCGCATCATCTGGATCGTTCCGAAGGAGAATTCATGAAACGCATTGCATTGATCGTCTTTCTCTCGTTCGCGGCCTTCGCGCAAAACCAGAAACCGGCCGAGGACGAGTTCAACAACATCAAGGAGTACAAGAACAAGATCTTCACGATCCAGAACGGCGACGTGCGCTCGATCGCCGGCGCGATCAAGCTGCTCGGCAGCGGATTCAAAGGCGCGGAAATCAGCATCAACGAAGAGCTGCGCACGATCACCGCGCGCGACTTTCCGGAAAATCTCGCGGCGATGGAAGACGCGATCAAGCGTCTCGACAAGCCCGCACCGAAAAGCGCGGACATCGAGATGAAGATCTCGGTGCTCATCGCATCGAAGACGCCGCTGGCGAACGCTGCGCTGCCCGACGAGCTCGCGCCGGTTGTCAAACAGCTGCAGTCGACGCTGCGCTACAGCTACTACGGGCTCATGACGTCGATGGTGAATCGCACGACGCTCGGCAACGGCATCCGCGGCTCCGGCGTCGCCGAGCCGACGCTCCTCGGCATGACCGCCTCGCAGGACCGTCCGGTTTTCTACGAGTACAGCCTGCGCAAGATCACGTCCGCGGACCCGACGCATTCGACGATCGACATCGACGACTTCAACTTCTCGATGCGCGTGCCGATCGACGTCGGCACGAACAACATTCAGTACCAGTCGGTCGGCTTCAACACGCCGGTGTCGATCCGTCAGGGTGAAAAGGTCGTCATCGGAACGACGACGATGCGCGACAAAGCATTGGTGGTTGTGGTGACGGCGAGCGTAAACTGACGTGCGGAGCAGGTCATCCTGAGGCCCGCAGAGGCCGAAGGATCTCACGTTACGTAGACTGAGATCCTTCGCCGCGCTTCGCCGGCTCAGGATGACGGAAGTAGCGGAGGGCGGGTGTGACGAACGAAATCGGCAGCTTTCTCGATTACCTCACGTACGAGCGGAATGTCTCGCCGAACACCGTCACCGCCTACCGCGACGACCTCGAGTCGCTCACCGCGTTTCTCTGCAACGACTACTTCACGATGGCGCGCGAGGAGCTCGACCTGCGCCGTGTCGATCACCTCGCGGTGCGCTCGTACCTCGCGCATCTCTCGCGCCGTAAACTGAGCCGCGCCTCCATGGCGCGGCATCTTTCCGCGATGCGCACGTTTTTCAAGTGGCTCGTGCGCGAGGGAATCGTCGAGGCGAATCCCGCGCGCATGGTCGCGACTCCGAAACGCGAGAAACATCTCCCCGCGGTCATGCAGACGTCCGACGTCGCGCTGCTCATCGAACAACCCGACCGCGAGTCGACGCTCGGCGTTCGCGACGCGGCGTGGATGGAGCTGATGTACGCGTCCGGCCTGCGCATCAGCGAAGTCGTGGGGATCGACATCGACGATCTGGAGCTGCGCTCGCGCCTCGTGAAAGTGCACGGCAAGGGATCGAAGGAGCGCATCGTGCCGTTCGGATCGAAGGCGGAAGCCGCGTTGCGCGCGTATCTCGCGAAGCGCGGCGAGCTGACCGACGATCCCGAAGAGCAGGCGCTGTTCGTCAACTACCGCGGCGGCCGCATCACGACGCGCAGCGTGCACCGCCTTTTCGACGGCTACCTTCGTAAAGCCGCGCTGCGCTCCGGAATCTCGCCGCATACCATGCGCCATTCATTCGCCACCCACCTCCTCACCGCCGGCGCCGACCTCCGCGCGATCCAGGAGCTCCTCGGCCACGCGTCGCTCTCGACGACGCAGAAGTACACGCACCTGAATGACTGGCAGCTGATCGCGGTGTACAAGAAGGCGCATCCACGCGCGTGACGGCGCGAATTGAGGATTGAGAATTGAGGATTGAGAATTGAGGATTGAGGCTAGGCCGGAACGACTTCCTCAATCCTCAATCCACAATCCTCAATCCCGATTCTCTAGAATCGGCCTGTGATCCGCGCGATCGTCCATCACGGCTTTCTCGGAACGACCATCGAATACTTCGCCGTCGTCGCGGGTCTCGACGTCGAAAAGCGTTTCTTCTTCGAGCAGATCGCGAGCAAGCGCGGCGACGTCGTGCGCTACTTCGGCGGCACGTCGGAGATCGTGCTCAACCCCGAGGGCGTGCGGTTCCGCGGGAACGGCGGGATCTTCGGCGAGTACATGTTCGGCGGACATCTGCCCGTCGGCGATCTCCTGAACGACGAAGTCGTGAATCGCCTCGTTCTGTTCGGAACGATGGTCGACTCGCGTCACGAGCTGCACTTCACGACCAACACCGAAGGCTTCGAGCGCTGGGACAACCTGTTCCTGCAAGGCAACGCCGTCGCGAACTACTTGTTCTTTCTCGACGATCGCAAGAAATACGCGGACGTCGGCGACCGGCAGGAAGCGACGCTGAAATCGATCGGCAAGCTGCTCAAGCGCTCGAAGAAAGTCGCGAATGGAAACTTTCTCGCGCTCGCGCAGGAGATCCTGGAGGCGCTCAACGAGCCGCAGACGACGATCGTGGTCGTACGCGCGGTCCATCGCGCGAACCAGAAGTTCGCGGAGATTTGCGAGAAGGCATACGCGTCGACGCGCTCGCTCGATGACGTCTCGTCCGCGCTCGGAGAGCTGCCGATCGAGCCGTATCAGCGCGAGCGCATCCAGATCGACGTCATCTATCACCATCCCGACAATCAGGAACTGATCGACGAATACAAGCGCATCCTTGCGTCGTGCGCCGGCTCGACGATCGACTCCTCGGCGCGCGCGCGCCTGATGCGCCTGCGCACGCTGTCGCTGCGCAACGATGTGCCGCTCTCGATTTTCGACACGCTCGAAGAGATCGTGCTGCAGGAGCCGCGCGCCGTCGCACACAAAATCGACGAGCCCGATTACATCCGCTCCACGCGCGAGATCCTCGGCGGCTTCCTGTTGGGCCGCAACATCACGCGCAAGCTGTCGTCGCTCGATCTCGTGCAGCTGATGGACAACAAGCAGAAAGCGGCCGCGAATCGCGATCAGACCTTCGAGGAACTGCTGCTCGAAACGGGACGCCTGATCGACGAGATCGGACGCGAGGAAGAAGACTACGAGCGGCTCGAATCATTCGGCGAGCTGGTCACGCTCTTCGACCGCATCGATCACACGACGACGCTCGTCAACAAGCTCGCGTTCATGGACGACGTCGAGCTGACGCCGGAACAGGTCCGCTCTCTTCTCGGCAACATGCAGGTCTTCGAGAAGATGCAGCGCGGCTTGTTCCAGCAGCTCTTCATCGATCCGGTCGTCAACAACGAATACGCGCTCGCGTACGGAAAGAAAAAACTCTACGCGCTCACCCTCGGCCTCATCTCGATCGAGAACAACGAGGCATCGATCGCCGACGTCGTGACGTCGATCGCGCGGCTCAACCTGCACGAGCGCGCGTACTTTGCCGCGTACAACCTCGCGCGGCGGCGGATGGCGAATTTCTATCTCGAGCTCAATACCGCCGAGGGACGCGAGACGTTCCGAAGAGAAATCCGGGGAGAGATCGCGCACGACCGCCAGCTGCATGATCTCGTGACGGACACGCTGCTCGAAGAAGTGATCACCAAGATCCGCCTCGAGGCGTTCTACATCAACCAGCTTCTGCCGCGCATCGTCGACGAACAGGACGCGCGCCTGCGCAACGACTTTCTCTCGAACTCCGGCCTCGACCGCTTCCAGGTCGAAGAGCTGGAGAGCGAATACTTCGAGATGCGTGCGTTTCCGGCCGCTCTTCTGGAGGTGATCCAGCGGCCCGCTGTGTAGTCGCTTTTCAAGTTTATCCCGCGCGCAGACGCGGGATCTCCGGTTACACCGCGCTGCCGGGTGCCACTGGCGCCGCACGTGCACCGACATTGGTAATTCTCGTCGCGGTATAACCAGAGATCCCGCGTCTGCGCGCGGGATAAACTCAGAGAGAAACCAAAACCAAACAAATGAACCGTCTCGCCAACGAAACCTCGCCCTATCTGCTGCAGCACGCGCACAACCCCGTCGACTGGTTTCCGTGGGGCGAGGAGGCGTTCGCCAAGGCGCGCGCGGAAGACAAGCCGCTGTTTCTCTCGATCGGCTACTCGGCGTGTCACTGGTGCCACGTGATGGAGCGCGAGTCGTTCGAGAACGACGACACCGCGGCGATTCTCAATCGCGAGTTCGTGTCGATCAAAGTCGATCGCGAGGAGCGGCCGGACATCGACTCGATCTACATGCAGGCCGTGCAGATGATGACGGGACACGGTGGCTGGCCGATGTCGATGTTTCTCACGCCGTCGGCCGTCCCGTTTTTCGGGGGTACGTATTTTCCGCCGGAGGACCGGCACGGCATGCCGGGATTCTCGCGCGTGCTCGAGCACGTGGCCGGCGCGTTTCGCGAGCGGCGACAGGAAGTCGAGGCGGCGTCGGACGAAGTGCGGCAGGCGATCAGCAGCTCGATGCGCACGCCGAAAGCCGCGCAGCCGATCGATCGCGACGGACTCGATCGCGCGGCCGCGCGCATCGCAGCGAGTTACGACTCCGAGAACGGCGGATTCGGCGGCGCGCCGAAGTTCCCGCCGTCGATGTCGCTCGATTTTCTGATGCAGGTGGGGGACAGGCGATCCCACCTGTCCGGTCAGGCAGGATTGCCTGACCTCCACGAGATCGTCACGCACACGCTGACGAAGATGGCGCGCGGCGGCATGTACGACCAGATCGGCGGCGGCTTTCATCGCTACTCCGTCGACGCGCGCTGGCTCGTGCCGCACTTCGAGAAGATGCTGTACGACAACGCGCTGCTCGCGCGCCTCTACACGCGCGCGTGGCAGTGGACGAAGGACCCCTTCTTCGCGCAGATCGCGAACGAGATCCTCGGCTACGTGCAGCGCGAGATGACGTCGCCCGACGGCGGCTTCTATTCGACGATGGACGCGGACTCGGAAGGGGAAGAAGGGAAGTTTTACGTCTGGTCGCGCGCCGAGGTGATGGAGATTCTCGGGGAGGAAGAAGGGCGCGTGTTCTGCGCGCTGTACGACGTCACGGAGCACGGCAATTGGGAAGGACACAACATCCTCAACCTGCAGGGCGATCCCGGTCCACACGCGGACCTCGTCGCGCGCGCAAAGTGCAAGTTGTACGGCGTGCGTGCGCAGCGCGTACCGCCTGCGCGCGACGAGAAGATTCTGTCGGGCTGGAACGGCTGGATGCTCGCCGCGTTCGCGGAAGCGGCGCTCGCGTTCGGAAAATACGATGACGTCGTGCGCAAGAACGCCGACTTTTTGATGAGGAGAGCGGGCGTCCCGCCCGCCTCCCCGGGGGCGGGCGGGACGCCCGCTCTCCTTCGTACGGGAAGGATCCCGGCGCTCCTCGAGGACTACTCCGGCGTCGCGTGGGGGCTGACGCTCGCGTACGAGGCGACGCACGAGCGACGCTACCTCGATCACGCACGCGGTCTCGTCGATGAAATGCTCGCGCGTTTCCGCGACGACGAGAACGGCGGATTCTTCGACACGCCGAGCGACGGCGAACAGTTGATCACGCGTCCGAAAGATCTCTTCGACAACGCAACGCCCGGCGGCACCTCGGTCGCGTGCGACGTGCTGCTGCGCCACGCGCTGTTGTTCGCGAACGAAGAGTACGCGCGCGTCGCGACCGAAGCGCTCGAGTCGATCTGGCCGCTCGCGGAGAAATATCCGTCCGGCTTCGGGTTCCTGTCAGGCGTCGCGGAGTGGCGCGCGGGACAGCCGAAAGAAATCGCGATCACCGGCGACGACATCGCTGCGCTGCAACGCGTGGTCGGCGAAACGTTCCTTCCGCATCGCGTGCTCGTCGCGGGATCGTCGTCCGCCGATCTGCCGCTCATGCACGAGCGTCCGCAGGATCGCGTGATGGCGTACGTTTGTTTCGGCTACGCCTGCGAAGAGCCGACGGGCGATCCCGAGAGATTGCGCGCGCTCGTGTCATCCTGAGCCGCGAAGACGGCGAAGGATCCCCCGCCGACGGGGCGTGAAGCGTTCTTGCGCCGGGGATTCCTCGCCGTCTGCGCGGCTCGGAATGACACGTTATCGACCGGTGACCCGCGCGCGGAACTCGTCGCCGCGCATCACTCTTCGCACAAACTCGATGCGCGTCGTCCGCACGAGATCGAGCTCGCCCGGCTCGCGAGCGAGAAGCACGTGACACGCGTAGCGGACGAACGCCGCGTCATCCATGCAGTCGCTGCCGTAGGCGACGCTCTCGCCGAAGTCTTCGAGATGCAGCTTGCCGTTGCGCAATCGCGGCCACGCGTACTTTGGATCAAAGCCGAGTTGCTCGAGCAGCGGAACGACTTTCGACTCGCGCAGCTCGTCGGGCTTGAAGCGCGTTTTCGAAAATCGCCACGTCGCGTTTTCTTCGAGGAACGGCGGGGACGTGATGCGCATCGGTGCCGCGTAGTGCATACGAAAGTTTTCGAGCGGACTCGCGAGGACGAGCGGATACCTGCACATCCAGTTGCGTACCGAGGTGTCGTCCGACAACCCGGCGGTCACGAGCCATGACGGATGCGCGTTCGCAAAAAGCTGCGCGAGCGGCGCCGTTTCCATCGCGGCGTGCTGCACGTTCGGGATCTTGTACCAGTCGATCATGATCGTCGACCACGGCTCCGCCGTGAGCACGAGATCGCCCGGCCGTGCGTTCACGCGAATCTTCTCGGCGATCAAACGCCAGTTCAACTTCTGCCACGGCTCCGTCCGCGCCGCGTGCCACGTCTGCGTCATGAACAGCGCGACGATGACGAGTGCGATGACGTGAAGTCGTCGCGCGACGAACGCGATGCCCGCCCCGGCAAGCAAGAGATACGCGGGCAGCACCGGCGTGACATAACGAATCGCGTACCAGCGCTTGAACACGACGAGCGCGACGAGCGCGATGACGAGCGGCAGGATCGCCATCCCGATCACGATGATCGCGGTGCGGCGATCGCGCTTCGCCAACGCGACCGCGCCGATGATCGCGAGCGCGAACAGCGCGATCGCCGCGCGCCCGCCGAAGTGCGACGAGAGCGCCGTGACGGAGAAGTTGCGCAGCAGCGAGTCGAAGAACGCGAGATCGAGATGCAGCGGAGCGCTGTTGCCGGCCGGTTGGGCGGCGCCGCGATACAACAACGGAAGCGCGCCGATTGCGAGAACCAGTGGAGCGGCGGCCGCCCTCGGCCGCCGATTCGTCGCGAGAGCTCGGCGGCCGAGGCGGCCGCCGCTCCACTGGTTTGCGACGACAACGACGAGCGCAGCAACCAACACCGGCGCGACCGCCGCCGCCGTGTAAACCATCGCCAGCGCGATCGCGACCACCGGCCACCCGCGCAACAGCGCAACCATCAGCGCCGCGGTCAACATCATCATCAGCGCATACGGCCTCGCCTCGCGGCTGTAGTAAATCGCGAGCGGCGAGATCGCGAGCAGCGCTGCGCCGATGCCGTGATCTTTGGTGTGTTTGCCCGCGAGCCAGAGCAGCGCGACAGCGATCAGGCCGAACAGCGCGGCGGGAAAACGTCCCGCGAATTCACTTGAGCCGAAAGCGCGCATCAAAGCCTGCGACGCATAATAGAGCGGCCCGTTCTCCGGCTCGAATCCCACGAGCCAGCGCCACCACGATTGCGAGAGCGCGGTCGCCGTGACGCGCTGGTGCAGTACTTCATCGAGCCAGTAGCTCGGCTCGCCGAGTCCGTCGAATCGCAGGAACGCCGCGAGCGCAAGCGCACCCGCGAGCCAGAGCACACGCTTCATCAATGCTTTGCCTAGGGCGTCTTCGGAATCACGATCCAATCCGTCCAGACGCGTGCGCTCTCGTTGTTCGACTTGTCGACCGCGACGACTGCGTACTTGAACGCGATGCCGAGCGCCGGATGATCGGTGTACTGCGTCTCCTTGATCTCACCCGCGAACACATTCACGGTCCCGACTTCCTTGCGATTCGCATCATGTCCGGCCGCCTCGGTGCGATACAGGCGATATCCCGCGAGGTCCGTCGCTTCGACCGCGTCCCAGATCAGACGCACGCCGTTCTCTTCGATGAGCGGCGTGATGCTCGCCGGCGCGGGAGGCGGCGCGAAGTCTTTGAACCGCACTTTTGCCGGCTCCGACAATTCGCCCTGCAACAGCGGCGGTCCCGTCGACGCAACCGAGGCGACGCGATACTCGTGATCGCCGTACGGCGGCGTGTCGACGTAGATCGTTCCCTTCGACGGCGCAGTGTTGAGCGGCGGCGTGAGCTCCGTCGGCGCGGTGTCGAGCGGCATGCGATAGATGAAGTAGCCGCTGATCACCGGCGCGCCCTGATTCCCCACCGATTGCGCCGGCTCTTTCCACGTGATCTTCACGCCCTTCTCATCCGCGGTCGCTTTCACGTCCGTCGGCGGCAAACCCACGGGGAGCGGAACGACGATGGCGAGATTCGAGGGCGCGCTGCGCGCGAGCGCGCCTTCGGTGACGACCGCGTACGTGAGACGCACCGGACGTCCGTCCGAGGAGCGAAGCGGCGGCGAGTCGGTAAAGAGCAGACGCGCGCCGGCGGTCGCGCTTCCGAGGTTGGCCTTTTCTATGCTGTCTACTTTGGTAGCGAGCTTGGCAAATTGCGCGGCGGCGATGGTCGGCACTTTCGCAAAGAGCGCAATGGGCAGCGGCTCGGTCGTATCGATGTCGCCCGGGACAATCGACTTCGGATCGCGGCCGCCGGGCACGACCGGAAGATCCTCGACGTAACGAAGCACCGTGATGCGCCGGATGTCCGTCAGGCTCTTGCCGGCGGTCGTCAGCGCCGGATAACTCCAAGTGAGGAGCACTTTGTCGGCACGCTGTGTTACAACCAGGTCGGTGGTCGCCTGCGGGATGACCGGCACCGGCGGCTTCGGATCGCCGCGCTTGCCGCAAGCGCACAACGAGATGACAACCAGCGCCGCCAGAACTTTTCTCAGCTGTTGTTTCAACTAGGGCGGATTCTAAAGGAACAAGCAAGCATGTGCGGAATCATTGGATACGTCGGCACGCGTGACGTCGTGCCGGTTTTGATCGGCGGTTTGAAAAAGCTGGAGTATCGCGGCTACGACTCCGCGGGCATTGCGGTCGTCAACGGCAACGGTGTCGACGTGGTGCGCGCGGAAGGAAAGCTTTCGAATCTCGAGTCGAAGCTCCACGAGAAAACGCTGCACGGCACGTTCGGGATGGGACACACGCGCTGGGCGACGCACGGGAAGCCGAACGAGAACAACGCCCATCCGCATCGCGACTGCACGGGCAACGTCGTCGTCATCCACAACGGCATCATCGAAAACTTTCTCGCGCTCAAGCAGCGACTGAAATCGCAGGGACACGAGTTCAAGAGCGAGACCGACACCGAAGTCGTCGCGCATCTCATCGAGGAGCACCGCAAAGGCGGCGTGCCGTTCGTCGACGCGGTGAAGAAAACGCTCAAGGAACTGGAAGGCCACTACGCGCTGGTAATGATCGCGGCCGACGAGCCGGGAACGATCGTCGCCGCGAAGCACGGACCGCCGCTCGTCGTCGGCCTGGGCGAAGGCGAGAACATCATCGCCTCCGACGTCGCGCCGCTCCTCGCCTACACGCGCAACATCATCTATCTCGAAGACGGCGAGTACGTCGTCGCGGACGACAAGAAGGTCGAGCTGTTCGGCGAGAGCGATCAGAAGATCGAGCGCGAGCCGCGCAGGATCACGTGGGATGCCGTGACCGCCGAGAAAGAAGGCTACCGGCATTACATGCTCAAGGAGATCCACGAGCAGCCGCGCGCCGTGCGCGACAC
>Ga0066652_100000024_pt1 | contig 125840 bp, 108 predicted proteins | sample GraSoiAngelo_101_FD_71413 | JGI IMG/M metagenome (GOLD analysis project Ga0066652, IMG submission 71413) | Grasslands soil microbial communities from the Angelo Coastal Reserve, California, USA - 14_0903_02_30cm | ecosystem: Environmental > Terrestrial > Soil > Grasslands | place: USA... | reverse complement strand
GGGTTATTAGTCACCTTCGGTATTATACCCAACAAACCAGAAACCGCTTATGGATATATCGAATATAGTCACTCTAAAACACTAGACCTAGACCCCGCCTTTCATGTCAAAAATTTTCATGAAAAACCTTGCCTAGAGAAAGTGCTTGCTTTTATAGAACAAGGGAATTATCTATGGAATTCAGGCATTTTTTGTTTTACCGCTAACACTTTATTATATACCCTAAAAAAGTATAATCTTGAATTTTATAAAAAAATATTATATTGCTGGAAAACAAGTGAAAATTATCTTTCTTTTTTTCAGAATAATCTCGAAAAAAAATTTAGATTTGATCAAAAAAGTTTTTTAAAATTAGACAATATCTCTATCGATTACGCTTTAATGGAAAAAGCTAAAAATATGGTCGTTATTCCTGCTGATTTTGGTTGGTCGGATATTGGCTCTTGGGATAGTTTAAGTAAATTAATAAAATCTGATAACAATGGTAATCGGGTATTAGGAAATGCAATTTTGCGAAACACCACTGATACGACGGTTTATAATCAAAATTCACCGGGACGTTTAATTACGGTGCTAGGCGTAAAAAATTTAACCATAGTCGATACCAGCGATGCCTTACTTATTTGCGAGCAGTCACAATTGCAGCAGGTTAAACAGTTAGTCGATGAACTAAAAAAATTTGGACATGATGCTTATCGATATCATCAAAGTGTGAATCGCCCTTGGGGGCATTATACCGTATTAGATCAAGGACAAAATTATAAGTTGAAGCGGATTGTTGTCCATCCAGGGGCGAGCTTATCTTTGCAGTTACACCAATATCGCAGCGAATATTGGGTAGTCGTTAAAGGAATAGCAACCGTGCAAAATAATCAAAAAACATTTCTTTTGAAGCCACAAGAATCTACATTTATACCCATAGGAAGCAAACATTGTCTAAGTAATTTTGAACTCAACGACCTAATAGTCATTGAATTACAAATCGGGAATTATTTAGGTGAAGATGACATTATTCGATTTAAAGATAATTATGATCGCGTAAATAAAGATATTACACTCGCCGAAGAAACTAAATTATTAACCATAAAATAGTCTAAAAAAAACTAATCGAAATTAATTCTTTCTTTCTCAATAACCAAGGGTTTTCGCCGAACTTGGTTATAGATCGCTAAGATATATTCCCCAAGAATACCTGCAAAAAGTAACTGTATCCCACTAAAAAAGAATAAAGCAACAATAACGGTAGGAATGCCGCGCCCTGCTTCAAAGGTTTGACCCATAACCGTCATAATCCCTACGAAAAAAGCATAGAAAAAACTAAAGCCAGATAAGATTAATCCAAAAAACAAGGCTAAACGTAAGGGAACGTTACTAAATCCAATAAATCCATTCATTCCTTGACTAATCATCTGCATAAAGCTATTACGAGAAGCATCATTCTTACGTGCACGCCAGGTATAGGGAATCCCAAAGGAACGAAAACCGCAATCAAAAGTCATTAACCGCATAAACGGTTGGGCATCATCAATTTGCTTCATGGCATTAAGAACAACACGATCAACTAATTGAAAATCACCCACATCAGGCGGATAATCAACATAAGTACATGCCGATAATAATCGATAATAAGCCTTACGCAGCATCTTAATAAAAAAATTTTCTTCGCGCTTGGCGCGGATACCATAGACGATTTCATAACCTTTTTCCCATTGTTTAACAAACTCGAGGATCAATTCCGGAGGATCTTGAAGATCAACGGGCATAAACAATATCGCCGCATCGCCAGTTGCATTTAGAACACCATTATAGGTGTTTTTTAAGATACCAAAATTACGAGAATTAGCAATAATTTTAATACGCCGGTCGACGGCTGCTTTCTGCTTTAAAATACTCAGAGTATTATCACTTGAGCAGTTATCGCAAAAAATATGCTCTAATTCATACTGTGGTAAATCTTCTTTAAAAATCTTTTGCACTTCATCAATGCATTCATGAATATTGTCTTCTTCATTAAAACAAGGAGTAATAACAGAAATCTTTTTCATTATTATAAAACCTTCTGTTCAATACGATTCCAAAGTAAATTTGTGGTTTCATACCACTCATAATATTGTTTTTCACCGTAAAAAAGATCCTGAAGTAATTTAGTTAAAAATGGGATTCTATCATCAGAAAAACTTGCTATACCGGTGGAAGCGGTATCAAATGGGTGTAAAAAAGAATAAGTATGATTTTTATTATCTTTAACTAAAAAATTAGTATCCCTGCTATCGGTTGCTAACTTAACAGAACAAGTAACTAAATTTACTCCTGCTATTTCGGCTTCCCAGTTCTCTGCTTCATTAGACTGATTTATGTTTATTTCTGAATAAGAAACAGTGTCATATCCTAGCTCTGTGAGCAAGGCAATTAAATGAATTCCATAAAAACGTAAAGCCCCACCCCCTTCCTGATGTAAACGTTTCCAAGTTTGGATATTTTTTGCATAATGATGTGCTTGAAAATTCCAAGCGATATTTTTTATTCCACCCAAACTGGCAAGTAAAGTTTCACCCCACTCCGTATAACGAAAATTATATGCAATTCGGAATTTTTTTCCCGATTTTTTTAAATTGGTGATTAAATCAATGGCTAAATGAGGTGTAATGGCTACTGGTTTTTCCAGCAGGAAATGACTTATATGTTTATAACCCAAGCATTTTTTCACACAGATAGTTTGTTGTCTAGGAGGTAAAGCAATGATAACTCCTTCACAAATTTCTAAGAGTTCCTCATCTTTCTTAACCCATTCAACCTGATCGTAAAAAGATTTTATATCATCACGCTGCAGAAAATGTTGCTGGTAACGCTGAGGAAGAATAATATTTAAATTGTCGAGATTACATAAAGCGGGTAAATAGCCATAAAGACCGAAACCTCCACCTAGTATGGTAATTTTCATATCAAGTTAGGTCTTTTTCTGAAATGATATTGATGATAGGGCCATAATAACCCCGCTCTTCTAGATAAGATTTAATCTCGGTTGGGATATGCCATGCAAGATTGAGCAAAGGCGCCGTATTCTTTATGAAATCAAATTTATCATCGGATAAAATGGGTATTTGCGTTCCTGGAATATAATGATTAATTTTACTAGATTGCGATTTTTCATAAGTTGCTGAAATTAAATCACTATCAAGCTTTAGCATTTTAACGAGAATAGCAGCGCGGCCGGGAAATGCCTTGGCTGATAATCTTCCATGCTCACTCACAAGTTGCTCTATATTCGCGCGTTTATCCTTGCACCACGGATCAATTTTTTTGGCCATTGCTTTAAATTTTTGGAAAAAAGATTTTTCTTTTTCAATAATTCCTAATAATTTACTGTTGTGCTGTTCACCCACTTGCCTTGGTAAATAAACAACCCGGATATTTCCGTTATAACGTGATGGAAATATAACATCACTCAGATTAAGATCTAATGTGGCCGCTATATGTGTAAAAGAAGTACAACTATAAGTTCGTGGATGCTCATGATAAAACGTATCAAATTGAAATTTTTCAATGATAGCACCTAAGTAATGATTCTCAATAATAATAACCGTTTTATCATTAATAAGTATTTTTAGTGCTTGCAAAACCTTTTTTAAATTTTCAATATGTGCAAAAACATTGGTAAACGTTATGAGATCAGGTTGTCCATATTTTGTTACAAATTTAACTGCAATATCTTCATTAAAAAAATCGTTCATCACTTCATGACCCGCCTTTTGAGATTCCTTAAAGGCATCGGTAGGCTCAATTCCGAAAGTCTTAGCATTCTTTTCTCGAAAAAAATTTAAAAGACTGCCATCATTACAGCCGATATCCAAAATTTTTTTATCCGTTAAATCACCATAATGTTCATCGCAAAATTCAACAATTTGTCGCATACCATTTAAGACATCGGCAGTATGGCGAGATCGATAATGGTAATTTTGTGGGAATAGCTCTGTTTTTGAAACCTGAAATCGTTGATGTGCGGTAACACACTTTTCACAAAACAAAATTTCAATCGGATATTCTTTACAGATACGTAGGTCTCCTAAAGGAACGAGATCATCACACATCGGATGTAAACCTAAGTTAAGAATAGAGAAAAGGTTTTTATTATCACATATTTCACAACTATTAATTTCAACTAACATAAATTTCAATCTCCTGATATATTGCTAAAAGTTGTAAAATAAAAAATCTTTTAAGCTTAAACTTGCTATAATATCTTTATCTTTTATATTGCATATTCAATTACACGTTGAAAATTTATTTTTCAACCTATAGGAGCTTAGTATCTAAATTTTATTAGTATAATTCTATAAAAAAACTGATAGAAACATCGATTAGGAAAAAAATATTAAATTTGGCAAGAAAAAAATTTATAGTCCGTTGCTTTCTATCCATTTACTCTAAGTCTGAAAAAATAAAGTAGCAGAACATTCCGCTATGTAAACAAAAAGGATGGTGATTACACAACACATAGGAATCCTACAATTTTTACTTTCTAAATACAAGTTTAACGATTAAGATTGTCGATAACGTACAATTTTTAACGGTTGAACCTATCCCTATATTTTTTAACTAGGCACTTGCAAGCTTCCGATAAACATTAATGATATTTTCAATACAGACTTTCCAAGAAAATTTTTCCGCTTGTATCAGTCCTCGTTGCTTAAGCCTAACTCGTAATTCTTCATTACCTAACAATTGGCACAGTTTTGCAACTATTGCATCTATATCAAAAGGATTAACTAATAGCGCCGCATTTTCCACGACTTCTAAGAGAGAAGACCCGTTAGCAGTCAGTATAGGAACACCACTTGCCATAGCTTCCAATAAAGGTAAGCCAAAACCTTCATATATCGATAAATAAACAAACGCAAAAGCTCCTGAATATAAATAAGCTAAATCAAGCTCAGAAACATAACCTAAATAATGGAGTTGTTTCTTTTGCAAAAGTGGCTTAATCAATTGTTCTAAGCGGGAGTGATTCCAACCCTTAACACCCACTAAAACTAAAGGGTGACGATTTCGTTGCTGTTCGGATAGTTGCTTAAAAGCAAGAATTAAGCGTTCTAAATTTTTTCTGGGCTCCAATGTCCCAACGCTGAGCAGATAGTTCTTTCCTAATAAACCCAATCGACAAAGTACTGCTTTTATTTCATCAAACTGCCGTGGCCTATATAACTTTGAAATACCATGATAAATACGCGTTATTTTTGCTGGCGATATATTGAAGGTATTAATAACCTCTGCCCGAGTAAACTCAGAAACTGCAATGATATGATCGACCTTTTCAATACTCTGTGGTAAGTAACGCAATAAAAACTTGACTCTTTCTTTGGGATGACACTCCGGATAATAAATATGGGATAAATCATGCACAGTACAAACTGTGGACCCTGCATACGGTCGAATAATATAAGCCGGTTCATGATAGATAAAATTTCTGTCTCGCAATAATTGCGATCTTTTCCGGAATAAGCGATTACGACAATTATTTAATGCGATATAGCTACCTGGTAGCGATTTGATTATTTTTTTAAAATTGGATTGCAAAAAGTTATGGGCTAACTTACTCCTCTTATTATCAAGTTTTATAGAGGGTATGCATATTAACTGGTTAATTAAAGGATGGGTTTGCAAGCCTTGTAATAAGTACCAAGTATACCAACCTATCCCAGTTAAAGGGTACTGTAAAGTTTGTCCATTTAAAATAATATTCACTAAAATAACTTTCTAAAAGTCCATGTAATAGAGAAGTAGCATTCTAGCAAAGATTTTGCTAACATTCCTTTTTTTCAAAGGACTGAAAATGAGCAAAAAAGCATTAATAACAGGAGTTACCGGGCAAGATGGCGCATACCTCGCTCAGTTTTTATTAGCAAAGAATTATCAAGTATTTGGTTTAGTTGCACGCCGCACAAGTGATAGTCTATGGCGTTTACGTGAATTGGCTATTGAAACTGAAATAAAATTAATTAATGGCGATATGATGGATCCTGCTTCCTTAGTCCGTGCTATGGAAGTCTCCGAAGCCGATGAAGTTTATAATCTTGCCGCACAAAGCTTTGTTGGAACCTCTTGGGAACAACCCAGCTTAACAGGTCAAATCACTGCTCTTGGCGTCACCCATCTTTTAGAAGCTATCCGCTTAATTAACCCAAAAGCTAGATTTTACCAAGCTTCAAGTAGCGAAATATTTGGCTTGATTCAAGCCGAACAACAAAATGAAACCACACCCTTCTATCCCCGCAGTCCCTATGGTGTCGCAAAACTTTATGGTCATTGGATTACGGTAAATTATCGAGAAAGCTTTTCACTGCATGCCTCCAACGGCATTCTATTTAATCATGAGTCCCCTTTACGAGGCATTGAGTTTGTTAGTCGAAAAATTACGCACTCCGTTGCTCGAATAAAGCGAGAAAGTTTAAAAAAATTACATCTCGGTAACATCGATGCCAAACGCGACTGGGGTTTTGCTGGAGATTATATTGAAGCGATGTGGCTAATGTTACAACAAGAAAAACCAGACGATTATGTTATTGCAACAGGTCGAAGTATCACTGTTAGAGAACTTTGTCGGCTGGCTTTTGCACACGTTGGTTTAAATTATGAAGATTATATTGTTATCGATCCAAAATTATTTCGACCTGCTGAAGTCGATATACTTTTGGGCGATCCAAAAAAAGCAAAAATGAAACTAGGCTGGCAAGCAAAAACTAGCTTAGATAATTTGATCAGTATGATGGTTGAAGCAGACTTAAAACGTTTAAATTAAATATCTACCGAACTAAAAAAATAAAATATGATTAACGTTAATTATTTTCATATAAACTTAAACTCAGAAGATATGATCAATCTTAACCATCATAAAAAATATCTTATAAAAAAATTTAGATTTTTTTCTCTAAAATTTATTAAAAAACTATCAATAATTTTAAAATATAGCTTAAGACTATTACTAGTCTATATATTTAAAATAGTTAGAAAAGTTTTTCCCTGTCAGTTTATTATTAAATTAATACCTAAACAACTAAAAATAACAATTAAAGCAAAATTAATATTTTATCCAAAAATATCAAAACTTATTAAATTTATTTTTAATTGGTTAAAAGATATAAAAACACCTGATAAAAATGTGTACTTGGAATATATTCTACCTCTATTAATAAAGAATTTCTGCTTGCCTTTTTTAAAGTTAATTTTAACTAAAAAAAACTGGCGTCTAATAATTTTACAACAATTAAAGGATACGCCCCATTTACAAATAAGATTTAAACAATTAGTCAATGACAATACCAATCCTCCTTCCCCAAATACCTTTTATTCAGAAAATAATAAAAACGTCGAATTGTCATTAGCTAGCCTAGAAATTTATAAAAAATTAAAGAAAACCATTGAGTATTATGAAAGTTAATTTTTCAGATTTTATATGAAAATTGTTATCGATCTACAAAGCCTACAAGGCATCAGTTGCAACCGGGGAATCGGTCGCTATAGTCTTTCTCTCAGCCAAGAGTTGGCTAGACAAGCAAAGCATCATGAAATTTATGTATTATTAAACACAAATTTACCTGATCAAATTGATATAATACAAAGCTCCTTTGATAGTTTAGTCCCGCAAGACCGAATTAAATTATTTGACGTTCCCCAAAAAATATCCGGTCATGATTATAAAAATAGTTGGCGAATAAAAGCCGCCGAGAAAATACGCGAGCACTTTATAAATAATTTATCCCCAGATATTGTTTATGTATCGAGTGTATTCGAAGGCTGGATAGATGATGTGCCGGTATCTATAGGTGAGCTTCAATCCAACCATTTAACAGTAGCCACTTTATATGATCTGATACCATTTATTTATCCAGATTTGTACATAAAAGGATTTTCTGCACCGCATTTTTTTTTTCAAAAAATGCAATATTTAAAAAAAAGCGATCTATTAATCACACTTTCAGAATCTGCATCACAAGAAGCCAGTAACTATCTGGCATTTCCAAAAGAAAATATTGTTAATTGCTCTGCGGGTCTAGACCCAAAATTTAAAATAATTGATATTGAAGATAAAAAATTTAAAAAAGTTAAAGAAACTTATGGAATAACGCGAGATTTTATTTTTTATATAGGAGGTATTGATTATCGTAAGAATGTCAACGGCCTCGTTGAGGCTTTTTCTCTTTTACCTATACGAAGAAAATTTCAATTAGTGATCATAGTCACCATTAATGATGAAGCTATCCTTCATTTTTCAAATTTTTTTAAAACGCGTTTTAATCTCGATGCGGATGAGCTGATATTAATACGTTATGTACCCGAAGAAACATTAATAATACTCTATAATACTTGCAGTCTGTTTGTGTTTCCCTCCTTCCATGAAGGATTTGGTTTACCGATATTAGAAGCCATGGCCTGTGGAGCACCCGTCATAAGCTCTAATATGACCAGCGTACCTGAAGTCACCGGCTGCCAAGAAGCCTTATTTGATCCAAAAGATTCAAGTTCACTAATAAGTAAAATGCTAGAAGCTTTAACCGATGAAAACTTTAGAAACTATCTAAAACAACATGGACAAACGCAAATAAAAAAATTCACTTGGGAAAATACCGCAAAAAAAGCCTTAAGTGCTTTCGAACAGTTGTATGAGGCTAAAAAGCTTAAAAAACAAGTAGTAAAGCCTATTAGAAAAAAAATGGCTTATATATCACCTTTACCTGCAGAAAAATCAGGTATAGCCGACTACAGTGGGCGATTAATTCCAGAGTTAGCCTGTTTCTATGACATTATACTCATTAGTGATCAACTGAGTGTCGATGATGCATGGTTAAATGCAAATTTTCAAATGCATAGTATCAATTGGTTCATTCAACATGCCAAGACATTTGACATCATTTTATACCAATTTGGAAATTCATCACTACACCACTATATGTTTGATTTGTTAAATATCTATCCAGGTATAGTGGTATTACATGACTTTTTTCTAAGTGGACTGTTAGATTGGATGGACGATTTTCTTCCGAATAAAAATTACATTTTTAATCAAACACTTTATCATTCTCATGGATTCCAAGCGTTAGTCTACCAGGAGAAAAATGGCCGAATTAATACCCATTATACTTATCCTTGCAATCTTTCAGTATTAAAACAAGCCTTAGGCGTTATTGTTCATTCCCAATATAGTATTGATTTAGTCGAAAAATGGTATGGTCCAAATTTAATTAAAAAAGTAAAATTAATTCCTCATCTTTCGCATGCCAAGACTCAATTTTCTAATCTAGAAAAAGATAAAGCTAAAGAAAAATTAGGTTTTACTAAAAATGATTTTTTAATATGTTCATTTGGGAATCTTCATCCTAATAAACTTAATCATCGATTAATAAACGGCTGTTTAAAGATATTAAAAGAAAATGAAAATATCTATCTTATCTTAATTGGTGAGGAACCCTATCCAAGTTACTATGAAACATTGTTAAATCTTATCAAAACTCATAAACTACGTAAAAAGATACAATTTAAAGGCTTTTCTAGTAAAGATATATTTGAAGATTTTTTATTGGGGGCTGATACTGCTGTTCAATTACGCAGCAATTCAAGAGGTGAAACGTCTGGCTGCCTGTTAACTTGCTTAGCTTACGGTATACCAACTATAGCCAATTCTCATGGTAGCATAAAAGAATTACCTGATAATGTGATCATAAAATTGAATGATGATTTTACTGATCAAGCATTAACTAATGCTATTAATAAAATTTATACTGATGTCAGTTTACGTCATACTATTTCCAAAAAAACCTTGGAATATATTAATAAAAATCATAGACCGGACAAAATTGGCAAACAATTCAATGGTATCATTGAAGAATTTTATTATGAAAATAACACCAGCGAATCATCGCTTCTTAGTGAATTAGTCATCAATAATACTCATCTCATTCATCAACAGGATCTATTAAACGTCTCTAAGATTATAGCTGCCAACCGCTCAAATGTAGGCAATCCGCAAATACTTATTGATATAAGCAACTTTATAGAAAATACTAATAGAGAATGCACTCATATTCATAAAGAAGTTTTTAAGAAATTAATGAATAGTGACTCCTTAAAACATAGAATAGAACCTATTTATTATCATAAAGATAAAAAGACATATTTTTATGCACGTCATTTTACATCATCAACTTTAGGTTTATCAGAAAATCAATTAACCGATATGCCTATTGATATATTTCCAAGCGATATTTTTTTCGTATTATTTCCAACTAATCTTAATGAACCTAATGAGTTATTAAAAATTATCAATACTTGGAAAATAAAGGGCATAAAAATATATCTCTTAATTTTTGATCATAATATTACTGTAGAACGCTATCTATTTGAAATAGCAGAAGCTTGTATTTGTTTAAATAAGAAATATATTGGCTCTTTAACAAACTATCTTAACTCAAGCTATATAGAAAGAGATAAATCTTTGAAAATTGGCTTTTTAGATCATGATAGTTTGAGTGAAGTAACAGATAAATTATTGAATATTATTTGTTTCGATCAATGGACTAATGAATGGAGTCCGGAAATGATTGCTGGGCAACAAATACCTTCAATAAAAAGAACTATTAACATAAATAACACAAACTATTTATTTGAAGGTGATATACGCTATTTGCGTAATGCACCTCAAGAATTTGATTCTGCCTTACTTTCTATTTTTAAAAGCTTTTGTTGTGAAGATTCTTGTGTATTAGATCTTGGCGCTAATATTGGTTTAACGGCTATAGCTTTAGCTGATGTTTGTTTTAAAGGGAAAATTGCTGCGGTTGAACCTTTTCCCCCAAGTTTTGAGTTTCTCAAAAGAAATATTGCTAATGCGAATAAAAAAAATATTTATTTACATAATTTTGCAGTAGGCAATAAAAGTGGGGAGATTGCAATGCGAGCTACCAATGATTTTTTAGCGGGTGCTTATATCGCCGATCAATTTGAAGCAGATAAACAGCATTTTTGTATGAATGTTAGACTAGAATCATTAGATGAAATCTTCTACCAATTTAATTTCGATAAATTAGATTTTATTAAAATGGATTTAGAAGGTTATGAAATCTTTGCTCTTGAAGGATCAAAAAAAATTTTAGAAAAATATAAACCTATAGTTTCTTTAGAAATGAATCATTGGTGTTTAAATGTTTTTCATCGTATAAGCTTACCAGAGTTTCAAGAACGACTTTGCAAATTATTCCCTTTTATTTATGCCATTGAAGGCAGTACTTATTTAGATTTTACAACCATAGATAATTTCTATCATATTGCTCATGAACACGTAACCACTACTCATAAATATTTCAATCTGATTGCTGGTTTTAATCAAAAAGAAATGTTAAACAATCTAAACTTAATGACAAATTATCTGAACAGTTTTGCGTAAATTAAAATTAAAATAATTAAAATAAAATTTATTAAGTTTTACAATTTTACAAGCTTAATATTCTTAACCGTAAGTTTAGCAACACCTGAAGTAAAGGTTCTAATTTCATAGTTATTTTCTGAAGGATTTGCGGGAACGATAAACATACTTTCTATTGTTCTTACTTCATTATCAGTTCCAAATAAATCCATAGTAATATCATTATCTGTTGGGTGAGATAAAATATCCCAGAGTCCTATCTTTTTAGAACTGGAAGCATCACTCCAGTATGAGATTGAAACGCGATATTTTCCTGATGTTAATGTAGTATACGGACCAAAAGTAACATAGCCAGGACCATCCCCTACTTTAGCTGTGCGTTGTTTTAAATCTACGCTATTAGGGAATACACTAGGAAGGATAAACGCTGGCCAGGTAAATAGATCCCCTTTTTTGACAAAAACAGCTACCCGAAGCCTATTTTTTGGATAAATTAATAGTTTTTTATTACCACAAAAAATAATTTGTTCAGATGGACCATTGATATTTTCAATATAAGCTTGGTTAAATTCAAGTTCATTGGATTTTTTTTCATTAGACACGTTATCCAGGATAACAAAGGTATAGGAATTCGAGTTACTTACTTTTGTGACATTAGTGTTCCACTTAAAAGGGGTTAAATTCCCGAAAAACTCATTTATAACCAAGCCTTGTTGGCTAAACATCGAAAAAGGCCTCGCTATCCAATAATTGGCAATGCCATGATGATCATGATCTTGCAAAGCCTTTTCAATGCAAGATAACTCATAGGGATAATAACTTCCTTTAATAGAAAACAAATTATTATAAAAGAGCTTTGCTTTGCTTAAAACGAAATATAATAGTATAAAAAAAGCAAAAACAAATAAAGCTTTTAATAACTTTGAATAATTAAAAAATGATCCAATATAAAAGAAAGTTAATATCGGAAAGAAAAACAAAGGTTCTAGATATCGTATTGTGGGATCTATTTTTACGGATAGAAAGGCTAAAATAGTTGAAAAACAACTGAGTGTAATAAATAAAGTAAAGAAAATATTTTTTTTATTTAATAAAATTTTTTTGAATTTAAATCCAAATACTGCACTAAAGAAAATAAAGAGTATGAACGTATAAAACAATAAATAAACTAAATTGATCAGTATATAAGGTTGAAACAATTTCAAATTATTTATAATGAAATGAATATTATATTTGATTGTATCAAAAGGGACTTGACTTAAAGAATGTTGATTTAAATAAGTCCAAACTTTACCTTGCTGTAAAACAAAAGGAATTAACCACGCACCTAACATTGAGAAGCATAATGGTATAAATGAAAATATGAATACTTTCCTTACGCCTATTTCTCGCTTTATTAACATAATTAGGTAGGCTAATAACACAGGTAAGGAAAATTGAACAATAAAAAATAAATCAGATAGCCCCATGATTAAACAAATAATAAGGGCTAATAATAGCCAAAAATAAAGTTTGTTCGGGTTTTTGAATTGATCGATCAGTTTAATTTGTACAAAAAAATAGAAAAGACCTATCGTTAGCGCACCTACATGTTGAGCAGGTACGAGTAAAAATATAAAAGGCTCCAGGTTATTCAACGTAAAAAATAAAAAAATACTAAGCGATGCTAATGAAAAAATAAATGCATATTTTTGAGGAAAAAAAAGGCTATAAATAAGCCTAACCATTAAATATAACAATAACGTATTTAAACACGCCATTATAAGTAACTGATAATAGATATTTTTACTTAAACTAAATCCTATAAAAAAAACCAGCCAATCTGGAATAAACATAGCGGTACTAGGAATGGCCCAATCTTTTAAGCTTCCTCCTCCCGCCAAATCTTTGAATATATTTGGGATGCCTAAGATATCTGAATTAAAAAATAATCCCATTCCTGATTGGTTTAAATAAAATACGGCGATTACCGAAGTAATAATAAATAATAAAATTACTTCAATCACATAAAGCCATTGATTTCTTTTATCGATCATCCACAAGATTCCCTATCCATTAAATTAACTCTATCAATTTAATCTTTTTGAATGGTTAAATTTTCAAAAGTAAAGTTTGTACTTCCAAGAAAGAATATTCTGATTTCAAAAGGATCTTTATTGGCTTGTTGTTTAGTCACGTTAAATTTTCCGTTTATTTCATTCGTTTGATTATTAGTTCCAACAATAGGATGTTCAATAGAAATAGTTCTTGCGGTAACAGACATCACATCCCAATAGGCAACCTTTTTATCCGGTGCTGCATCACTTGAATAACGTATAATGAAATGATAGTGTCCCTCGGATAAAATAATATAGGGACCATAACTTAAAAAATTGGGTGGATCCGTGGGTTTAGCAATTCGTTTGCCATCACTTATTTCTGAATTTGGATATCGGCTGAATAAAGTATTAGCTGGCCAGGTAAATGAAAAACCTGATTTATTTAATTTGTTTATTTTTAAGTTGTTTTTTTCATAAATTAATATTTTTTTATCCCCACAAATTACTGTTTTTTTCGGTTCCCCATTATTTTGCTTAATTAATTTTTCATCTAATACCCAGGTTAATCTTTCGGGACTTTGACCTAAATCAATAATCGCAAAGCTAAACGGCTTATCAAACCATTGACTATTATCAATAAAACCAAAAGGGGTTAAATCACGTTTTAATGGAAATGCTCTAATGTTCTTCTTGGATAACATCGTAATATTAAAAGACTGCCAATACTGTGCAACGCCATCATGCCCTTCGTTAGTTAAGGTTTGGTCGAGGCAAGCAATATCCTCTGGGTAATAATCTTTTTTTAATTTTCCATTATTTTCAAAATAAAAATTAATTAATATTATAAAAAAAATTAACAATAAACTTACTGAAAAAAAAGATAAAAAATTTTCAACTATTTTATTACGATTAAAGAGTGATCCTATATAAAAAAAGAATAATATCGGATAATAAAAAAATGGGTATATGTAGCGCACTCCGGAGTTTTCTAGACCGGTAGCTAGAATATTAATGACTACGCTAAATATAAAAAAGCAGCAAATAAAAATCACATTTGAATTTATATTTAGTACTTTATCTCTATTTTTTTTACTAAAAAAAAAATATAAAAAAACTGAAATAATACTTATATAAAATATAAAGAAAATTATACCAATTAACGGAGATATTGTTTTAATAAAATGAAAGATATAAAGAGTAAAATCATCTTTTAGTGACTGCAATGAAAAATTCGAACTAGAAACTAATTTTAAATAAGCCCAGAGGGTGGATCGGTGTACAACATGCTTAATTAAGCATCCGCCTAGGCCTGAAAAAATTAATGGTAATATTGAAAATTTTAAAACTTTTTCGAGATTTATTTTTCCTTTTAGGAAAAATAGCACATAGACCATAAATACAGGTGCAGTAAATTGAACAATATATAAAAGATCTGATAGTCCCGCAGCGAAGGAAATAACTACCGCAAAAAAAAGATAGTAGCTACTTTTATTGATTTCATGGTTAACTAGCAATTTTAATTCCAGCCATAAATAAAAAATTCCAATTGTAAAAATACCGACATGAATATTTGGCAAGAAAAGCGCCTGATAGATAAACCCTTGAAAATATTGTAGATTGGAACTTATCGCCAGAAATAAAAAAATGCTTATAGATGCTAAAGAAAATAGAATTGCTTTTATTTTCGAAAAAAACTCTAAATAAATTAGTCTTGTCGCCAAATAAAGTAATAATACATTCAAACCTGCATTGATTAGAAATTGAAAATATACTTTTTTGGTAAGACTAAATGCAATAAAAAAAATTAGCCAATCGGGAAAAAAATAAGGAGCTGGTGTGAGACTCCAATCTACATAATTTCCGCCATTGTAAAATAAGTCGCGAAATAGCATTGGGAGATAAAGCATATCCGCATTATAAAATGCGCTGATTATTTTTTGACTTAAATACGATGTAGATACAGCAAAGAGAATAATAACTAAAATACAAACTTCGAGCAGATAAATACCGATCTTCTTCTGCATTTAAAACATCCTTTTTTTAAACTATGATTTCCATATATCCAGTTTGAAAAATTTATTATTCAAACTTCGCAATTACATTTAGTTAACAGAATCTAATTGATTATATCTAGCAAACCCCTCATCAAGGTCACCAAAATATTTAAGTTGGCCTTTTTCAAGTAAAACAACTTTATTGCAAAGACGTTTTATTGTTTCATTTGAATGAGATGCTAATACCATAATACTGGATTGTTCAATAAATTCTGTAAGACGTATTTCTGCTTTCTTTTTAAAATTAGCATCCCCTGCTTCTATCATTTCATCCATTAACAAAATCTCTGGCTTGATACACGTCGCTACTGCAAAAGCTAAACGCAATTGCATACCTGCTGAATAAGTGCGTATTGGAACTGACAAGTATTCACCTAACTCAGTAAATTCTGCTATTTCCTGCGTCTTGGCTTTAATCTCTTCTTGACTCAAACCTAATAAAAGTCCACGGACTAAAATGTTTTCATAACCAGTTGATTCTGGATTAATCCCTAACATGACATTCAAAAGTGGAGACACTCTTCCCTGAATATGTATAGCACCATGATTGGGCTCGTATATTTTAGCTAATACTCGTAATAAAGTACTTTTTCCTGCTCCATTATGGCCAATCAAGCCAACACGATCACCATGTTCCAAGGTAAAGCTTATATTATCTAAGGCTTTAACAATAACGGTATGTGTGGTTTCTTTACGCAAAGCACCACCGGTTAAACGTAGAAAGCGTTTCCTAATTGAACGGGCATTAAGATGATAGATAGGAAAATCAATCGATAAAGAATTAAGTTGTATCAATGCCATTCTAAGTGCTCTTTATAACCAATATGCAATTCTAGCGCGGTAACGACTAAATATTATAAACGAAGAGAAAATGCCTAAAATAGTTAATCCTAAGGTTGTAATTAAAGTATAGTTTGAAGGCAATGTACCTAATAAAGGATTTCTAAACAATTCCATGAATTGTGCAAAAGGATTTAAAGCAATAATATAATGATAACGTTCAGGTAAAATGGTAGGTGACCACATAATAGGCGTTAAGAAAAAAACGACTTGGATTAAACTCGCTACCAAAATCGGAATATCGCGAAATCGTGTACCCAAAAGCGCTAATATAGTGCTATAAGAAACGGCATTAATCCACAATATTAATAAACTAATAAATATAAATAATGTATATATATTAATTTTAAGATGAAAAAATAATATCAGTGGAACCAACACTAAAATATTATGGAAAAATATAATGAAGTTTCTCGTCACTGATTGAAACAAAAAAAATAAATACGGTTGTTTCATTTGTTTTATAAACTGTTCTACGCTAACGAATGTCATTGTTGCATCATTAACAATCAAGGAAATCAAATTCCAACCCAAAATACCGGTTGCAAGAAAAGGATAATAGACGGCTAAATCCATCTTAAATAAATGACCATATAACACCCCCATCGTATAAATGGTAATCGCCATACTAAGCGTAATCCAAAATGGGCCCAATGTAGAACGACGATAGCGGAGTTTAACTTCATGCCAAGCTAATAATAGCCAAATTCGCCAGGATTTTAAGGCATCAACCAGATCGATCAATGCAAGACGATAATTATGCGATAATGAAAATTTAAGCATCAAAAAACTTTTATTTTAAAGTAGTAAATTTTTTAAACGCACTTGAATATACGCAGCCAAATCTGGAACGTCAACCTCCTTATCTTTTATAACAAAATTTAAATTTTAAAAAAATACCAAATTATTATATGCATCGAATAAAAAGCTATAACGATCAATTAGCAGCACTTTCTGCTAAATGCTTATGCTGCAATTTTGCTGCTTCTATAAAGCCTACAAATAAAGGATGACCATCGCGTGGGTTTGACGTGAATTCAGGATGAAATTGGCATCCTATAAACCATGGATGATTTTCTAATTCGATCATTTCTACCAAATTCCCATCTTTAGAACGACCAGAAACTATTAATCCAGCCTTTTCCAATGAGGGTAATAATTGATTGTTTACTTCATAACGATGTCGATGACGCTCAATAACACTTTCACTATTGTATAACTCTCGAGCCCTGGTTCCTGGTTTTAAACAGCATATTTGGCCGCCTAAACGCATCGTACCACCTAAATCGGAATCTTTGTCCCGTTTTTCCAGTTGCCCATTAGCTGTCGTCCATTCTCTCACCAAAGCAACCACTGGATGAGGGGTATCAGCATCAAATTCAGTACTATGCGCATTATTTAATCCAGCGACATGGCGTGCAAATTCAATCAATGCGGTTTGCATACCTAAACAAATCCCTAAATAAGGTATATTATTTTCACGTGCGTATTGTGCCGCTAAAATCTTACCGACTATTCCGCGTTTACCAAAACCACCCGGTACCAAAATAGCATCCAAAGGCTCGAGTAATTTTACACCCTGCTGCTCTAAAGCTTCCGCATCGATATACACTACATTAACATGCGTATATGTTTTAATACCGGCGTGTACTAAGGCTTCGCTCAAGGATTTATAGGAATCCGCTAAGCCCATATATTTGCCCACCATACCAATTTTTACTTCGGCAGTAGGATTTTCCTTAGCGGCCACCACTTCTGACCAGGCTTTTAAATCAGCGGGAGGATAATCTTTTAAACCAAAACGTTGTAACACCCTTTCATCCACGCTTTGTTGATGCAATAACAAGGGTATCCGGTAAATATTATTCACGTCAGGCAAAGAAATAACCCCTGAGAGTTCGACATTAGTAAATAAAGCAATTTTTTCACGGGCATGTTCTGGAATTTCATCTTTAGAACGACAAATAAGCATGTCGGCCTGTATCCCAATTGAGCGTAATTCTTTTGTAGAATGTTGTGTCGGTTTAGTTTTTATCTCGCCAGCGGTACTAATATAAGGCACTAAGGTTAAGTGAATGAATAAAGTAGATTGGCTACCGAGTTCTATCCGCAATTGACGAATAGCTTCCAGGAACGGCAAAGATTCAATATCCCCTACCGTACCACCAATTTCGACTAAAGCAATATCCACTCCATGCGCGCCTTTCAATATCGCTTGTTTAATTTCATCAGTAACGTGGGGAATAACCTGCACGGTACCCCCGAGATAATCACCACGACGTTCTTTACGCAATACATGAGCATAAATCTGCCCGGCGGTAAAATTATTGTCTTTAGTCATTTTAGCACGCACAAAACGTTCGTAATGACCTAAATCTAAATCGGTTTCTGCCCCATCTTCAGTGACAAATACTTCACCGTGTTGGTAAGGGCTCATTGTACCGGGATCAAGGTTTAAATAAGGATCCAACTTTAATAAGCTAACTTTAAGCCCTCTAGACTCTAAAATAGCCCCTAATGAAGCGGCAGCGATACCTTTTCCTAAGGAAGAAACGACCCCACCGGTAATAAATATATATCGTGTCCCCAAATATCGAGTCGCCATTTAAGAGAGTTTAACCTCCGAAAGTAAATGATTATTTAACCAAGTTGCCAACAAATTAGCCACAAAGCTTGCTGCTTGGGCTTCAACCATAAACCCTTTATCATAAACTGCTTCACAAACATCCGCAAAGCAAAAACCTTGTTGGAGTCGATTTAAGACTAATGCTTCAACCTCAGTTAACGCAACGGCGTAAGACTGTAATTCTTTACGCCAAACTACACAGTGACTCTTAGTTTTTTGTATATTTGGTATAAGTTTTTCTTGGGCTAAGGCTTGCCAAATTGCATAGCTGTTGTAATTAAAGCATAGATATTGTACTGAAGGGTGAAATTTAAAACATAAAGAGGGCCAATTTTGTTCGGCAACATTAGCTAAGGCTTCAAAATTCAAGCAAGGAGCATCCGCTGCTTCTAAACTAATAATTAATGCCTTAATCAATTGTGTTAATTCACTTAAATGGGGTTGTTGGGAGTAAGGTATCTGTTCAGCTAAAAATTGTACTAATGGCTCACTAAACTTTGCGATGGAATAAAACTGTGATGGATACGCATCGATAAAGGCTTCTGCCAGCTCGGTAAAAGCTTCATCGCCTATTAACTTAGTTAACAAACCGTATTCTTGATGTAGAGCATCTATCAAGCGCCAATCATAAGCATTACTATAGACAGCTAAACGTTCGTTTATCGTTCCTGTTACAGGCAATACTAATTTGTGTAAAATTTGATCATTTTCGCCCATAACATGGGCTTGTACACTCTGTTGCAAATTAGCTAATGCAGACATGTTCCTTCCAAATATTTTTTGCTAGCTTTTTAGCCTGTTGTAACTCGGCGAATAAAACGGGAAATTCCGGTATATCGTCATCACGCTCTATCATAGTGGCAACCCTGCCAAATCGTTTTACTGCTTGTGCATACAACGACCAGACACCATCGATAATCGGTGCATCATGTGTATCGATAATATAATCCCCACAATTTTTATGACCGGCTAAATGAAATTGGCGTACTCGCTGGATGGGGATTGCATTCAAATAGTCTAACGGATCGAAATGGTGATTGACAGAACTAACGTAAATATTATTTATATCAAGCAAGATTAAACAATCGGCCTGTTCAGCGATAGCCGTTAAAAACTCCCATTCAGTCGTATGTGAATCGCGGTACTCAATGTAACTGGAAACATTTTCTAATAGAATTCGTCGACCTAAAAAATCTTGCACTTGTTTAACGCGATCAACCACATGCTTCACTGCCTCTTCAGTGTAAGGTAATGGTAATAAATCATGCGTATTTAAGCCATCAATCCCTGTCCAACATAAATGATCCGAAATCCAAGCCGGCTGTATTTTTTCTGCCAACATTTTTACTTTTTTTAAGTAATCCATGTTAAGTGGATCACAACTTCCTATCGATAAAGAAACACCATGCATCACCAACGGATAAAGCTCACGGATACAGTCAAGATAATAAAGAGGTTTGCCACCGGGTACTAAAAAATCTTCAGTAATCGCTTCAAACCAATCTACCTTAGGACGATGTTCTAAAATATAAGAATAATGTTGAGTACGCAAACCAAGACCAAAACCTAAAAAAGCATCCATTGTCAGGAATCAACCTATATAAATCTTATAAAAAAAGCCGCGTATAATTACGCGGCTTTATTGTACACAGTCATGTGGCTGATGAACAGCCATGAACTTACTGCAAATTAATTATTATCCATTCATTTGGCTGGTTGCATTTTCAGCAGTTCTGCAACGGCGATGATGGCGGTGATGTCTTCGGTGTTTTGGAGGACATACTTGCTTGCATCGGCTCATACATTTACATGTATTACATGGAGCTGCGCAAGGTGGCGCACAAGGTGTTTCACAAATTGGTGTATTTTCTGGTATGTTTCGCGCACCTGTTGCACAACCAGACAAGAATATAGCGGCTGCAGCAGCAGCAATAACTAAACCAGACTTTTTCATGATCATGATCATCTATCCCCTGTAATAAAAATGGATAAGAAAAATTTTTCTGTCACTTATTACTGTTATAGCATCATACTATGGAACAGCAAGTGACACTTAGTTTTTATACATAATTGTAAAAGAATGCAAGTATTTTTTAATTTTCAGTTAATAAACGCACAAAAAATAAACTATTTTCATTTTTTTATGAGCGAATTGCGATAATAATTAACAACAAAAAAATAAATAACAAACAATATTAAAAAACTTATAAACATAATGCTCTCATTAAATTGATAATAAAAAGCACATAAACCAATTAATCCTAATACAAAATTTGTACAACCAAAAAGTATAATAATTTGTAAAGGAAAAAATTTTAATTCTAATAACACATGGTGACCATGCTGCCTATCGGAAAAAACCATCGATTGTCCCTTTATTAACCGATGTAACATAACTGCTGTGGCATCAAATAAAGGAATTGACATAACCCATAACATGGTCACAGGCGTTATTGGCCTAATTTTGCTTTGCGAAAGCTCAATTAAAAACCACACTAAACCAAAACCCAGCAACATACTTCCTGCATCGCCCATAAATATCTGGGCATGCGCACGCGCAAAAAAAGGAAAATTAAAACAAATAAAACCTAACACACAGGATGCCAATAATAACAATATCAACATTGCTGAAAATTGTTGTGTTATATTCGCAGCATAAATTAATAAAATTAATTCAACTAAAACTAAGGTTCCTGCCAAACCATCAATACCGTCTATCATATTAATGGCATTAATAATTCCTAGTCCAGCAATCAACGTCACAATTAAACTGGTGTAATATCCTAAATAAATATCTTTAAAAAAAATTAAATTACCAAGATGCTTAATATAAACATTTCCCCAAAAAATCATCAATAACACCGCCGCAATTTGAGCAAAAAAACGGCTTTTTGGTGATAACTCTTGAAAATCATCTAACATGCCGACAAAAACTAATAACGTCGATCCCGCTATAAAGCTACGATAATTTTGTAAAGAAATAGGTAAAGTTAACAAGCCGACTAATAAACCCATTAACATTGCTAAACCGCCAATCAAAGGAATGTTTCCTTGATGTTGTTTTCGAATATCCGGCGTATCAATTAAATCGAGACGTAGGGCTAAAGGTCGTAATAAGAGAATACAGCAAATAGTAATAAAGAAAGTTAATACTAGCGAGAAAAAACTCATCATATCATTAGTTTACCTTTCGTTGGTCCATTTTGATAATAGTTTTAAAAAAATTGAAAATCTTTGGAAGATGTATAATTAAATTATTTTTTCTAAGAAAAAGAGAAAATCTAAGCCAATAATTTCATTAAATTAGTTTTTTAAAGATTAATTAATCTCGAAATTGCATACTGTAAAGTTTGGCGTAATAGCCACTTTTTTCGAGTAATTCTTGGTGTGTTCCTCTTTCAACAATATGTCCCGCATCTAACACTAAAATCTGTTTTGCTCTTTCAACCGTTGAAAGTCGATGCGCAATAACCAACGTCGTTCGATTATGCATCAGCTCTTCTAATGCCGCTTGGATATGGCGTTCAGCTTCGGTGTCTAATGCAGAGGTGGCTTCGTCTAAAATTAAGAACGGAGAATTTTTAAGCAAAGCGCGTGCAATGGCAATCCTTTGTCGTTGCCCACCTGATAGTAGCACGCCGTTTTCACCAATTAAAGTATTAAGACCTTGAGGAAGTTGCTCAATAAATTCCATAGCATGCGCCGCCTTAGCTGCGCGTATTATCATTGATTCACTCACACTGCTGAGTTGCCCATAAGCGATATTATGTGCAATCGTATCATTAAATAATGTCACATGCTGAGAGACTAAAGCAAAGTGACTACGCAAATCTTTTAATTTTAATTCACGTATGTCAACACCATCAATTAAAATTTTTCCTAAATAATTATCATAAAAACGGGGTAATAAGTTTACTAATGTAGACTTTCCACTACCTGAGCGACCCACTAAAGCCACGGTCTCACCGGGACTAATTGTAAAATTGATATCTTGTAACACCGGTTGATCGGATAAATAAGCAAAACTGACATTCCGGTATTCTAAACTTCCTTTTAAAACATTAAGTGTATGTGTACCTAAGTTGTGTTCATTTTTTTCATCTAATAAATTAAAAATGCTACCTGCTGCAGCAATTCCGCGTTGTATAATGCTATTGACTGCCGCTAAATTACGCATCGGTTTTAGCAATAACAGCATGGCGCCTACCATCGAAGTAAATCCACCCGCAGTAATATGCGTTAAATGTGAAATGGCTAAGTAGATAGTCACTACGGCAATGGCGCCCGCAATAAGTTGCACGCCTGAGCTGGCTAAAGAGTTAGTGACCACCACCTTTAATTCACGAAATCTATTTCTCTCTAACAAGGTTTGAAATTTTTCAGATTCGTATTCTTCACCACCAAAGGTACGAATCACTTTATAACCATCGATAACTTCTTCTGCGACTTGCGTCATTTCACTCATCGACTCCTGAACAGCATTATTTAAGCGACGCATACGCCGACTAGAATAGCGTGCTATCCAAACCATGGTGGGAACTGTAATAAAAAATAATAAACTCAACTGCCAACTTGCCATTAACATCACAGCAATTAATCCAAGCACAAAAAAACTTTCTTGTACCAAAGTAATGAGTGCATCCGTACTAGCATTAGCGACTTGATCGACATTATAAATAATGATCGAAAGTAATTGGCCTGATGTCGTATTGTCATAAAATTTTGCCGGTAAACATAACAATTTATTGAGTATATCCTGTCGGATATTCATCACTACGCTTCTCGCAACCCGCGCTAAGCAATAACTCGATGAAAAATTAGCGACTCCGCGTAATAAAAAAGCAAAGATTAAAATAAAAGGAAGATAACGAATAAAATGTTCGTTTTTATCAACAAAACCTTTATTAATTAAAGGTTTTAAAAACCAAATAAGCCCAGCATCAGTGCTAGCTAACAAGATTGTGCCAATAATACCTAATAAAAACCAACCCCAGTAAAAACGAAGATAATATAATAAACGTCGGTAACTATAAAAACCCGTATGATATTGCAATGGCTGTTGTTCTGTCATATTTTTTTCTTAATTAAATAGCAGTTCCACCTACTGTTAAAGCATCTATTTTTAAAGTAGGTTGTCCCACCCCTACAGGAACACTTTGACCTTCTTTACCACAACTACCAATACCGCTATCGAGTTTAAGGTCATTACCGATCATAGAAACTTGCGTTAACACATCGGGTCCATTGCCAATTAAAGTGGCTCCTTTAACAGGACGCGTCACTTGACCGTTTTCAATTAAATAGGCTTCACAAGCAGAAAATACAAATTTCCCTGAAGTAATATCCACTTGACCTCCGGAAAAATTAACGGCATAAAGTCCCTTTTTAACGCTTGCAATAATTTCTTCTGGAACATAAGAACCCGGTAACATATAGGTATTAGTCATACGCGGCATCGGTAAATACGCAAACGATTCGCGCCGACCATTTCCTGTGGACTGTGTTCCCATCAAACGCGCATTTAATTTATCCATCATGTAAGCTTTCAAAATACCTTTTTCAATTAAAACTGTGCGTTGTGTGGGTGTGCCCTCATCGTCGACCGTGAGAGAACCGCGACGATAAGGAATCGTTCCATCATCGACGACGGTACATCCTGCCGCTGCGACACGTTCGCCGATTCGACCTGAAAATGCCGAGCTTCCTTTACGGTTGAAATCCCCTTCTAGGCCATGACCCACCGCTTCATGCAATAAAACTCCTGGCCAACCCGACCCTAACACCACTGGCATGGTACCTGCGGGAGCTTGCACAGCATCTAAATTCAAAATAGCTGAACGGACGGCTTCTTTTGCCAAATCAAGAGCAACGTGATCTTTCACAAAATAATTATAATCGGTTCTTCCTCCCCCTCCTGCAAAACCTTGCTCACGCAATCCTTTGTCTTCTGCAATAACACTAATATTTATACGCACTAAAGGACGAATATCAGCTGCCATTCCGCCATCACTATTAATCACTAAGATCATTTCTTGTGTACCGACTAAACTGACATTCACATGCTTAATACGTGGATCACACGCGCGCGCTACTTCGTCAATTTGACGAAGTAAGCTTAATTTTTGTTGTTCAGTCCAGGAAGAAATAGGATTAATTGAGGAATACAACGGCTTTATAAGTGATTTTTTTTGCCAGGCTTGGATTTGGCCATGCTGCCCCGTTCGAACAATACTTCCCGCCATATTCGCGGCTGATTCTAAAGCAGGTAATAAAATATCATCTGAATAAGCAAAACCGGTTTTTTCGCCGCTGATGGCACGTACACCCACACCACGCTCAATATTAAAACTTCCGTTTTTAACGATGCTATCTTCTAATACCCAGCTTTCTAATTGGGTAGCTTGAAAATAAAGATCCGCCATATCCACTTTAGGTGCTAACAAACGACCTAAAATCATTTGTAGCTGACTCTCAGTCAATCCAGCAGGATCTAATAGGACTTCACGGGCTAAAGTAAGACTATTTTTCATCATGCCGCCATCCTAACTTAGCTGAAGCCTGGATGCAATTTTAGTGATTTCAACTCAAGTTTAATAAAATTATCTCTTCCCAAAATTGATAGGTTGATGAGTTACGTATTTCGGATCAAATTGCTTATGACTAGGGAAAATAAAAAGGGCTGTTTTTAAATCAAAAGCTAACTTTAATGAATCAGCTTTTTTTACCCATAAAATGGGATCGATGGTTTGTAATTTGGCATTTAAATATTGATGGCTACGCGGACCAAGGTAAATTGTATTGTTGATTTGAATAAACTCATTAATTTTCAATAATAAATCGTCTTTAAAAACCTTAGGAACTTCTTTAATGCACCTCTCTAATTGATCATACCCAATAATTTCACAGACGAATGTGTTAGGAATACTAAAAAAATTAAAAATTTCAAATAGACAATCTAATATTTCTTTAACCTGTGCTTGCTTATCTTCTACTAAAATTACAAATATTTGCAGCAATTTTGGAAAACACCATTTATCCCCATCATGACCAAACTCAGTTCTATTAAAATATTGGTCTAGATCGCCAATTTTTAATGCACTTAAAAGAGTATCCGGAGATATTTTTACCCAAATTGATAGAAATTCTACTGCGTCAGAAAAGTTGCGATTGATGTTAATACATCTTTTAAAAAAAAACTCCAGATAGAAATCAAATTCCTTTTTCTTTTGTTTCTTAGGAGTTTTATTTGAAATAAAACATTTCTCCAATTCATTCAATAATTGATTAATTTGTCCTTCCCCGGAATGGCAATCTAAGCAATAATACTTATTCGATTGGCTTTTCCGATCTGTATTATAATATTTTTTAGTAAATTCTACAGTTGAAAGCTCAAACATCATTAACCTTCTTGTTCTATTAAAATTAGGCGATTAAGAAAAAAGCGTTAATTTAACTTAATAAATTTACCAGGTAAACCATCTTTTACAATTTAGTTAAGGTTTTTAAGCAGACGTTTTAACAACATCTGGTTTACTCCAAGATCCGGTAATATGATAGGAAGACTCTGCAATTTTTTGCACCGTAGAACCTAATACTGCATTAGCTAACCAAGCGACAACACCTGCAACCGGGCCACCCGCCAATCCAACGATTACCGGTAAGCTGGAAGTAAAATGAGGTACTACTTTAATAACTAAATCATAATCCTTATTCAACATACCAATTCGACCTGCAATAGTTATCGAAGCAACCGGACCTTCGATCGTCACATCGCGGGTGATAGCATTACCATTTCTTAAAATAAAATCACCTTGGAAGTTTGTAAAATCAAATCCTTTGGTTTTTAAATCACTAAAATCTAGCTGCAAGCGTTTGGTTAAACTTTGTATACTTAAAAAAGTAAGCAATCGACCAAAATTTAATTTAGCTTCGTTACTAGAACCAATATCAACTATCTGGCCGTTAGTTGCAGTAAAAGAAAAATGACCTCTAAGTTTAGTAAAACTCACCTGATAGGGAGCACCCGGCCAATTCAAATTAAAGCGCAGATGCGCCTGTTCTGCGATGATACTCCCTGGCAAACCCCAATTTTTTAAAAAGCTGCTTAAATTCACACTGTCTAATTGGCCGATCAATTGAGTGGAACTACCGTCTTCAGTATGCCAAGCACCGTTAGCTATCAAATGATAATTTGCATCGCCTGCATTCAATTCTCTTACGAGCACCCCCCCTAATATTGGGTTTAATTTTAATTGAACTGCTCCGAAATTAATATTCTTATAACGCACTTCTCTAGCGTTTAAATTAATTTTGGGTAATTGCTTTAAGTTCCATGAGTTGTTGTTGGCTTGGTTAGCTTCAATCAATGATTCTAAATTGATAGTGTCAAAATTCGCTAGAATCGGTTGTAAATTACTCTTAGGAATCAAAACCGTTCCTTTCGCGGTTTGATTATCAATACTGAAGCGCCAACCATTGGCCTCAAGTTTTAAATGAGTCAAAATATCATCATAATTAATGGTTATTTGCAGATTGGGTGCCGATTGAATAGCCAATTCAATTGGCTTTTTCCATAATATTCCTGTCAATTTTTTCGCTGATACGCCGTTCTCAGTAAAACTAAAAGGCCCCGCTAACTGATCTAATTGAATATCATGTGCAGGAATTTTTAATTTAGCATTTTCTATATGAGCAAGACCTAATAATTTGAGTTTTTGTTTTCCTGTTTCTAGCGGAATCGTTAATTGCATGCTAAGTTGCAAAGGGCCAATCAGTATTAAATTTTTTAATTGACTCAATGTTCCCCGAGATAAAGGTGTTGCGTTTAAAAAACGTTGGCCTTTTTCTAAACGCGTATTAATCTCATCGCTCATAATATGTAATATCGCCTGCATATTTTTTTTAATAATCGGGATATTGGCTTTTATATTCCCTAAATGAGTACCCAACAATTCTGCAGTAGCGATTAAGATTTGCATTTGTCGGCCAGAAAAAATAAGTTCGCCATTTATTTTATGTAAACTAGGCCAAGCCGGTTCGTAATTTAAAGTAGCGTCTGTTATTTGAGTATCAATTAAAAATGTTCCATTATGTTGATCAAAAGGAAACTGATTCAATGGGCCCTGTAATACTAAAGTTCCTAATCCTGACCCTTTATTAATAGCCGTGTTCAACCAATGTAAAAGTGCTGGGCCTAATACCGTTTGTGGTAAATAATAGCTAATATGTGATGAATTATGTATTTTCACATGCGCTAATAAACTAATCTGTGATTGAATTGTTTGTTTTGGAACTAATAAGGAAAACTTTGAATTAATGGCAATATCCTGATTGGCCGCTTCAAATTGTGGAACTTGAATTATCCATTTTTCATCTTTTTTCTGCCAATTCAATTGGCTCGTTAGACTATCCAAATGAACCGGCATTTTAAATAGCTTATTAAAATCTAAACTACAATTTTGTGCATGTGCAATGAGATTTCCCATATTCGGCGTCAAATGCAGATAGGCGTCTAATCCATGGATGCCAGGAATTTTTTGCCAAGCTTGCATACTGAAACCATGTACAACCGCATCTAAATTCCAATTCTCGGAATGAATCCTTTGCCAAAGAAGACGCATAGAGAAAGGTGAAAAAGCAATACTGGGTTGTTTATTAATTTTTATTGATGGTGACTGCAAGTTGGTGATCAATGCTTGAATTTTTGTAAAATGATCAAATTCCCAATTAGCCCATAATTTAAAATTTGCACTTGCATTTTGCAGTTGTAATATGGGTTTCCATTGATTGAACCATCGATCAAGGAAAATATTTTGGCCCTGCAAATAAACAGGTCCACTTAGATGGGTTTGAGAGGACGACAAAGAAGTTCCGCTCAGATCGACTTTAAAATCCAATTCAGAAAATTTTTCTTGCAAAAAACCTAATCGACCACTTAATTGATGTCGATCACCACTATTTTTTAATAATAGATTTAATTGCATACGCGGCCACGCTGGACCCGACTTTGGATAAAATTTTAAACCTACATTCTTTAAACTTAATTGTGGTTCAGCTAAAACCCAAGCTATTAATTCATCGATTGCATTTGAGTTAAGATCAGAGTTTTGCTTAAATAATGTACTAATTCCAGAAAAAACTAATTTATTATCAGTCGTTTGATGCGCAACTAATTCAATTCCGTTCACACTGATTGCACCAAATTTAATTCCTCCATTAAGCAAACTATTAAAAATATCAATACCTATATTGAGCTGTTTAACACTTAATAAGGGAAAGCTTCGCGTATCATCCCAAATAACGACATCAGATCCATGAAAAATCGGCGTTAAACCCTGCCATACCACTGAAAACTGCTGAATTTGTACCGGCTTGTGTAATACTTTAGTCGCTAAATTAGAGATCCCTTGTACTTGTTTGTTTAAATAAGGCGTTAAAATTCGTCCCGTAATAACGACTAAAGCAAAAAAAACGATACTACTTGTTAAAAATACGATAAGTAAGCGCAATAGTGAATACAGGAATTGTTTCATTCGATGAAAGCCAAGAAAAATGAATATACCAAGCGTTGCGGCTATAAAAATATCAACTTTTTTATATTGTAAAGCAATTAAAACAGCTGTACTTTAGATGAAGCTTAACAACATGTCTAATCGCATCCTGAAATGCGATAATTATAGGCTTATTATACTTTAAAATATTTAAAAATTTTGTTTTTTTAACACATAATGAAAATTAACTGATGTCAGGCACCATGTCATTAAAATCACCCAATATTTCTGTCATTATAACTACCTACAATCGACCCGATGCCTTACGACTCATTTTGCTCGCTTTAACACAGCAAACACTCTTACCAAATGAAGTCATCATAGCTGATGATGGTTCAGGAATTGAAACTCGATTATTAATTGAACAATTATCCAAGCAACTTAATTACCCATTCAAACATGTTTGGCAGAAAGATGAAGGTTTTCAAGCAGCGAAAATCCGCAATAAAGCGGTTCTATATGCCAATAACAACTATCTTATTTTTTTGGATGGTGATTGTATTCCCTTCCCAGATTTTATTGAACAACATCGCTTATTAGCTGAGCCACATTGGTTTGTTTCTGGCCATCGAGTATTACTCAACAAAAAATTTACGCAAAAAATCTTGAAGGAATTTTTACCTATTTATAAAGACTCAACACAGCAATGGCTATTACATTATTTTCATCATCAAACCAATCGACTTTTTCCCTTATTACGTATTCCGTTAAATAAATTGCGCAAATTAACTTTTAGGCGTTGGCAGGGAGCAAAAAGTTGTAACTTAGGCCTATGGAAAAAAGATTTTTTGACCGTCAATGGTTTTGACGAAAGTTTTATAGGATGGGGGTATGAAGACTCAGACTTAGTCATCCGTTTGATCCGTGCGGGGGTTAAACGGAAATCAGGAAAATTTGCCATACCCGTTATTCATTTATGGCATCAACAAAATGATCGTAAAAAAGAACAAATAAATCTTAATTTACTAAAAGAAATAACTAAAGATCAAAGAATTCGCGCAAAAATTGGTATAAATAATGTTAATTAGCTGACTTCAGACTAATTTTATCCGACTTATAAGGTAATGCAGCAAAAAATAAAGCGGTAAAAATAACATAAAAACAACCCTGAGTGAGATCCATAAGCCATGAATTAAACAATGAACCTACCACAATAGACATCAAAACCGCTTGCGCAAAATATTGATGTAAACCTTGCAAGCGAAAGCTTGTCCAGGCATGAACAATAAACATGGCGAGTAAAACCAATACACCCAATAAGCCAAATTGAACAGCGATATTAAGATATTCATTATGGGGATTTTGTGTGGCAAATTGTTTACCCGTTGAAACACTTAAATAATCCTGCGCAAAGCTCCCAGTACCTGTTCCTATCCATGGATGTTTTTTTAACAGTTTAAAACTATTATGATAAAATTCTAAACGCAAACCCACCGAAGTAGCAAAGCTTCCTTGTTTGTATTGAGTAATTTCGCTATGAGCTAAATTAAAACGTTCTTTGAAATTATCTGGTAAAAATAATAAGCCGCCACATAAAAAAATGGAAATTAATAGTCCAGCTAATAAACCTTTCCAACCAAATAGTTGATTCGCCAATAACAACAATAAACTAAACAACACGACATAACCAGAGCGGCCTAGATTGATAAATAGTACATTGTAAGCAGCAAGCAAAAACAAAACGACAAACAGCCATCGCCAGGCATTTTTTATTGAAAAAGCAAATACAGCAAAACAATAACTGCTAAAAGCAAATAAAAACCCGGTAAAAATATGATCTTTAAAAACACCCGAATCTGAAGCAAAACGAGGAAGGAAATTCCAATGTTCAAAATATTTGAGCAACGAGAAGAACAGCGTTAAGCTAGCCGCTAATAAAAAAGCAAAAAAAGCAAAATGGGCGGTTTTTTCATGTCGAAATGTGCTAAACAAGAAAAACCCTAATAAAAATTTACTGTATTTAGTTATTGTATGTAAAGCTATCGGCCATTGCACTGTCGTATAACTTAGCCCTATTAGAAATAATGCAAAAAATAAAATAAACATCAATGCCATAGGGTTATAGCGTAACATTAGATATTTTCCATACCAATTCCCTGCTAATAAGCAACAAAGTACTGTCGCTGTAAAAAAAATCATCAATGCGGCTGTAGATAACGGTAAGGCAAATGCAGTTAGCACCGCAAAAATTTGACTAAGTCTTTGAAAATAATCTCTGAGCGGACGACGAGAACGGCTTAACAAGTCATCAGACATAATTTATCCTAATTCATAAAGATAGATTAATTTTACATAACGATAAAAAACACCCAAAGCATTGGAAACTGCGAGTATAAAACCTTCACGGCCATCCAAAAAACCTAAACGTAACAAATAACCGCGAATAAAGCACCATTTTGCATGCAAAATAGCTTTTAATATCGACGATTTTTTGTGTTGCTGATAAGATTTTTCTGCAGTAAAACTAGAATAATGTTCTATTTTCACTAAAACTTGGCTAATAGTTTGCATCGTATCATGAAAAATGACTCCTTTTAAATGACCAGGATTTAAATAACCCTTTAATTTCTCATGAATTATTACGGGTGTAAATTGAATAGACGGTAATCGACAGAATAATCTGACAACTTTATCTCTACTCCAATCACCATAACGAATTTTTCTCCCACAGAAAAAGGAGACTCTTTTTATCGCATAAGCATCATGTTGATCCTCAGCTTTGCAGATAATTTGTTTTATTTCTTCAATTAAATCGGTGCTTAAGGTTTCATCTGCATCAATAGATAATACCCATTTACATTGTGCTTTATCTAAAGCACGATTCTTTTGGATACCGAATCCTGGCCAATCGGTTGAAAAAATATTCTGAGTATATTGTTGACAAATTTCCATGGTATTATCTTGGCTTCCTGAATCTAAAATAATAATTTCATCAGCCCATTTTACCGATTCCAAACAGCGCTGGATATTCTTTGCTGCATCTTTTACTATCACAATCACACTTAAACCCGACATACAACTTTTTAAAACCTAAAAAGCTAGCAGGATATACCATATACTTATTAAATTGAAAGTATTAACTAAGGTAAAAAAATTTAAGTTGTGAAATGTTCTGGATAATCAATTAACACTCTGACCTTTTTAATCACTTGCTCGGCGGTTAAGTCTTCTAAACAACGACTACGACTTTTAATATGCCGATTGCAACCTTCTTTAAAACAAGGAACACAGTCTCCCGAGCCTTGCATTAAATAAACATTATTCCTATGCTGAGACCCTACTCGAACAAATGGATTAGTTAAAGCCCATGCTTTAGGCCAAGGCCCCCATTTTACTGGATTACTTGGACCAAATAGCGCCAAAGTAGGTGTACCTAACGCAGCCGCCATATGTGTCACTACCGTATCGGGACCAATATAAATTTTAGATTTACTCAATAAATAGCCAAGTTGATTTAAACTTAAATAACCTACTAGATTAATTATCCCTTCTGGAAGTATATCCAACAATTCCACAGCTAGCGTTCTTTCTGGTTCAGTTTTGTCTCCGGTTAACACGACCGTATAACCTACTCGTAATAACCAATTGGCTAAATTTACCCAAGCTTCTTTAGTCCATTCTTTATAAGAAAATTTAGGACGGAGATGTAAAATAGCCAATTTTTTATCCATATCAACGAGCTGCTTTACTTGATGAGCATCTTTTTCCTGCCAAGCAATAACAATTTCTGAATAAGGATCTAACTGTAAGATTTCAGCTAGGCGTAAATTCATTAATACCGTATGCGTAGAAATACTATCAAATTCTACTACTTTAGAGAGTAAACAACGTTTCCACCAGCGACTTTTGTCATCACCTACCATACCTATGCGATAGTTAGCGGCAAAATAGGCATAAAGTGTGGATCTATCACCTGTCAACGTGGAAACAGATAAATCATAAGCACGAAAAATTTTTTTGATTAATTGACAATGTTGGAAGAAATCAGGCCGTTCTTCGATACTAATAATATTTTCTATATCGGGATTTGAATTCAGTATCGACTCAGTACCTTTAAAAACCAAAAGATCAATTTCAGCTTGTGGCCAATGTTGCTTAAAGGTACGAATTAAGGGAGTAACCAATAGCACATCACCAAGACGGCGAGTGCAAATAATTAAAAGCCTTCCTGGCGGTATTTTGCGCATATCCCTTTAAAATTTTTTTCAGCCTTATATCCAGATGGCTAAGCTATCATTTTGAAACTAGAGGTGCGATTATCAAAACATCATTTGTCATGAAGTTCTTTTTTAAAGATTATTTTTAGAAATATCAACTTTTACATCGCCGAAGCATTGTATATTATAAAATTCATCTTTTAAATCTTTAAACCACTTCACTCGAGAATCAATACCAATAATTTCACGAATAATTTGAAACATTTCTGCATAATGGTTATTGCAACCAAAATCATGTTCAAACTCAGTACCATCAGATAATATAATCTTTACTTTACTCATATCAAGCCTTTTTAGGATAAGGTTTTGCCATTCTCTGTGCTGAAGACCGACCTGTTGCTAAAGTGATATGTATCGGCAATATGGTGCTTAGGTTTTCCAATAGCCACTTATTTAAATTAGCATCTTCGCCGCTCAAACAAACATTAATAGGTCTTTCAATATGAGCCGCTATTTTTGGTGCAATACATTTTTTAAATGCAGCATTTCCTGAATAACTTAATAAGCTACGCTTATTACTTGCTTTTTTACTAAACATATATCCCCCTTGGAACCATTTTCTTTAGATTGCTGATAAATATTTGACTTTAGATATGTGGTTATTGAAATTAAGCAACCTAGAACTCAATCTACTCAGGCTTTTAATAGCTCTTACTACTTGCTTAAATTAGGCTTTTATTGTTGAGATCGTTGGAACATCCATTTTTCTAAGAATTTTTGATGCATAAGTTACAAAAATCAGTCTTACTAAATATAGTAGTATTTTTTTTTATAATAACTATATATAGTGTTATGCATTTTACTTACGTTATTTTATACAATTACGTATAATAACTTTAGCAAAAGATTGCATTATCCACAAGTTTTCAAGGGCTTTTTCACAGCTTATACAATTAGTTACACACTGATAAGCAAAGTAATAAACAGAAAAAGTAATTAATCCAAGGTTTTACTTAAAACAAAAATAGATACTGAAAGAAACAATGTTGACCATTAAATAGGGTCAGCATTGTAAATAAAAATAAGAATTGTTAACTAATTACACAACAATTAAATGTATTTGCTGGGTTAATTATATTTACTCAAACTTCTCTTATGAAATTATTTTTTTTTACCGGTCGGTTTAAAAATGCGCGGATAATCAGAGTGCTGATTTGGATAATATTTTTTAATTAAAGCTTCTAAAAGACTAATCGTTTTCACACTCGGTTCACCTGAATAGCCTTCAGGTTCAAAATGGATTTGAAAAGCTCTTATCACATCTCGAGTCTGCTCATCAAATTGTCCCGTTGATTCGATATTATAACCATACAATCGGAGGTTATCTTGTATCCATTTGTAATCAATCCCTCGACCAATATGAATTGCTTTTTCTATTGTTGCTACCCGCTGTTCATCCGGCCATGCCCCTATACCTCGGTCGGCTAATTTTTTCCATAAAAGCGGACCCGGATCAGTTTTTCTACCCGGTGCAATATCGACATGACCTATTATGAATTGGGGCGATATTTGGTAATACACCTCCCCACTTTTTTCATCCATAATGGTTAATTGTTCTTGAATATTTTTAATAAGATTAGCCAAGGTATCAATTTGATGTTCAGTATACTCATCCCAACTAAGTTTACCCTGTTGCTCTAGTGAGTAAAGATCCTTTTGAGTAACATTAAGAAAAGGATCATTTTCTATTCTCCATTCTCGTGTTAATTGCTTATATTTTTTTATAAGTTCAGAAGACACTTTTTCTTTATAGGTGTTGCGATCGGCGGGAGGAACTAAACTACGCTGCATATCTGCTAAAAAGGCAGTTAATAGTTTTTCGCTGTCTAAAAGTTGATATAAGGATTCATCTTCTTTTTTTAAAGTTTCAATGATATATTCTTTAAGTTGATTTTCAACCTGGTAAGTAAATAATACTTCTCCTGAATCCTGTTTTAAACCATAACCATAGTTAACGATTTCTATACCAACTGAAGTATCATTTAAGCCATTTCTACCACCAAAATTGCTTATACCTGCATGCCAAGCCCGATCTTCTATGTCTAAAAATTGATAATAATCATAGGTTTCATCTCGATCTTTAAAAACTTGTTTTGGAACTAAAAAGTGCGCCCCCACACCTCCACGCGTTAATGTCTCTATAGAATCTTTTTCATCTGAAACAGTGTAATGCAAAATGATAAATCGCTGACGTCTATCAAAATTTTGTTTGTCTGCAGATATAAATTTTTCTTTCATACTAATCTCAATTTATTTTACTTTGTTCAAATAACAGTTTACAAAATATTTTTCTTAATATAAATAAAAAATTAATGTCTTCTATCCAAAGGATTTATTCGCAAAATGCTGCCCATTAATGGCCAAACTAAAGCACTCACTAATAAGGGAATCCAAGCCCAACGAAAATCAATGGGGAATCCCAGCCAGGTCTGTATTAAAATCAGTACAACTTGATAGATCATCAGCATGACAAAAATAAATAGTATTTGTTGTGGCAAAGGAAACATGCGAAATTGCAGATGGAAACGGTAAGCCAAATAAGCGACCACACATAAAGCTAAACTATGCTCACCTAAATAGTTGCCATATAACACATCGATAAATAACCCGAGTATCCAGGCTAAAGTAAAATGAATATGTTCTGGCAATACCATAATCCAGTAAATTAAAACTAAGGGGAGCCATAAAGGAAAAAATAATGTCAATGCGGGAGGTAATGGAATGATATTAAGTATAATCGCTGCAAAAAAGCTAATCGCTATGAGCAATAAGGTAGAAAAATAAAGTGGTTTCATTCTGCTATCCTATTTTTTAATCGCGCGTGTAGGAATTTTAGTTTTTGAATTAATTTCAGACGAGACATCGGCCGATGAAATTAATAATACCGGTCGATTTCTATTTAATTGCGCACTCGGATCAACCTGTATACTCGCAAATTGTGCGGCTACATTCGTGTTAACAACGCTGACGATACCCACAGGATAACCTGCTGGATAACGCCCGCCTAAACCTGAGGTGACTAACAGATCGTTGACTTTAATATCCACTGTTCCAGGCGTATCTTTTAATAAAAGTTTCGCGAGTCGTCCTCGACCCACTAAAATACCGCGTGCATCGCTACGCACATCTTGCACAGGAATCGCACTGCGAAAATCGGTGAGTAATAGCACGCGACTGCTTAAAAAATAAATGCTGACAACTTGACCCATCACACCATTGGCATCTAATACGGGTTGACCTACTTTAACACCATCCGATTGTCCTTTATCGACTATTACTTCATTCAGTAAAGGATCAGCATTAACCAATAAGAGTCGTGCCAAACGAAAATGTTGTTTTTTTAAATGTTCAGTGGCTGCTAATAATTGATTTAATTGTCTATTTTCACTTTCTAAAGCCGCATAGCGTTGTAATTTAGCTTGTAATAATACTTGTTGTGTACTGAGTGCTGCATTTTCAGATTGTAATTTTTGGCGTGTTACAAAATTGCCCCTTATATTATGAAATAGTTGCACTGGCGCATCTACCATATACTGCAAAGGGGCTACGACGTTATTCAATACTCGACGTAGCGAAGGTAAATAATGATGGTAATCTAAAAAAATAAGTAATAGAGATAAAAGGATAAAAAAAACAACTCTTAAGCCTAAAGAGGTTTTTCCACGGTTAAATAATAGTTTAATAGTGCTTACCTGCTAATCTTTGACTAGGAAATCCCCACCCATTTCATCGATAATTTCGAGCGCACGACCGCCACCTCGTGCAACACAGGTTAATGGATCTTCTGCAACAACAACAGGCATACCCGTTTCTTCAGTAATTAATCGGTCCAAATTCCTAAGTAATGCACCACCACCCGTCAGAACCATTCCTCTTTCTGAAATATCTGCCGCTAATTCAGGGGGTGTTTGTTCTAAACCAGTACGAATGGCACCAATAATATTGGATAATGGCTCTTGCAAAGCTTCTAAAATTTCATTGCTGTTCAAAACAAAAGCTCGAGGAACACCTTCTGAAATATTACGTCCTCGCACTTCAATTTCGCGCACTTCAGACAAAGAAAACGCCGTTCCAATTTCATGTTTAATCCGCTCTGCAGTGGGCTCACCAATTAAACTTCCGTAACTACGCCGAACATAATTAACAATGGCTTCATCAAATCGATCGCCACCAATTCGAACCGATTGTGAATACACGACTCCACCTAAAGAAATAACAGCAACTTCCGTCGTTCCACCACCAATATCAACGACTAATGATCCGCGCGCTTCATCAACTGGCATACCTGCACCAATAGCGGCTGCCATAGGCTCTTCGATCAAATACACTTCTCTCGCACCCGCACCTAGAGCAGATTCGCGAATAGCTCTACGTTCAACCTGTGTTGATCCACACGGTACACAAACCAAAATTCGAGGAGCAGGACGTAAAAAACGATTTTGATGCACTTTACTAATAAAATGCTGCAACATTTTTTCAGTCACATAAAAATCTGCAATCACACCATCTTTTAAGGGGCGGATCGCACTAATATTACCTGGAGTACGGCCCAGCATCCGTTTCGCTTCCCAGCCAACTGCAAGTACGCGACGTTGATTTCCCTCTTCTGAACGAATAGCGACTACGGAGGGTTCATTGAGAACAATACCTTCGCCACGAACATAAATTAATGAGTTTGCCGTGCCTAAATCTATGGAAATGTCTTTAGAAAATAAACCGCGGAATTTGCTTAGCATAAAGTTGACCACCTACCTATGAGCGTTTACCTACACAATATAGTGTGTGCCTACGCACTTTAGCAAATCTAGAAGATTCTATGCAAGCAACCCCATAGATAGGAAAAATAACAGCCGCAGAAATACGAATCACTCTGTCTTTAGATTTACGATTCGCAAATCGAAGCGTAATAGGTATAATACCGGGCTTTTTACTGTACTCGATTTGGAGTTTCACTCATTATGGTGACACACGAAGATGTTATTAAATTTGCCGATCTAGCCAAAATAGCAATAGATGAGAAGCAAATAGACCATTATTTAAAAAGTTTACAAAGCATACTTGATTTAGCGGGACAAATGGAGGTGGTAGATACGACCTCCGTACAACCCGTCGCCCACCCTTTTGGCATCACACAACGCTTGCGTCCAGATAAAATCACAGAAATTGTTCATAGGGGAGATTTTCAGAAACTAACAAAGCACACTGAAGCAGGGCTTTATTGTGTTCCCCTTGTTTTAGAATAACTTTAGAGATTAATAACTATGCATAACTACACGATCACTGAGTTATCTAACGCGCTTCGAGCAAAAAAAGTATCGAGTACAGAATTAACACAACTTTTTTTAGCGCGTATCGATAAGTTTGATAAAATCTTGAATAGCTTTATTACGGTCACGCCAACGCTTGCATTAGAACAAGCCAAACAAGCTGATTTACAATACCAAAAAGGCAGCGCTGGACCATTGACGGGTATTCCTTTCGCTCATAAAGATATTTTTTGTACTGCGGGGATTAAAACCAGCTGTGCTTCGAAAATGTTAGATAATTTTATAGCTCCCTACGACGCAACATTAGTGACTCGATTGAACCAAGCGGGGACAGTGCTATTGGGTAAAACCAATATGGATGAATTTGCGATGGGGTCATCGAATGAAAATAGTTTTTATGGGGCAGTAAAAAATCCTTGGGATATCTCCCGTGTCCCAGGCGGCTCTTCCGGTGGCTCTAGTGCGGCGGTTGCTGCACGATTAACGCCCGCTGCAACGGGCACAGACACCGGTGGCTCTATAAGGCAACCTGCCGCATTGTGCAATCTTACCGGGCTTAAACCCACTTATGGTCGCATTTCCCGCTATGGTCTTATTGCTTTCGCTTCTAGCTTAGATCAAGCCGGTCCAATGACACAAACTGCAGAAGATGCTGCCCTTTTAATGAATGCTATGGCGAGTTTTGATGATAAAGATTCGACAAGCATTGATCGAGCCGTTCCTAACTATCTGTCGACATTGAATGATTCACTCGAAGGCTTAAAAATTGGATTACCCAAAGAATATTTTTCCGAAGACCTTGATCCAAAAGTCGCTGCAACTATTCAAGCAGCTATTAAGCTTTACGAAAATTTAGGTGCAAAAATTAGCAGCGTGAGTTTACCCAACTGCCATTTAGTTATTCCGCTGTATTATATCATTGCCTCAGCCGAGTGTTCCTCCAATTTAGCCCGCTATGATGGCGTACGTTATGGTTATCGTTGCAATAATCCTACTGATTTAAAGGATTTATATGAGAGAACGCGCGGCGAAGGATTTGGTAATGAAGTAAAACGTCGGCTGTTGATGGGCACCTATGTTTTATCTGCAGGTTCTTATGATGCTTATTATGCTAAAGCACAAAAAATTCGTGGTCTCTTAATCCAAGAATTTAAAGAAGCCTTTCAGCAAGTTGATGTCCTTCTAGGACCTACCACACCCACGACTGCCTTCAAACTGGGTGAAAAAGTTAACGACCCGGTAAGTATGTATTTATCGGATATTTACACCATCGCTATCAATTTAGCAGGCCTGCCCGCTATTTCAATTCCAGCGGGATTTATTGATGGTCTTCCCTTAGGGATGCAACTGATTGGCAGTCCTTTTACAGAAGCGAAATTATTGAATACTGCACATCGTTATCAACAAGAAACCGATTGGCATAAAAAAGTACCGGAGAATTTCAACCTATGACCTCGGCTATATCTAAAAAATCACTACCTAATCAGCTCCAACCCTCTGATAAGGCTGATACTTGGGAATCCGTTATAGGACTTGAAGTACACGTTCAATTATCAACCCAATCAAAGCTGTTTTCAGGTGCGGCGAGTGCCTATGGCGCTGAAGCCAATACGCAGGCCTGTGCAGTTGATTTAGCTTTACCTGGGGTTCTACCGGTTTTAAATGCAGAAGCAGTGAATATGGCGATTAAATTTGGTTTAAGCATCCAAGCAAATATCCCCCATTATTCTATTTTCGCGCGTAAAAATTATTTTTACCCTGATTTACCTAAAGGCTATCAAATAAGTCAACATGAAAATCCTATTGTCGGAGCAGGACATCTGACGATTAGTTTAGAAAATGGAGAACAAAAAACGATACGTATTACTCGCGCTCATTTAGAAGAAGATGCTGGAAAATCCTTGCATGAAGGATTTGAAAATATGAGCGGCATTGATTTGAATCGTGCTGGAACACCTTTATTAGAAATCGTTTCAGAACCCGACTTAACTTCGCCCAAAGAAGCAGTTGTTTATCTTAAAACACTGCATACACTCGTACGTTATTTAGATATTTCAGATGGTAATTTGCAAGAAGGCTCATTTCGTTGCGATGCCAATGTCTCAGTGCGTAAAACCCATCAAAAACAATTGGGAAAACGTGTAGAAATTAAAAATTTAAATTCTTTTCGCTTTATTGAAAAAGCGATTCAATATGAAATTGATCGTCAAATTGACGTTTTAGAAAGGGGCGGAAGCGTCGAACAAGAAACCCGTTTATATGATACCGATAAACAAGAAACCCGCCCAATGCGTAGTAAAGAAGATGCTAAAGATTATCGTTATTTCACTGATCCTGATTTATGTCCTGTCGTCATCACGGCTGACTTTATAGAAAAAATTAAGCAAACCTTGCCTGAATTGCCACAACAAAGACATGCTCGTTTTCAATCTGAATATAAGCTCAGTCTTTATGATGCAAGTTTACTAACCAGTACTCGTGAATTAGCTGACTATTATGAAGAAGTGGTCAAAGAAAAAATTCCAGCTAAGCTAGCGGCTAATTGGATCATGGGCGAACTTGCTGCAGCGCTCAATAAATCCAATTTAACCATTCTTGAATCACCTATTAATGCTAAAAGGCTAGCGGGCCTATTACAACGAATTGCTGATCAAACGATTTCTAGCACCATAGCAAAGGACGTGTTTGAAGAATTATGGGTTAGCCAAAAAACCAGTGATGAAATTATTCAAGAAAAAAATCTACAACAAGTCACCGACCAATCCGCCATCTCAAAACTTATTGATGAGATTTTACTAAAATATCCTGAACAATTAGCCGACTATAAATCAGGAAAAGATAAACTCTTTGGTTTTTTTGTAGGTCAAGTCATGAAAGCTTCGGGTGGAAAAATAAACCCGCAACAATTAAATAATTTATTAAAAGAAAAACTTAACCAATAAAAAAATTTATGTTAGAAAAGCTCTACATCGAAACACATGGCTGCCAAATGAATGAATATGATTCGGTGAGCATGCATAATCTTTTAGCGGATTCACATCGTTTAGTCTTAACTAAAGATCCTAACGAAGCGGATGTTATCTTATTAAATACCTGTTCTATTCGCGAAAAAGCCCAAGAAAAAGTTTTTTCACAACTTGGGCAATGGCGAAAAATTAAAGCGTTGCGATCACACGTCATTATCGCTGTCGGTGGCTGCGTCGCAAGCCAAGAAGGAGCAGGGATCATTCAACGAGCCCCTTTTGTTGATATCGTATTTGGTCCTCAGACATTGCATCGACTTCCGGATCTGATTAATCAAGTCTTAGAAAAAAAACGATCTGTAGTTGATATTTCTTTTCCGGAAATCGAAAAATTTGATCATTTACCCGCACCAAGAGCCGAAGGCCCACGTGCATTTGTATCCATCATGGAAGGATGTAACAAATATTGTAGTTTTTGTGTCGTTCCTTACACACGAGGCGAAGAAATTAGTCGTCCTTTGGATGATGTACTGGCAGAAATTGTACAATTAGCTGAACAAGGTGTTCGAGAGATTACTTTATTAGGACAAAACGTTAACGATTACCAAGGTCCACGCCATGAAGGGGGCACCGCTGATTTAGCCGATTTAATTCGCTATATTGCCGTAATCGATGATATTTTGCGCATACGATTTACCACTTCTCACCCCTTAGCGTTTTCAGATCGCCTCATTCAAGCGTATGCAGACGTCCCCAAATTAGCCAATCATTTGCATCTACCGGTGCAAAGTGGATCAGATCGTGTGTTAGCCGCTATGAAGCGTGGTTACACCGCATTAGAATTTAAATCTAAAATTCGTAAATTGCGCAAAGTTCGACCCGATATTGCTATCTCTTCAGATTTTATTATTGGATTTCCTGGGGAAACTGAAGCTGACTTTCAAGCCACACTTAAGTTAGTAGAATCCATTGGTTTTGATCATTCATTTAGCTTTATTTATAGTCGTCGTCCCGGAACACCTGCGGCCGAGCTATCTGACGATGTAACGCCTGCTGAAAAAAAACAACGTTTACAGATTCTACAAAATCTCCTAGTATTTCAAGGACAAGCCCTAAGTAAAAAAATGCTTGGCAAGGTTCAACAAATATTAGTTGAAGGCGCTTCTAAAAAAAATAAAGATGAGCTGCAAGGGCGCACAGAAAATAACCGTGTGGTTAATTTTAAAGGTCATGCACGCTTAATAGGTCAATTAGTTCCTATTACCATCATTGAGGTATTAAGAAATTCTTTACGGGGAGAATTAATAATCAATTGAATACACAAGCTTATACTTTTCAACTCATTCCCGAAGATAATCATCGTTTAGCCAATCTTTGTGGTCCATTTGATCAGCATTTACGTCAAATAGAACAAAAACTCAACGTTTGTATTTATAATCGGGGTCATGATTTTCAAATTAATGGTGCTAATAATGCTGTCGAAATTGCTGCTAAGGTATTACACCATCTTTATGCAGAAACTGGCACTAAAAAAACCACTTTAACTTCGAATACTATTCATTTAGTACTTCAGAATGCGCAAACTGATCCCGATATGACACTTAAACCTCCCAAAACGCCAGGTATAGTGATACAAACTAAACGTGGCACCATCAAACCCCATAGTCCTAATCAAAGCTTATATCTCGATCGGATTTCAAATCATGATATCAACTTTGGTTTAGGCCCTGCAGGAACAGGAAAAACTTATTTAGCCGTGGCTTGTGCAGTTGCTGCACTTGAAAAAGAGCAAATTAGTCGCGTTGTACTAGTTAGACCTGCCGTTGAAGCCGGCGAAAAATTAGGTTTTTTACCAGGGGATTATTCACAGAAACTCGACCCTTATTTTCGCCCACTTTATGATGCATTGAATGATATGCTTGGTTTTGAGTTAGTCATGCAACTGGTCGAACAACACATTATTGAAGTCGTTCCTTTAGCTTATATGCGCGGACGTACATTAAATGATGCGTTCATTATTTTAGATGAAGCACAAAATACCACGAAAGAACAAATGAAAATGTTTTTAACCCGTATCGGTTTTAATTCTAAAGTCGTTGTCAGTGGTGACACCACTCAAACCGATTTACCCCGTGGCATAGAATCTGGTCTATGTCATTGTTTAACTATTTTAAAAAATATAAAAGGTATCAGCTTTACTGAATTCCAAATGCAAGATATTGTCAGGCATACTTTGGTACAAGCTATACTACAAGCCTATGCGCAAAACGAAAACCAAAGAAAAGCGCATTAAGATCACCCTGCAAACTATAGCTAGTAACACTTATATTCCTAGCCGTTATTTCCTGCAGCGATGGGTAAACAAAGCTTTGTCAAAGCAAATATCTAACCAAGTCAACATACGACTCATTAGCAAAAAAGAAAGCACTGAACTAAATAGCCGTTATCGACATAAAAAAGGCCCAACTAATATTTTATCCTTTCCATTTGAACCCCCACCTGGAATTTCCTCAGCTTTTTTAGGGGATTTAGTCGTCTGTGCCGCATTGGTTAATCAACAAGCGAAACAACAAGGAAAAACTCGCTTAGAACATTGGGCGCATCTTATTATCCATGGATGTTTACATTTAATAGGTTATGATCATATTCATGAAAAAGATGCCAACAAAATGGAAGCTCTAGAAATTCAATTATTAAAGGAATTAGGTTATGAAAACCCCTATATCTGACGATAAAATTAAGATTAAAAAAAAACGTCAGCCATGGTTCACACGTGTTCATCAAGCTTTCAAGCAAGGACCACGAAATAGAAAGCAGCTCCTTGAGTTATTGCATTATGCTAAGCAACGCAATTTACTCAATGCACATGCCCTCAAAATGTTAGAAGGCGTCTTGCAAATTGCTGACATACACGTCAGAGATATTATGGTGCCTCACGCTAAAATTACAGTAATTTCTGAAAAAGCCCATTTATCTGAGCTGTTACCATTGGTCATCGAATCCGGTCACTCGCGTTTCCCTGTCATTAATAATGAACGACATGTCATTGGATTATTGTTGGCAAAAGATTTACTTAAATACAACCCTTTAGCGCATCAAAACAGCTTTAATATTCGCGACATCCTAAGACCGGTAGTATTTATACCAGAAAGTAAACGCTTAGACAGTTTACTCGAAGAATTTCAACATAAGCATTATCATATGGCTATCGTTGTTGATGAATATGGTGCGGTATCGGGTTTAGTTACTATTGAAGATGTTTTAGAAGAAATAGTGGGTGAAATTGAAGATGAATACGATGCTAACGATGAAGTATTTATACAAGAACAAAACCCCAATCAATTTATTGTCAAAGCCTTGATGCCTATTGAAGATTTCAATAACTTTTTTAATGCTCATTTGGCAACCCATCAATTTGATACTATCGGTGGGGTAATTGCGAATCGTTTTGGTTACTTACCCAAACGTGGTGCCAGTATTACGCTTCACCCTTTTCATTTTAAAGTTTTACGTGCTGATAGTCGCCTTATTCGCTTATTGCAAGTCACTGTTGAAAAACCCAAAAACTGAAAAATCGGAATTTTTTCACTATGAAATTAACCAATACTACATTGTTTCAGCAAAGCTGTTATATCAATGGGAAATGGATCCATGCAAAAAAAACCATCAAAGTTAATAATCCTGCTACAGAGGACATCCTTGGAACTGTGCCTAATTTAGAGCCAGAAAATATGCTTAATGCCATGGCTGCTACAGAAAAAGCCTGGCCGATGTGGCGATCAAAAACCGCTATAGAGCGAGGTGAATTGTTATATCGTTGGTATACACTTATTTTGGAAAATATTAATGATTTGGCACTTATCCTCACCTTAGAACAAGGCAAACCCTTTAAAGAGGCCGTCGAAGAAATTCGTTATGGCGCTTCTTTTATTCAATGGTTTGCTGAAGAAGGCAAACGCATCTATGGTGATATTATACCTGCCCCTCTAACCGATCAACATTTGTTTGTCAGCAAACAATCGGTGGGTGTGGTCGGTGCAATTACGCCCTGGAACTTTCCTAATGCAATGATTACACGGAAATGTGCCCCGGCTTTAGCCGCCGGCTGTACTATTATACTCAAGCCTTCGGTTTTAACCCCTTTTTCAGCATTAGCATTAGCGGTACTCGCCGAAGAAGCAGGAATACCGGCTGGTGTGTTTAATATCGTTACCGGTGATTCTGAATTAATCGGCAATCTTTTTACTGACAGTCCTTTGATACGTAAACTATCGTTCACCGGCTCTACAGCCATTGGTAAATTATTAATGCAGAAAGCGGCCAGTTCTGTAAAAAAAATATCCTTAGAATTAGGCGGAAATGCTCCTTTTATTGTCTTTGAAGATGCCGATATTGATCGAGCAATCCTTGGCGCTGTTGCATCAAAATTTCGGAATAGTGGCCAAACCTGCATTTGCACCAACCGTTTTTATATTCATGAAAAAATCTATGAAATTTTTTCAGATAAATTAACGCAAGCCATCCAACAATTAAAAGTAGGTAATGGTTTAGAAGATAATGTTCAAATAGGTCCATTGATCAATGAAGCAGCCATCAAGAAAGTTGAAAAACATATTGCAGATGCGCAGCAAAAAGGCGCAGAATTGGTTTGCGGCGGGCAAATTCATAATTTAGGTGGGAACTTTTTCCAACCTACCCTTTTGAAAAATTGCACTGCCAACATGTTAATTGCGAAAGAAGAGACCTTTGGCCCAGTAGCCGCACTATTTAAATTTTCTGAAGATAAAGAAGCTATCCATTTAGCTAATGCCACTGAATACGGTCTTGCCGCCTATTTTTACACACAAAATATCAACCGAGTCGTCCATGTCGGCCTGCAACTAGATTACGGTATTGTCGGCGTCAATACTGGGCGCGCTTCGAATGCAGTCGCGCCCTTCGGTGGCTTTAAACAATCCGGCATAGGCCGTGAAGGTTCAAAATATGGTATTGAAGAATATTTAGAAATTAAATACGTCTGCTTAAATACTGATTAGACGCTGATTTAAATTTTTTACTTTCATCACATTCTTCTTCTATTGTATCTAGTGAAAGTCCACGCTTAAAAGCTTTATTCCAAAAAAATAATGGAGATTGTTGCTGCCTACTATTATTCAATTGCTCTTCGAGGTTTGGAAATAGTTCTACTAATTTAATATCAGAAATGGTGACTTCTGAAGGAATAAACTTCTTGATTTTAAGCAAGTTAAAAAAATCTAATCTCTTTTCAAAATCCTTACCTAGTAAAAGTAGTTTAAGTTGTTGTATATCGATAGTTTCGCTTAGTTTATTTCTTGTTAGTAAATGATCTATTAAGAGATAAACTCCTTGATTATCGTAGGTTTTTAGCATACTTATGACATCATCCCAGGAAAAATTTGCCTTGTTGATAGCAGAAGCTATACTGGGTAATTTAAAATAATAAGACAATGAAGTTTCAGAGATACATCGAAATAAATCGATAATATTCTGAGTGCTTTTAAGATATTCCTTTAATAATTCTGGCTGGCTTTGCTGAAATTGTAAAAACAAATTAAATTGGTCGTTTTTATTTTTACAGGAAAATTTCCTTAAAAAATCTTGAAAATGGTTTTCTTTGAAAACCTTTGAAGCATTATTTTTTGATCGAGTTAATGGTTTTTGAATGGGATTTTTCAATACAAAATTTTTCTGTGGAGTCTGTTTAGAGTCTTCATTTTTTTGATTATTTAATCTATTGGCATTATTTTTAAATATTTTTTGATCTCGAGCTGGAGTCATTTGCTTTCCAGCTGGTTGAGCTAGAAAACTTTCTAAGAATTTTTTTTGACTAAACGGTAGTAATTTATAAAAGGCAGCGTCCTCAAGTAAACAAGTTTTAATTCCTTCTATTTGTGGTCCAGTTAATTGGATATCAAAATTATTCTTTAAAAGTTTCAACGCATTATAACGTTCTTCCTTAGGAAATAAAATGATAATGGCTTTTAAGGCAATACCCCATTTAGGGGTTTCGAGTTTTTCTTTTTCATCATCGATAAGTTTACGAAGCTCTGAAGTACGAAAAGACGGGGATACTTTTTTTAAAGTACCTAATAAGCTTATTTTTTCATTATGATTTTTTAAATTCTTGACCGATTTAATTTGATTGGATCGAGGTGTTGTTATTGTCGTCATAATTTTTTTATTATTTGAATGATTGGGCGTAGTCTAACAGAAAAATCTTATTGATCCGTTATAAAATAATATTTTAGAAAAAAAATTCATAGTATATTTTCTAATTATTAATTTTATTGATAAATATTCAAAAAACGTTAACCCGCCCTTTATCTACCAAAGCCTAGTGCACGCCGGAATGGCCAAAACCGCCAACGCCGCGATCGGTTTCTACAAACTCTGGAACTAATTCAAACTGCGTTCTAATGACCGGTACAAAAACCAGTTGGGCAATTCTATCACCTGGTTGGATGACAAAATTACTCTGACCGCGATTCCAACAAGAAATCAATAATTCACCCTGATAATCGGAATCAATAAGACCAATAAGATTCCCTAGTACAATCCCATGTTTATGGCCAAGACCCGAGCGTGGCAAAATCACTGCGGCTAAATTGGGTTGAGCGATATAAATTGCTAAGCCAGTTGAAATTAACTCGGTCTGATTAGGTAATAATTGGATAGTTTTCTCGCTACAAGCCCGTAGATCAAGACCAGCAGAGCCATCGGTAGCATAGCTTGGCAGTGGAAATTCTTCTCCTAAACGAGAATCCAAAATTTTCAGTTGGATGTTTTGCATAAAGGTATCCTCTGGAAAATGGGCCCTTATTATAACCCAATCGAAATGTGCAATTTTTAAACAGTTTTAAGGTTTATAACCTGGTATTTACCCCCCCTGCTGCCTATACTTTTGTTAAGAACGATAAATAAATACACTCGTAGCAAATTGAATTTTTGCCAAGGCGCCGTAACATAAACAACGAAATGTATATATTTTATACATAAAAATTGTCAGACCAACAGCACCAAAACCAAAATTCAAATGTGAAGAGTAGTCCAATAATTATTTCATTTCCATGGGGTATAATATGAAAAAATTTAATTCATGCGTCCTAATAGGCGTTTTATTAATAGGTCTTACCGCCTGTGATACGATGTCACCTGACGAAAGACGCGTTGTTGGAGGTTTAGGAGGGGCTGCGGTAGGTGGTCTTTTAGGTAACACCATTGGTGGGGGTTCTGGTAGAACCGTCGCTACGATCGCCGGCGCAGGATTAGGTGCAGTAGCAGGAAGCAGTCTTGCAGGTAGCTCAGGCAACCGATATTAGAAGCGATATTATCTGCTTAGAAGGGCTTAGATATACGCTCCCCGTAAACGAGCGTATGTTTAGGCTTTTTTATTAACCCCTCTTTTATTCTCGTTAAACTTACCTTTTTAGTTATTATTTAGCTAATTGTTCTTTTATATTTTCTATAAATGCTATACTTTTGCCTATATTAAATTGATATTAATACCCTATGCGTCTAGAAAGTATTAAATTAGCCGGATTCAAATCCTTTGTTGACCCTACCACGGTGGCGTTTCCTAGTAACCTTACCGCTATCGTTGGACCCAACGGTTGTGGAAAATCGAATATTATCGATGCCATACGCTGGGTTATGGGCGAAAGTTCCGCGAAACAACTCCGTGGCCAATCATTGGATGATGTGATATTCAATGGCTGCCATACCCGTAAGCCTCTAGGCAAAGCCGCTATTGAGCTGAATTTTGATAACTCCGATGCAAGCTTAGGCGGCCAATACAGTAGTTACGCGCATATTTCGATACGACGTGAAATCACCCGTGAAGGCCAATCGATCTATTCACTTAATGGGACGCGCTGTCGAAGACGAGATATACGCGACATTTTCCTCGGTACTGGCCTGGGTCCGCGTAGTTATGCCATCATCGAACAAGGTATGATTTCCCGTGTAGTAGAAGCTAAACCCGAAGAGCTTCGAGCCTATATCGAAGAAGCCGCCGGGATCTCAAAATACAAAGAACGGCGTCGTGAAACGGAGTTACGCCTAGAGCATACACAGGAAAATTTAAATCGTTTAAATGATTTAAGAGAAGAACTTAGCAAGCAACTTAAACATTTACAACGTCAAGCAAATGCAGCAGAACGTTATAAAAACCTTAAGCAAGAAGAACGTTTTTTAAAGGCTCAATTACAAACCTTACGTTATCAAGCCTTTCAAAAAAAACTAGATACTCAATTAACTGAAATACAAACGGTTGAAGAACAACTGCAGACATCGCAACTTGAACAGCAGCATTTAACGGCACAGATAGTCGCCGATCGCACTCAGCAAACTCAAGCAAGATTAAATTGTAATAACCTTCAAACAGAATACTATGAACTTGGTAATACTATTACACGTTTGGAAGAAAATTTACGCACACAAACCACACAGTTACAGCAAAATCAACTTGAGCTAGCTGATTTAAGCAAAAAGAAATTGCTGCTTGAACAACAGTGCCAATCCAGTGAAACTAAACAAACACAAATTAAACAAACGCTTAATGAGCTTCAGCAAAAACAAAATCAGCTCCAAGTAACGACTAAACAAAGTCAAGCTTTACTAAAAGAAGCTGAGAAAAATTTTGCGGAATGGCAAACCCACTGGGAAAAAATTCAAACATCCTTTTCTGAACAAAAACAACAGCAACATATTGCCTCGACACAAAACCATTATCATCAACAACAATCGCAAACATTAAAACAACGTATAGAACGTTTGCAGCATGATCATGATGAACAAGCTAAAATTTTAAATGCTCAGAATGAACAGCCTGAAGATTTAAACATAGTTTTAGCGCAGGTTGAAGAAAAGCAAATTCAATGTAAAACCCACCGTGAGCAGATAGCTCAACAAATTCTTGAGCAGCGCTCTCATTTACAACAAATAACTAAAGAATTAGATCAATTAAAAAGTCGCTTACAGATCACTCAAGGCGAATATGCTTCACTTATGGCTTTGCAACAAGAAGCTTTAGGAAAACGCGAACATACTTTGTTGCAATGGTTTAAAAAACATAATTTAACGGAACAACCTCGATTAGCGCAGTTATTGCAAGTTGAAAAAGGCTGGGAACGTGCTGTAGAACTTGCTTTAAATCAACATATTCAAGCCGTCTGTTTTACTGATCGAGATTCTTTAGATGATTTTTTAAATAACCCGCCACCAAACACCGTCAGTTTAATGACAAAATCAATGCCATGTGAACATTTTGAATCGACCTTTCAGAATCAGTTAGCGCTAGCACCTATCAGTAGCAAATTTACCGCTCCCTGGCCACTTGAACACTTATTAGCTGGAGTCTATGTGGCAGAAAGCATGTCCGAAGCCATGCAACATACCAAGCAATTAAAAAGTTATGAATCCATCATAACACGCGAAGGGTTTTGTTTGGGAAACCATTGGATGCGTTTAACTGCGAATGCTGACCATAAAGCAGGCTTATTGCAACGTGAGCGTGAGATGGCTCAACTCCAAAAAACTCAACAAGATCTTCAAGAACAGCTTGATAAAAAACAAATACATTCTCAACACACCCAGAAACAGCTAAAAAAACTTGAAGATTCTCAAGCACTACAACAAAAACATCATACAGAATTAATCGCACAACAAGCCGATTTAAATGCACGAAAAACGGTGCAACATGCGCGGTTAAATCAAGCTAAACAACGTATTCAAACAATACAACAAGAATGGCAAGAACTTAAACAAGCTAATGAAACAACCCAAACTAAATTACAACAAACCTGCAAAGAGCAAAAAATTACGGATATTCAACTACAGGAAATAGAGAAACAACGACTCGCACATTTGGAAAATAAAGAAACATTACAGAATCAACTTAATGAATCAGTACGCAGCACCAAAACCTATGAATCTGAACTTCATCAACTCGAATTAAGTTTACAAGCAACACATCATCAACTTAAGACCGAACTTAGCACTTTATCCGCTCTAAAACAGCAACAGATGCAATTAGAAAAACGTCTTGATCAATTGCATGACCTGCTCAACGGCGCTGAAAATCCGATAAGCTCACTTGCACAACAACTTAATCATGCTATCGATAAACGAAATAAACTCGGCTCACAACTTAAAGAAAGCCAAACCCAGCTAGAAACCATCGATAGTCGCATCGTTCATGCCGAAAACCAACTACAAGCCTTGGAAACTAACCTTAACTTAGATCATGAAACCTTAGAACAACAACGTTTACAATCGCAAGAATTACGTGTACGTGCTAAAACTTTGGAAGAACAATTACAAGAACAAGGTTATGAACTGGAAAAACTCTTATCAGAAATACCTTCTGAACAAATTGATATCGCTGAGTGTGAAGTACAACTCACAAAAATAACTCAACGGATTGAGCAACTCGGTGCAGTTAATTTAGCTGCTTTAGAAGAACAACAAACAGTTTCAGAACGTGAAAAATATTTAGAAGACCAATATAAAGACTTAACTACCGCTTTAGAAATGTTACAAACAGCCATTGAAAAAATGGATAAAGAAACGCGTAATCGTTTTAAAGAAACCTTTGATAAGGTCAATCAGAATTTTACTAACTTATTTCCAAAACTATTTTCTGGAGGAGTCGCTTCCCTAAAATTACAAGAATCTGATTTACTGAACAGCGGTATCTGCATCATGGCGCAACCACCAGGAAAACGAAATAGTACTATACATCTTCTTTCAGGAGGAGAAAAAGCATTGACTGCGACTGCTTTAGTTTTTTCTTTTTTCCAGTTAAATCCCGCTCCTTTTTGTATGTTGGATGAAGTCGATGCTCCCTTAGACGACACCAACGTCCTCAGATTTTGTAAGTTAGTGAAAGAAATGTCAAATGAAGTACAATTTATTTTTATTAGCCATAATAAAGTAGCGATTGAAATGGCCCATCATTTAGCAGGTGTAACTATGCATGAACCGGGTGTATCACGAATGGTTGCTGTCGATCTAGAAAAAGCCATCGCTATGACCGAGGAATCCCTATAATGGACATTGACTACTTACTCATTATTTTACCTAGCATTATTTTTCTTGGCGTTTTTGGTTTAATACTTATTATTTGGCATGGGAATTTTCGAAGTAAAAAAGAAAAAAATAATTTAAATAACAATGATCCCATTGCAGAACCTTTCTCCAAAGTTGAGCCGCCCACCTCCCGACTCGAACCTACTTTGACTAAATCAAACCTTAAAGAAAACCCAACCACCAGCAATTCGACGGTCCAATATGACATTGATAATTATATTATTTTACAATTAATGGCTCCCCCCCAAAGACCTTTTCAAGGGTATGAACTCATCCAAACACTAACCAGCACTGGTTTCCATTACGGCAAAATGAATATTTTTCATTTTTATGCTGATCCTCTAAACAAAAAAGAACTTTTGTTTAGTCTCGCCTCTGCTATTGAGCCTGGAACATTTGATTTAGATAATATTGGAGAAATAATTTGCCCCGGGTTGTGTCTATTTATGCCAATTTGTAACGTAAAATCTGCAGTGACGGCATTTGATTTAATGTGGGAAACAGTACAAACCCTCGCCCAAGATCTAGACGGTGTACTTTGTGATAAACAATTACAGCCGATTAATGATCTTAACGGTTATTATGATCAAACACTAGGACGCTTGGCAGCGAGCCGCGAGAATGAAACAACGGGAGTATTAACGTAATACATATAAGAATTTAAGAATTGCGATTTGACTGGTCAAACGAAAATTTTATTTCGAAGCGTCTATCCCTGTAAACTTTATGCATATGCCTAAACCATCTGATACCATTATAAAAAAAATCGCTCAGCTTAAAAAAAAAATTAATGAACATAATTATCGCTATCATATTCTCGATGAACCTCTAATTAGTGACGCCATTTACGACAAACTTTTTCGTGAATTAGAAGATCTCGAAAAACAATATCCAGAGCTTATTCGCAATGACTCCCCTACTCAACGGGTAGGTAGTACTCCCTTAAGCTCATTCCAACAAGTCCAACATGCTGTCCCCATGCTTTCTTTGGAAAATGCTTTTTCTGAAAAGGAAGTATTCGCTTTTAATAAACGTATACAAGAACGGTTACATACGGAAAAAGAAATAGAATATGCTTGTGAACCCAAATTAGATGGTGTGGCTGTCAGCTTAATCTATCATAAAGGACTATTAGTTCGCGCTGCAACTCGAGGTGATGGCACTATTGGAGAAGATATTACTCTAAATGTCCGCACCATTTTGAGTATTCCCTTACAACTACGAGGCTCCGATTATCCTACAGACTTAGAAGTGCGTGGAGAAGTGTATATTCCCAAAAAGGCTTTTCAGCAACTTAACGAACGATTAAAAAAAGCCGGCGAAAAAACTTTTGTTAATCCGCGTAATGCAGCCGCAGGAAGTTTACGTCAATTAAACCCAAAAATAACTGCCCAACGATCGTTAGCTTTTTTTACACACAGTGTCGGCCAAATTAAAGATGGAAAATTAGCGGCTACGCATACAGCTATTTTAAATCAATTTAAACAATGGGGTTTACCGCGTTGCCCGCAAACTCAAACAGCCAAGAATATCTTAGCTTGCTTAGCGTATTACCATAAAATTGCACAACAACGGACTACACTTCCCTATGATATTGATGGCGTTGTCTATAAAGTAAACTCTATCGCTTTACAACAGCAGCTTGGCTTTGTATCGCGTGCTCCACGTTGGGCCCTTGCGCATAAATTTCCTGCACAAGAAGAATTTACTCAAGTTTTAGCGATTGAATTTCAAGTAGGTCGTACTGGAGCCTTAACGCCGGTGGCACGATTACAACCTGTTTTTGTGGGTGGAGCTACGATTAGCAATGCCACTTTACATAATATGGACGAAGTTAAACGTAAAGACATCCGCATAGGAGATACTGTAATTATCCGTAGAGCGGGGGATGTTATTCCAGAGGTCGTCAGTATCATTAAAGAAAAAAGACCTTCCAACACTCATCCTTTAAAGCTTCCTAAGCATTGCCCCATTTGTGGTTCAGATATCATTAAAATTGAAACCGAGTCCGCTGCTCGATGCAGCGGTGCACTGTTTTGTCCAGCGCAACGTAAAGAAGCCATTAAACATTTTGCCTCGCGTAAAGCCATGAATATTGAAGGTTTGGGCAATAAATTGGTTGAACAATTAGTCGATAACCATTTGATTAAAGATGTATCGGGTTTATATCATTTAACCCCTGGACAATTAGCTGATCTGGAACATCTAGGTGAGAAATCTGCACAGAAATTATGTAATGCCATCCATGCCAGCAAAAAAACCAGTTTAACTCGTTTTTTATATGGATTAGGAATACGCGATGTGGGAATAACGACGGCTTTAAATCTGACCCAACATTTTCAAGATCTAAAATCTATTATGGAAGCCGATGAAGAATCCCTGCAGAATATCCCTGATATTGGTCCCGTAGTCGCTGCCCATCTTAAAAGATTCTTTAGCGAACCTCACAATCTCGACGTTATCAAAAATCTTTTAGCCGCTGGAATTAGCTGGCCAAACCCTCCCGCTATTAAACCAAAACATCTTTCCTTCTTAGCCGGAAAAAGCTTCGTTTTAACGGGCAGCTTATCTGAATTAAGTCGCGAACAAGCCACGCAAATCCTCCAAGAACTTGGCGCTAAAGTCAGTTCTAGTGTAAGCAAAAAAACCGATTATCTCATTGTAGGTAAAGACCCTGGCTCTAAACTCGAACGTGCCCAAGAGCTAGGTCTCACTATCCTGAAAGAAAATAAATTCTTAGAACTATTAAAGAAGGCCAATTTATCGTAAAATTACCTTTTTGGTAATAAAGATTCATTTGAGACTGGCCACTTGAATTGACATTATTTGCCTATGCTTTTAATTTGGCCAAAAAATTTATATGGATTAGCATGATTTTATAGCCCCAATATTAATGCATCGATAGGCTCTAAGCCTGATGGAGGTTTTGAACGAGATTGACCAACAAGGTATTTTTTACAAATTGGCAATGTGATTGTATTAATTAATCCCCGACAATAAAAAAATCGTCGCATCTTCAAATGCGAGCTGAATATAAAAATAACAATAATGAGGCAAACTATGCGTATCCTATTAGTTGAAGATGATGGTGCATTAGGTGATGGAATTCACAAAGGTCTAAAACAGTATGGCTATACTGTTGACTGGCTGACTGATGGTCGAACCGCTTTAAGTTCTATCAAAACAGAAACATTTGATGTCATCCTACTTGATCTAAATTTACCGGGTCTCCCCGGATTAACTGTCCTACGCGAGATGCGCGCAGCAGGCATTACTACACCTGTACTCATCTTGACAGCACGTCACACCATCGAAGATAAAGTAAAAGGATTAGATAGTGGTGCTGACGATTACTTATCTAAGTCTCTTTTAGAGCTCGATGAACTATCTGCCAGAATTCGTGCTTTACAACGCCGATTTTCCAGTAATCGCGCTGCCCCGCTCTTGACGTATCGCAATATCGAATTAGATCCTAGTTCGTTTTCTGTCACACTTAAAGGACAGGCTATTAGTCTGTCTCGTCGTGAATTTAGTTTATTACAAAAGTTATTAGAAAACCCTGGTCATGTTGTTTCACGTGATTCACTTAATCAATGTCTTTATGGCTGGGATGATGAAATTGATAGTAATACATTAGAAGTACACGTCCACAATCTACGCAAAAAATTAGTCGATACCCATTTTATTCGAACAATACGTGGCGTGGGTTATATGGCAGAAAAGGAAAATAATTAATGTTTACTATCTTTTCGATTAGACGCTTTTTATTATTTAATCTATTAAGTACGGTTGTCGCGACTATCATCATCACTGCCTTTGGTAACTACTATATAGATACCCAAGCTATTAATGTGGGTTTAGATAATTTATTGGTAGAAACGGGTTCATTGCTTAAAACCATTACTAATAATCCACGCTTTTTAACACCTGCAACACTTAGAGTCGTTCAATCACAACTCAATAAAGGTAATATTCCAAAAAACGCCTTTTTTAATTCTCATCTAAAAATAGTTGATATCACCAATAAGCAATTACGCTATAAATTTCAATTATGGGATGGTGATGGCAAGTTGTTATTAAGTTCAGAGAAAGCACCGACAACACCACTCATCAACAAACCGGGGCTCAGCGATAAAGTGATCAACGGCCAAAAATGGCGTACTTTTACCATTTACGATAGTCAACGTGGTGTCATTTTAGTCTTAGCAGAACAATACTCAGCACGTCATACCATGATCCATGACATGTTAGTCAGTGATACTTATCTTACACTTTTTATTTACCCGTTATCAGGAATGTTTATTTGGCTTATCATCGGTAGCGGATTAAAAAGTATCCGTTTTTTTGCTAAAGAAATGGCTGAGCGCGCTGTTGATCACTTAGATCCCGTTGATTTAAACGAAGTTCCTGTAGAAATAAGTCCTTTAGTGGATGAGTTAAATAAACTGTTTTTACGTTTACAACAAGCTTTTGAACGTGAACAACGCTTTGCTGCTGATGCCGCTCATGAATTACATACACCTCTCGCTGCTTTAAAAACTCAAGCGCAGGTAGCACTCAAAACGACCGATCCACAAGAATGCTATAGGCATTTAAAACAAGTCATTGCAAGTGTTGATCGTTGCTCTCATGTCGTCCAGCAATTACTCACCTTGTGCCGCTTAAGTCCAGAAACCATCATGCCGGAACACTTTATACAAGTAAACTTATCACGTATAGCGGCTGAAGTCATTGCCCAATTAGTCCCACAAGCACTTCTTAAGCAGATAGAAATTGAATTAATCGCAAAAGAAGCCGACTATATGTTACTCGGTAATACCACAGGTTTACACGTATTAATCCGTAACCTAGTCGATAACGCTATACGATATACACCGGTTGGAGGACTTATCAAGGTACTTATTTTTAATAAACTTGATTCTATCATCTTGCAAGTCATAGATAACGGACCGGGTATTCCCAACAAATTACGCACACGCGTATTCGAGCGTTTTTTCCGAGTCTTAGGAACGAATGCACAGGGTAGTGGCTTAGGGCTTGCTATTGTAGAACAAATAGCAAAATTACATAAGGGATCAATCTCATTAGATACACCCGAAATAGGTACTGGATTACAAGTTGAAGTTCGTTTTCCAAAAAATAAATTGGATATTCCCATGTTTCCGGTGGGACCATTTTGAAAATAAATATAACTACAGCAAACCGAGTTTAAGCTATTCTATGGCATTTGAATTATATCACTTAAATTTGTTGGGAAATACTCTCTATGTTGATCATTGGAGCATCTTTAATGGATGTTTTCTTAAATAATGAAGCATGCGGATAATTTGATAATATATTATGACTTAGGTTAAATTCTTCTACATCTGAAATACCGCTGTCGGACTGATAATCTAAGTTAGTCAATGGGCTTTCTTCTCCTAAACCCTGCGAATGTTGCTCTACATTCAGACTCAAAGTATCGGAAATATCCGATCCATTATCATCCCATTCAGAATCGTCCTCATCATTCTCTCTTGCATCCACTGCAGATTCTTCATCAGAGTAAAATATAAAAGGAGCATTTTCCATTTCTTTACTTAATTCAGTGCTCAAAAATAAAACTTCGTTTAAAATAAATTGACTCAACTTAATCATGTCTATTTTTAAAGGTTTAGGATCGATATTTAGAGCACAACTTTCAAGTTCTTTAGCCAATTTTGTCAGGTTACCCAAGGCCGTAGATAATGAAGCATAAGTTGCATTATCAAATTTTTGATTTGTGAAATGAAAAAATAAATTTTTATTGGTATAAAGAAGCGTTTCTAAATGATTTAAAATATTATAAAAATTAGTGCTGTTTTCAAAACAAAATTCATATTGCTTATCTAAATTTTTCCTATGACATTCATAGTAAAATTGAATTTTACCAATAGATAAATTTATTAACTCAACAAACTTGGTTAAATGATTAGAGCCATCATAACTTGGATCATTATTATCTTCACATATTAGCTTGAGTCGTTGCTTAATGCCTTCAATTAGATTATAGATACCCATTATTTTAAAGGCATTGTTATAAATCAAATTTTTTTTAATAGAATTTTTTAATGCATTTACCTTTTCTTCAAATAAAGAAAATTTTTCTTGATAAACTAAATATTTTAAAGACGTTAATTCTTTCGAAAGTATTTTTTTTTCATTGGAGTCTAAAAGGGCTTTAATTCTATAGTCTAGATACTTAAGCAAAATATCTATATCTGCATTTTCTTTGCATTTGTCAGAAATAGTAATATTATTTTCATTATATAGTTTCGTTTTGTAGGATGCTTCCCATACTTTGATAAAATATTCCTCATCGAGCGATCTATAAATTAAAGGGCGAATTTTATCTTCAAAAATTTTTTCTCTAATAATAGATAAAGCTTTATAAGAATTTCTTTCCAAATCAACTTTTAATAAATAATTTTTAGTGTTTGCTAATCGATTTTGCATATCTCTTAGAATATTTAATATTCGTTTAGCCTCTATTAAATTACGAAGCTTTGGTTTAGGTTTTATAAAAAAAGAAATAAATACCTGCAACCAATGCATTATTATCCAACTAGACTTAGGTGTGGATTCGTTCTCAAGATATTCAGGAAAAAAATTTTCTAACAGATCAATAATAGGCTTATTTTTAATAGTTAATAAAATTAAATAATCTAAAGCATCTCGCTGGATTTCATTTTTATTGATATTTTCTTTGCTTATATTTTGAAAGTAAAAATATATTCGATTTTTATCTATTTTATTTATTTTTTTAAAAAAAATTTTCGTTGAATTTTCGAGATTAATTTTATAGGTAATATCATCTTTAGAAATTTTATTTAATCTTGAATTATAATCATTTAATAATTCATCAAACTTTTCAATTTTCATAAATACCTACTTTTATTATTTTTTTTATTGGTATTATTTTTAATAAATTGTAGGCTACTTTCATCAAATGAAATTGTCAATAAAATTTAATTTTTAAATAAAATTTAAAATAAAAATAAAATCAATATTTAATAATAAATTAACTTTAAAAAAACTAATGTAAATCTTTTTTTAATACTTTTCCCAACATAGATTTTGGCAGATGATTCAGAAAGGTAATATCATGCGGTAACTTATAAGCCGTCAATGCCGAACGGCAATAATCTAATAATTCTTCTGCAGTAAGACTTTCATCTGCTCTCACCACAAAGGCTTTAATGGCTTCACCGGTTTTATTGGATGGAACGCCTATCACAGCTACTTCTTTAACTTTTGGATTTTGTTGAATAACATGTTCAACCTCTTCAGGATAAACATTAAACCCCGAAACTAAAATCAGTTCTTTTTTTCGCCCGACGATAAACACAAACCCTTGCTGATCAATACGCGCTAAATCGCCGGTTAATAACCATCCGTCGGGCGTTAATTCATATTCCACATCGGCCGCTTGCATCCAATAATTTCGCATGACTTGAGGACCTTTAACCCATAATTCACCTATTTCCCCAATTTTCACTTCATTTTTTTTATCATCACAAAGACGAATATCTGTAGAAGGAAGTGGTAAACCGACATGATCACCCGCAACAACTAAGTCCCAAGGTGGGGCACATACCACCGGCGATGCTTCAGTCAAACCATAGCCTTCTAATAATAATTTTCCAGTTATTTGTTTCCAGCAAATTTTAACAGTAGATTGGATAGGGGCACCTCCTCCTAAAGCAATCTTTAAGCTACTAAAATCTAATTTTGTAAAGGTACGATGTCTCAGCAGTGCTTTAAATAAAGTATTAACACCCAACAATGTACTAAAGGGTGTGTTTGCAAGTACCTGAATCAGCTGCTTTATGTTTCGAGCATCAGGAATTAAACAATTTTTCCCACCTAACCGCACACACATTAAGCCATTAACCATCAATGAAAAAATGTGATACAACGGTAAAGCGGTAATAAATGTTTCTTGGCCTTCACATAAAATAGGTCTGACCCAAGCCGTTAATTGCTCGATGTTGGCTAACATATTACGATGGGTTAGCATCGCCCCCTTTGGAACTCCGGTCGTGCCCCCCGTATATTGTAGAAAAGCTAGATCTTCTCTTTTAGTTACAATCGTTGATAATGTTAATTTTCGACCCATTTTAATGGCCGCTAAGAAATCAATCGGATGTACCGCCGAATTTTTTTGCTTTTGGTTTTTAATCAACCAATCTGCGGAAATATTGATTAGCCAAGACCGCGGCCACGTGAGCATATCGCCTAAATGGGTGGTAATGACATATTTTATTCGGGTTTTTGTTAATGACTGAATTACATTAGGTAGAAAATTACTTAATATAATTAATAACTCTGCTTGTGAATGATCAACCTGCTGAACAAACTCGGGTAATGTGTAAAAAGGATTTACGTTAGTCACCACCAATCCTGCGCGCAATATAGCAAAAATTGATATCATATATTGTGGACAATTGGGTAACATAAGTGCAACTTTAGTCCCTTTACTCAACTTCAATTGTTGCTGTAAATAAGCTGCTAAGCTGCGGCTTAAATCAGCCCATTGCTCATAGCTAATGGTTTGTTGAAAAAAACTTAGCGCAGGTAGCGAATGGAATTTTTCGCAAGCCTCTGTAAATAATCGATCGAGTGATTGATAAATATCAGAGTTAATCTCAGCAGGAACTTGTTGCTGATAACGATTCAACCAAATTTTTTCCATCCTAGCACCCCTATAAAATTAAAGGCGAGCATTCCCTCTTAAGTTTTAGTATATAATGCCTATTTTATTTCGACATTTTATCGCGATCAGGTGGACTATTTATGCACAGTTTGATGGGAACATCACAAGAAGCCTTTAAGTTAAAGGCGAGTCTATTCACACTAACAACGTTTCATTTATTAAACGCCGATGCACAATTAGTTCATCAACAATTAAAACCTTTAGTTGAGCAAACTCCACGCTTTTTTCAACAATTACCGATTATTTTAGATTTATTTTCTTTGCCTTCAGTAACCAATCACATTGATTTTCCTGCGATTATTAGCTGTCTACGTGGTTATGGCTTAATTCCTGTTGGAGTTCGCGGTGGTACTGCTGAGCAACAAACCTTAGCGATACAATCAGGACTTGCAATCCTCGCTAATATAAAAACTGAAACTACCGACACTACTTCCAAACCCAATGTGCCAACACCCGCAATACATTCTAAGCTGATTACCCAACCGGTACGCTCAGGCCAACAGATCTATGCGAAAAATAGTGATCTCATTATAATTGCCTCTGTCAGCCCGGGAGCTGAGCTTTTAGCGGATGGTAACATCCATATTTATGGTCGATTAAAAGGTCGCGCATTAGCAGGCGTTTCTGGAAATCAACATACGCATATTTTTTGCCAAAACTTAGAAGCGGAACTCGTAGCAATTGCTGGTCATTATTGGCTTAGTGAAGATTTGCAAGATTTACAGCAAACATTAACTAAAGGCAGTGTACAAATCTTTTTAGAACAAGAACGTTTACAACTAAAACAACTGACTTAACTTAATTAGAACATTCACTACTTTTAGGTACTATCCATTTTTCCAGTAGATAATCCATTTGTTCTAGTTTAATCGGTTTAACCAATACTTCGTCGATACCGGCTTGAAGAAATTGTTGTCGATCTGTTGACTGTCCGTAAGCGGTTAATGCAATGATAGGAATGTGTTCTTCGTCTGTTTCTTGTTGTCGAATTATCTGGGTAATTGCAATACCATCACTATCCGGCAAAGCAATATCGATGAGAATAAGATCGTAGTGATTTTGCATATAATAGTTTAAAGCCATTTCTGCATTGCTGGCGATATCGAAAGCTATTCCTTTTTTTTTAAAAGCAAACTATAAATACGCTGAATAATTATGTTATCCTCTATTACCAAAATACGTAGTGTCAATGTCACCACGTTGGCAATATCCAAGCTATTTTTTTTTACCACGCTCGTTGCAACACAAGACTCTCTTTAAACTCTTTTAAGGGAATCCGACAAATAAATTGACTTCCCTTTCCAAGCGAGCTTTCAACTTCTAAAGTTGCTTTTAAAACGCGCAAATAAGTTAAGATAATGCCTAAGCCTAAATTAAATGTCCGATAGCACCGATTTTTCTGATGACTAAATTGCTTAAAGCAAGCATTTAATTCTAATAGCTCAGCTTCACCCATCCCCCCTTCCGGTATCTTTAATACTCACTATAAGTTCGGTGTGCGAAGGGGCAGATTCCTTTATTGCACTTACAACCTGTATCATGACTATACCCTGTTCAGTATTGATCAAAGCATGACTGCTTAGGTGAAACAAGATATGGTAAATCAAATTCGGATCACCTACCCACACCAGTGGGATCTCTTCTGAATAATCGAGGATTAGCTGTAAACCACGTATACCTGCCTGGTAAGATAGCTGACTCATCATTTTTTCTAGCAAGTTTTTTAAATTAAAACTACTGAATTGTAGCTCGATATGTTGTGCTTCTAACTCAGAAAGATTCAACATTCGATTCACTAAAGGCAAAATAGTTTCGCATGCCTCTAGGATATCCGCAACATAACGTTGTTGGGTAGGCAATAAGCAATCCATACTTAATAATTGCGCAATACCGATAATATTAGCCAAGGTAGTACGCAGCTCATAACTCAAATTAGAAATAAAATCTGACTTTGTACGATTAGCATTTTCCGCACGTCTAGCATTTTTGATGATCGTTGCTAATAAATGCTGATAGGCTTCTTCTTTCATATTTTTTCCTTCATGAGTACAAACTTCAAACTATTATCAAAAAGCTTAGATCTCCTTTAATTGTGAGAAACAAATAGTTGGCCAGCGTTCCATGGTCAGCTTTAAATTAACATGACTCGGTGCTAAATAAATCAGATTTTCTTTCGCATCATGGGCCAAGTTTAAAATAAGTCGATGTTGGAATTCTTTTAATTGTTTATTATCATCAGAACTTACCCAACGCGCCGCCACGATATTAATCGATTCATAGGCACATTCTACTCGGTACTCATGCTTTAACCGATAAGCCACCACATCAAATTGCAAAACACCGACTGCCCCTAAAATTAATTCGCTCCTGTTTAAAGGCCTAAAAATCTGTATTGCGCCTTCTTCAGAGAGCTGCATTAGCCCTTTTAATAATGCTTTAGATTTCAACGGATCTTTTAAACGAACCCGTTGAAATAATTCCGGTGAAAACGAAGGAATTCCAGTAAACTTTAAGGTCTCACCCAGTGTAAAACTATCACCGATCTGTATCGTACCATGGTTATGTAATCCAATAATATCACCTGGCCATGCTTCTTCGGCTCTCACTCTGTCGCCTGCCATAAAAGTCAGTGCATTATGCACTGTAATTTCACGCTGGGTTCGGACATGAAATATTTTCATACCTGGTGTGTATTTTCCAGAACATACTCGTAAGAAAGCAACACGGTCACGATGCGCAGGATCCATATTCGCCTGAATTTTAAATACAAACCCGCTAAAATTACTTTCTCCTGGTTGAACTCTTCGAACGTCAGTTTGTCTAGGCTGCGGACAAGGAGCATATTTCACAAAAGCGGCTAATAATTCTTGTATGCCAAAATTATTAATCGCTGAACCAAAAAAAACCGGTGTTAATTTTCCAGCAAGATAACTTTGTTCATTAAAATCTACACTTGCTCCCTTAATCAGGGCCAATTCATCCTGTAATTCATCAAATAAAACGCCAACCCGTTCTTTCACTTTGGGATGGTTAAGACCTGGAAAACATTCACTTTCTCTCCGTTTTAAATTACTTGATGATACATAAAAATAAACTTTGTCCTCTAAAGTATGGTAAATGCCTTTAAATTGTTTTCCCATACCAATAGGCCAAGTAATCGGCGCACAAGCTATTCCCAATGTTGATTCAATATCGTCTAATAACTCGATGGGCGTACGCGCTTCTCTATCCATTTTATTAATAAACGTCAAAATTGGAATCTGACGTAAACGACAAATCTCTAATAATTTTTTTGTCCTCGGCTCTACCCCTTTGGCAGCATCAATCACCATTAAAGCAGAATCGACAGCCGTTAAGGTTCGATAAGTATCCTCCGAGAAATCAGCATGGCCCGGTGTATCTAATAAATTAAAAATGCAATTTTGATAAGGAAATTGCATGACAGAAGTTGTCACAGAAATTCCTCTTTCCTTTTCTAACGCCATCCAATCCGAAGTGGCATGGTGCGCGGCTTTACGCGCTTTAACTGTTCCGGCAAGCTGTATGACACCTCCCCATAACAACAGTTTTTCTGTCAATGTGGTTTTACCCGCGTCTGGGTGAGAGATAATTGCAAATGTTCTTCTTGATAAAATTTCTTCCGGATACGATTCGTCTGACATAAAAACCCATGAATTTAATATTAAAAATAACTATTATTTTAAAGAAGTTGTTATTGTATACTCATAACAATTAAGTTTTTTGAGAGTGGTTCCGCATAGTGAAACAACTAGAATGTATTAACATATACATGAGGATCGCGAGTTGAGCGGCTGCACGACAACAATTCCAATGCAAAGAGTATATACGAAATTCTATTATCGTTTTCATCCAATTCGCCAATTCCTGATAATGCTAATTGCCAAATTATGTATTCTAGTTTAACCTGGCAACTTTCTGGGAGAGGTGTCCGAGCGGCTTAAGGAGCACGCCTGGAAAGTGTGTGTAGGTTTATCCCTACCGCGGGTTCGAATCCCGCTCTCTCCGCCAATGGTGGTTATATCGGTCCCTTCGCAACGCAAAGCAGCGAACCCCGTCAGATCCGGAAGGAAGCAGCGGTAGTTGTCCATGCGGGTGCCGAGGTGTGGCTGCTATAACTGCCTCCATTAAAGATCTGATAATCAGGTCAAGGTGGTTCTTAATGAGTTATCAAGTCCTTGCGCGAAAATATCGACCTCAATCATTCGATCAGTTGATTGGTCAAGAATCGACTTGTCGCATCCTAAAAAATGCACTGAATACACAACGCATTCATCACGCCTACCTTTTTACAGGGACACGTGGGGTTGGAAAAACAACCTTGGCACGTTTACTCGCTAAATGTTTAAATTGCCAAACCAAGATCACGCCTGAACCTTGTAATCAATGCGCAAGGTGCCTTGCAATTAATACCAATTGTTTTACCGATCTCATTGAAGTCGATGCGGCATCACGCACCAAAGTAGAAGATACGCGTGATCTATTGGCTGATGTTCATTATGCGCCTAGTCAAGGCCGTTATAAAATTTACCTTATTGATGAAGTGCACATGCTTTCCTCGCATAGTTTTAATGCCTTATTAAAAACACTCGAAGAACCTCCACCGCATGTGATTTTTTTATTAGCCACAACTGATCCACAACGTTTACCCGCCACAATCCTTTCACGTTGTCTACAATTTCATTTAAAAATTATTTCTGCTACGCAAATTAGTGATCATCTCGCTAACGTACTAAACAATGAAAATATTCCTTATGAGCCCACAGCACTCTCACCACTTGCCCACGCAGCACGAGGTAGTTTACGTGACGCACTAAGTTTATTGGATCAAGCAATCGCTTATACCAATCAACAGCTGACCCAACAGGACGTCAATACCTTACTCGGTCATGTTGCTAATACTGAAGTAAGCAGTTTACTTGAAGCATTGATTTTAGAAGATACTGCGCAGCTTTGGTCACTCGTTGAAAAATTAAACGCCCAAGCTGTGGATTTTTCGTGGGTTATTGCAGAGCTCATTACTTTTTTACATAATATGGCACTCAGTCAGCGATTTAAGACTGAAACCAACTACCCCCAGGCGGTTATTAATTTAGCTAAAAAACTTTCGCCTGAAGACATACAACTTTATTATCAAATTGCTTTATTTAGTCAACGCGATCTCGCACTGGCACCCACGCCTCGATTAGGCTTTGAAATGATGTTGCTGAGACTACTCGCATTTAAGCCCGCTATCGAACAACAGACTGCTCAACATCGCTTAGTCAAATCAACAATTTCACCTGTGACGGAGAAAAAACCGGCCACTGCAGGTAATAAAATAAGTCCAGCAATAGAACAACCGCAAAAACAACAAAAAAACTTGCACTGGCCAGCACTTATCAAACAATTGAATTTAACGGGTTTAACCTATGCCCTCGCCCAGCAATGTGCTTTACAATCTTATCAAAGCAACCACCTTTCTCTATATTTAGACCCGAGACAAGCCGCACTCCGCAGTGTTAAACAAGAAACTAAGTTAGCGCAAGCACTTTCCGGCTATTTCGGCCAACCCACTACATTAGAAATTACCCTTGGCGATGCCGATTTATCGACTCCCGCACGTCTGGAACAGCAACACAAATCGCAGCGTTTAGAGCAGACAACTACCGCATTACAAGAAGACCCTACTATTCAAGCGATTATGCAGACATTTGATGCTAAACTACAGCCTGAGTCGATTCAGCTACTGGATGAAGATTGAATAGACCCCTATATATATCGATTGCACTTCTAGATGTGAACGAGTATTTTGAGATACTTACTATTATGAGGAAAATAAGATGAATATGAAAGTTGACCTAGACACGCTGTTAAAACAAGCCCAAGACATGCAATCCAAAATGCAGTCTGCTCAAGCCGAATTAGCACAAATAGTGGTTACTGGCGAAGCAGGTGGCGGTATAGTTAAGGTTGAAATGGATGGCCGACATACAGTGAAATCTGTTTGGCTCGACCCAGCGTCATTAAAAGAACCGAAAGAATTTGTCGAAGAATTATTAGTCGCTGCATTTAATGCGGCCTTAAAAGAAATTGAACAAGCATCACGTAAAAAATTAAATGACTTAACCAGTCTAATGCAAACAAAATTTAGTAGTGATATCGCAACAACTGAATAAGCAATTCATTATTTAGCTTCAATAGATGTAAATACGTATGGCATTTAGTCCTTTGATAACACAAATGATCGCGCAATTTTGTTGCTTACCAGGAGTAGGGCCTAAGTCAGCGCAGCGCATGGTTTTTCACTTACTAGAAAGAGCACGCGCTGATGGTTCAGCGTTGGCAAAAATTATCGCGCAAGCGATCCAAGAAGTTGGAAATTGCGAACAATGTCGGAGCTTAAGTGAAACACCTATTTGTACGCTATGTTCAAGTCCAAATCGAGATAGTAGCCTACTTTGTGTGGTTGAAACACCGGTTGATGTACTCGCTATCGAACAAACAGCCAGCTACCGTGGTTATTATTTTGTTCTGATGGGCCGCTTGTCGCCACTTGATGGCATAGGCCCTGAAGAACTAGGTATAAAACACTTCGTCCAACGCATCACAACCCAGCCTCCGCAAGAAATCATTTTAGCCACTAATCCCACCGTAGAAGGTGAAGCAACCGCACACTATCTCACTGAACTGGTTAAACAAAAAGGAATTAAAATCAGCCGAATTGCCCATGGCGTACCATTGGGCAGCGAGCTAGAGTTTATTGATAACCATACGCTCGCTCGATCCTTACATGCTCGTGTTGTAGTTTGATGATGGAGTATGTTTTTGAATATATTCCGATTCAGAGCTTAGCCTATTAAAAAAAGTAACGTTAGGAGCTGCACATGATGCTGCATCAGATTGCATAGCTTTTTCATCTGCTTTTAAATAGTTTTTATAGATCTCTTCTATAGGTAGATCAGGGTATTTTAGCGCTAACGTGCTCAAAGTATAAAATTTGGATGTACCCGCAAATTTATTTATTTCACCCAGATGAAGAATACCTTGATAAATAGGGTTCATAATAAAGGTTGTTTCTTTAATTCCTAAGGCATAAGCAACAAATGCAGAAGGTCTAGCACCTATAATGCATTCAGGACCTGCCTTGGAAATAATTGCGTAATCTGGCCCTTCATTAATAACTTCTGTGTAATTTGCAACAAAAACCGAGTTAAATAAATTTTGTTCGCATAATGGAATGCTCTGTATATTTTTTTTACTTGTATCAATCAAATAAACATATCCATACGTTCCAGCGGAAAAATCTTCATGCTCTAAACCCGTAAACTCTCCCTCGTTACAATAGGTATTAGACGCACAAATAAAATCAGGATAGTTTTGTTTAATATAGTCTAAATTTGCTAAAATACTTTGTTCATCCCCTTGCGCAAAACCTTCAGTAAAAACTTTATTTAAACCTTCTATTAAATGCTTTTTTTCATCAAAAGCTTCGCCACGCCATAAAAATCCATTTTTTGGACCAAAAGAAATTATAATTTTATCTTGATTATAATGAGAAAATTCAAAGGAAGTTTCAGGAAGTGCTTGATCAGAAATATTATCCATAACTAATTATTATCCTTATTAAGTTAAAAATACTTAAACCATACTAACAGAATTAAAAAATATTAGGAAGATTAAAAATAAATCTTCAACATCAATAAAATTTAAAGAAATACGCTCACCTTATTAATTTTAAAAACGGTTAATAAAGTGAGGTTATTTAAAAAAAGATTAAGCTAACGCTTGCTTAGCTTTTTCTACGAGTTGAGCAAAAGTAGCTTTATCAGTAATTGCTAAATCTGCTAAAATTTTACGATCAAGTGCAATTTCTGCTTTATTAAGGCCAGCAATAAAGCGGCTGTAAATCATATCATGCTCACGTACTGCAGCGTTAATACGCACTATCCACAGTGCACGAAAATCACGTTTCTTTTTTTTTCTATCGCGATAAGCATACTGACCTGCTTTAGTAACCGCTTGTTTTGCAGCTCGAATAACACGACTTCTGGCACCTCTATAACCTTTCGCTGCTTTTAGAATTTTTTTATGTCGGGCTCTTGCAGTAACCCCACGTTTCACTCTTGGCATCGTCTTTAACCTCTATAATTTTATTTCGTTGTTTTAAGAACCGTGTAACATACGTTCGACTGCCCGTACGTCACTAGGATTCACTAAATTGGTATGACGCAAATTACGCTTGCGCTTACTATCCTTCTTAGTAAGGATATGGTTATGATGTGATTGCGCACATTTATAACCTTTCGCTGTAGGCTTAAAACGCTTGGCAGCGCCTCGGTGACTTTTTAACTTTGGCATAGTATATACTCCGCTATTACTTATATATTTATACTCTTCGCACCTGATATTGTCTGTGTTGCCACTCAATTGCTGTGAGTATTATTTTAGCTACTTGGTTTTTTTTGGGCTAACCACTAACACCATCTGCCGACCTTCCATCTTAGGCTTATCATCGATTGCAGCATAAGCAGCAAGATCCTGTTCTAAACGCTTGATAAGTTTAGAACCTAAATGCGAATGGGCGATTTCGCGACCCCGAAATCGTACTGTAATTTTAGCTTTATTGCCTTGCTGTAGGAAACGGATCAGGTTGCGTAGCTTGACCTGATAATCCCCTTCTTCTGTCACGGGTCGAAACTTAATTTCTTTCAATTGAACGCACTTTTGCTTTTTTTTCTGCGCGGTTTTTTGTTTATTCAATTCAAAGAGATATTTTCCATAATTCATGATTCGACAAACCGGAGGAGCGGCTGTCGGTGCAATTTCTACTAAATCAAGATTGGCTTCTTCAGCTTTTCTTAATGCATCATTTAAGGTAACCACACCTAATTGCTCACGATCAGGACCAATTAGCCTTACTTGAGGAACACGAATTTCGTTGTTAACCCTCACCTTTTTTACGTTGCAAGTTCCTGATCTAGGTTGAAACCCTCCTCCAGGTCGATGCTGAATAACTTTTTCGGTACTAATAACTATTTCTCCGTAATTCGACTATGCGGCACAATAGCCTGCCGAATCTTCTGATAAAACGTATGGACCGACATACTACCCAAATCATCCCCTGTTTGTCTACGTACGGCGATTTGTTTTGTATCGACTTCCTTAGCCCCTATCACAAGCTGATAAGGTATCTTCTGCAAGCTATGTTCGCGGATCTTAAAGCCGATCTTCTCATTTCTCAAGTCCAATTTAACTCTTAGCCCCAAACCCTCCAATTCCCGGGCTATTTCATTGGCATAATCACGCTGCTTATCCGTAATGGTCATGATAACCGCCTGGATAGGCGCTAACCAAAGCGGGAAAAGGCCTGCGTAATGTTCAATAAGTATCCCTATAAAACGCTCTACAGAGCCTAGAATAGCCCTGTGCAACATCACCGGGGTTTTACGCTCACCCTGCTCGCTGACATACTCAGCGCCTAACCTCATGGGCATAGAAAAGTCGACTTGTACGGTCCCACATTGCCAAATACGACCTAGACAGTCTTTTAAAGAAAATTCAACTTTTGGACCATAAAATGCTCCTTCGCCGGGCGAATAAGTCCATAATACTCCGTCTCGTGCATCTAAGGCTTGGGCTAAGGCTTTTTCAGCTTTATCCCAGCTTGCATCTGAGCCAACACGCACTTCAGGACGCGTCGCTAATTTAAGAATGACCTCATTAAATCCAAAATCCGCATAAACGCTATACAGCAAATCAATAAAGGCAGCCACTTCAGCTTGAATCTGATCTTCGGTACAAAATATATGAGCATCGTCTTGTACAAACCCACGCACACGCATTAAACCATGTAAAGCGCCCGAGGGTTCATTACGATGACAAGAACCAAATTCAGCAAAGCGTAAAGGCAGATCACGGTAACTTTTAATCCCTTGATTAAAAATTTGAATATGCCCAGGGCAACTCATCGGCTTAATCGCAAATTCAGTATTTTCGGTAGCCGTCGTAAACATTTCTTTAAAAAACTTATCCCAATGACCTGACTTTTCCCAAAGTTGGCGCGCCAATAATTGCGGTGTACGTATTTCTTGATAACCTGCTACTTGCAAACGTGAACGAATGTATTGTTCAATAATTTGATATAAAGTCCAACCATGAGGGTGCCAAAACACCATGCCTGGTGCTTCTTCTTGGATATGAAATAAATCTAATTGTTTTGCTAACTTGCGATGATCGCGTTTTTCAGCTTCTTCTAAACGATATAAATAATCTTTTAAATCAGTTTCCGTTAACCAAGCAGTACCATAGATACGTTGCAACATTTCATTCTTGGCATCACCACGCCAATAAGCTCCCGCAACATGTGTTAATTTAAAGACTTTAAGCTTACCGGTACTTGATACATGAGGTCCGCGACAAAGATCAATAAAGTCTCCCTCACGATAGAGTGACAAAACTTCTCCTTGAGGAATAGCGGTAATAATCTCGGCTTTGTACTCTTCTCCCAAATCTCTAAAAAACTGAATGGCTTCTTCCCTTGGCATCGTCGAACGTTGTATAGGTAAATCCTGCTTCACAAGTTTGTGCATGCGTTTTTCTATTTTTAATAAATCATCTGGCGTAAAGGTATGTGATAAAGCAAAGTCATAATAAAATCCATTTTCGATAACTGGTCCAATCGTGACTTGCGCGGTAGGAAATAATTGTTTGACGGCATGTGCCAATAAGTGCGCTGTCGAGTGACGAATAATGGCTAACGCCTCAATGTCCCGTGTTGTTAATATCCGCAAACGAATATCTTTAACAATTGGATAGGATAAATCCACAAACTGACCATCGATTTCGGCAGCAATAGCCGCTTTTGCTAAACCAGGACCTATTTGTTCTGCTACTTGAAAAACAGTACTGCCGCTGGGGATGGTACGCTGGCTTGCATCCGGTAAAGTAATGACGGGCATATCTATAAAAATAGTTTGGTAGGCACGAGTGGGATCGAACCACCGACCACCACCATGTCAAGGTGGTGCTCTACCACTGAGCTACGTGCCTACAGGTTACAAAAGATTTAATCAAAATTAATGGAGAAAGAAAATAACACTGTTGATTTAGAGACGCAACTGCTTAATCGATTCCCATTATTTTTTCTTTTAGTTTTTTTAATTTATCACGTACTTCAGCGGCTTCTTCAAATTGTAAGTTTTTTGCATAATTAAACATTTCGCGTTCCAATTGCTTGATTTTTTTAGCGAGTTCTTCCGGAGAGAAAGTCGCATAATAAGCTTGTTCTTCAGCCACTTTAAGCAAATGCTGTTTATCCGTTGAAACATCGGATCGCGCACCTTCAAGTATATCATGCACTGCTTTTGCTATACCTTTGGGCGTAATGTGATGTTTCTTATTAAAAGCAAGTTGTTTAGTACGACGCCTCTCGGTTTCAGCTATCGCTTTTTGCATTGAACCCGTTATTCTATCCGCATACAAAATTGCTCGACCATCAATGTGGCGAGCCGCACGACCTATGGTTTGGATTAATGAACGTTCGGAACGTAAAAACCCTTCTTTATCCGCATCGAGAATTGCAACGAGTGCAACCTCCGGCATATCGAGCCCTTCGCGCAGTAAATTAATTCCAACCAATACATCAAATTTACCTAAACGCAAATCCCGAATAATTTCGACCCGCTCCACGGTATCAATATCTGAATGCAGATAACGTACTTTTACATCATGTTCGGCAAGGTATTCTGTTAAATCTTCAGATAAACGCTTCGTTAATGTGGTGACTAAGACACGTTCATTTTTTGCCACACAACGATTAATTTCAGAAAGTAAATCATCAACTTGTGTTGCAACGGGTCTTACTTCAAGCAAAGGATCGACTAAACCGGTGGGCCTGATAACTTGTTCCACCACGGCACCCGAATGTTCAAGTTCATAATGACTCGGCGTAGCAGAAACATAAATAGTTTGAAAGGCTAAATCAGAAAACTCTTGGAATTGTAATGGTCTATTATCTAAAGCAGAAGGCAAACGAAATCCATACTCGACTAATGTTTCTTTTCGAGAACGATCACCTTTATACATGGCGCCCAATTGTGGAACCGTTACATGAGATTCATCAATGACTAACAAAGCATCTTTAGGCAAATAATCCAATAAGGTAGGCGGCGGTTGACCCGCACTACGACCCGATAAATAGCGAGAATAATTTTCTATTCCATTACAATAGCCAAGCTCCAATAACATTTCGATATCAAAACGAGTCCGCTGCTCTAAACGTTGCAATTCTACTAACTTATTAGCAGTTTGTAGTTGGGCCAAGCGTTCTTTTAATTCAACTTTAATCAATTCAACGGCGTTTAAAATTTTATCTCGTGGCGTTACATAATGTGTTTTTGGATAGATGGTTAAACGCGGTACTCGTCTAAGTAATTCGCCTGTTAGTGGATCAAAGTAGCTAAGCTGCTCGATGGTATCATCCAATAACTCAATACGTACTGCTTCCTCTGCAGATTCAGCAGGATAAACATCTATTACATCACCACGCACGCGATAAGTTGCACGTCGAAAGTCAGTATCATTACGCGTATATTGCAACTCAGCTAAACGCCTTAAAATAACACGTTGATCAATTTGATCACCTCGACGCACATGTAACATCATATCGATGTAAGTATTTGGATCGCCTAAACCATAGATCGCGGATACTGTTGCAACAATTACCACATCTCGACGTTCTAACAGAGATTTAGTAGCCGATAAGCGCATCTGCTCGATATGCTCGTTCACGGCCGCATCTTTTTCTATATAGGTATCGGTGGTGGGAACATAAGCTTCAGGTTGATAATAATCATAGTATGAAACAAAATATTCCACGGCATTATGCGGAAAAAAATTTCGCATCTCACCATACAATTGCGCTGCTAAGGTTTTATTAGGCGCCAAAATAAGAACAGGTCGCTGAATTTTTTGAATAACATGCGCAATACTGAAGGTCTTACCCGAACCAGTGACGCCTAACAATGTTTGGTAAGCTAAACCCGCCTCCAAACCCTGAATCAACGCTTTAATAGCAATGGGTTGATCGCCAGCGGGTTTAAAATGTGAAACTAATTCTATAGTTTTAGGCATATTGCCAAAAATCCAATTGCTGTGAGTAAATGTTTTAGTTTGCAGAGCATGCGCTCGTCCTAAGATTTTAATTTTCGGTCCGTCTAAAGTTCTTATTTCCAGTTCGTAATGAGTTAAATCTATGGTCATGATGCGAGCGTCCAAAGCAGACTTGCTTTATTATTAATCTCTCGCTGATAATAAAGACCCTCAGCACCAGTTTAGCTTAAGTAGGCCTAATCTATGAAAATAAATCTATCGCATCGCGTTTCGCAAATTAAACCTTCACCTACATTAAGTCTTTCTGCAGCAGCCAATCGACTTAAAGACGCCGGTAAACCTATTATTAACCTAACAGTAGGCGAACCGGACTTCGATACTCCTGAACCCATTAAACAGGCGGCTCGCTTAGCCTTAGATGAAGGCTATACCAAATATACCGCTGTAGAGGGTATTCCGCTCTTAAAACAAGCGGTGATTGAAAAATTTAAGAAGGAAAATCAACTGAATTATTCGTTGGATCAAGTCATTATTTCCACCGGCGCTAAACAATCTATTTATAATTTAATGCAATCTTTATTAAATCCAGGAGATGAAGTTATTATTCCTGCCCCTTATTGGGTTTCTTACCCCGATATGGCTTTATTAGCAGAAGCAAAACCTGTTTTTATCTCGAGTTCACTTGATTCCGGTTTAAAAATTACGCCTAAACAATTGGAAGCCGCTATTAATGACAAAACTCGTCTTTTTATCATTAATAGCCCCTCTAATCCCACCGGTATGGTCTATACCGAAACTGAGCTCACAGAACTGGCCAAAATTTTACTACGTCACCCCTCTGTCTTTATTCTCACCGATGACATTTATGAGCATATTTATTGGGGAAACGGGCCTTTCAAAAATATTCTCAATGTATGTCCTGAATTATATAAGAGAACACTGGTTTTAAATGGCTGTTCGAAAGCTTACGCGATGACTGGCTGGCGAATTGGCTATGCCGCTGGACCTGTAGAAATTATACAGGCCATGGCCAATATTCAATCACAAAGCACATCCAATCCTAATTCAATTGCCCAATTTGCTGCTAGTGCTGCCTTAACCGGTGATCAAAATTGTGTGAATGATATGAATAAAATTTATCATCAGCGTCATACCTTACTGTTAGAAGGACTCCAGCAAATCCCTGGTGTGCATTGTTTACCTGCACAAGGAGCTTTTTACAGTTTCCCTTCGTTTCATTCCTTTATTGGAAGCAATCGTCCATTTGCTTCCGATTACCAATTAGCTGATTATTTGCTTAATAAAGCGAATGTCGCCACTGTCCCTGGTTTAGCCTTTGGTACGCCTGGCTATTTACGCCTTTCTTATGCTGTTGACAATGCAAGTCTTGAAAAAGCAATAACCCAATTAAAAAATGCCTTAGTGAATTGCTTGGGGTAAAGGCCTTTTAACTCCTCCCAGTGAAGTATCATCAACCACGACACCCCGAGTTTCTTTGACAAAAATCGCTAATATTGCAGCAATAACAAATGCAATGGGGATAATTGTTAATGCATACTGAAAGCTTTCTGTCGAGAATGCCATTAGATTTCCTCTAATATGCGTACCTGTTAATACATCTAAAGCTTTACCAATTAGAGGCTCAGATAGAGCACCTCCGAACATAACTAATAAATTAGTCACTGCAATCGCAGTACCTGCAAGGCCTTGGACATTCAGCTCTCGCGCTATAGGAAAAACAATAATTTGCGCAGAACTACAAAGCCCAAAACCAAACAGTAAAACACCCAGGAAGTGGCTTGAAATAAACGGAAAGTATATTAATAAAGTAAACAAACCGGCCCCCAGTAAAGCACCAATAATAATGGGGTGACGTCGATTGCCAATTTTGTCAGAGATCCAACCGACTAAAGGGCTACCAATAGCCCAACCTAAAAATATAAATGAAATATCGAGCGCTGCTGTGGAATTAGATAAACCATAGGTTCGAATCAAATAAGGAATTCCCCAAACTTCAGCGAAAGCAGACAAAGATAAATATAAAAGACTCCCTATAGCTCCAACCAACCACATTTGCGGATTTTTACATAATTTAAGAACCGCTTGAAAAAAAGCACTGTAGGTTAGTGCTGAAGTTGCTGATTCCTCAGCGCTTTTCACACCATTGCTTTCGGGAATGATATACCATAAACACACTGTGAGTATTAACCCTACGGTTGCAGCGATATAGAGCGTAACATTTGATCCTAGAGAAAATACGAGTTTAGATAAAATAATATCACCCGTCATTGCACCTATCATTCCCAATGAAGTTGCCATACCAGCAATAAATGCAAAACGAGAAGGTGGAAACCATATCGCAGCCAATTTTAACACGCCGACAAAAGCAAATGCAGAACCAAATCCGACTAAGAAACGACCTATTTGTGCAGTGGAAAGGTAATGATGGGCAAATAAATAGGTTCCTATAGCACAAACTAAACAAGCAAAAGCCAGTAGCTTGCGGGGGCCAAACCTATCCATCATCATCCCTACGGGTAATTGCATAGGCGTATAAGCGTAGTAATAGAAAGCTACTAAATTTCCAAACGCTACGCCACTGATATTAAACATTTTTAGTAAATCTTCCGTCATCACACTAGGCAAGATCCGCAAAAAATACTCATAACAATAAAAAAAAGCCCCTAAGCCACATACTAACCAGGGAAAAAGGTCAATACGTTTTCTTGGCATAAAATCATACCCCCAGAATAATATAATAAATGAGTATTAGGCCTGCGAATTAAAAATTAATATTAATTTTTAAGCAAACCAAACCATAGTTGGATTAAACTAAGCAATTTTAGCCGAGTCTGCGTTATCAGCGCCCTTTTGGGGACGTTTACGGTATTTTTGTTTGAATTTATCAACACGACCACTGCTATCAACAATTTTTTGCGTGCCTGTATAGAAAGGATGGCATTTTGAGCATACTTCTACATGAAGATCAGGCTCTCCTAAAGTAGATCGGGTCTCGAAACGATTACCACAGCTACAAGTAACAGTAACTATATTATAGGCTGGATGGATATCTTGCTGCATAATAATTTTTATATCCCTTGAATTGAATGAGCTCGGCATTATAGCAGAACAATTTATAAAACGAAATTTTTGGGAGAATTTCAGCTCAATATCCAACTTTTTCACGAAAAAAAGTAAGCCGTTTGTAACTTCGTTTAAAAAGCCCGCTTTTACCTTTTCTGGCCTAAAAAAGTTAAGACTAGAGACTTCCGTATTGATCCCAACCTATTTCTCTCACTTCAGGCGAGTTTTTTCTAAAAGGGGAACTTCTACAAAATAGGGAAAACTTGGTCTTTTCTTAACAAAGAGTCTATTAAAAATGTCATAATAGAAAACATTTTAACCAATTAACTCATAAAAGTTTAAGGATAAACGCATGATTAGCTATGAAAATGAAAGCACTGAATCGCCCCTCGTCAGGGGTAATCCGACTTTAAACCAGCCGACAAGCCTATTCCCTCCCGCCCCAGAAACCCATTATTGGTGGACTTCTTATAAAGATAGCAATGGAAATTATACCGAGGTTTTTAAAGAAGTTTTTTTTATGCTATTCAACCATCATTTAGAGGATTTGAATCGCAATATACCCACAGCTAAAGAAATTCACCAACGCTCAAATAATAACTACGATCAATTTTACTGGCTAAGATTTTGGTTAGAGAGAGGATTAAAAATTTATAGTAATAAACACAAAGACATCTATCATATTCCAATCACTGAATTTGGCGGTACAGGTTATGGGAGATATGGGCCTGCCACACACGCTGAAACAAGAATGGCCTATGATCTTTATCACTCGGGTCGAACCACTTTTTTTCCTACAGATATTTTTATGGAACCAGGAGATGAAATTGAGATTCTAGTAGGAACACTTGATCATCCGCAAACAATCTGCTCTGCTGCCACCTGTCACTTATACCCTTATGATATTATTAAGAGTGTACGCTTAGCTGAAAAGCAAAATATTACCTATAAAGCAAGTAACTCAGGAACTTTAATGTTATCCTGTGTTAATAATAACCAAGGTATGCAAAGTTGGGGAAAAACAATAGAGATTAAGCTCAAACTTAAAAAAACAAATAAAGGAAAGAAAGTCCCACTTTTCATTTTTGGTATCAACTCACAAAAAGAATGGATGATAAACATCAGCCAAAACCCTAACCCCCTTAATCAAATACAAATATTCAATGGTCTCCAAAGAATTTATATTCCTGGCGACATAATTAAAAGAATGACTCGTGAAGTTTTTATCAATCAATTACTTTCTGAATATTTATTAATTGGCGTTGCGTACGATTTATTTAATGGTTTTGACGGTTCAGGCCTTTTACATCTCCCCACTCAAGACTTACAGATTATTACCTATGAACGCTGCGGTTATTCTGAAATGGATTTAGTAGCTGTATGCAATGATATCGAAACTCGAAATTCAAAAACTAAGTTTGTCGATTGGCATGAATTAGGCCATCAAAATACGATGGGTTGGTCTTGGGGAACTGAAATAGAAGTTGTAGCCAATCTTTATGAGCTTATCGCTGAACGACTTCTTAAAGGCAAGAAAAATGATTGGCGTTTATACGACATCTATTATTACGCTCCAGAATATTTTAATTCACAAAAGCATGGAACAAGCCAGGTATGGGATCCCAACTCAGTGGTCAATTTTATCAAAACTAATATTAATCAGCCTAATTTTCAATATAACCTTCATGGAGGTTATGATGAAATGTCGTCAATTACATACGATGAAAGAAAAAGTCAGCTTCCAAAACCACAACATATCAATAACGAATTCTTACGCTTACAAATGTTTTATCAATTATTATTCACTTATAATGATCATTTCTATGCTGAACTAGGAAAAGCCTATCGAGAAGAATGGAATTTTTTTGAAGGCTGGGATACATTCAACACCAATCAGAAAGATAAAAACTGGTTTGTTAAAGCCGCCTGTGACATTACTAAAACCAATCTACTCCCATTTTTTGATGCTTGGGGCTTAGGTATCAGTCCAGAAGTACGTAAAAGAATTGAAGATCAAAATTATTCTTTTCCGGTTTAAAAAATAGATTTAATAGGAAAGTTAAGCTAAAAATTTAAGCTAACTTTATCAAAGAATGATGTTACCCTTTCCTACACAAAGGGATAAAATCAGCTAAACATTTATACAGCGGATTAAGACAAAAATATGGAAAAAAATTTGTTAAAAAGAACCATTACTTTGAATAAAACATGTTTGCTGGTTTTAAGCTTCATTTCTCTTGTTTATTTTCAAGGCGTCTTCGCCTCAACCTATGGAATCCAAATCTCATATGGAACAGGAGAGCCTGATCATTTAAAAGGATACCGGCTCGCAATCCAACAGTTTTGGCCTTGGATCGGTTTTCCCAAATCTCCTTTGAATTTAATAGGCTACTGGGATATCAGCTATGCCAATTGGCACACCAGCCCTCCATTATTTAATCAACCTCGTTCGATCAGTATTTTAGCGCTATCACCTCTGATACGCTTACAGACCTGTGAAAATTGCTTTTTATTCGCACAACCCTATCTCGAACTAGGCATTGGAGCCAGCTGGCTTTCTAATAATCATTTAGGACACCGAAATTTAGGTGGTCAATTTGCTTTTCAAGATTTAATGGGATTAGGTTTACGATGGAAAAATAATACAACGGCCATATCATTTAGTTATCACTACCTGCACTACTCGAATGCCAGTCTATTCCCCCCCAATCAAGGCATTGATGTGAAGCATTTATTCACGCTGGGCTATGAGTTTTAATGCATTGAGAATGATCCTTGGAAGTTTTTTTTAAAAACTATATTGTAAAATATTATGATCATCATATACTGCACACAAGCTGCTCTTAACCCATACCCACCCAATATCGACCTTATAAAAGGCAGCAATGATCAAGGGTTCTTTTTTTAAGAGGCTATAAAGTAATGGCCAAAAGCAAATCATTATCCGAACATTCTACGATTGAACATCAAGCACTGCGTCTTTTCACAGAAAAAGCCTATCTTGATTACTCCATGTACGTCATTCTTGACCGAGCCTTACCCCATATTGGTGACGGTTTAAAGCCCGTGCAACGACGAATCATTTATGCAATGTCTGAATTAGGTTTAACAGCATTGGCAAAATACAAAAAATCAGCACGTACGGTCGGTGACGTTTTAGGTAAATTCCATCCTCATGGTGACAATGCTTGCTATGAAGCCATGGTCTTAATGGCTCAAGATTTTTCCTATCGTTACCCACTGATTGATGGTCAAGGTAATTGGGGATCGCAAGACGACCCTAAATCGTTCGCGGCCATGCGTTATACCGAATCTCGTTTAACGCGTTATGCGCAAGCGTTACTCACTGAACTCTCCGACGGCACAGTGGATTGGCTTCCCAATTTTGATGCTACTTTGGAAGAGCCAAAATTATTACCTGCTCGCTTACCAAATATCTTATTAAACGGCGGATCAGGGATTGCTGTCGGTATGGCCACCGATATCCCATCACATAATCTCAACGAGATAGTCAATGCATGTATTCTTTTGCTAGACGAACCTGACACAAGCTTAGCCAAAATTTGTGAAGTGGTTCTTGGACCTGATTTTCCTTCCGCAGCAGAAATAATCACTTCCCGTAGTGACATTCGTAATATTTATCAACAAGGTCAGGGAGTCATTCGTGCTCGAGCGGTTTTCACCGAAGAAAAAAATCAAATTATTATTACCGATCTGCCTTATCAAGTTTCGGGCGCTAAAATTATTGAACAGATTGCAGAACAAATTCGCGATAAAAAATTACCATGGGTAGAAGATTTACGTGATGAATCCGATCATGAAAATCCAACCCGATTAGTGATTGTGCCCCGATCCAATCGAGTTGATATTGAAACGTTAATGGCCCATTTATTTGCAACCACCGATTTAGAGCGTGGCTATCGGATTAACCTTAATATGATCGGCCTTGATGGTCGACCTAAGGTAAAAAACCTATTGGTCATCTTGCAAGAGTGGTTAGAATACCGACAAGCGACTGTCAAAAAGCGTTTAGAGTTTCACTTAAACAAAATTTTACATCGACTTCATCTTTTAGAAGGTTTTTTAATTGTCTATTTACATATCGATGAAGTCATAAAAATTATTCGAGAATATGATGATCCAAAAATTCGTTTGATAAAGCGGTTTAAATTGAGTGATATTCAAGCCGATGCCATTTTAGAAATCCGTTTACGACAATTAGCTAAACTAGAAGAGATTAAATTACAAACCGAACAACAAAATTTAATCAAAGAACGCGATAAAATTCAGAAAATATTATCTTCTAAAGCGCAATTAAAAAGACTCATACGAACTGAATTACAAGAAGATGCGAAACTCTATGGAGATCGGCGCAAATCTCCCTTAGTGGAACGTAGCGCCGCACAAGCCATCCAAAAAACTGAGATCATTCCTTCCGAGCCCATGACAATCATCTTATCGGCTCGAGGTTGGATCCGTGCTGCAAAAGGTCATGAGTTTGATGTCAGTGGTTTAACTTTTAAAGCGGGTGATTCTTTAAAAGCAACTTTACTGGGTCGCAGTAATCAATTGCTGGCTTTCATTGACTCAACAGGTCGTAGTTATTCAACACCTATACACACACTTCCTTCTGCACGTAGTTCGGGAGAACCTTTAACAAGTCGCTTTAATCCTCCACCAGGCGCGAATTTTGAAGAAATGATAACCGGGGATCCTGAACAATCTGTATTAATTAGCGCTGATGCCGGATATGGATTTATTACGAAATTATCCGAACTGTATTCTAAAAACCGTAATGGAAAAATCTTATTAAAATTACCACCTCATGCCCATGTTTTACCCCTACTAATAGTTAACGATATAGCTTCTAATTATATTGCCATTGCAACCAATACCGGGTATTTGTTAATTATCGCTGCACAAGAATTACCCTTGTTAGCGCGTGGTAAAGGCAATAAAATGATACAAATTCCTCCTAAAAAACTTGAGCTTCGCGAAGAATTTATAAGCAGAATTGCGATTTTACCTACAAAAAATAGTAAATTGCTGCTTACTTCTGGAAAAAAACAATTTACTTTGAAAAATTCAGATTTAGCCCATTATATTGGAAAAAGAGGACAGCGTGGGCATAAATTACCGCACGGTTTGCAAAAATTAGATTCACTTACAGTCGACCTAACTTGATCTAATGGTTAATTTAAATAATGAATAAGAATATAAATTATTGTTGGTTTTTCTTACTTGCTGCTTTTTGGAGCGGTTCATTCATGGCCATTAAAGCCGCTGTATTATATGTCCCTCCTTTTTTTGCAGCCATGCTAAGGGTTGGTTTAGCGTTAGTATTCTTAACGCTGCTTTTTGGCTTTTTAAAAAAAAGCGTAGCTGTTCCATTCAATCTACGTTGGCGCATATGGATCATGGGTCTTTTTTCCCAGGGAATTCCTTTCTTCTTCTTATTTTATGGTGAGCAATTTATATCACCCGGCTTAGCTGGTATTTTAAATGGAACGGTTCCCATCTGGACATTAATATTTAGTTTAATTTCTCCGCAAACCAGAAATTTTTCTTTTTTTAAATGTATTGGTTTGCTCACAGGTTTATTGGGTATTTGTGTTATTTTTTGGCCATTATTAAATTTGTCTACCAACCATTTTGCATTATTAGGCACCTTGTCACTATTACTAATGGCTATCAGCTACGCAATTGGAAATTTACTCAATCAAAGAATGTTGTCAGATCAAACTAAATTAGATTTTTATGCCAACATTTATCATCAGCATTGGGCCAGTCTTATCTTTTTAATGTTAGTATCATTGCTATTTGAACATTGGCCCAGTAGCAGCTTACTATTGCATAAACCCATTATCTGGATAGCAAGTATTTATATGGGTTTATTTTCCACTGCCATCGCATGGATTATTTATTATCATTTGATTCGTGAATGGGATGCCGTACGAGCGAGTGCAGTAATGTATATAGTTCCTATTATGGCTATATTTTGGGATTTCATTTTTTTTCACAATCGTCCACAATGGACAGAAGGCTTAGGGGTGATTGCCATTTTACTAGGTGTTTTAATGATACAATGGCCTAAAAATTTACTGAAATCATTTCGATTGGTTAAGTAAAATAATCATCCTAGTTTAGAAGGCAGCTATAAGGAAAAAGTCAATAACATTTAAAATAGCTAAAATTAAAAACATTATCTCATAGCTGTTCATTCTAATTAAAGATCAATTGTCAGCTAAAAAGGTTTAGCCGTTGAGTTTAATTCATAATTATTTATAGATTCAACAATGTGATCCTCATGCATGCGTCTTTCGAGTTGGGTGCTATCCCTGTGGTTTTTTCTAGGCACTTTAAATAATGCTTGAGCCAAAACTAACCCTTGTGAAGCATTGAAGTGATTCATTCCTATATTCATTTCAGAAATTGAACTTTGATTGAACGGACCAACCTCACTTTGAGAAGCTTGTATAGGATTCTGAAAAAAATGAGTTGTATTCGCTATAGGATTAAGTGAAGCATTCAATCCCTGCATATCAAAAGCATCCTTTACCAACCTTTCTTGGGGTTTAGAAAAATTTATGGCTTGCTTTTTTTAAGCGTTTCATTTTTTTTGGTTCTGATTAACTTGAGGAAGGGTCGGATTAGTTAATAAATCATTTTGTTTTAAGACGTACCGACCTAGTTCTTCAGGTTTATCTTGATGAACTGGGTGTACACGAACATAATCTGCATGCTTGACAGGATCTATGTTTGTACCTAATTGAAGTAAAACCTCAATTAATTTTTTATCTTCATTTTCCATGGCTAAATCGAGAGGAGTATTTCCATTTTGATCTTTATCTTCTAAAGAAAGACCCCTTTTTTAGAAAATATTCCACTAAATCTAAATAGCCATTCAATGCGGCAGCATGCAATAGGTTTGCCCATACTTATCTTTAATTTTTAAATCAGCTCCTTGTTGCACTAAATAGTCGACAGTTCCTAATTGGCCAAACCAAGTCGCATAATGTAAGGGTGTACTACCGAAGTTATTTTTAGCTTCAATTAAACTGGGATCGATATTAATTATATAACGAATTAATTTTTTTACTTTTTCTAAGTTGCCATTACTAGCGGCAATATGTAAAGGCGTATTTCCTAGCTTATCTGTTTCATGCAAATTGATATTAAATGTTGGAACCGTTTTAGTGCTATTGGATTTTCTTTTAAATTTTTTATTGGCTTCCATTTTATTTTTCTCCAAATAATTATTTAATTTATTTTCAAATATACATTCCCAAACTACATAAAAACTATTATAAAATCAATTTAATCATTTTTTTATTTGTCCATTTTTATAAAGTAAATATTTATTTTTTAATAAAAAATAATATTAAATTCAGGAAATACGCTTAACCCTGAATAGCAGGGTTAAATTTTGTTGCTAACACCTGTTGTAAATGACTTGCGAAAGTTTGACTTTCTTCTTGGCCAACTATTCTAGCATCGGTTAACTCTTGTCCATTGGGCGCAAAAAATAAAAAGGTCGGTGGCGCAATCACATGGTATTGATGTTCTAAAGCCTTATCTTTGTCGTCATTGGTGGTAACATCCGCTCTTAACAAAATGAAATGTGACATTAAGGATTTAACTTGCGGAGCCGTAAAGACGACCCGCTCTATTTCTTTACAAGATAAACACCAATTAGCATAAAAATCGAGTAGAACGGGTTTATTTTGTTGTTTTGCTTGTTTCAAAGCTACATTTAAATCAGTAATACTTTTAATTGTCTGAAAGTTGCTTGTATCTGAGCTAACTACTTGATTGGGATGAAGAAGCCGGAAAGGCCGAGAATTAGTCGGGAAGATGCGTGCCAACAACCATACTGCCATAGCCAGCATCAATATACCTAAGATAATTTTAATACTATTCATCCAAGGGCCTGATTTAGGCAGCCATTTACCAGCCGAAGTCCCAATAATCAATAAAGGAACGCCTGAGCCTAAACCTAAAACAAATAATGCCAACCCTCCTAATAGGGCATTACCGGTATTGCCAATATAGGTTAATACTCCAACTAAAGGCGCTGTTACGCAAGGAGAAATAACTAACGTAGACAAGCAACCCATTAAGGCTACTCCTATGTAATTGCCACCTTGTTGACGATTGGTCATATGAATTAATTTTTCATGCCAACTTGCTGGCAAACGTAGCTCATAGAAACCAAATAAGGAAAATGCCAAACCCACAAACAACGCACAAACGATGATAATGACCCATGGACTTTGTAAAAATGCTTGTAAATAACTCCCGGCTAGACCAGCAAAAACTCCCGCTACCGCATAAGTCAATGCCATCGCCAGAACATAGGTTATTGATAAACTAAATGCTTTCACCGTTGTCAATTGCTTTTGCCCTAAAATGATAGCTGATAACACTGGGATCAATGGCAAAACACAAGGGGTCAACGATAATAATAATCCAAAGCCAAAAAAACTAATCAGCGTCCAAAAAATATTGTGACCCGCTAGCAAACTCAAAATTTTACTTTGTTCACTCGCAGTTTTTATCGTTGTTCCTTGATTGTTTGTTGTCAAGGCATTCTGATTGATGTTTGTGGAATGATTAATTTCGCTAACAGACATCCCAGAGTGAGTTAATGTAATATGTTTAATCACCGGAGGATAACAAAACCCTGCGATGGCACAGCCTTGATAATGGATTTCCATATCTAGGTTTTGATCAGGTAAAGGATTAATAAATTTTAATAACGTAACGACATGTCCTTGATAGACTTCGTACTTTCCAATAAATTGGTTGTGTTTAATGATGCCTTTTGGAAAAACGACTGAATTTATGCGTATTGGTGTACTTTCAAAGTGTATTTTATCTCGATAAAGGTAATAACCGGGTTTAATAGTCCAACGTGCTGTGAGCGTTTTATTATTTAAACGCTGCACGGAGACCTGAAAAACTTGATCCACAGGTAAAGCCTGCTGTGTCGCATAAGCAGGCAATATCCCTGCACTCAAGCTTAAACTAACAACCAAAACTTTTAAAAATTTAATAAAATTAAACAAAATATATCTTCCTTTCAGGTAGAGAGATATGAGGAGCAAACCTCATATATTAAATAGACCTTTTCAAGCATTTTTTCTAGGGATGTATCGCCATTTCGCACAATCATTGAAGTAAAGGCAGGTTTTTTCTGCATTAATATGCTAAATATTTAATAAAAACTTGGCCTTATCCCTACTCTGAGGCTAAGAAATTAAAAAAATCAGCCAAAGATGCTTGTCGCAACCTCCTAGCTACTATATCATGGAAACTCCTCTGACCTAGTCAAGTCTCAAAGGATAATGTATATGCAAAATGCACTCGATCAACTTCCTGTTCTTCCTATGGTTGCTAGCTCTGATGCACCTCAACAGCCGCTAAAAACTTATGTTGAACAGGCTTTAGAAAATTACTTTTCGCAACTAGATGGGAACTCACCCTCTAATCTTTATGGTCTTGTTTTAGCCGAGGTTGAATCACCTATGCTAGAAGTAGTGTTACGTCAAACTCGCGGAAACCAAACCAAGGCAGCGAAAATGTTAGGTATCAGTCGTGGTACTTTACGTAAAAAGATAAAACAATGCGATCTTTGCTAAATCAAAAGTTCAGTTAATAAACCTCTCGTGCAATTATAAAAAAAAATAACAATAATAAATAAATGTCCTTTACAACAAAAAAAATCTATTTTAATTGGATATTTTGGTTTTTCATTGGAAATGCCTTATTATTGTGGGGAATTGGCATACATTATCTTGCCGTTATTCTCCCCTTTCATTTATCGGTTTCCTCACTCGCTAATCAATTACTAGCCTGTTTATTTTTATTCAGCGCATTTTTTGGTCAACTTGGTTTATTTGCTTGTATTGCTGCCATTATCCCTATTCTTCTTGTCATTCTTTGTCCTAAAAAAAACCTCATACTTCCTGTTTCGGTTAGTATAGGTTTCCTAATCGTTTATTTACTGAGTGTCGATACGTTTGTATTCGGCCAATATCACTTTCATTTAAATGGCGTTATTTGGAAATTACTTACAAGCGGGCAAGCCAACGAAGTTTTTGATCTTTCTTGGTTAGAATGGTTATCGATAGGGGTATTATCTGGACTTTTACTTGTTTTAGAAATCGCTTTAGGCTTAATTATATGGAAAAAATTACGCCATAAAAATTATGGCTTACGTTATCCCGTTATAATGCTTGCTTGTCTATTGTTCTCCTACTATATGCTAGCCCTATTAATTAAAAATTCAACGGCACTAGCACTTAACCAACAAGCTTATGCGATCCCCCTCTATTATGAAGTTCTAGCAAAATTATTACCGGGCCAACAAGCGCTTTCTCATTTAGAGAACCTTTACCGTTCCGACTTTGTAGAAATTAATCATGCGAATCAAAAACTTAACTATCCCCTGCATCCTTTAGTTTACAAACCCTATAAAAAGCCAATTAATATCGTTTTTATATTAATTGATAGCTGGCGGTTTGACATGATGAATCCAATTAATACACCCAATATTTATCGCTTTGCACAACAAAGTTGGCAGTTTCAAAATCATTTCAGCGGTGGCAATGGAACCCAACCCGGCCTATTTTCTTTATTTTACAGTTTACCTGCCACCTATTGGGCAGCAACTATTAATCAACATAAAAGTCCCGTATTTATTGATAAACTACTCGATGAAAATTATCACATGGGTATTTTCACTAGCGCTTCGTTACTCGCCCCCCCTTTTAACCAAAATGTGTTTGTACGAGTAAAAAATTTAAAAACCTCAACTGTAGGTTATACCCCTTACGATAGAGACAAACAGATTACTAAGGAATTTAAGCAATTCATCAAAGAAACCTCTTCGCCTTTTTTTAGTTTTGTATTTTATGATGCTGCACATAGCTTCTGTCTTGGCGATAGTCCCACAGCTATTTTTCAGCCCAGTATAGCGGTCTGCGATCGGCTAACTTATACTAGCCATACTGATCCTCTCCCAACATTTAATCGATACAAAAATGCCTTATATTACATCGATGAGCTAGTGGGAGAAGATCTCACTTTACTAAAAAAACAACATTTATTAGATACTACCTTAGTCCTAATTTCTGCGGATCACGGTAATGAATTCAACGATAACTATCAAGGTTATTGGGGACATGCCAGTAATTTTACTCGTTACCAAACCCAAATTCCCTTGATTATTCATTGGCCTGGTCAAAAACCTCTGCGAGTTGAGCATACAACGAATCATTACGACATAGTACCTACCTTATTTAACCGCATCTTTGGCTTACAAAACCCTTTACCAGATTACAGTATAGGTCAGTCCTTGTTTAATAAAATACCCCCAGCTTTTTTATTAACGCACAGCTATATCAGTTTAGGATTAGTAAATGCTAAAAAAATTATCACCATTTATCCTTCGGGCTATTACCAAACCCAAAACCTTCAAGCTAAGCTATTGCCTAATGAGGCATTACCGATGAAAAGTATCATAACCGCCTTAGGCTTAACTCAACGCTATTACTTTAAAGATAAAAATTAAACTTTTTTACTTTAGCGCTTGACAGATTCAACACGGCTTTAGCACAATAGGCCACTTTTAGTTATGTTAGAAAGTTTCGATATATAGCTGTAGGGTTCGCGCCGAAAGTAGCACAGTTAAGTCGAACGGAATTGAAAAGGTTTAGGCTATGTAGCTCAGTTGGTTAGAGCACAGCATTCATAATGCTGGTGTCGGTGGTTCGAGCCCACCCATAGCCACCAGAACCTTTGGAATTAAATCATTTAGGAAATAGGTTAGATTCTCACACCCAAAGTTAACGTAATCATATATTCATTGATTAATCACGTAAATTTAAAAATTAGTTTAATAAAAAGAAAAAAATTAAAATATGATTGTTTACATAATATTATATGATCGATATTCCCACATAATTTACCAGCCTTCAGCATCAATTACCTACATTCAGTTTTTTATCGTAAGCCAGGTTGATGCGTTTTTGTATCAAAAAGGAAATCTCGATGATATTAGATAAAATAAATCTTAACCCCCTTAATATTCTAATTGATAATCATTCTATTGATATTGTTATTTCTGACATATTTGATACTATTATTTGTAGAAAAATTCACCCTGAAAATATCAAAAAACTTGTTGCAGTACGATTAAACACTCTCTTTCCTGAAATATCCTCAAAAAATTTCTATCAGATTAGAAAAAAAGCAGAACACTATTGCTATGAAAGCTCCATAATCTCCTATGGAGAAAAAGAACTCAACTATGCCGCTGTAGTTTCTACTGTGTATGAATTACTAAAAAAAAAATATTCCTCAAAAATTTACCTCCCTAAAAACGAATTTTATCTTCAACATCAAGCTCTTGAATTAGCCATCGAATGCCAGTATCAAATACCCGATACTCAAATTGTAGATTTTTTAAGAACACAGAAAAGTAAAGGAAAAAAAATAATTTTGCTAAGTGATTTCTATATGAATAGTGATCTAGTCAATAGGATGTTAACTCATCATAATATTCATGATATCTATGATCACCTGATTGTTTCCTGTGACTTTATGAAAACAAAACGGTCAGGTCAGCTTTACCAAATCATTATTTCTAATTCAGAATTATGCTCTTCTTCAAATATTGTAATGATAGGAGATAATTATAATTCTGATATTGTTATGGCTGAAAAGTTTGGAATTAAGGCATTTTATCTAGAAAGAAAACAGCAACAACTATTTTATAACCAACAATTATGTTTACCTAAAAAAAAGTGTATCGCTGAAATTGAACAAATTATTAATCATCCAGAAGATAGTCTGTTTGATCATTTATCTTTATTACTACTAATTGTCATAGGTAAAATTTATCACCACTGTATAAAACATAAAATTAAGAAACTATATTTCTTTTCAAGAGAAGGAAAGCTTCTACAAGATCTTTTTGATCAATATCAAACCTTTATTAATGGTAAATCTACTCCCCTACCCATTACTACCGATTATTTATTAGTTTCAAGGCGTTCAACTGCGGCTGCCAGTCTAGGCCCATTAAAAAAAGAAAAATTTAACATACTTTTTCGTCAATATACCAATATATCAATTAAGCAATTTGCCAAGTCATATAATTTTGAAATAGAAAAAATTAGTCAGATATGTCATAACTTAAACATTGATATCGAACTTATTCAATCACATTTACCTTCTTCTGAATGTTTTAAACGTTTAAAAAAAGATTCGCAATTTATCCAATATTATAAAGAATTTAGAAAAAAACAACGAAGTAATTTTTTAGGTTATTTACAAAATAAAAATTTCTCTTTAACAGCTAAAAAATTATTTTTATTTGATATTGGTTGGAAAGGATCAATTCAGGATAATTTGAATAAAATCTTCCCTAAAAAGCATTTACATGGTTATTACTTAGGCTTAGCATCTCCTGGTGCTGTATATAAACATAATACCAAGGAAGGTATTTTATTCGATTTTAGGCGAAAAAATAAAAATTTTTGGGTTTGTATTGAAAATCTTTCTTTATTCGAACTTATTTTAACCGCAAATCATGGTAGCGTAGAAGGATATACACGTAAAGATGATGGTGAAATAATAGTTAATTTAGAAAATAACGACTTGGAAGAAAAGATTTTTTTAAAAAAAATATTTCCAATTCAAAAAAAAATATTTGAAAATTTTTTAAAAATATTAATGCTATTAGATCACTATTCCTTAGACCTAAATTCTATTGAAAACTATGCAAAGCGTTTAAATCAACTAAAAATAGTTTCTCCTAATAAAAAAGAAATAGACTGGTTTACTAATATTCACTTTTTTGAAAACTTTGGGTTATTTACCTATAGCCAAATAGGCTGTGATATACCATTTAATTCACCTATTAAAAACTTATTTAAGCTACTAAAATCTCCAAAAATTTATAGACGGTCAACATTTTGGCTTTCTGTGAGACTTTCACAAGAAGGTCTTGGGTTTATAGCATTTTTGTTTAAATGCTATTTATTATATTTAAAACCTATTTTGAGATATAAAAGATGAAAAAAATTTTATTTTTAATTGGTAGCGCAAATATCTCAGGGGGAACGTATGTCATTTTTCAACATGCACTTCATTTGCAAAGCATCGGGCTTAATATCACACTAGCTTGTATAGAATTTGAAGAATTTATCTCATTAAAGAAAAGCAATGACTTCTGGCATCCCGGTTTGAAACAACTTGATTTTATCTCTATCAATGATGTCAATAAAAAAGAATATGATTTAGCAATTTTCACCTGGTGGAAAACTATTTTTTATCTTCCAAATCTTCACACAAAAAAGATTGTCTATTTTATCCAGTCTATAGAATCAAAATTTTATGATCCATTAGACACCCCGTTATGCAATCTTGTTAATTCAACTTATACTTTTAATATCCCGGTCATTACTGAAGCAACTTGGATCAAACATTATCTTTATACGCATTATGGAAGCCATGCACAGCTAGTACATAATGGAATTCGAAAAGATATTTATTCTGAAAAGACCCTTCCTTTGTTGAGTAAAAATAACAAAAAACTTCGTATTTTAGTTGAAGGACCTTTAGGTGTACCTTTCAAAAACACTGAAAAAACTTTAAAGCTTTGCTCAACAGTCCCCAATATTGAACTCTGGTGGTTAACAAGTAGTAAAGTTTCTCACTATAAAAACGTCGATAAAGTTTTTTCTTGCTTGTCTATTGAAAAAACTACTGAAGTTTATCGCTCCTGTGATATTTTAGTTAAATTATCTTATGTGGAAGGAATGTTTGCTCCACCCCTAGAGATTTTTCATTGCGGAGGAACTTGTATTGTTTATGATGTAACAGGCCATGATGAATATATTAAAAACAATTACAATGGAATTGTAGTGAAAACAGATGATGAAGAGAGTGTGATTGCTGCAATACAGCTTTTAATTAATGATCAAAAATTTTTAAATAAACTTAAAGCGGGTGCTTTAGAAACGGCCAAATTGTGGTTAAGTTGGGAACAATCGAGTAGCAAATTTCACCGGGCTTTAAATACTATATTTAATACTTCACTCCAACAGCATCGCCAAGCAATAAATAACAAAATAACTGCAGCCTATAAGCAATACGAGATAGCTATAAATAAACAACCCTTTTCCTATCAAATAACTAATAAAACAAAATCAATATTGAAATATTTATTAAAAAAAAATCTAAAATTAAATAATATTCTTAGAAAAATCTATTATGCAACGCGCAGTAAGTCAGGTTACAAATATGAATAGCAATATTTTAATTACCGGTGGATGTGGTTATATAGGTAGCCACATTGCGTTATTACTTAAAAAACAAGGATTCAAGATTATCGTTATCGACAATCTATCGACCGGCCATCGTGATAATATGTTAGAAGAGGTTATTTATGAAATAGGCGATATTGCAGATAATAATTTTTTAGCAGCTGTATTTAATCGGCACCCGGTTGATATTGTTATGCATCTTGCCGCCAAAACCTCAGTTGAAGAATCTATTCAGCATCCAGAACTGTACTATGAGGAAAATTTATTGAATTCCATTAATTTAATAAAAGTTTGTGGTCAACAGGCTGTTAAGCATTTTATTTTTTCATCCACAGCTGCGGTCTACGGAGAAACAACTCAACCCACTGTCCATGAAAATCAAAACCTTTATCCCATGCATCCCTATGGGAAATCTAAATATATCACTGAATTAGCGTTAAGTCATTTTGCCCAGCAATATGCTATGCAACTCACTATATTGCGATATTTTAATGTCGCAGGCCATGATCAATCATTAAGGGTCGGTAATTTTAATCGAAAATCAGGGGCACTCATTCCACTCATTTGTCGTCATATCGCTCTAAATAAATTTAGTATTACTGTCAATGGTAATGATTTCGATACACCCGATGGCACCTGTGTAAGAGATTATATTCATGTCATGGATATCGCTAATGCCCATAGTATGGCTATCACTTGTTTTTATTCCTCGACCCAACAAAAAAATTTAATCCTTAATGTGGGTTATGGAAAAGGTTTATCCATTCTTGAATTAATTCAACTCATCAACTCTCTATCTGATCTCCCATTATGCTATACGATTGGGAATCGAAGAAACGGTGATATTCCCTATTCAGTGGCCGACAACACGCTTATAAAATCGTTAGCTTGGACATCTTTATTTCAAAATCCTTATAAGGAGATTATTCTTTCGGAAATTGCATGGAATAAAAAACTATATAAAATATAAAAACATGCAAAAAATAAATATAGATAATAAGCTACTGATTGCCGACACCGAATTCTATGCTAAAAAATGGAGTTTTTTATTTCATGAATTTTCGTATTGGTTACTTTATCATTGTCATCAACAAAATTTAAAAAAATTATTTTTTTTTACTCGAGAAGGTGCTTTTTTTATCGAATTAGTAAAAGCGTTGCAAAAAAAATTTAATCTGTACCCTAATATCGAATGTCATCTACTTTCAGTCAGTCGAATTGCAACTTTTTTACCGTCAGTTAACATTGATCAAGAAAATCCTTTTCAACGTTTATGGAATATCTATCCACATCAATCACCTCGAGCATTTTTTAGATCGCTGGATATCGAAGATGAAACCTTATCAAAAATATACCAAGAGAAATTTTCTGGAAATTTTGACCAAAAAATTTCTAACATAACTAATAATCTTATTTTTAAACAATTTTTGAACAACAGTATTGTAAATTCCATTATTAAAAAAACAATCGTGGCTAAAAAAGAATTATTAACCAACTATCTTAAACAAAATGATTTTTTAAATGATAGGACGATAGGTATAGTAGATATTGGCTGGCGTGGCAGTATACAAGATAATCTTAGTTTAATTTTTCCAGAAAAAACCATCTATGGTTTCTATTTAGGTTTACATCGTTTTAGAGGAAAATTTATTTCTGCTAATCATTTAAAAAAGGCTTTTTTGTTTAATGCCAATATGGGTGGAATTATTCAACCGCTAACAAGTTTAATGCGATTTGTATTACCCTTGGAAATGTTATGTACACCAGCGCTAGGATCAGTAAAAAGATATAGGCTTGATGAGGATCATAAAGCATTACCAGAAACCCAACACTATAAACCTGAAAAAATTGTCATAGAAAAAATAATAGAAACCTTCCAACAATCTGTTCTAGACAATTTAGCGTTTTACACATTAAATAAAAAATTCAGATATAGAAAATGTAAGAAAATTGCTAGGAAAATCATATGGAACCCACAAATGTTTCAATTATTTGTTTATCATAACCATAAATTTGATGAGGAGTTTGGTCTAGGCAATGCTACACAAGCTTATCCTTCAGATATAACTGATCAAACTAGCTTCTCAATTAAATCTAAAACAACTTGGATAAAAGCGCTTAAGGAATCCGCTTGGATTAGCGGTTATTTATATAATAAGCTTCCTAAGCCGTTTCTTCGAGCATTACCTATTCTTTATTTACTCTATTCTCTATTAACCTTTGATAACTATTTATTACGTTAGCTAAAGAATAGTGTTCTTTAACCTTTTTATATCCCGCTAAACCAAGCTGACTCAAGGCTTGTTTGGTTTTCATTGACATACAAAGCATCGCATCATACAAGCTTTGAGAGTCTTTCACCTTCACGACTAATCCATTGTCATCGCTAACCAACTCTCTACAACCATGTGTATTGGTAGTAATAATCGTTCTGCCGATAGCCATACTTTCAAGTAATACTCTAGGTAAACCTTCTGAATAACTTGGCAGAATAAATACATCGCAGTCCTTAATATAAGTCCTGACGTCCTCCACAAAGGATAAATAATGAATACCCACTTTTTGAAAATCGTTTAAATCCATCGCATGTAAACTGGTAGGATTATATGGATCGTAAGGCGCAATAACGGTACATTTAAAAGGAATGTGATTATTTTTTAACTGTTTACAGGCCTCCATTAGCTCAATAATACCTTTATCTTTAATCAATCGACCGATAAACAAAAAAGAAATAGTTTTTGGATGTTCATTAATAGGCGAGAATTTAAAAAATTCTAGATTCACCCCTTCTCCAGGAAAAACCTTAGCGTATTTTTGTAGGCAAAAGCCTTTTTGAATAAAATAATCTCGGTCATCCGTATTTAAAAAAATAAAAAAATCTTGATGTGTAATGATTAATTTTCGCAGATGCATTAATAGATAAAGGATTTTATCAATAAAAAATTTATACTTATTAATAAGACTACTACCCAAACCCGTAATAAAATAATAATTGGGTATTTTCCAATTACCCAACATAGAAAAAAAACTAGATTTCAAGGAGTATGAAAAAATAACGTCAGGATTAATCTTTTTTATGATTTTTGAAAATTGGATGAGAGTTGCAAAATCTTTAAATACATTGATGGATCGACAAAAAGTAATATCAAAGAAAAAAACATTCGTATATTGAAAGTTCAATTGATAATTTTTTTTGTCTAAAGGACAGACAATGTAAACTTGATGAGTTTTAGCTAAATATTTTATTATATCCCAACGAAATTGGATCATAGTATTCAGACTATTACCCAATAGTAAAATTTTCATAAAATTCCAAATCCATCCTATTATTTTTTAATCTACTCGATCTTCAAGCATTAAATAATACAATAATTTTTTAGTTTATTTTATATTTTCAAGCATTCCCATCTGGCGTGCTGTGTCTAATGCTTCTGTTAATTGTGCCACAGGAAAAACCGTCATGCCCTCAATTACTTGCTTGCTCATATTGGCCCTAGGAATAATTGCGGATTTAAAGCCATGTTTAGCGGCATCACGCAAACGTTCTTGACCATTGGGTACTGGACGGATTTCTCCTGATAAACCAACCTCACCAAATACCAAACAATCCTCAGGAAAAGGTTTATTGCGTAAACTCGATAACACCGCTAATAAAACTGGTAAATCCGCACTGGTCTCCAATAAACGTACGCCTCCAACCACATTAATAAAGACATCTTGATCATAGGTCATAATACCGGCATGCCGATGCAGGACAGCTAACAACATGGCGAGACGATTACTTTCTAAACCTACCGTCACTCGCCGTGGATTACCTAAATGACTATTATCTACCAAGGCTTGTACTTCGACCAATAGCGGACGACTACCCTGCCAGGTCGCCGTCACTAAACTACCTGAAACGGTTAAGCCAGATCGCGACAAAAGCATAGCTGAAGGGTTGCTAACTTCGCGCAGACCTTTCTCGGTCATGACAAACACACCTAATTCGTTAACTGCACCAAAACGATTTTTTACCGATCGTATCAAACGGTGCCGACTATCCGCTTCCCCTTCAAAATACAAAACGGTATCCACCATATGTTCCAAAACACGAGGGCCTGCTAGGGTTCCATCCTTAGTCACATGGCCCACTAAAAATAAGGCAATACCAGTTTGTTTGGCCAAGCGCGTCAATTGCATAGCGCTTTCACGTACTTGCCCTACTGCACCTGACGCCGACTGCAGTAAATCAGTATGCATGGTTTGTATTGAGTCAATGACCAAAACCTGGGGCTTTTCTTGTAAGGCATGCATTAAAATACTTTCAATGCGCGTTTCAGTCAGCAAACGAATGTTCTTTTGGGGTAATTCTAAGCGCTGAGCACGTAAAGCAACCTGTTGTAATGATTCTTCTCCAGTAATGTAAAGCACTGTCTGATGCTCACTCAACTGGCAAAGGCTTTGTAATAATAAGGTCGACTTTCCTATACCGGGATCGCCCCCCATAAGAATCACTGAACCGGGGACTATCCCTCCGCCTAAAACTCTATCTAATTCTTTTATCCTTGAGGAAAATCGCTCAATTTCACTAAACCGTATATTATCTAAATCCGTTATTTTGGCATCAGCCGCAGCATAACCCTTCCCCCCCGCCAGCACGCGTGATGAGGAAGAGCTGCACTCTTCTAATAAACTATTCCAGGCTTGGCATTCACCACATTGACCGGACCATTGTAAGAACTGTCCGCCGCAGGATTGACAACTATAGATACGTTTTGGCTTAGACATGCTGTTCTTCCTGTAATAATTTTTGTACAGCACTTAATAGATCGGGAAATACCGGAATCTCATCCGCTAGTTCGCGGTTATTTAATAGTGTTTGCTCGCCATTACCCGTTAAAACTAAGATAGGCTCACAACCCACTTTCAATGCGGCTTTGATATCCCGTAAAGAATCCCCAATGGCGAAAATGCCTTTTAAATCGAGTTGATAATAGTCAGCAATTTGTTCGAATAAACCAATCCCTGGCTTACGACAACTGCAATGGTCTTCCGGATGATGGGGACAATAAAACACTTTATCCACCTTACCGCCCAACGCTGCTATACTATCCAACATCTTTTGGTGGATAAGTGCTAAATCTGTCTCAGTGTAAAACCCACGACCAACACCCGATTGATTGGTCGCCACCGCAATCGTATAGCCCGCCTTGGTCAATAAGCTAATAGCTTCCAAACTACCCGGAATCGGTAACCATTCCTTAGGGGTCTTAATATAATCCTTGGATTCAAAATTAATCACACCATCCCGGTCCAGAATAATAAATGCAGGGTTTTTAGCAGTTTTTACCATTTTTTTCTATCCTTTAAGTCTCTCTTAATATATAAGGCCTATACTTTGCAAATAAATACCATAGGTCAAAAAATAATCAATTATGTTACAAACTAACGAAGAAAATTTAAAATCATTATTAGTTCAAGGTATAAAGCTTCGAGATGAAATTCGTTTATTTAATCAAAGAACTTTCTCAACATTTCCTGAATTTAATAAATTTCTTAAATCAATAAATGAAAAAAGTAATTCATTAAATATGCTTTTTAGGACTTTCATCAGAGATCTTCCAAATAATGAAGAAAATGCCATTTTAATAACGATTTTAAGATCATTCAAAGCTAATTTAAAAAATTTAGAAAAAGTATGTGTAATTAATAATAGCACTTACTCTAATAAATTTTTTAAAAAGGCATCTCCGCTAACCGATCCAACTCAAAAAGAATATATAGAAACTTGTTTAGATTTGTTTACTGGTTCATTGAATCTATTAGAATCTTATCTAAACGGTTATTTACATTATGATACTAGACCAAACTCTAATTACCCACCCATCGCATAACGTGCAATAGCATTTTTCAACCCTGACACATTATTAATAAGACTTAGCCCAAACTGACGGGTTCTTTGTATTATCGGATTGTTACTTGCAAATAGATGTTTAATTCCATCCACACCGCCCATCATAATCCGATTATAAAAACGTCGTTCTCGTTCATAGCGACGCAAAGTATGAAAAGCAGCTATCGATCGCTGTTTCTGTTTCGCTTCTAGAATGACCTTAGCTAAACACTGGGCATCAGCAATACCCAGATTAGCACCTTGACCAGCTAACGGATGAAGGGTATGTGCTGCATCTCCGATTAAGGCAATACCCGACTTTATATAATGCTCTGCTTCTTGAATTTTTAAGGGATAACTTAAACGAGAACTGGTCGAGATCACTACGCCTAAACGTTGTTCGAAAGCCTCAGTTAATTCTTTGCAAAACGTTTCATCATCCATAGACACTAAACGTCTCACTTCTTCGGGTGTATTCGACCAAACAATGGAACAATGATGCGCATCCTTTAAAGGTAAAAAAGCCAAGGGGCCATTAGGTAAAAAAATCTGTCGTGCAGTTTGCCGATGCGATAATTCAGTTTGTACAGTGGCAATTAATGCATATTGTGCATAATCGGTCGATTTAATTTGCATGTCTGACAATTGTCGAACTTGAGATTGCGCACCATCCGCACCCACAACTAAAGCCGTACTTAATTCTATCCCAGAGTCTAATGTTAATAATGCTTGATTTTTATCTATCTGTAATTTAATTAATGAATTGGGAGCAAACCATGTCAATTCTTTATCAGTTTTAGCTTGGACATATAACCCGTGCTCTAAATCAGAATTTTTGATGATATAACCTAAGCAGGATGTGCCGGTGTCGGCACTATCAAAAAAAAGATCGGCCGTATGTTGTGATTCCCATACTTGCATACAAACAAATGGCGTATATTCTTTAGGATCGAGTCGCTGCCAAACATTGAGCGCTTCCAGTATATGTTGCGAAGCTAAGGTAAGCGCTAACACACGGAGATTAGAGGTAACACTTTTTTTAGGATGGAAAGTGTCCTGATTAATTATAGCAACTCTTAAATCCTGATCCCGTAAATGACAAGCTAATGTCAAGCCAACAACACCTGCACCAACAATAACAACATCATAATCAGTGCTTGTTTCTTTTGCTAAAGTCATAATGAAGGTAAATAGTGGTAGTTAACATATTCTGGAGACCAAAATTGACGTTCAATTTCTTCGGCTAAATCAACAGACTGTTTAACTTTTGCAAGTCCTTCCTGACGTGCTTGTGTTGCCACTGCCAAGGCAATACAGTGACTAATAGCCTGTACATCTTCAAAATTCGGTAACAAAGCCTTTTTTATATCCGGAGCATTACTTGCAAAGCTACTTAATGCTTTGCAGGCTTCCCAAAGCATGGTTTCACTTAAACGGGTAGCCTGAGCTACTAAAACACCCAAACCTATTCCTGGATAAATAAGCGCATTATTGCATTGCGCAATAGGAATTTTTTCGCCTTTAAAGTCAACTTGACCAAAAGGACTGCCCGTTGCAATCAGTGCCCGCCCCTCTGTCCAATTTAATAAGTCATCCGGGGTAGCCTCTGATTTTTCAGTGGGATTCGATAAAGGAAAAATGATAGGGTATTCGACTTGTGCGGCCATGGTCTTAACAATCGCTTCAGTAAAAATTCCACCTTGACCGGAACAACCAATTAATACGGTAGGTTTAAATCTTTGTACTACATCGTACAATTGTAGTGTAGTCATCGATTCGCCCTTTAAACGTTGAGCATAAGGCTTTTGAAAAGCAGTTAGATTCGCCACGGCCTCATGGATCAAGCCGTGTCTGCCTACCAAATAAAATCGTGATAAGGCTTCTTCTTTAGATAACCCTTCTCGTATCATTCCAGCGCAAAGTTGATCCGCTATTCCGGTTCCTGCAGTCCCAGCGCCAACGATAACCACGCGCTGTTCAGTTAAAGGAGTTTTGCTACGCTTAAGCGCTGATAGCAGTGCCACTAAGGTCACAGCACCCGTTCCTTGCATATCATCGTTAAATGTACACATTTGATGCTGATAACGTTCTAAATTACGTCGGGCATTTTCTCGACCAAAATCTTCCCAATGTAAATAGGCTCGTGGTAATTTTCTTCGTATCGCAGAAACAATTGTTTCTATCATTTCATCATATTTTTCGCCTTCTAATCGCGGATGACGCCAACCTAAATATAGGGGATCATTCAACAATTGTTCATTGTTAGTTCCGACATCAATTTGTATAGGTAATAAACGATGTGGGTTAACTCCCGCACACAAGACATAAACCATCAATTTTGCAATACAAATATCCATACCACCGATGCCTTGATCACCAATACCTAATACTCCTTCGCCATCGGTCATGACAATAATATCCACTTCGGGATTCAAACGATTTTCCAAAATTTCATCAATGCGTTCTTTATCGGGATAGCTTAGATACAAACCGCGCGGTTGCTGAAATTCTTGACTAAATTGTTCAACTGCTTTTCCGACAGTAGGGGTATATAAAATAGGTAACATTTCAGTTAAATGTTGACTCACTAATTTATAAAACAAGACTTCATTGGTGTTGTGCAAGCTACGTAAATAAAGATGTTTCTCTAAATTATTTTCTTTTTTTAAAAATTGTTGATAAACACGCAGTTCTTGTTGCTGCAAATTTTCAATACTGTAGGGTAATTTGCCAAGTAACCTAAATTGTTGACGCTCGGTTTCGGTAAATGCCGTACCTTTATTTAATTTAGCGGTAGTCAATAAGGCGGAACCTAAAGCGTTGGTTTCTAGGTAAAGAACCTTAGCATTTTCGTCAGTAATAGATCTAAATTTTGGCATACTAATATTCTTCTTATTGTAAAGTTAAGCCGCGAACTAAGCGGGGAAGTCGACCATGAATTCCCATTAAGCGGCGCGATAAATTTCTTTTGAAGGGTGAGAGTAATTCCATTGCTAATAGACCATTATTGTAAATGAAAGTCAACGGGCCGAATTGGGTTTGCAACCGGGTCAATTGCTCGGTAAAACCAATGATTTGGCGCTGTGCTGTTAAACGTGACTTAAGGTACGATTGAGCCAAACACGCATCACCAAGATCTTGAGATTGCTCCAAAGCTTTAGCAATCAAATCTACACACTCAGCCATATCTTGCAGACCTAAATTTAAGCCTTGAGCAGCAATAGGCAATAAAGTATGTGCAGCATTTCCTAGCAAAATTAAACCCGCTTGCGCTTGGACTTCGGCAATACAACTTTTTAAACCATAAACCTGGGGTTTAGTATAATGTAATAGCTTGCCAAAACGATAAGAAAAATGATGTTGCAAATTCTCGAAAAAGTCCAGCTCAGTTAAGTTCTGTAGTGTTTCTATCGTTTGTTGTTCTGATGTCCAGACCAAACCTAGTTTATTATCACGTAAAGGTAAGCAAGCAATAATACCTTGCTTAGTAAAGCGTTGATAAGCAATATGTTGATGGTGATGGCTCGTATCGATAAAGGTTGTTAGTGCCGCTTCAGAGGAAGGTTTGGTTTTTAAACCAATATTGAGTAATTTACGAACCGTAGAATGCGTACCATCTACGCCAATAATTAAACGAGGGTAAATAATTTTTTTTTCTTTTTGGTTGCTCACAACGACCTGCCAAGCACCTCCTAATTGCTCAATTGACTCACAGCAAGCAGGATTATATAAATCTAAACATCCTGGTTTCGTCTTATATGATACGACCTGAAGCAAGGACTTGGTTAATTGTTGTCCCAAATGTGCAGCAGGAATAACAGTGCCTAATTGCGAAACACCCAAATCTTTGGCATTAATTCTTGATTGAGTAAAACAAGCCTGTTTCGAAATATATACCGATTTAATTGGATTAGCATAAGTTTCTAAAGCAGACCATAGATTTAATGTCTGTAAAATTCGAAGACTAGCGAGATTCAAAGCGATAGGCTTGCTTTCTGAAGATAAGGAAGTATCAAGTGTTTTAAAGGGGGATTGTTCAATCAATGCAATCCGCAATGGTAAATCTGACAAAGCTAATGCCAGACTAGTTCCTACAATTCCGGCACCTACGATGAGGATATCGTAATCTTGTTTCATGAGGAATTTCGCATTATGCTTTCAATATCAGCAAGCACTTTGGGCGTTTGCGATGTTAACACTTCACACGCCTCAGAAGTCACTCGCACATCATCTTCGATACGGATACCAATATTCCACCACTTTTCATCAATATCCGCAGCCGGCCTAATGTAAATACCCGGCTCTACGGTAAAAACCATATCTGGCTCTAAACTTCGCCATTTTTTTTCTCTTTTATAATCACCTACATCATGAACATCAAGGCCTAACCAATGACTACAGCCATGCATATAAAATCTTTGATAATGCTTCTGGTGAATCAGATCAGGTAGATCCCCTTTTAATAAACCCAAATCAATTAAACCTTGGGTCATCCACTCCACACAGGCTTTCTGTAATTGGTTCCATACCAGACCTGGCTTTATCAAATCGATAATGGCTTGTTGGGCTGTTAATACAAGCTGATAAACGGCCTTTTGTTCTGGACTAAAGCGGCCATTAACTGGAAAAGTTCGCGTAATATCTGAAGCATAGTTTTGGTATTCACATCCCGCATCTATTAACACTAAATCACCTGATTTTAACTCGGTGCGATTATCCGTATAATGTAAAATACAACTATTCGCACCACTAGCGACAATATTGGGATAGGCTAAAGCTCGACTACCTTGCCTATAAAATTCATACATTAATTCAGCTTCTAATTGATATTCATATAAACCAGGCCGGCAGGCGTGCATTGCCCGTAGATGCGCTGCGCTAGAAATATCCGCTGCCCGACGTAAGCAATCTAGTTCTGTTTGACTTTTTCTAAGCCGCATTTCATGAACACTATCAACTAACCCTTTAGCGTATTCAACAGGAGTTTTTTTTAAAGAGGCTAATAGGTTATTAATGCGTACTAAAGTAGAATTGTTGAGGCTTTCATCCGCAAGGGAATAACAAGTGCGGGTATGGGCTACGTATTTAGCTAACTTAGTTTCAAGCTGTTCGATGGGATAGGCTTCGTCAGCGCCATATTCTTTCCTAGCCCTTATTTGACCGATACACTCACCATTCCAAATAGCAGCTGCCACGTCCTCAGCACGATTAAATAATATAAATTTTCCTTTTTTGCCATCCGGTATTAGTAAAGCAATCGCTTCAGGCTCAGGAAAAGCTGTTAAGTAGAAAAAATCACTGTTTTGACGATAAGGATAGAGTACATCGCCATTACGAAGATATTCAGGCGCCGCTATTAAGACAATTAACTCATCATTCTTGATATAGGATAATAATTGCTGGCGCCGATCCTGCAATTCGGAAAGCTTAAACATAGATAATTTCAGTAACCAACTTAATGAAGGTACATAGAACCCGCACTTCCTTCTACTGAATAACGAATCAATTCTTCGTAAATCAAGGGAATGGCATGCGTAATAAACTCAATGGCCTCGTCATAAGCCAATTTATCCAATTCAGTCACTTCTAAGTGGATAATTTCAAGTTTGGCAATCTCAGCAATACAATATAAAGCCTCGTGTATAACATCCGGTGTCTCATCTTCAATAGAGCTACCCCCTAGACCCAAGCCGTATAAAAAACCTTCACACCACAAACTTAAAGCTTCAGCACGTTCTTCTAACTCATGTTGTTCATCAGGTAACAATAATTGAAAAGCTTGCAAACCACTTAATTGACGACAAGCTGCATCATACAAACTAACGATAGCACCTTGGGATCCCAACATAAAGGGCGGTCTCGTCCCAAGCCGCTTTAATAAAATATCGATCAAAAAACCACCATTGAGTTTTGGACCTACACACACAAACCCACATAACATCCCATGGATTTCTGCTGGAGAAGTTGCCACTTCTGCTTCTGTTAGTAGGTGGTAAAAATCATCGAAAGCGGGAGATTTAGCCTGAGTTTGCATGGGCGCACTCTGTAAAAAAATAAGTCTTAGGTATTTTACCATTCTAAGCGAGGTTAATACAGTAAGCCAATCTGAATAACTAAAATTTGCATAAATAGTCGATAAAAAGGGTTACTTTCTATTCATTGGCATTTTTGTCCTAAAAACTAATTTTAAAATTTTCAAATATAAACATGGGTCTTGAAAATAGATTATACTAATCACGTATCTGACTCAGTCGATAGTTTTTCGATCGATACTTTTATAAAGTTAGGGATAATTGATTTATTTACGGTGTGCAGGCTTGCAAGGTGTGCCAAACGACGACATACCTTAGCAAGATGCCTAAAGTAGATAGCGATATCCCACCTGCATCCCTGGATCAGGAAACATAGCTGAGTCAGATATTTTATTAACTAGTATGCAAACTATGGACACTCGCCAATTTACTCGCAAAAAATTAAAACAACAACGAGCCCATATTAGTTTAAACGATCAAAAAAAAGCTTCGGCCATTATTAATGAACAACTGAGTCACCACCCTGTTTTTTTACGCAGCCAAACGATTGCTGGTTATAAAGCTATTCAGCATGAAATTGATCCAACCGCACTCATCCATAAAGCTTGGCAAGATAAAAAAAGATGTTACTTACCTGTTTTACAAGGACAACAATTAATATTTTGTGCTTATCAAGCAAATACCTTGTTAAAAAAAAATCAATTTAATATTCTCGAACCACACCTCTCCTTAGATAACTGCATTGCCACTCATGATCTCGATTTAGTATTAGTTCCTCTCATAGGCTTTACCGAAAAAGGACAGCGTTTAGGCATGGGCGCCGGTTTTTACGATCGAACTTTTGCTTTTTTGCTCAATTCACCGAGGCCCGCTCGACCTTTTTTACTTGGACTTGCTTACGAATGGCAAAAATTAGCGACATTTACCGAAAAAAACTGGGACGTTCCTTTAAATGCGGTAATAACTGAAAAACAAATATATCTGTTTACTAATGATTCAGACCATTGAGAACTGTGAATTAACCAGCGATACAGCCAAATATCAAGTACGAAGCGTTTGGAATTGATGATCTAAATGTTGGATAAATTGTTTAAAAACACTGCCATTTTTATCCATTTTTGCTGGTGCATTTAATAATATTGCAAATGCACCTAAATCACCATTTTTCATACTATAATAACCTGCCATCGTATAAACCGATTTTGGCACACTAATATGGCCCGTTTTAAAACTTGACCATTCCATCCAGGGATGTTGTGCAGTACTCATGCCGCGCCACATTTTTTGTTGCCCTGGCATCACTAAACTTCCTATATAAATAGGAAAATCACGTTTATTTTTATAAACTCCTTCTAAAAGAATAATAAGATCCCTCGCTGACACTCGATTAAATGGAGTTAAGCCACTTGCATTTTTGAAAATAGGTAAAGCAGCGGTATTCTTAACACTAAAATGCGTGTTGGCCAACATAGGCTTATAGTTGTCAAAAAGTAATTGTGTAGCCTGACTTAACTGTATTGATGTCGTTGATTTCGCTTGCTTTTCTCGCCATAAATCCAGCATTAACATATCTGCTATATAATTATTTGAGTAAAATAACATATCTTGTAAAGAATGAATAAGTGGATCCCCCTCAAATTGGGTTAACAATTTATCAGTTTCTAATAAGCGTGTTGACTCAAGTTTAATTTTTCCATTTAAATGGATGCCCGCTTGCTTCAGAAAAGCCGCTAATAGGTTTGCCGTTGTTAAATTGGGATCACCTACAGAGCGATAAATCGTTAGTGGTTCACTTTCCACTCCCAATTTTCCGGAAATACTTAAAATTTCCTGGTTATTCTGAGTAATACGGCTGAGTTGAATCGCATTATTTTTTCCGGAAACAGTCTGCACGGTTCCTTTAAGCACGATATTATCTAAAGCGTAAGGTAAAATTTTTATTATCGCTGCATCACCCACTTGAGATCCGGGCGCAATAAAAACAGCGATATTTCCAAAGTTACTGCCTATTGAAGAAGGTAAACCATCATAGGCTACTTTACTACGTGATTTTGCTATTATTCGATCAGGATTGTCTAGAATTATTTTCCAAAAATATGAGATATTAACAATTAAATTCCTGTTAACTTTTTTTAAACCTATTTGTTGCAGATTATTAATCAAACTCCAAATTTTTTCATTGGTAAATTCAGGGTCACCCAAACCATAAAAAACTAAATCTCCATTTAAAACACCCGCTTTGATATCGCCTCTTGTATAAACTTGGGTAGAAAAAGTATGTCTAGAACCCCATTGTGATAATGCACTGGCAGCAATAAAAAGTTTAGTCACCGATGCAGGAATCAAACGTAATTGATCGTTTTTAGTATAAAGGATTTTCGGATGAGTCAAATCAACCCATAGTTCAGAACGTTGAATTGCAGCATTGTTTTCATTAGCAAATGCTGTTGTAGAGGCTAAATAAAAAATAATAAATAAAAATTTTAACAAAAAATATTTTTTCTTTCTCATAGAAATCTACTTCTTCTGATCTGAAAAAAATCAGTGCAAAGAATAATTATTCACAGCATTTGGATTTTGGCAAAGCGCTGTGACAATAACTGGAATATATTAGTATACATTAGGATGGCGAGTTGAATAGCAACGCAGACCATGTCAAATGCGAAGAGTAAAATTAATGACTAATAACCTGCCAAACTCCCTGATTATTTCGACAAGCGGTGTAATTAAATGAAGGATGCTCAAAGAAACCACGAATTAACGTTATTTCATAATCTCTGCAGCCCTGCCCTTCGGCATTAACAAAAATCTCTTTACTGGTAAAAGCAAAGCGAGCTCCGGTAGCATCGCTAGTCCAATTTATAAATTCTTTAGCTTGTGCAGTGGCCACTAAATTTTGCAGCTTACTATGATCAACATTTCCCATAAAACGTGCAACAGAAGGATCAATAAAAATATCCTGATTATTATTTATTTGTGGCTCTCGAGAGGTTGTAGGGGCTGTAATTTGGTGGCTCGCACAAGCCGTTAAATTAAAAATAAACAATCCAATGAATAATCCTCTAATCATTTTATTTTGCATCATTTATTTCCTCAATGCGCGTACGGACTAACTGTCCTCGGTTAATGCCACATAATAATTCAAAACGAAAGGATGAAGTACTTTCTGCTACTTGTTCGATAGGAAGCCCTGTTCCCCATAGCACCACCGGATCACCTATTTTAGCATCCTGTTGGTTCGATAAATTCACTGCCAACATATCCATAGAAACTTGTCCTATCAATTCACAAAGCTTGTCATTCACTAAAATAGGTGTACCGCTTTCAGCTCGATGGGGATAACCATCTCCATAACCTATTGCCACAATACCAACACGGAGTGGCTTAGGGGCAATCCACTTTCCTCCATATCCTACTCTATCTCCCGAGTCTAATAGGTGGATCGATATAATTTCTGATTTTAGGGTCATAACCGGCTTTAGTGAAAACTGTGCAGCAGAAGAATCTGAAAAAGGTGAAACACCATATAACATTAATCCGGGACGCACCCAGTCAGCATGGGCTTTAGGATGAGCTAAAATGGCTGCAGAATTCGCCAAGCTGGTTGGAAAGCTATATTTTTTAATCGTTTGTTCAAATAGTTTTATTTGACACTGTGTCGTCGTATCTTGTGATTTATCGGCACTTGAAAAATGCGTCATGACACACGTAATTTTTAACCATGGGCAGCGATCTAATTGTTTCAAAGCCGCAGAAAAATCATCAGGTGATAAACCTAAACGATTCATGCCAGTATTTATTTTCAACCATACATTAATGGGATAGGGTAATGGATGTTCACTTAGCAAATTTAATTGATTACGATCATGAATGACTGTGTCGAGTGCATAATCGGTTAATAAGGGGATTTCATCCTTAGAAAACAAACCTTCCATTAACACTATCCGTTGGGTTAATCCTGCTTGACGTAAATATAATGCTTCTTCTGAACAGGAAACGCCAAAACCTTCAACATCAGTTAACGCCTTTGCGATAGAAATTAAACCATGTCCATAAGCATTTGCCTTAACCATGGCCAATATCTTGGATTGTGGAGCAATATCACGTATCTGTTTAACATTATAACGTAACGCAGCTAAATCAAGTTCTACAGTGAACGGTCTGCTCATGCATAATTCTCAGCATGATAACGCTGTGGAGCAAAATTCTCAAAACGGGTGTATTTTCCTAAGAACGTCAATCTTACTTTACCGGTCGGTCCATTACGTTGCTTTGCAATAATAATTTCTGCGCTACCCTTATCTGGACTTGCTTCATTGTAAACTTCATCACGGTAAATGAAAATAATTAAATCGGCATCTTGTTCGATGGCGCCTGAATCTCGTAAATCAGACATCACCGGTCTTTTATCAGCTCGTTGTTCCAAACTACGATTTAATTGTGACAAGGCGATGATAGGAACATCCAATTCTTTAGCTAAAGCTTTTAATCCACGCGAAATTTCGGATATTTCAGTGGTACGATTTTCCTTAGAGCCTGGAACTTGCATTAATTGTATATAATCAATAACAATTAAGCCCAATGATCCTTGCTCTTTTGCGACTCTGCGTGCACGCGCGCGTACTTCTCCAGGGCTTAATGCGGGTGTATCATCAATAAACATTTTTGCTTCTGATAACATACTTACTGCAGAAGTCACTCGAGGCCAATCTTCATCACTTAATTTTCCCGTACGAATTTTATGTTGGTCAATGCGTCCTAATGACGACATCATGCGCATTGCTAATGCTTGACCTGGCATTTCCATACTAAAAATTAACACTGGCTTATCGCCCTGGATAGCGGCATGTTCGGCAATATTCATTGCAAAGGTAGTCTTTCCCATAGAAGGGCGACCTGCAACGATAACGAGATCAGCCGGTTGCAAACCTGACGTCATTTCATCTAAATCCTTATAAGCCGTCGAAAGTCCGGTAATAACTTGATCAGAATGAAATAAAATATCGATTCTATCGACCGCTTTTGCCAAAAAATCACTAATTCTAAGTGGACCACTCCCACGCGCGCCTTGATCAGAAATCTGAAATACTTTACGCTCTGCCTCATCCACCAGTTCAGTAATTGAACGACCTTCTGGCATGAACGCATTTTCAGTAATTTCAGAAGCAATGCCTATTAATTGCCGTAAAACAGAACGCTCGCGTACGATATCAGCGTAGGCTGCAATATTTGCAGCACTGGGGGTATTGCGCGCCAATTCAAATAAATAAAGATCACCACCAATTTCTATTAATTCATTTGTACTTTTTAAAGCATCGGTGAGCGTAACGACATCAAAAGGCTTACCGTGATTGGCAAAACTGACGATAGTACGAAACAGGATACGATGGGATAACAGATAAAAATCTTTTTCTTTTAACCTATCAGCCACTCTATCCCAGGCTTGATTATCCAGCATTAAGCCACCCAAAACCGATTGTTCGGCTTCAAGTGAATGTGGAGGTAACTTAAGGTGATCGGTTTTTTGCATAGCAAGGATTGCCTAAACCATAAACTAACAAAAATATTAGCGTTGTTAGTTTGTATTTTACAAAAATCATTAAAGTGTTTGTTTATTCCTACAGATAATAGGACTTAACACTCAAAATACAACATCTTTGTTAGATTAGCCAGCTATAATCAATATCAAAGCAAAATTGTTAAAAATAAATAATTATTTATTCTTCTGCAATAATATTTACCTTCAATGTTGCAATAACATCACTATGTAATTGTATCGAAACTTCATGTTCGCCTAATTGGCGTAAAGGACCATTAGGTAAGCGAATCTCACTCTTTTCAAGAGTAATACCTGCAGCCTCTGCTGCTCGAACTAATTCTGAAATACCAATGGAGCCATATAAACGACCTTCTTCTGCTGATTTAACCGGCAAGGTTAATATTAAGTCATTAATAGCAGCTGCGCGTGTTTCTGCCATTTGTAATTTATCCTGTTCAATTTTTACAAATTCTGCACGCTGTTTTTCAAATTTAATAATGTTTTCTTTAGTAGCAGGTACTGCTTTTTGGCGAGGAATTAAATAGTTTCGTGCATAACCATCACTCACCGTAACGGGTTCTCCCAAAACGCCTAAAGAATGTATTTTCTCTAATAAAATTACTTTTGCCATGAAAAATAAACCTCAAAATTCACTTGTTAATATCTCATCCAATCCCACAAAACTCAGTTACATCCTCGTTCTAAGTTTTATCAATGTCTCATTTCTCTTTTTACCTCAAACACTTCTTTTTAATCGGTAGCGTATATTAAATAGGCTATCAATCACTGCGAATAAAATTAGCACTATGGCTACATAAGGAAAAAAAACTGCCAATACGACATAAAATAAAAAAATCCATTTATTAGCCACATTTTTTAAATCAGCCATTGCATGAAAAACACTAATGCCTGCCAATAAAAAAATTAACCCTATAACAGGTAAAGCATCTTGCGCCATGGCCACACCTAGGAAACTGGATATACCTATTAGCAAAAACACCAATACTTCCCAAGAACTAAGTCGAACATTTTTTAACTCTGGACGAAGTTGACCAGGGTTGTATAGCATTGACTGGAACCCACGCGCAAGTATTAAATTAATAAGGACTGACAAAGTGATAAACGCGATTTGAAAACCCGTTGCAAACTTAGCAAAAAGTTGTAACCGTGACGTATTAACCACTACATTAAATTGGTTTTTAATCAATAATGCATAATGCTCAAACTGATTTACCCAAACCTCAGTGATATGAGGTATCCAAGCGTGCGCCAACAACACGGCCAATAAGCCGAGTAACAAACTTGCTGTTAATACCGCTTTCCAACTCTGTGTTTGACGTAACACTAAGGCTAATACATAAGTAAATAAGCTACCGCCAATAATTCCATATAAAATAATTAAACGATTACCTAAACTCGCAACAACGACTGCCGGTAAAATAACCCACAATAAAACGATAGCGCCTTCTTTAGCCCCTTTACGTAAGGTAACTAAAGAAACAATGACATTACTCACCCAACCAAATAAAGGCAGGATAGTAAATAATAATCCTACGATAACTGCCTGACGGCGGCCACGCATGACATAACTTGCAAAACGATGCAACATTCCCATCACTTTAACTTACCTGAAAACATTAACACATGTTTTGATGTTTATCACAATAAGGAAGTAAACAAATATAGCGTGCACGTTTAATCGCTTGGGTAATCTTGCGCTGAACCGACGCTGAGGTTCCTGTCGTACGGCTGGGAACTATTTTACCCGTCTCGGTAAGATGATTTTTTAGCAACGGAATATCTTTATAATCGACGTCTGTACCTTCGGCAGAAATTCGGCAATGTTTGCGGCGTCTATTTTGGTAATTGTTCATAAAATCTACTCATTCTATAATTAAAAAAAGCTTATTAAGTACAAGGCAAGTGTTAAACCGATCTTCCTTCTACTTCAGTTTCTCTAGAATAATATTCACGTCTAGTTTCCTGACCTTGCATTTCTTTTGCCTTTGCTAAAGGAGACATTTCAGTAATTGCTCGATCGACTCGAATAGTAAGGTAACGTAACACCGCATCATTAAAGCGAAAATTATCACTGAGTTCAGCCATTGCTTCCTTTCCGGACTCAATATTCATTAGAATATAATGTGCCTTGAGAAGTTTATTAATAGGGTAGCAAAGCTGTCTACGTCCCCAATCTTCAAGGCGGTGAATCTGTCCGCCACCATTTTTCACGATAGCGGTATAACGCTGAACCATAGCAGAAACCTGATCACTTTGATCAGGATGAATTAAAAGCACGATTTCATAATGACGCATCTGAATATCTCTCGGTTAAAGCCCCCAACTAACGTGGTAGAGCGAGTATACTTAAAGCCGGGGTCCTGAAGAGGGGACTCCCCTAAAAGCGGCCTATTATACGGTTGGGTTCCTCAAGATGCAATAAAATCCCTGTGGCTTGACAGGCCTTGCCACGCCGCCTAGCATTCGGCTTTAAATTAATCATTATAATCTATCAATCCTATGGATTTAGCGCCTATAACAAACTTGGTTAAAAACGAGCTTAACCAAGTCGATGCTCTAATCGATTCTTGCCTTTATTCTGAAATCCCTTTGATACCAGAATTGGCAAAACACCTTATCGATAGCGGTGGCAAACGTTTACGTCCTTTAATTGCCCTACTTAGCGCGAAAACTTTTAGCTATACTGGCGAAGGACATATTCAGCTAGCCGCCAGCCTGGAGCTTATTCATACCGCTACCTTATTACATGATGATGTCATTGATGGATCCGAACTTCGCCGTGGCAAAAAAACAGCCAATAATTTATGGGGGAACTCAGCCAGCGTGCTCGTCGGCGATTTTCTTTACTCGCGTGCCTTTCAATTGATCAGTCAAATTAATAATGCGCAGGTTCTCACTTCGCTTGCTGACGCCACAAACACATTATCACAAGCCGAAATTTTACAATTACTGAGTTGTCATAATGCCAATGTGGACGAAGCCTACTGCTTAAAGGTTATCCAAGGTAAAACTGGCGTACTCTTTTCTATTGCCGCCGAACAACCTGCCATTTTAACTAAGCGCTCCCAAGCTGAAATTTCAGCAATGGCCCACTATGGGACACATCTAGGTATTGCATTTCAATTAATTGATGATGCGCTCGATTATTCCGGAACCAGTTCACAACTCGGTAAAAATTTAGGAGATGATTTAGCTGAAGGGAAGCCAACACTTCCTTTAATCTATGCTTTACAACAGGCTAATGCTGAACAAGCGCAGTTAATACGTGAGGCCATTACCAAAGGTAATCAACAACATTTAACAGCCATCCTAGCCATTCTCCATTCTACACTCGCCATCGAATATACGCATAAGCTCGCTCAACATCATATTCAACAAGCCTTGATGCACTTAAATAGCATTCCTGACTCGACCTATCGTCAAGCATTGATGCAACTAGCAAATTTTGTAAGCAAGCGTAGTTATTAATGCATTAATAGTAATTTGCTATTTCTAGCTTATATAAATTTGGGGTTAAAACATTCACATTATTTTTTTATTATTAAAGCCCCGTTTGTTAAGGTTCACTTAATTAATGTTTATTAACATTCAGGTAATGAATAGTAAAATAGTTATGCAAAATTTAAAACAAATCTATAAACACCCCTCTGCATTTAAGCGTAAAAATGAAATAAAGAACGACGGACGCTTCTCACATAATATATTTAAAGCAGATAAATTAAAAAAAAGTATAAACTCACCAAAAAGTCAATGGTTTGTCAAGTTTTTAGGTGAGAAAAGAATCGAAACTTTAGCAGAAGTTCTTACGCAAGAAATGATGCGCTTGATTCTACCATATCAACCAAAAACTCGTCGATTGATTAATATTACACAAGAAAAAAGAATTCATTATTATGTACTTTCTAAAGAAATACCTCAATTTGATGATAAGTTTTTTTTACACCCAGAAAATACTGAACAGATACACCATAATAAGATAACCGGATTAGCGGCTACGCAAATCTTAGCTTTATGGTTAAATGAAGTTGATTTTAAAGCTGGAAATGTTGGCGTCGATCACAATGGACGGGTTATAAAAATTGACGGTGGTTTAAGTTTTATTATCTTAAATCCGGGTTTTGATTATTTACATAATAATGATTATAGGATTACTCCCGATGATTTAGAAGCGTTGCCTAACCTAGTTAATTATGCCGCTTGTAATTGGTTACATCATATTCAATGGACTAAAGAAGGTTACGCGAAAAAAAAAGAACCTACCGAGTTCGATAAAATCGTCAACCAAAGTGTCTACTTTAAAAGTGAATTATATCGAACTATATTGCACATTATTTCATTACCTAATGAATTTATTACATTTTTTACGAAAAATTACATCGCTAACTCTACTGATGTGGCAAAATTCTCAAATTTTATGATCGAGAGAAAACAGCAGTTGGAAGATGCCGCAAATACAATTCCTGCTTTTAATACCTATCGTCTGAGCAATCAAGGACAGGGAGACTTATTTAATTTTTTAACTAATTTAAAAAATTTTAAAACAATGGAAAAACTATACTTAGTGGATGCATTTCATGACCGATATGGAATTAATGCCGAGTCGCTGATAATTGAAAAGGAAATTAATTTCATGCTCAATACCTTAGCTACTGATCTTGATAATTATCTAGCATACTTGAATTTAAACCTTGATGTTAATAACCCTATTGATATCGACATGTCATCCTTTAATTTAAAAGAACTGAGTTTTTATATCCGTTATTTAAAAAATAGCATAACCAACTATTTGACTTCATCCAACAACGCAGAAGAAGACAATTTCTATGACGATTTGGCCATTGTTTTAAAAACCTTAGAGCCGCTTAAAGATGATTTTTTAATAAAGGATTCAAGTGTTTTATATTTAATCGAATCCATCAAAAAAATAATGTTATACAAAGACCACTTACCATTAAAAGTAAAAAAACCGATACCAAGTCCAAGAAAGAATAAACCTCTTCCATCATTGATTCCAATAACGTTTTTTAATCAGATCCAGCCCAATGCGTCAGAAATAAATCAGCCTTTGCAATCCATGCTCTCCTATTAAGATAATTATTAATTTTCACTAAAAAACTTAGCGAACAATTTCCTGGATTGTTCTGCTTGCCATTCAAAGATAATCAAAGTACTTATTTCGTATTGATATTGCGAAAATCTTTACGCCACCCTACTCCTCTCCTTTAGAGTTAACACACTCCTGGGATTATAATTAATATTTTGTTAATATTATTATTCTATTCCTAATAAATTATGTAGCATAGGATAAAAAAAATAAAATTCTGCATGCTACTTATGTGAGTAACAAAAAAGAAGATAATATATTTTTTTTATTCTGGAGATACTATGCAACAATTCGAAAAAAAATATTTTAACAAACAAGGCTATCTAAATCTAAGAAAGCTTTGTCCAGATAATGTGAGCTATTTAATAGAAAAAACCAATAACAGTGAATTAAATATAATGTGTATTGATTCTGAAGATGTGAAGTCTGTGGATCTTATCAAATGGTCAGATTTTAGTTCAGAGGAAAAGACAGAAATTGCAAAAACGCTATTAAAGAATGAGAGACAATTCTATGAAAAGCGGGTTTCTGAAATTGAGAAAAAGCTTTCCCAGGCAATGATGATATTTTTCCTCAGCGGCTCCATCTCAGGAATATTTTTTATAATTTTTTTTATAAGTCCAGCTATTTTAGTTTTGCTAACATTACCAGTTGCTAGTTATGGAATGTATCAAGCTTGTGTTCATGGTCTTATTAAACTAAAACTAGCTAGGATCGATAGACTAGAGGAGGAATTATATCATTTTCTAGTAAATACAAAGGATCAAGAGGTCAAGATTGAGCCGAATGATACCCCTGCTGAACAAGTAGAGAAAGTAAACTTAATTGCTAGCACTCCTAGCAAGAATAGTTTTTTTCAAAACTCCCCTGTCAAAGATGTTTCTGCAAATGATCAGGAAACTCACATTTTTTCGCAGACACTTACCAAATAATAGAACTCGGAGCATAAAAAATTATGCTCCGAACTAATTTACCTAAATCTTTAGCTTATTAAAACTGTATAACAGAAGCTATCCAATCTCATAACACATTCAAGTTTTGTTTTGTTAAACGTTTTGTTACGGTATTTCAACCACACTGTATAGGCATATTGTGCATGTATGTATGTGTGTGTGGTTCATCTTAAGTTTTAGAAAATATGATTTCCAAGATGTTCCAAGCATTAATCTTAATGCTCTATTTTTTTAAAAAAATTTTTATTAAAATTTATTTAATATATAATCGTGACTTTCTAAACTTATAATTATAAATCTATTTAATCATTATGAAATCTTTATTAAAAAAAACGTCATTAAACCCTATTAAAAATTTTTATCCGGCCTTTTCTGTTCAAGCGAAAACTGAATTTTCCATACGTACATTACAATTATTGGAATTTGAAAAGGTCATTAAAGTTTTTGCTAAAAATGAGGAGTGGAATCCGGGTATCTATGACTATTTACCTTTTTATAGTGCCTATCAGGATGGACACAAAGGATTATTTTCAAATAATAATCAACTAATTGCTTCTTTATCCGCCGCACGCTATTCCAGAGATTTTGCTTTTTTGGGAATCTATATAGTAGATCCAAGCTATAGGGAAAAAGGAGTAGGAGAAAGATTAGCTAAAACTGTTTTATCAGAATTGGAAAGTTGCTCTTTATTGGGACTTAATGGAGTAAAACAACAAGTAGGTAACTATCAAAGAAAATATGGATTTAGGCCTGATTATAATAACTTGCGATTTTCTGGCACTTTAAAACCTCCACTGCGTAAATCCTTAGAGCCAGAAGAAAAGATTAAAATAATAGGACAAGAAAATTTAAATATTAATCAATTAATAGATTTTGATGCAAGTGTATTTTCATTTCCTCGAGAATCTTTTTTATGGAAATGGCTAGAAATGCCTGAATCCTTTCTATTAGCAGCAATTAAAGATGTAGCATCAATTGATAAGAAAAAAATTTGTGGCTATGGCGTTGTTAGTAAATGCGTAAGCGGTTATAAGATTGCTCCTTTTTTTGCAAAAAATGAAAAAATTGCCAAAGCATTATATGATGGATTTTCTTCCAGGTTTAAGGGTAAATTAATGCAAGTGGATATTCCGGAACCGAATCAGTCGGCTATAAAATTAGCGACGCAATTTGGTTTGTATAAAACACTCGAAACCAAACGAATGTATAAAGGTACAAACAAATTAGTTGATGAACTAAATTCAAAAATTGATCAAGTTTATTCGTTAACTTCTTTAGAAATGGGTTAGTTTTAAATAAAATTAATAATAATTATAATACTATGTTAAATTCCTTATTTAAGGATAATTTTCTATCCTTTTCAGAGCGTCCTGCATTGAGTTATAAAGATAAGCTCTATTCTTACAAAGAATTAAATCAACGTTCTAATCAATTTGCTCATTATTTACAAAGTAAGTCTATCAATAGTGGAACTACTGTTGCATTGCTTTCTAGAGACTACTTAGAAAGAGTTGTTAGTATTTTAGCACTTTGGAAATTGGGTGCTTCCTACTTACCTATTGACCCAGATTACCCCAAAACTAGGATCCGTTTTATTCTCCGTGATGCCAAAATAAATTTCATAATTACCGATGAAGACATTTATAAAAACTCTTTTTTAAACAGTAATTTAAAACCCATTTTACTTGATAATAAAGACAACGGAATAAATAGTTTCTCTGTAGATGAACTGCCCGATTGTAAGGATAAAAACTCGCTTGCCTATATTGCTTATACCTCAGGCTCAACTGGAAATCCAAAGGGGGTAATGGTCACTCATGCGAATATATTCAGTATTTATAATGCCTGGGAGCAAGCTTATAATCTAACCTATAGGGACCGGCATTTACAAATCGCTAATTTTGGTTTTGATGTATGTTCAGGTGATATAATAAGGGCCCTTGGTTCAGGGGCACATTTAGTGATATGTCCTACAGAAATAATATTAAATCCTGGAAAGCTTTTTAGTTTGTTAAAAAAAGCAGGTATAACGGTTGCTGAATTTACACCTGTTGTATTAAGGAAATTAATTTCTTATCTTTATGAAAAAAAGTTAGATTTAAAGTTTATGCGTCTGCTTATTTGTGGATCAGATGCTTGGTCAGTTAAAGAATATATAGATTTTAAATCCTATTTAAATCCTAATGCTCGTTTAATTAACTCCTATGGGACCACGGAGACCGCAATAGATAGTACTTATTTTGAATGGAATGAATCCATGTCCTCACTAAATGAACTTTCTGCCATACCGTTAGGCAAACCTTTCCTCAATTCAAAAATTAAAATTCTTAATGAACAACTTAAGGAATGTCCGCCTGGAGCCCAAGGCGAAATTTGTATAGGGGGAGAAGGTGTTTCTCTGGGCTACTTAAATCAGCCAGAACTTACGCAGAAAAAATTTATTTCCCTTTTATTAAATAATAAGAATGAAATTTTTTATAAGACAGGTGATCTTGGATATTATTTAGACGATGGGAATATATATTTTTCAGGTAGGGTAGATGATCAAATTAAAATCATGGGTTTCAGGATAGAACTTCTTGAAGTGGAAAATATTTTAAATAGTTATCAAGCTATTGAAAAAGCCGTCGTTTTATCCCATTCATCTTTTAATTCAACATCACAATTCTTAGTTGCTTTTATTAAGTATAATAAATCCTTCAAAATTAGTGACTATATTGATTTTTTAAAAAACAATTTACCTCCCTACTCCATCCCACTTGTTTATTTACCTATTGATTCATTTCCCGTCTCTCCGCATGGGAAAATTGACCGAGCCAAATTAAGTGCTAGTTTAATTTTATCAGAACAGAAAAGTAATTTTAATAATAAATTAAACAATAAATTTAGAATAGAGAGCGACATTGAAAAAAAAATATTAGCAATATTTGGGCGATTGTTTAATATTTCTAGTTTCAATTTGAATAATTTTTTCTATATAAATACTGATTACTTACTAAAAAAATTGCGGACTGAACTTAAACTTAATGACATTAAATTAGATTTAAAGAAATATATTTCTATTCATACTTTTTATGATATAAAAAAATTATTAGATTTGAATTAAACTTATTTTTTTGTCAATCAAAAATTTATATAAATATTTTTTTACGCTACGATTCGAAAATTGTATAAACCGGAGGTTACAGTGAAAGAAGAAAAAGCTATTGAATATTTAAGAGCCTTGACTTTAAAGATCACAGGATTAGCTCCAGAGAAAGCTTCTATTAAAGATTATATAGACGACATTGTTTATTATTTTACGAATATTCTTCATTCAATGCCGAATAATGTTTATTGGCTAGATAGAAATTGTGTTTTACGTGGTGGAAATGATGAGTTAGCTCATAAACTTAATTTAAAATCAGGATTTGACTTAGAAGGATTAACTTATGAACAAATGGCGCAAGCTGCGAAATTGCCTACAAAAGAGTTTGAACCCTATCGAATTACTGAATTGGCAGTGATGAAAACAGGAACGCCGAGTGTTGCTAAAGAGGAACCGCCTATTACCGATCATGGAAACATGTTTTATTATTTATCTAATAAAACGCCTTTGAAAAATAAAGCGGGTGAAATCATAGGAGTTGTAGGGATTTCAACTGACATAACTAAACTTAAAAAAACTCAATTAGATTTAGATATCGCCTTAAAAAATGCAGAAGCAGCGAATGAGGCTAAAACTGAATTTTTGGAAAATATGCGCCATGATATTCGAACTCCTCTAAGTGGCATTGTGGGCTGTGCAAGAATTATTAAAGCTGAAGCGAACGATCCAAAAAAAGTTTCAGAATATTCAGAAGATTTAATTCAATCCAGTGAAGCGTTATTAAATTTTCTCAATAAAATTTTAGAAGGAATTAAAGTTGCTAATGGTGAAATTCCATTAATCAAAAAAAAATTTGATCTTAAAAAAACTATTCAAGCCATTATCGATCTCAATAAATCCCTAGCTGCCAAAAAAAAATTAGACCTAACTTTAGAAATTGATGAGAAAATTCCTCCCTATTTAATGGGCGATCCCGTCCGACTGCAAAGAATTATATTAGAATTAGTGGCAAATGCCCTAAGATTCACTCAGAGGGGTAGCGTTGATATCCAAATAAAAAAACTAAAGAAAAAAACAAATCAGCAAGCAATCATTGAAATAACAGTTAAAGATACCGGTATTGGAATACCGCTTGATAAACAAGAGATGATATTTACGGCGTTTACTCGATTGACCCCCTCATATAAAGGAATATACAAAGGCATTGGTTTAGGACTTTCTATCGTAAGACAATTTATCAATGATATCGGCGGTGAGATTTATGTCGAAAGTAAAGTAAAAAAAGGAACAACGTTTACTTGTCGCATCCCTCTTCAGGTACCTTTAGTTATGGATAATGTCGGGATAGAGGAGATCTCTTTAGCTGCCGGAAGCGAAAGCTATTTAGATAAAAATAGTTCAAAATTAGAAGTTAAAAGTAATTACGATTTAGATCCTAATCAGAAAAGAATTTTGTTAGTTGAAGATGATAAATTAGCGGCTAAAATTGCACAAAGTATTTTGGCTGAATTAGATTGCTCAATTGATGTTGCACCAAATGCTAAAACAGCTTTAGAAAGTATTCAAAACAAGGATTACCAACTTATTTTAATGGATATTGGTTTACCTGATATGGATGGTATTGCTTTGGCACACCGTATTCGATTACAGCAATGGCAACGCACCGACACGACACCGATTGTTGGATTAACAGCGCATATTGATGTTGAAAATAGACAACGTTGTTTAGATGCTGGTATGAATACTGTTATATTGAAACCTTTAAACAAAGAAATGGCTAGAGAATTATTAAAAACCTTTGTGCCCGATACTAACGTAAATCAAATTCCCTCTACTATGTCTCGCCCAATCACTGGAGCGGTTTTAGACATGGATGCGATGAAAAACATATTAAAAGATGAAGAATTGATTAAAGACTGTCTTCATTTAATGGTTCTTGGCCTAAAAAAGGATCTTGTCGAACTACCGAGATTACATCAATCGGCTAATTGGCAAGCAATACGAGAAATTGCACATAAAAGACAGGGCGGAGCTAGCTATTGCGGAGCCAAACGTTTAGAACAGGCTTGCAAGCAGATCGATGATTATATCCGAGAAAATGGTCCTAATGGCCAAACAAATACGCTTTATCGACAATTGATTCAAGAAATGGAAGCTGCTAAAGCTGTGTGTGAAGATTATATTAAATAATGAAAATTAAATTCATTATATAAGAATAAAATTAAATCTTCTAGTCAAGATAATAAAGATCGATTAAACTATAAATGGCTATAAAAAAGGAACAACTACAACAAAAGGAGTTAACTATGCCTTTCCCCACCGCATTAAAAAATTTTTCTGAGCATGGTTTTTTTGAATTAAAAAATTCGGAATTTTATTCTGAAAATATTCAAGAGCTTGAAAAAAATATTGGACAACTCAAACAGCGCCAATTTAGCATTCCCTTGCGCATTCGCTTAAAAGATATTCAAATGATTCCCAATGTGCCTCGGAAGAAACATAATTCAGGCCCTATGATTCAACATGTTCCACGTCGTTGGCAGGATAGCTATGGAGATTTTACCATTAGTCAAATGGGGTCTCTTATAGTTTGAATGCTCCTATGAGTTTTGGACATTCAAGGGAAATATATTGGCATCCACAGGAACCAGAAACTCCACTCGAAGCATTACAAAAAAATTTGCTTACTTTACTCACTCAATCTTGGAGCTCAATCGACTGGATCAGCTGGCTTTTTGTCCCTATCATCAGGTTGATGCGAAAGCTACTGAGGAGTTTTATACTAAATTATTAAATTCATTAGCCAGAACTTCTGCTTTGAAAGAATTAAGTATAGGTCCTTTTTCGCTGTCTAAACAACATATTGCTTTAATCCCTTTTTTATTGAATACGAAATTAGAACACTTACATCTTGATATTATTGAAGCTAACCGGTTTTCTTGGGAAGAACTTTGTCGAGTCTTGGAGAAGCATCCTATGCTTCAAACATTGAATTTAGGTAACAGTGCTCTTGATGGTTCGGCTTATAAAGCCTTAACTGATCTATTAGATAAGAATTATAAAATTGAAATCACGCTACCAGAACCAACCAATGCCAAATTATTACCAACCTATCAACCTTTAAAACAACGTTTAGCTAAACCCGGCATAGAGCGATTCAAAGAAAAATATTTATCGCAGGATAATTTATTTCAAATTGCTATTGATTCGTTAGAGTCTCTTAAAAAATTCAAATTAATACGTTATCAAAATCTACAACAAGCGCAATTAGAAAAACAATTTGATTTCTTATTAAGGAGTCAAGCCTCTCAAGCTATTTTGGATGGAAACTATGCCGATGTCCTACACCCTATTTATCAAAACCATCGCTATATGATTAATGAAGCATCTCCTGCACTTGTCCAATTGTCTATCGATACCTTAGCAAAAAATAGCACTCAAAGTAGAGGTTATATTCTATTGAAAAAGCTCTAGAAGCTAACAATAAAAGAGTCATGCAAACCTTATTAAATGCGAACGCGAATTTACTTGAATTTCCTCCTCATGAGGAAGAACCTTTTTTAGTGAAAGCTCTGCAAAGCTCAGGGAAAATAAAAAAACTGGTACTGGATCATATTCGGCGAAATACACAATTACAATTAGTGGAGTCTGATCTGCTGCAACTGCGCGTTACCGGTGAAAGTAAAACCATTGGTTATATTTTGTTGAAGAAAGCTTTGAACAACCAAAATATTTATTCTTTAAGCTATTTATTAAACGCTAAGGCGGACTTGTTTGAATTTCCTAAAGATGAAAAAGAACCCTTTTTAGTGAAAGTCTTTCAAAGTCCAGGGGAATGCAAAAATTTCGTGGTTGATTATATTCGCCGAAATTCACGATTAATAGCGTTGACATCCGAGCGTTTAAAAGATTATTCCGGCTTACTCCAAGTCTTTACCGACTTAAAGGATCATTTAGACAAGTACAGCTTGCATTTGGTGAAAAAAGATAATCCTTCGCTTTTAATGTCTATTGCTTATGAAACACTCAGCATCTGGAATAAGATGTTAGGTCTACAAGATCCATCCGAAAAAAAAGATAGTGAGTGTGCGCAAATCTATAAAGATTTAGATGAAAGTCTTAAAGTAATTAATCAGGATCCACTAGGCCTTACCTATGCTGCGTTCTCTGAAGCTCAAAAGATTATGCACAGAATGAAAGAAAAGTCAGTTAATGCCTTAAGAGGTATTTTTAATGTCTCTTCTTTACATGATAAGGCAGTAAAGTTAGTGGATGAATTTGATACCCAGTTAAAAGATCAGCTTCTTGAGCAACAAGATAAAACAATCCAAGATCAAGCAGAACAGATCAAACAACTGACTGAAAATCGCGAAAAAGAACAAGTCGAATTAAAAACAGAAAATGTAGAATTGAAAATAAAACAAACTAACACGGAAGAAAAACTTATTACGACAAGGAAAATTAGCTAAGGCGGAGGAAAGCAAACTGCGACAGAAGAAAAACTTGCTAAGGTAGAAAAAGAACTAAATGAGACGAAAGCAAACCGGAGTCAATTTGAAACGGCCAATGCGGGAATTAAAGCAGAAAATGCAGAGATTAAAAAAACATTGGAAATACTCTTACAACGAACGCGTACTCTTGCTGTTTCAGAAGAGGAAACGAGTGACCAAACAACAAAAACGAATGTTCAGTTTTTTCGCCGCTAATGTAAAAGTTAGCTAAGGAGTGCTTGTGATGTTTATCGAAGATTTAGGTCGACAACTTGCCTATAAACCCTTTGAATGGATGTCCTGGTGGTGGGGGATAAAATGGGGAGGTTTTATTGAGTTATAAAAATTAAGAGTCTGGTCATCCTTAGATATGGTAAATCACTATGCTCATTTGAACAGTGATTATCTTAAGAGAAAATATAATTATTTAGCGACTGGAACAAATTTAGTACATGGACAAAATACAAAGATTCTTGGAGCTAGCTGAATGCTCTTAAACCTGATAGAATTTTTCGCGTTTTTTAGTAATTTTTCTAAAATTCGGGGTGTAGCTCAGCTTGGTAGAGCACTAACTTCGGGAGTTAGGGGCCGGAGGTTCAAATCCTCTCATCCCGACCATGATAACGAATAAAATAAAGCTAAAAAAACACGGTAAATTTTATTAACTTTAATTTCATTCAACTATCTCCTACATTGTTTATGAAAGTGTCATGTACCAAATTTGTACCAGTTACTAAATGCTGCTGCTTTCTTAAGATAATCGCTATTAAAATGAGCATAACGATTAACCATATCCAATGATGACCAGCCTCCTAATTTTTGTAACTCATATAAGGACGTCCCACTTTGCACATGCCATGAGGCTCACGTATGCCGTAAATCATGCCAATGAAAATTTTCTATCCCTACCCGTTTCAATGCTTTACGCCAAGCAGGTGTATTGCATCTTTTAATCGGGTTACCTTTATAGGTAAAAACAAATTCAAAATGTTTTCCTAACTGATCTCGTATTATCTTCACTGCCTCTTCATTTAAAGGAATTGGAATTGCTCTTTTAGTTTTGGACTGAGATGCGCTTACAAAAGCATGACGTCTTATTAAATCAACATTTTTCCATCGAAGCCCTAAAACATTTGCCTTACGTAAACCTGTAGATAAAGAAAAAGCAGCAATATCACTTAAATGCGATGGAAGTTCATTTAAAAGTTGTTCAGCCTCTTCCTTTGTAAGCCAACGCTCCCTAGCCTCTCCTTCATATCTCATTGGTATTCTTGGAACTTTATCAATCCATTCCCAGAGTAACGGCTTTATTAAGTATGGCTCTTACTACCTCTAACATTCGGTTAACGGTAGCGGGTGCCACTTTTTCTTCCTCTTTCTTCTTAGCAATCCCATCA
>Ga0066652_100000023_pt1 | contig 132726 bp, 126 predicted proteins | sample GraSoiAngelo_101_FD_71413 | JGI IMG/M metagenome (GOLD analysis project Ga0066652, IMG submission 71413) | Grasslands soil microbial communities from the Angelo Coastal Reserve, California, USA - 14_0903_02_30cm | ecosystem: Environmental > Terrestrial > Soil > Grasslands | place: USA... | reverse complement strand
CAGGTCGTTTTTATTCACCGCTGGTATTAAATATTGCAGCCAGCGAAGGTGTGAGTATGAGTGAACTTGAAAATATTCCCGGTACCGGTAATGAAGGAAGAGTAACTAAGAAAGATATTCTGCAGTATGTGAGTGAAAGAAAGTCAGGAGTCAGGAGTCGGGAGTCAGGAGTAAGAAGCGAAACGATGGTTGTTCCTCTTTCGAGAATAGAACCTTCAACAAGTAGTCAGCAACAAACAACTAACAATCAACTCACAACTTATACTGGCAATGTTGAGATCATTGAAATGGATCGTATGCGCAAGCTGATCGCAGAACATATGGTTCGCAGCAAACATACCAGCCCGCATGTAACGAGCTTTACTGAAGCTGATGTAACCAACCTGGTTCAATGGCGGGATAAAGTGAAAAAGGATTTTGAAAAACGTGAAGGAACAAAGATCACATTCACTCCTTTGTTTATTGAAGCGATCGTTAGATGTATTAAAAAATTCCCACTGATAAATTCTTCCCTTGACGGCGATAAGATAATTATCAAAAAAGATATTAATGTAGGTATGGCTACTGCCCTGCCGAGTGGTAATCTTATTGTTCCTGTTATTAAGAACGCTGACCAGCTTAATCTTGTTGGCCTCACCAAACAAGTAAATGCATTGGCAGATAGTGCAAGAAATGGCAAACTGAGAGCAGATGATACGACAGGCGGCACATTTACGTTGACTAATGTAGGAACCTTCGGTAGTTTGATGGGTACACCGATCATCAATCAACCACAGGTAGCAATTCTGGCTGTAGGTGCAATTAAGAAACGTCCTGTTGTAATTGAAACTCCTGCCGGTGACAGCATTGCTATACGCCATATGATGTACCTGAGTATGAGTTATGATCACCGCATTGTAGATGGAAGCCTCGGAGCTACTTTCCTCACGGCTGTGGCGAAGGAGTTGGAGAATTTTAATGGAACAAGGGAGATATAATTGAAGATCAATAAATGATTTCGCTTATAATCCCGCTGATGGCGGGATTTTTCTTTGCTGTTCTGCTTATATTTATTCCTCTAAATTTTATCTATGCCAATCAGCTGGGACGATTTTGAAAAAGTGGATATGCGGGCAGGAACAATTATTGAAGTGAATGATTTTCCAAAAGCCAGGAAACCGGCTTATAAATTGAAAATTGATTTTGGTGAGTTAGGTATTAAAAATTCATCGGCACAGCTCACTAAGTTTTATACAAAAGAAGATTTGCTGAACAGGAAAGTGATCGCTGTGGTAAATTTTCCACCAAAACAAATAGCTGACTTTATAAGCGAATGCCTTGTACTGGGTGTATATGATGAGAACAAAGATGTAATTTTATTAGCTCCTGAGCGCAGCGTAACAAACGGAATGAAGGTTGGATAAACATGACCGAACCTGTTTCTACATATTATCACTCCCCTGTGGGTATCCTGAAAATCTCAGGAACAGATGAATACATTTGTGAAGTCTCTTTTCATGATAAGACACAGATGCAAAAGGGGCGGAAGAAAAATTTGCCTCCGATGATCATTCATTGTCTTGAACAGCTGATACAGTATTTTAATGGTGAAAGAAAAGTATTTGAATTACCACTCAATCAACCCGGCACAAAATTTCAGCAGGAAGTATGGAGTGATCTGCTTACTATCCCATATGGTAAAACCATCAGCTATCTTGATCTTGCAAAAATGATTGGTGATATAAAAGCAACAAGAGCCGTAGCTAATGCAAATGGGAAAAACAATATTGCTATTATTGTTCCCTGCCATCGTGTTATTGGAAGTAACCGTGATTTAGTTGGATATGGCGGCGGATTATGGAGAAAAAAATGGCTGCTGGAACTTGAAGCCAAACATACTTACGGAATTCAAACTTTGTTTTAGGAGTTACAGTTTTGTACCATCAAACTGCAAAGGGAGCAAATGCTTTGCTTCTGCGATCACATATACTTTCCCAGACTTACCACTAAGAATTAAACGAATGGGATGTTTTGTATTTTCTTCGTATTGTACCAAAGCCTGGCGACACATACCACATGGGCTGATGGGTTCACTGCTTTTCTTTCCTTTGTTCTTATTTACATAGCTGATGGCCATTGTCTCAATCACTTTCTTTCCAAACTTTCCAGCTACAGCAGCCATTAACCCCCGCTCTGCACAAATACTAACCGGGTATGAAGCATTCTCCTGGTTGCTGCCGATCATAATTTCTTTTTCATCTTTTAGTTTTGCAGCAGCACCAACATTAAAGTTTGAATAACGGGCAAAAGAATTCTTCGTAGCTTTTCTTGCAGCATTTAATAAAGCAGCATCAGCAGTGTTCAGTTCTTTACTGCTGTTATAAACTTCATAATTGAATTCGAGCTTTGCTGTTTTCATTTCAATACAAAATACCAATAAATATTTGCAAACACAAAAAACCCCTCGCTTCGGAGGGGTTCTAAATTATTTTACAATTTTGAATAATCGTTTCCATCTTGGTCCACCATCCCAACTCATCCATATCATCCATGCTTTTCCTACTACCCTGTCTTCAGATACAAAACCCCAGTAGCGGCTATCTTGTGATTTATGACGATTGTCCCCCATCATCCAGTAATAATTCATTTTAAAAGTATAGCTGGTTTCTTCTTTTCCATTGATAAAATACTTGCCGCCTTTTTCTTCAAACGTATTGCCTTCATAAAAACCGATACATCTTTTATAGATAGAAACATTTTGAGGGGTGAGTTGAATTGTTGCTCCTGCCTTTGGCACCCACAACGGTCCGAAATTATCAACCGACCATTTGAAATAGTTTGTATCATGAGGAAACAATCCACCGGGTGTCAGTGCATAATCCTGTTGTATACTTGCGGTGTCAACATTGGGAATTGTTTTAAGCAAATCAAGTTCCTTATGAGTAAGATTAGCATGAAATAGATTATCGGTTCCTGAAAAGAAATCATTTGATGTGATTCTTTCTTCCTTCATATTCAAATTGATCCCCGCATCCCGCAGATCCTCTTCTGATATAACAGAGTTCTTTGCTTTAAAAGTATAATATGTAGACTGCGTAGGAGAAACGTAAGCTGGTTGTCCATCTATATAAAGAACACTGTTGATGATCTGCAAGGTATCTCCTGCTATTGCCACACATCTTTTTATATAATTATCTGTTTTATCAACCGGGTGAACTGCTATAGGCCATTCTCCTGGATTACTTAAATAAAACTCCCTTGCTTTCGCATCAAAAGTTCCATCATCTTTTCTAATATGGTCGTAATAGGGCATTGCTGATTGATAGCCGGGTTTATTAAAAACCGTATCCCCTTCAGGATAATTGAACACCACACAATCATTTCTCTTTACCGGTGAAGCAAACCACCTGGAGTAAGGAATCTTTATTGCTTCTGAATAGGATTTTCCTGATGAACCAAAAGGCAGATAGTTGTGAACAAATGGAACAGACAGAGGTGTATTAGGAATTCGCGGCCCATAGCTTAGTTTGCTTACAAATAAAAAATCTTTTACCAGTAAAGTTTTTTCCATTGAACTTGTAGGAATAACATACGCTTCAAAAACAAATGTGCGGATAAGCGTTGCAGCAACTACAGCAAAGATGGCTGCATCAAACCATTCTCTTCCAGTCCCTTTCTTATGATGCTTCACTCCTTCTGCACCAATAAACCGGGTATCTTTTTTCGTAGCGATATAAGGAAAGTATAAAGGAGCCAATAAAGCTGCCCCTGTATGATGCGGTATTGAAAATCTTCCAAAGACTTTTGCGAACTCTATAAAAATGCCCGGAGTAATAAACCAGCCAACTACTGGGATCAATTGCCAGAATACCCAATGCATAGGCCGCTTTACAACTTTTTGCATTTCCCAGGTATTATAAAAAGGTACATAGGCCTTCCATGCAGGAATGCCTGCTTTAGGAAAAAGCTTTGCTAAACCAAAGGAAGGAAGAAAGACAAGCAAAACCTGGATAAGATAAATAACGAACAAGTGATTTAGCGGCATATCATCATTTTAATGGCGACAAAAGTAATTGAATAACCCATAGCAAAAAACCCTGCATTTTAAAGATTTTGACAAAAAGTGTAAACGGTTGCTGCAAGCCGATGAAATGCAAAATCGGTTCGTAAACTTATTTAGGGGTTACATAGTTTTTTACATCTTCAGTAGTAATGCTCTTCCCTGAAAGGATAATAAGCCTCTCCACCACATTACGCAATTCACGGATATTACCTGTCCAGTTATATTCTTTCAATGCTGTAACAGCTGCTGGATCTATTGATTTTTTTACAGTGCCATATTCAGCGCATATACTGTCTAAAAAACTATCAACAAGCATCGGTATATCATCCCGTCTTTCATTCAACGATGGCACATGAATAATAATAACACTTAAGCGATGATAGAGATCAAGACGGAAAGTTTTTGCTTCCACTTCACTTAGCAGATCTTTATTAGTTGCTGCGATAACACGAACATCAACATTAATATCTTTATCAGCTCCGACTCTTGTTATTTTCCCTTCTTGTAATGCGCGGAGAACTTTAGCTTGTGCATTCAGGCTCATATCCCCGATCTCATCAAGAAATAAAGTACCGCCATTTGCCTGTTCAAATTTTCCGATACGTTGTTTGATAGCTGAAGTAAATGAGCCCTTCTCATGGCCAAATAATTCACTTTCGATCAACTCACCCGGAATGGCTGCGCAGTTTACCTCTACCAACTGCCCCTCCCGCCTGTTGCTTTTTTCATGCAGCCAGCGGGCCACCAGTTCTTTACCCGAACCATTGTCGCCGGTTATTAAAACTCTTGCATCGGTAGGACCTACTTTCTCAATAGTGTCTTTGATCTTTTTGATAGGGTTTGAGTCACCTATCATTTCCTGCACTTTTCCAATGCGGCGTTTAAGCGATTTTGTTTCGGTAACAAGATTGGTTTTATCCAGCGCATTGCGGATGGTGATCAGCAAGCGGTTCAGATCCGGTGGTTTGGAAATAAAATCATACGCCCCTTTCTTTACTGCCTCTACCGCTGTTTCAATATTACCATGACCGGAGATCATGATGATGGGAACATCTGCATTTGCTTCGCCAGCCTTTTGTAAAAATTCAATGCCATCCATCTTAGGCATTTTGATATCGCAAAGCACCATATCATATGTCTTCTCTTTGAATTTCTTCAGGCCCTCTTCGCCATCACCGGCTTCATCTATTTTATAACCTTCGTAAGAAAGAATTTCAGAAAGGGTTTTACGAATTGCTTTTTCATCTTCTATCAGCAGAATATCAGGCATGGGAGAACGTATTTAGTATTAGCGTACTTAGTATTCATAAAAGAAACTGTTGACTATCGACCAATCTCTACTTTGCCATATACATCACATCTTTCACCAACTTTACTGTTCTTGTTACATCCGGCAGTGCAGCAGCAACAAGATTAGGAGCATAGTGTAACGGTGCATCAGCTGCAGTAATACGGCGTATAGGTGCATCCAAATAATCGAAGCCTTCTTTTTGAATACGATAAGATATTTCTGATGAGATAGAAGCAAATGGCCATTGTTCTTCAACAATTACCAAACGGTTTGTTTTCTTTACACTTTCCAATATCGTCATCCAATCAAGCGGACGAATAGTTCTCAGGTCAATTACTTCGGCGCTGACTCCTTCTTTTTCTAATTCATCGGCTGCGCCCAATGCTACTTTCATCATTTTATTAAATGATACAATAGTCACATCACGACCAGCTTTTTTTACATCAGCTTTTCCAAGCGGTATATAATACTCTTCATCGGGCACATCGCTTTTATCTCCATATGTAGTTTCACCTTCCATAAAAATTACCGGGTCTTGTTCATATCGGATGGCCTGCTTCAACAAGCCTTTTGCATCATAACCATTGCTGGGTGATACAACCTTGATACCGGGAATATTTGCATAATAACTTTCAAAAGCTGTGGAGTGTTGTGCTCCTAACTGACCTGCAGAACCATTTGGACCTCTAAAAACGATAGGGCAAGACACTTGACCACCACTCATTGCCAGCATTTTAGAAGCTGTGTTGAGAATTTGATCTAAAGCCAGCACTGCGAAGTTCCAGGTCATGTATTCAACAATTGGTTTTAATCCTTTTTGCGCAGCACCAACAGCAAGAGCTGTAAACCCTAACTCAGAGATAGGAGTATCAATAACTCGTTTAGGCCCAAATTCAGCCAGCATACCCTGACTCACTTTATATGCTCCATTGTACTCAGCAACCTCTTCACCCATTAAAAAAACCTTGTCATCACGTCTCATTTCTTCACTCATTGCCTCACGCAATGCTTCACGGAGTGCTATCGATCTTGCCATATTATTTCAAATTTTAGAGTGGCAAAAATATATGAGATGAAGGATATAACCTAAAAGGAGTAAAACAGCGAGCTATTAACTCGTCGAACCCCAAATTGATTCGTAATTACTAAAAACTAGTTTATGCGTAAAATATCTAGCCGGTTTTACGCTATCTGGGTAAAATATGTGAATAGCGAAGGAGTGTTTTTATAATATGTAGTAATAAAACGCAAACTTTACCGGACAATCCACTATCTATGAGGAAACCATTACTTTCTTCTGTAACATTATTATGTACAATTGTTGTCTTTGCACAAACGCAGGGACCTAACAGCGGGATCTTTTTTACAAATGTCGCTATTCCCGGATCAAGTAATAGCTGGGCAAATTTTAAGCTCGGCGGCAGCGATGATACTTATGCAACCTATGGTTCATTAAATGGTTCGGATCCTTCCTACAGTGATTATGTGAAAACTACTGGTTATGGTTTTTCAATACCAGGCGGAGTCACTATCAAAGGTATCGTTGTTGAAATTGAACGTTCAGATCCAAATCAACGTACAGCTGATTATAGAGTAAGAATAGTCAAAGGCGGCAGTATAGGGAATTCGGAAAGATCGACAGGTATTGCATATCCTGCGACAGATGTTTATCAATCCTATGGTAGTTCTTCTGATTTATGGGGCGAATTTTGGACCGCTGCTGATATCAATTCTTTAAATTTTGGTGTGGCGGTAGCAGCTGTCCGCACCTCTACCACTCCTGATGCTAACGCCGGTCGTATTGATCACATTCGTATTACCGTATATTATAGCTTCCTTATTCTGCCTGTAAGACTTTCAGAATTCACAATACAGAAAAACGGATCAGTTGTAGATCTTAACTGGGTAACAACTGATGAGTCAAATATGAATCATTATGAAGTAGAAAGATCAGTTAATGGAACAGTATTTACAACACTTCAAAATATTAACAGTCGCAACCAGGCTAACACTGCGAATTATTCATCAAGTGATCAACATCCTAACAAAGGTGTAAATTATTACCGGTTGAAAATGATAGCTAATGACGGCAGAGTAACCTATTCAAAAATTGCAGCCGTTCATTTCAGTAGTGGTAAAAACGTTGTACTGTATCCGAATCCCTGGATAAAAGGGACTGAGATGAATATAACAAACCTGAATGGTGATCTTATCATGGTTGATTATTATAGTCCGGGCGGACAACTGCTTGGAACATCTGCCAGTGCAGGAAGAACGGTTTCAACATCCGCATTGCTTCATGTAAAAGGATTGGTACTTTATAAACTCCGGAACAAAGAAGGTTATACAATTGGAACCGGAACTTTACAGGTTTACTAAATAGAAGTTTTATTACTTATAGAAAAGCAGTTGCATTATTGCAACTGTTTTTTCATTAACCAGTCTGTTTGCACATCCTCACCCAAAACAAAAGGATGCTCGGCAAATTTTTCAAAACCCCAGTTGGTATAAAATTTAATAGCCCTTGCATTTTTTTCCCAAACACCCAGCCAGAGGATTTCCTTTTTCATATCCTTAGCCAGGAAAATACATTTTCGCATCAGCTCCTGTCCTACTCCTGCACCGATATAAGAGTTGATCACATAAAGCCTGGCAATCTCTACTGAATCTTTGTCTTCAAACTGGGGATATTTTTCTCCGTGTCTCATTTTTGCATAAGCCACCGGTGTGTCTTCATCAAATACCAGTAAAAAAATATTATCGGGCTTACTTACTTCATCTATCAGGTTTTCCCGGCTGAAGGGCCCGTTCATGAACAGGTCCATATTTTCCTTCGTATTCAGGTAGCCGAAAGTTTCATAAAAAGTTTTCCGGCTTATATCAACGATGAGTTCCGCGTCTTCAGCGGTAGCGAATCGAATGGTTAACGTCATGGCCGCAATCTAATGAAAAACTAAATCATTAGTTTACATTCTCAATAACCATTGCACTTGCACCACCTCCGCCATTACAAATTCCAGCAGCGCCATACTTCGCATTATTTGCTTTTAGCACATTGAGCAGCGTGACAATTATTCTTGCGCCACTGCAACCCAACGGGTGACCTAATGAAACTGCACCGCCATGTACATTTACTTTTGCAGGATCAAGCTTCATTCGTTTTGTATTTTCAATACCCACAACAGCAAAAGCCTCGTTCAATTCCCAGTAAGAAATATCTTCCATTTTCAATCCTGCTTTACTAACTGCTTTTGGTACCGCCAGTGATGGTGTCGTAGTAAACCACTCCGGCGCCTGCTCAGCATCGGCATAGGAAAGAATTTTTGCAATAGGTTTCAAACCGAGTTCTTTTGCTTTCTCTTTACTCATCAATACCAATGCAGCAGCTCCATCATTCATCGTACTTGCATTAGCAGCGGTAACAGTTCCATCTTTTACAAATGCAGGGCTTAGAGTTGCGATCTTATCAAACTTTACATTAAAAGGTTCTTCATCTTTTGAAAACACGATTGGATCGCCTTTACGTTGAGGAATAACAACAGGTTCTATTTCATTAGCAAACTTGCCATTCTCCCATGCTGCCTGGCTGCGTTTATAACTTTCTATTGCAAATGCGTCCTGGTCGGCACGGCTGATCCCGCATGTACTTGCACAAAGTTCAGCAGCATTGCCCATTGCTTTGCCGTCATACACATCTGTTAAACCATCTTTCGCCAGCCCATCTGTCATTGATGTGTTTCCATATTTATTTCCCCACCGAAGACTATCAGCATAAAAAGGAACATTGCTCATACTTTCCATTCCACCGGCAACTACAATATCTGCATCGCCCAACAAGATACTTTGTGCAGCCTGCGCAATAGCTTTCATACCGCTGGCGCAAACTTTATTCACCGTAGTACAATTCACTTCGTTGGGTAAACCGGCAAACTTTGCTGCCTGTCGTGCAGGTGCCTGCCCAAGATTAGCCTGCAATACACAACCCATCAATACATCCTGCACTAATTCTGGTTTTACTCCAGCTTTTTGAAGAGCTCCTTTTATAGCGATAGCACCTAACTGCGTAGCTGATAAACTTTTTAATGAGCCACCGAAACTGCCCATTGGGGTACGAACTGCTGAAATGATATAAACTTCTTTTGGCATAGCAACTTTAATTTAAATAGAACAGCAAAGTTAAGCCAAAGGCAAAGCACTAATAAATAAAAAAGCCGAGACGGGAACTTCTACCTGTTTATTTTTGCATTACTGAAAAAGACCCAGTTTTAATCTTTATGTCATTATACATTTCTTCACTTAATTCGGGCAGCAATGGAAACTGCTATTATATCGGCAACGAAAACGACGCAGTTTTAATTGATGCTGGCCTGAGCTGCCGGGAAACAGAGAAGAGAATGCTCAGGCTCGGCCTGAATATGAAAAAAGTGAAAGCCATTTTTATTTCGCATGAACACAGTGATCATATCAGCGGACTCGTACGGCTTTCTAAAAAACACCAGTTACCGGTTTATATAACTGAAGAAACACATAAAGGAGGAAGAATATGGCTAGAGAAAGAACGCATCAACCGTTTTACAACAGATATTGCAATACAAATAGGTGAGCTGCAAATAATGCCTTTTATAAAAAAGCATGATGCTGCACATCCGCATAGTTTTACAGTTACACACAACGATGTAACTGTTGGCATCTTCACGGATATCGGCACTGTCTGTAAAAAATTTATCAGCCACTTTAAAAAGTGTCATGCTGCTTTTCTTGAATCAAATTATGACAAGCAAATGTTGATGAATGGAAGTTATCCGCAGGTGCTTAAAAAAAGAATTAGCGATGGCAGCGGACATTTATCAAATGATGAAGCGTTGGATCTGTTTTTAAATCACCGGCCTTCGTTTATGAGTCATTTGATCTTATCACATCTTTCTGCCAATAATAATAAACCAGAACTGGTAAAAGAATTATTTACTCCACATGCAAACGGTACGAAGATCATTATTGCTTCCCGTTTTGAAGAAAGCGAAGTTTACTTTATTCAACCCCAGATGATCAATGGTAAAAAACAAAAGAAGAAGGTTGAAAAATCAAAACAGCAATTGAGTTTATTTTAAAGTCACTAAACCAAAGCAATATTTAAGAGTTAGTGGTTCCTTTTCCTATTTAAGAAATGATTATTTCATAACTTTAAGCCAAGTCCGACCGGGCAACTTTTTAGTCTTAATGACCGATAAGAAATAGTATTTGAAGCACACATTTAAATATACTGTCTCAATTTTAGTTTGCATCTGCATTATCTTTTTCCGTTGTATAAAAGAATATAGTGTAGAAGGAGTTCCACCAGTTATTATTGACACCATACAACCACCAGTAGCAATCTATGTGTGCCCCTCCTGCCCCGGCAACGAAACCTTTATAGAAAATAAATGGAGTATGCGTGACGACACATTGCTTCGCTGCGGAATAATAGATACAGCAATTGTTGCTCCCGACAGAACAGGGTTTACTTTCTATGGCCCTTCTGCCTGCTCAGCTGATACCGGGATAGTGATGACAATAATATTTGACACCATCCATCTTAACCGTGATCTGACCAATATTACATCCCGCTTTGCTGCGTTTTACTATTATGACAATGTTGGGCAGACATATATCTATATGAGTAAACAACAAAATCCTTTTACAGTCATCATCGACAGTTATAATCATCAAACAAGGCTTGCTTCGGGCACATTCAGTGGTTTTGGATACAGAACACCAGGTGGTGGCTCGGCTATCCGATCGGGGAAATTTAAAATGAAACTGATGTAAGGTTCAGTATCTTTCTCAACTAATTTTACTCTAACCAGTTTTCGTTTATGAAATCAATACTTGTATTTCTTTCTTTTAGTTTTATTGCGATAAGTACTAAAGCGAACAACCGAGATTCGGTTGTAAATTATTTTTTACCTGATAGTATAAAGGCTGTTACATTTATTACAGATATAAAAATTGAATCGCTGAATACCCGCAAAGAATATCTCGCAGGTATCCGGGATGGGGCCGTTTCAATTTCCATAGAAGCAGATAAGAATAAAAGAGAATTAGTGTTTGCTTTTCCTGGAACAGCTCTGATCGCAGCAAGTGGAATAGGCGCAGATGCAAAAGAAAAAGGCGAAATAGAATGGAATTATAACTGGTCGGTTGGAGAAACTTATAAGCTAATGCTGGCTGTTGCATCTGACTCAGCAGAGAACTTTATCATTTATTCGGGTTATGTTTTTTTAGCAAAAGAAAATAAATGGAAACTGATCGGCTCATGCAAAATAACGGGCCGTTGGGGCACAATAAAAAATCCTTCTACATATTTTACTGTTTTAAAAAAGGATCAACCTACAGTTCATTTCACCAATAGCTGGTGCCAGCGCAATAATGGTTCATGGAAAAAACTTGATGAAACAAACTCGGCAGCACCAGTAGTCAGCTTATATCCTCATATTGACAGTACCCAGCAAGCAAACGATGAGATGCAGGTTATAAGCAATGCGATCGCTTCAGGAAAAACAGATGCCGGCAGAACCCATGAAGGTCTTTATTATACAATATTAAAAGAAGGAACAGGCAGACAGGTACAATTAACAGATACTGTAACTATCTTTTATAAAGGATACTTGTTTAGCGATGGAACTGTATTTGATCAGACAAAAGAGAAGCCTGCAACTTTTCCATTAAAACGGTTGATAAGAGGCTGGCAGGTTGGTATGCCACTGTGCAAAGTTGGCGGCAAGATAAAACTGGTCATACCCTCAGGTCTTGGCTATTCTGTCCGAACAAGAGCTCCAAAGATTCCTCCCAACAGTATTCTTGTATTTGAGATCGAAGTATTGGAAGCCAAAGAAGGAAAATAATTATTTAAGAAGCACTCGGGTATTATAGCTCTTTTTCATTCCCTTATCTTTACCCTGCAATAAAAAATGGAATGAGTAAGAAGAATTTATTTTTAGCTTTTGAAGGAATTGATGGAAGCGGCAAAAGCACCCAATCGAAAATGCTGGAAGAAAAACTGAATGCCGATGGCTTAAAAGTTTATCACACCTTCGAACCTACCGACAGTTATATCGGCACATTAATACGAAAAATCTTTCGTCATGAAATAGAAGCCGATCATCGTACCATTGCCGGGCTTTATGTGGCTGACAGGATAAACCATCTTACAAATACAGAAAATGGTATTTTGAAAAAATTAGAAGAAGGCTATACAGTTATAACGGATCGCTATTATTTTTCATCTTATGCTTACCAGGGCACTCATATGTCCCAGGATTGGGTAATAACCGCCAACTCTATCAGTGCTGATATGCTACGGCCTGACCTGAATATTTTCATTGACATTACTCCCGAAGTTGCAATAGAAAGGTTACATAGCAACCGAAGCCAGATTCAACTCTACGAAACGCTGGATAACCTAAAAGCAGTCCGTGATAAATATTTCGAAGCTTTTGAAAAAGAAAAATCACGGGAAAAAATCTTTATTGTTGATGGTAACCGCTCGGTTGATGAAATTTTTGCTGAAATTGGGGCAAAAGTCAGCTCAATCATTTGAATGATAAATGTTTTGACGCAGGAGCATTTATTTTAATTCCGTTTTTGTACCTTGAAGAGAAAAAATCATGGCCCAGTCACATCACCGCAAAAAACACAAAGAACATTTACAGCATTTTCAGCATCGCCGTGAACAGGTAGCAGGCATTTCCAAAAAAGGTAAATCAACATGGCCGCTGGCTATCATCGGCGGCATTGCAGGATTGCTTATTGTTTACCTGACAGTAGGCTCAAATACTATCGGCATTATAGCAGGTGTAGTAATTGCAGGAGCTATCGGTTATTATATTGGTCACCGCATGGATACCGCTGCCTAAATGAATTATTGAAAGAGAATTGTACAACTATGCGGCGCCAATAGAATATTGTTTACTACTTTTTCTGTTTGTACAATCAGATTATTCAATATATAAGACTGCCAGGTACTACCAACTGATACGGGCTGTGTCTTATCACTTCCATTAAAGCAGACAAGTATTTTCTTCCATCTATCATGAACAGCAGCTCCGTTTATTTCATAAATAACTGTACCGGGTTTTGCATCCATCCTGAAATGAATATTTGCAGCGATATCTTTTGCTGTCTTCATCCGGAAAGCAGGATGTTCTTTCCTCATTTGTATTAAATACTTTACAAAATCAAATACATCTTTGTTTATTGATTTCAAATCCCAGTCAATAGCATTAATGCTGTCAGGTGATTTAAAACTATTCTCCACTCCTTTTTTGCTTCGCAAAAACTCTGTACCTGCATGTAAAAATGAAATTCCCTGTGAGGTAAGCACAATACTCAATGCCAGTTTATGCATCTCTTTTCTTTGTTCTTCACTTGCGTCTTTGGCGGAAATCTTCAATTTATCCCATAGAACATGATTATCATGACACTCGGTGTAGCTAATGGTATGATAAGGTTCGGCCGCATAAGGAGCTTTTGAATAATTCACTTTTGAGTAATCCAGTTGCGGATGTTTGCAGGCAGCTACAACACCAAATTTTATACTTTCTTCCATGCCGGGTTTGCCGCTGACAAAACCTTTGTCTTCATGTTCAAATACACTTCCTTTTATTCCATCACGTATATCATCACTAAAAACGGCAATGCGATCTAATTTGTAAGCATATTTCTTCAATGCCCTTAATGAATCAGGCAATGGCGATGCACCTGCTGTCCATCCCTCACCATATAATAAAATATCTGGTTTGATCTTATGTAGTTCTTTTGAGATGATATTCATCGTTTCAATATCATGCACACCCATCAGGTCAATACGGAAGCCATCAATATGATATTCCTGCACCCAATACTTCATCGATTCCAAAATAAATTTTCGCATCATTGGTCTTTCACTTGCAGTTTCATTGCCGCAGGCTGTTGCATCAGAAAATTTTCCATCTTTTGTTTGCCTGTAATAATAGCCCGGCACTAACTGATTGAAATTTGATTCCTCTGTTAATGCAGTATGATTATATACAACATCCATCACTACCCGCAACCCGTTTGAATGAAACGATTGAATGAGTTGTTTAAATTCTTTTATTCTTGCAACAGGATTCGCTGCGTTGGTTGAGTAAGAACCTTCTGGCACATTATAATTTTGTGGATCATAACCCCAGTTGTACTGTGCAGAATCAGGTTTTGATTCATCCACCGAATTAAAATCATAAGAAGGAAGCAAATGAATATGTGTAACACCTAATTCTTTTAAATGATCAAGGCCTGTACTTAAACCATCTTTATTTTTTGTGCCGGTTTCAGTAAGTCCCAGAAACTTTCCTTTATTCCTGATACCAGAACCCGCAGCGATACTTGCATCTCTTACATGCAGTTCATAAATAATAGCATCAGTTTTATTTTTAAATACCGGGCTTTTGTCTTTCTGCCAATCCTTTGGATTGGTTTCTTTTAAATCCAATACGACTCCCTTATGACCGTTTACAGTTACGGCCTTTGCATAAGGATCGGGAACAGGATGAAGCTGGCTGCTGTCATTCTTTACCTGGAATGCATACTGAAGCCCCTTCATATCCCCTCCCAATGTAAATGTCCATGTTCCATTCAGGTCTTTTCGCATTTCCTTCCTGACGGGTATTTCAATATTTCCAGTGTAGAGATTTAGAGTGACTGATTTAGCTGTGGGTGCCCAGATACGAAATGTGGATTTGGCTTTGCTATAAGTCAGACCTAAATCATTTCCGTTATAAACCGGGTAACTGTCATATTTAGATTTCTGGGCTTTGGCCATAGTAGTGGCTATCAAACTCAATATTAAAATTATTTTCTTCATAACATTTATCCTGCTTGCGAAAATAGTTCTTAGCCGGTTGTTTTCGGGGTTTGGAAATAATTTTTTGCCGTTTGTCCGGAATGATGATCCCTGTTCGTCATTATGCTGTAACTTAATTTTCAAAACTAAAATCAAACAAGATGGAAAAGTTTATGTTCATTTTTCAAGGGAGTGAGCCGACTGAAAGAAGCCCCGAGGCTATGCAGGCACATATGGGTAAATGGATCGCATGGATCGATAACTTAGCTAAAGCAGGTAAATATGTTGCCGGAGAACCTTTATTCCCCGGTGGCAAATTAGTTTCTGGCAAAAACAAACCAGTTATCGACGGACCTTACACAGAGGGTAAAGAAGTAGTCGGTGGTTTTTTTATTGTAAATGCTGAGTCGATGGATGAAGCGGTTGAAATGTCAAAAGATTGTCCCGATTTTGAGATCGGCTGCAGTGTGCAGGTAAGACAAGTAATGAAGATGTAAATCAAAAAATTATTTTACCGGTTGCTGTAAACACAGTAACCGGTATTTATTTGTATGAATTCTGTTTTAATTTTAGGTCCTTCTAATCTTCGACTATGAAACAAACTGCGAAAGAACTGGAGACACTCGTAAACGAATACGTTCCGTTAATGAAAAATATTTGTGAGGATGTGCTGTTTTTTAAACCGCCACCGGATAAATGGAGCAAGAAAGAGATCATTGGTCATTTAATTGATTCAGCTCTTAGTAATTCAAGAAGATTCATCGTAGCCCAATATGAGGAAGCTCCTAAAATTGTATATGCACAGGTCGAATGGGTAGTCGCATCTGCTTATCAATCTTATAATACAGACGAACTGATTCATCTCTGGGCATTACTCAATAAACATATCTGCCATATACTTGAAAATACTCCTGAACACTTATGGCAACGTACATGCATGACAGAGCAGTTGCATACTATCGAATGGGTTGCGGCCGATTATGTAAAACACTTAAAACATCATATGCATGCAGTCTTGGATATGGAGCCGGTTGCTTATCCATAAATTTGTTGCTTTGCATAAACTAAAACCCCTTGCAACCAACTGCACCAATAAACCATATTGTTGAACATCTTTTCCGTCATGAATCAGGAAAGCTGGTAGCTGTATTGACAAAGATCTTTGGCCCTCATAACCTGCAACTCGCCGAAGATGTTGCACAGGATTGCCTGCTCAAAGCGATGGGCACTTGGAAAATTAATGGCTTGCCGGAAAATCCTTCTGCCTGGCTATTTACAGTTGCCCGTAATAAAGCACTTGATATATTAAGAAAAGAACAAAGGCATAAAGAGTTTACAGCTACCGTTTCGCCACTATTGAGATCTGAATATTCGCTGACAAGCACAGTGACTGAATATATGAACCCCGGGAATATTGATGATGATCAGTTGAGGATGATGTTTACCTGCTGCCACCCCGCATTGAATATGGAATCGCAGGTAGCATTGATATTAAAAACACTTTGCGGTTTTAGTGTAACAGAAATAGCAAGAGCTTTTATCAGCAATAATGACACTATAGAGAAAAGATTATACCGTGCCCGTCAAAAGTTGAAAGAAGAAAAAATCCTATTTGAAATTCCAACCGGGAATGAAAAAGAACAGCGGCTTGAGAATGTTCTTACAGCTATATATCTTTTATTCAACGAAGGATATAGCTCAACTCAACATGAAGACCTGATCCGAAAAGATCTGATAGAAGAATCATACCGATTGTGTGAACTGTTACGTAAAAACTCCGAAACAAAAACTTCCGAAGTACTGTCATTGCTTGCATTAATGTCATTTACACATGCCCGAAGTAATGCAAGACTCGATGCTGAAGGGAATATTTTATTATTACCTGCTCAAGACAGAAAGAAATGGGATCAGCATTTAATAGAAAAAGGAGTTGAATACATTAAAGAAGCAGGTTTGTTTAATACAGTAAATACCTATTTGCTCGAAGCCGCTATTGCATACGAGCATAGCATTGCGGCCAGTTATGAACAAACAAACTGGGAACATATCATCAATTTTTATAACCTGCTTTATCAATTAAACCCCACTCCCATTATTGCCCTCAATCGAGCTATTGGCATTGCAGAATTACATGGCGCTGAAGTCGGTATTCAATCAATAAAAGAAATTCAGCCATCAGACGGGTTACAACAATTCTATCTTTATCATGCAACATTAGGCGAGCTGTATGCAAGACTAAATGACAAAGAAAAAGCATTTCAATTTTTATCCGAGGCATCAAATCTTACTTCTTCGCCAGCCCAACGAAAATTATTGGCAACCAAAATGGAAGCATTAAAATAAATACCAGTTCCTTTAATTCAGTTTACAGGTTCGCATAGTTTGGTACATACTCCTTGCCCTGTAAAATCTTCATCAGATCTTTTTCAAGACTTTCTTTTGGAGATTCAATTATTCTTGCCTGCTCATTTTTTCCTTCGGGAATAATAAATGTCGGTACCCGTTTGATATTCCTTTCTTTTTCTTCATGTTGCGGACTTTGTTTGTATAGCTCAGCTTCATTACTTACAAAAATGATATCGTACTGTTTTTCTTTGATGCCTGCTGCATCCAGTATTTTCAGCATACGAGGTACTTCCCTCTTGCTATCCCCACACCAGGTACCGAGAAAAATGGTCATATTTTTATTCTTCATCAGTTTTCCGATCTCTTTGGTCAGTGATGAATCTACTTTATAGTTATCGTAGTTTGGAGTAAACCAATCTGAAAATGGTTTTTGCATGAGGCAACTGCGAGTACAATGCCCTAACAGCATTTCAGTGCCATTGGCATTTTTCACCACCGCATTTGATACAGGAGTAGAAATTAAGTTTTCGGCAACACCACAACCACTCAGCAAAATGGCTGTAATGAATATATAAATTGCATTACGCATAGTAATAGTTTTTAAGTACCCCCATCCCCTAAAGGGGAGTATGGTTATTAAAATTTTATCTGTTCGGCCAAAACCGAAGATTCAGATTTCAAATGATTGATATACCCCTTTAGGGGCAAGGGGTATTAGTAAATAACAGCAGGCGGATGATAAGGAGGTTGAGAATATCCGTTGTGCAGATCAGTTAAATAATAAGAAAAGCAACCGGTATTTATTTCTGGTGTTTCAGAAGAATTATCTGTTGTATATGAAGTATAAGGCTCGTTCAGTTTTTCTTTATGATTGTGTGAATGAGATAAAGGGGCAAATGGGGTATCTACTTTCTTCTCAGTAAGGATCTTTTCGCAATCACAACTGGGAACGCCATTGGCAGAAATCTCAATTCTTAACTCACAATAAATATAAGAGACTACTTTGCCATATTGCAGCATAGTAAAGACAAGTAAAAAAGATATGGCGATGAGTTTTTTCACTAATGAAGCCTAAATTTAGAAAAATTTATCGTGAGATTCTACTCGTTTCTTTTAATTGGCCTGGTTTATTTATCGACCGGTTGTGATAATAGTAAAAACACAGCTCCTCAACTCAACTCTCCTGCCCTGATTGTATTAGGTGTAGCACAGGATGCCGGGTATCCACAAATGGGCTGCTTAAAAGACTGCTGCAAAAAAGTATTGGCTAATCCTGAATTAAAAAGATTTGTTACATCATTGGCATTGATTGACCCAGTAAATAAAAAATGGTGGCTGTTTGAAGCAACTCCTGATATAAAAGAACAGTTACAGTTATTTAGAAAAATGACTGACTCTGCTTATAATTTTTTACCCGATGGCATATTTCTTACACATGGACATATCGGGCATTACACAGGTTTGATGCAATTGGGCCGCGAAGTAATGAACACCAATAAAGTTCCTGTGTATGTAATGCCTCGGATGAAAACGCATCTTTCATTAAATGGGCCATGGAGCCAACTGGTTTCATTGAATAATATTTCATTGATTGATCTAAATGCTGATTCTGCAATCGGAATTACTAATGAAATATTTGTTACTGCATTTACTGTCCCGCATCGTGATGAATTCACTGAAACAGTCGGGTTCAATATAAAAGTGAATGCATACCAAACACTTTTTATTCCTGATATTGATAAGTGGAATAAGTTTGACAGAGATATAAAGGAACTGGTGAAAAAATCTAACCTGGCTTTATTGGATGGAACATTTTATAAAGATGGCGAACTGATCGGCCGTGCAATGAATGAAGTACCGCATCCGTTCATTGAAGAAAGTATTCAATACTTTGCTGATATGCCTGCGACTGAAAAAAAGAAAATCAGTTTTATTCATTTCAATCATACTAACCCGTTGCTTGATGAAAGTTCTGCTGAACTAAATGATGTGTTGACAAAAGGATTTATGGTTTCAAGACAAGCCGAGTTGATAATACTGAAATAGCATTTAGATATGAGGGCTAAAGCCCGGTCGTTTATGTTCGATATTTTCTAGCCCCAGCCTTAAGGCTGGGGCTACTCATGCTCTTTGATTAAATGGGCTTTAGCCCAACAATAAATTGTGTGAATAAAAATGTTACTGATGGAAGAGCAGTTATGTTTAAATCAGTTAATTTGAACGCCGATACCTGTTGCTGAATAGAATTGCAGAACGTAGAAGAGTGCGACGCAACAGATGATTATAGTAGCAATGATGCTGATAACCCAAAAAAATAAATTTCAACAATGGGAGATTTTCAAATCAAGAAGCAAACAAAAAAGTATGATGCAGTGATCGTAGGTTCAGGTGCAGGAGGCGGTATGGCTGCCTATATACTTGCCAATGCAGGGCTAAAAGTATGCCTGCTGGAAGCAGGGTTTATGTATGACCCCCAGAAAAATGTTACTCAATTAAAAAATCCATGGGAAAGTCCGCGACGCGGTGCCAGCACCAAGTTCCGTCCCTTTGGTGATTTTGATGCAAGCTATTATGGTTGGGATATAGACGAAGAACCTTATACACATGAAGCCGGCACGGATTGGAAATGGTGGCGTGCAAGAATGTTGGGTGGACGTACTAATCACTGGGGGAGGATTTCATTGCGTTTCGGTCCGAAAGATTTTAAAAGAAGAAGTATTGATGGGCTTGGTGATGACTGGCCGATCGGTTATGAAGATGTAAAACCATTTTATGATCGTATTGATAAAATGATCGGCATCTTCGGCACCAATGAAGGTTTGGAAAATGATCCCGATGGATTTTTTCTGAAACCACCCAAGCCAAGATTGCATGAACTGTTTATTAAGAATGCAGCAACACAGGCCGGAGTAAAAGTAATTCCTTCACGACTTTCTATTCTTACTGAACCATTGCCCGATAATAAAGATGGACGTACTGCATGCCAGTTCTGCGGACAGTGTAACCGCAACTGTAGTTACTGGAAAGCAGACTTCTCCTCTCCTAACGTTTTGATCTATCCGGCTATAAAGACCGGTAATGTAGATGTAACTGCAAATGCGATGGTAAGAGAAGTGTTGACAAATAGCGAAGGGCTGGCAACCGGGGTTTCTTATATCAGTAAAGATGATATGCAGGAATACCAGGTAGAAGGGAAAGTGGTGATACTGGCTGCCAGTGCATGTGAAAGTGCAAGATTATTGTTGAATTCAAAATCACAACGTCATCCGAATGGATTGGCGAATAACAGTAATGTAGTTGGTAAATACTTGCATGATTCAACCGGTGCAGCACTTGGTGGTTTATTGCCGCAATTGTTCGATCGGAAAAGATATAATGAAGATGGTGTAGGTGGTTTGCATATTTATTCGCCATGGTGGTTGGATAATAAGAAGCTCGATTTCCCAAGAGGATATCATATTGAATATTGGGGTGGCATGGGCCAGCCATCTTATGGTTTTAGCTGGGGCATTGAAAACCTGAATGGAAAATATGTAGTGAAAGGACAAGAGAAGCAACCCGGTGGTTATGGCAAATCATTGAAAGAAGATTATCGTTTCTTCTATGGTTGCGGGATAGGAATGGCGGGTCGTGGTGAGGCGATACCAAGAGAAGATAATTTCTGTGCTATCGATCCGAATGTAGTGGACAAATATGGTATCCCCGTTTTAAAGTTCAATGTGAAATGGAGTGACCATGAAATAAACCAGGCGAAGCATATGAAAGAAACTTTTAAAGAAGTGATGCATAATATGGGTGCCGTTATAACATGGGGCGGTGATGATGATGCAAGTAATCAATACGGATTAGCAAAGCCCGGTGAAATTATTCATGAAGCAGGAACAGTACGGATGGGTAATGATCCAAAAAAATCTGCACTGAACAAATGGAACCAGGCGCATGATTGCAAAAACTTATTTGTTGTTGATGGCGGGGCATTTGTAAGTCAGGCGGATAAGAATATTACATGGACTATTCTTGCATTAAGCATGAGAGCTTCAGAATACATCATTGATGAAATGAAAAAGAATAATCTTTAAATACGGAGTTATGTTTGCTAAACTATTATCGAAGATTCTTCCTGTGATTGTATTAGCTCTTGGCTTGAATACTTCAGCCTGTGCGCAGGTAAACCCGGAAGAGTTCAATGAACTCAAACGAAAAGTCGTTTCATTGGAATCGGATAACTCATCATTAAAAATCCAACTCGACAATTTCAACAATAATTTTAAAACCAATGATTATGCTCCCATGGGACTGGTTTTATTTTTATTTGGTTGTTTCTGCGCATTATGGGCACAGAATAGGGGAAATAATCCCTGGGTATGGTTTTTCCTCGGGCTATTTTTTAGCGTAATTACAGTAGTTTTTGTGTTGATTCAAAATGCGAAAGACATAAATGAAAACAGATAATTTAAACTCTTAAGTTTTAATAAATGAAAAGACGTGAATCACTCAGACTAATCGCTACCGGCGCCATTGCCGGGGGTGCTATTGCTGCAGGTTGCAATACTGATGACAAGAAAACACCTGAAGCTCTTGGTGTTGATCCAAAATTTACCATTGACCGCAACCCGGATGAACTGAAGAATGAAAAACGTTTGCTGGCAATGGATAAGTTTTTTACCGACCATGAAATGGCAACGATCACTATTCTCGCCGACATCATTATACCAAAAGATGAAGTGAGTGGTAGTGCCAGTGAAGCCAAAGTGCCGGAGTTCATTGAGTTTATTGTAAAAGACATGCCGGAAAACCAGGTGCCGATGAAGGGCGGCCTGCGTTGGTTAGATATGCATTGCATGAAACGTTTTGAAAAAGCATTCAAAGATTGCTCTTCTGCACAACAACTGGAAGTTGTAGATGATATTGCTTATCCCGAAATAACTTACAAGGACGAAAAAGGAAACAAAGTGACCAAGGGAAAAGTAAAACCCGGTATGCAGCAGGGTGTTGCCTTTTTTAGCTTAATGCGCAATCTTACCGCAAGTGGTTTTTATACTTCTGAAATTGGCGTAAACGATGTTGGCTACAAAGGCAATAAACCCGGCACATGGAATGGTGTACCAGATGAAGTACTGAAACAATATAATGTTGCTTATACTGAGAAAGAGTTGAAGGAGTGTGTAAGCTTTGAGAAAAAGGCATAGATATGAAAAATGTCCTCACTTATATTATTTGCATTTGTTGTTTTACTGCATCTGCCAATAATAAACCTTCAAAAGAATATTACCAGATAACAGTTTATCATTTTACCTCGGCTCAACAGGAACAGGTATTGGATAACTATTTTCAAAATGCATTATTGCCGGCATTGCATCGTTATGGTTATAAAAACATTGGGGTATTCAAATCGCTGGCAAATGATACGGTAACTGATAAAACAGTTTATCTTTTTATACCACTCAAAAGCATTGATGAACCAATAAAATTTAAAGCCAAATTAGAAAAAGACTCAACTTACTCTAAAGCCGGCTCGGAATATTTAAAGGCAGTTTATACAGCACCGCCTTATACAAGAATTGAAGTAATATTGACTGAAGCATTTCCGCTTGCACCAAAAATGGAATTGCCCAAACTGAATGGTCCCAAAAAAGAAAGAGTGTATGAACTGAGAAGCTATGAAAGTGCTACAGAAAAGATCTTTGAGAATAAAGTAAAGATGTTTAACGAAGGAGATGAGATCGGTTTGTTCAAACGACTCAACTTTAATGCAGTGTTTTATAGCCGTGTGTTATCAGGATCTAAAATGCCTAACCTGATGTATATGACAACATTTGAAAATAAAGCTGACCGGGATGCACATTGGAAAAACTTTAGCGCCGACCCCTATTGGAAAAAGCTTTCATCAATGGAAGAATACCAGCATAACGTTTCGCATATTGATATTTACTTTTTACAGCCGGCTGAGTATTCGGATTTCTAAGAACTATAAAATGCTTTAAATAAAAAACCGTCCCGGTAAATCGGAACGGTTTTTATTTTGATCAGACCATAATAAATTATACCAACTCTTCCTTCGCATGTTTAGCATAATCATCGATCAACCTGCGTTGAATATCAAACGGCACAGCTTCATAACCACTCTGCCTCATAGTAAATCTTGCCTTGCCTTGGGTAATGCTCCGCAATGATGATGAATATCCTTCCATTTCTGCTAAAGGAACCTTAGCTATTATCTTCTGGAAATGTCCTTCACTGTCGATGCCTTCTACAATTGCCCTGCGGCTTTGCAGATCACCCATTACTGCACCGGTCAGATCATCGGGGCATAATACTTCCAGGTGATATATCGGCTCTAGTATCTGCGGATCTGCCTGCTGGAACGCCTGGCGGAATGCCTGCAAGCCTGCGATCTTGAAAGAGATATCATTGCTGTCAACCGGGTGCATCTTACCATCATACACACATACACGTATATCACGGGCATACGAGCCTGTCAACGGGCCATTATGCATTTTCTCCATCACCCCTTTTAAAACAGATGGAAGGAACCTGGCATCAATTGCGCCACCCACAATGCAATTGTAGAAAACCAGTTTACCACCCCAGTCAAGATCATAGGTATCACGACCACGAACGTTGAAGTCTTTTGGTTCGGCCAATCCTTCATGCCACGGTTCTATCCTCAGATACACTTCACCAAACTGCCCGGCACCACCACTTTGCTTTTTATGTCGATAATTTGCATCAGCCATTTTACGGATCGTTTCACGATAAGCTATCTTCGGTTTTTCAAACTTCACATCCAGTTTATGATTATGCCCGATCTTCCATTTAGCAACTGCCAAATGCATATCTCCCTGGCAATGTATCAATGTTTGTTTCAGTTCCGATGAAACCTCAACTAATAATGTTGGGTCTTCTTCACGTAACTGATGCAGTGCTATTGAAAGCTTTTCCTCCTCTCCTTTTTTGGTTGACTCAATAGCCACCGTCATATTCGATGGAGGGAATTCAATCGAAGGCAGTTCATAATTTTTACCACGGGAATGCAGTGTATTATTGGTATGCGTATTTTTTAACTTCAATGTAGCACCGATATCACCCGCCACCAACTCATTTACAGGAGTACGTTTGTTACCTTCCACCAAAAACAACTGGTTTATCTTTTCTGAAACACCTGTTGTTTCATTCTCCAGTTCCATTCCGCTTTTTATTGTACCGCTATACACTTTAAAGAAGGAAAGTTCACCAACATGCGGTTCACTTACCGTTTTATAAATAAAAATGCAGGCCGGGCCATTTGCATCGCATGCAAGTGTATCACCCGATTTTGTTTTTTGCGGGGGCATTTCGTTAGCACTAGGGCATACATTATCAATAAAACCCATCAGGCGGCCGCTACCCATATTCCGTTCGGCTGATAAACAAAATAGAGGAAACAGGTCATGATTGATCATCGCTTTCTTCATTCCCTCTTTCATTTCATCTTCATCCAGTTCCCCTTTATCAAAGTATTTTTCCATCAGGCCTTCGTCATTACTGGCTACAGCTTCTACCAATTCTTTGTGCAATGTTTCTGCTTTTCCTTTTTCTTCATCCGGTATTGGCATTTTTTCCGGTTTGCCACCTGCATCTTTAAAATGATACATTGTCATCCTCAGTACATCAATTATCTCATGGAAACCGGAGCCCTGTTGACGGGGATATTGCACAACCACGACTTTAGCTCCAAAATGATTTTTGGCGTCTGCAACCGTTTTATCAAAATCAGCATTATCATCATCAAGCTTATTCACAGCAAAGATCATCGGCGTTTTAAACCGCTCGGTATATTCCCACATGATATCTGTACCAACTTCAACACCGGCAGCTCCGTTAATGATCATTACACCAGTATCGGCGACACGAAGTGCTGAGATCACTTCACCGATAAAATCACTGAAGCCTGGCGTATCAATGATATTGATTTTATAACCACGCCATTTGGTATGCATCAGTTTACTAAAAATAGAATTACCACGTTCCTGTTCCAGTTCGTGGTAATCTCCTGTTGTATTGCGTTCAGCAATATTTCCTTTGCGGGTAATCAGGCCTGCTTCATATAGCATGCATTCCGCTAATGATGTCTTACCGCAGCCGGCATGGCCGAGCAAGACAATATTTTTTACGTGTGAGGTATCAAATTCAGGCATAAAAAATGTTTTTAGTTGTAAGCAATCTGTTGTGTTTGAGATTTGATATCTGAGCTTTGAGATTGTTGCGAGATCGAGGTTCTAATTATTTTATGGCCAAACTAAATTGCTACTATTAAGCTATCGTTGCGTCGCACTCTTGTACGTTCTTATCATTATTCAGCATTGAGACGACTTCCTATTCTGCATTGTTGCTACAATCAGAAACATTACATCAGACATCAAGCTTTAAATTATTAATTCGCTTGTTTTAAAAATTCACTGAACTCCTCCTGCAATTCTTTTAATGTCTGTTGCAGATTTTCATATTCATCATTCAGGTTTTCATGCTCTTCCAGTGTTTCTTCATACACCTGGCCACCATTAGCCGAAGCTTCAAACTGTACTTTCCTGTCGTGTGTTTTGATGGATTGCTTAAGATCGTGAATGTTGATAAGCTGAATGTGAAACTGATTGTGGAGATGTTCTACTTGTTCTAACTTTTCTTTGGAGAGGCTTTGCGAGGCTGCCGATTGCAATTGATTTTTGTCGTTGTTAAGAACTTCTTTACCGGAACGTAATGCTTCTCTCCAGGCATTGCATTCCGCAGAGAGCTGTGAGATGTCTACTGTTACCATGGGTTTAAAATTTAAGTGGTGAACAAATAAAGAGCTTTTGTGTTTCTCTCGGGTGCTGGATTGAGTAGATCGATAGGTGGGTTAAATGCTATAAGTAAGTTAAGGCAAGTTTCCGGGAAATCAAATATTTTTTAGATGATTTTTCCCACCTTTACCCCTGATCAATGTTACCTAAAACCTGCTCCGGAATTTATAATACAGGACTCAAACAAAGCATGAGATTTAGGATTAAATTGCATACCCTTGATCTCCCCGGCAACCATACAGCAAATACTCGGCCGCATCGATATTATTGATGTGATCGGCGGCTTTATAAAACTGAAAAAAAGAGGTACCAACTATCTTGGCCTCTGCCCCTTTCACAATGAAAAAACGCCATCCTTTACTGTTTCACCGGCAAAAGAAATCTATAAATGTTTTGGTTGCGGCCGCAGTGGCAATACGATCAGCTTCATTATGGAGCATGAAAAATATTCCTATGTTGAAGCTTTAAGATGGCTGGCCAGTAAATATGGAGTAGAGATTGAGGAGATCAATGTATCTAATGAACAAAAAGAGTTAAAGCTTACTGCAGACAGTCTCTATATCATCAACAATTTTGCCCAGCAGTTCTTCACCAAACAACTTTTTGAAACAGAGGAAGGCCAGGATATCGCTTTGGCTTATTTTAAAGAAAGAGGATTCAGAGAAGATATCATCCGAAAATTTCAATTAGGCTATTCACCTGAACAACGGGATGCATTTACAAAAGCAGCAAAGACTGCACAATACAATGAGGAGTTACTATTAAAAGCCGGCCTGGTTGCTAATCGCAATGAGCAATTAGTTGACAACTATCGTGGCCGTGTAATTTTTCCTATACATAACAGCAGTGGTAAAGTATTAGGATTTGGTGCAAGGATTTTAAAAACGAATGATAAAGCACCGAAGTATATCAATACCCCGGAAAATGAGATCTATGTAAAAAGTAAAATCCTTTACGGTTCTTATTTTGCCCGGCAGGCAATTGATAAAGCCAATGAATGTTTACTTGTAGAAGGATATACGGATGTAATCTCATTACACCAGGCAGGAATTGAAAATGCTGTGGCAAGTGGCGGCACTTCATTAACTATTGACCAACTCAGGCTGATAAAGAAATATACCAGTAACCTTACAATAGTTTATGATGGTGATGCTGCCGGTGTAAAAGCTGCTTTGCGTGGATTGGACATGGCTTTAGAAGAAGGACTGAATGTAAAACTGGTACTAATACCTGACGGCGACGATCCTGATAGTTATGTAAATAAAGTTGGCTCTGCGGCATTCAAAGAGTTTGTTGAAAAAAATAAAAAAGACTTTATCATCTTCCAGTTACAGGTAGCGCTGAAAGATGCAGGTGGCGACTCTGTGAAGAAATCAGAAGTTGTAAATACTATTGCCGAAACCATTTCACGGATCAATAAGGCTGAAGATTTTACTAAACAGCAGGATTACATCAAGCAATGCGCTGAGATATTAAAGATTGATGAAGAAGGTTTGCATTCGCTGGTGAATAAATTTATCCGGAATAAGATCTCTACGCAGGAAAAGAAACTGCCTTTTGAAGAAGCAAAACAGTTTGAAGATAATGCAAAGCAGGGTGCAGAAACAGATTACGATGACAGAACTTTTTCATTGCTATTTAAAGATGAGTTGCAAGAAAAAGAAATTGCAAGAATATTACTTGAGCATGGATTAAAAACCTATGATGGTTCAAAACTCATCGCAGAACACCTGTTTGAAGAAATGGTGGATGAATCATTGATCGATAACACGGATGTAATAAATCTTTTAAACACTTTTAAAACGTTATTACAGGCCGACAGATCCAGCGCTGATAAAAACTATTTTATTTACCACAATGACACAAAACTGAGCACTCTTGCAGTATCCCTGCTGAATGTACCTTATGAAGAAAGTGAACATTGGAAACGGGAATTCAGCCAGGCAACCGGCTACCAGAAAGGCCTGTTTAAATTGAGTTACGAAGATTTTTCAAAAGCTATCAAACCTGAAAATGAAAATGAGTTAATGAACTTTCTCAAAACTGAAGAAGACAAAACACATATCGAGGTTGATTCGGCATTAAACTACCTCAAGCTTCGAAAAATAAAAAGGATGATACATGAAAACCAGGCTGACCTTGAAAAACCGCATACAGATAAGGAGCGCCAGGTGTTAAACAGTACACATCGTCATCTTAAACAAATGGAAATGGAGATCACTCAAAAGTTGGGATCAGTTATTGTTCATTGATCTTTTACATCAGCATATCACTGTAGGATACTTCTATTAAATCTTTTTCCTCAATACCAAATTGCTGCATATAAAACTCACATTGTTCTTGTAATTCATCTTTGGATAAGTCTGCACCAATATTCCCCGCTTCTATTTCTACAAAGGCTCCCAACCCATCTACCTCATCAATATGAAACTTTACATTTTTAATATAATAGATCTCTCTTTTCTTTTTTACCACCACTTTTATTCCGTCGGCAGAGGCAAGACTTTCTTTGAGTTTTTCAGCATCAAGTATTTTAGTTAGTATAAATGAGGAACTTTTTGGCCCTGCCTGGTTATTTCGTTCGTAATAGATCAGGTTGTTTTCAATATTCCCTTCCCGCAGCTTTAGGCGGCCATTCTTTACATTAAAATAAGTATCGGTTTGGAGATCGGTACCCCTGAAATCAGCATTATTATTAAGTAGGTAGTCCCTCACTTTTCCGGCATTATTGCATTTTGCCTTTATCTCCACATTCAAATAAGTCATAAATAAAAAAAGGTTTGCTGTAAAATACAACAAACCTTTTCAATTAGAATTTTGATTACTAAACAGCGATAGCTGCACGGCTGTCAACCATAATGCCGCCCTTAACCAGTTCGCATTTAGAAAATCTTGCAGCGCTCCATACATGGTCCAATTCCACTTTGCAAGCACATTCATAACCCTCACAAGTCAGCTTGATCCAGCTGCTTTCGCGGTTTAAATCTGTTACAATTTTGGAAGTAGATTTCGGATACGCTACCCATAATTTTGTCTCTTCTTTTAGTGCAGGCATTACTTCTCTCAAAATGCCATTCAGCTGATTTTCACTTACTGCAAAGACTAAAGCGAAGTCGATTTTCCTGCTCTTGAGCAAAGGAGTTACGTTTTTTGCAAAGGAAAGCTTGCTGAACTGCTTTTCGATTGATGAGGGTAAACCCTGGATTAAAAGATTCTTTTCTTCTAAAAGATCGAGTTTTTCGAACAGTGTTTGTGACATACTTCGAAACAGGTTTTAAAGTTCCCCTAAATCAGTTTGTTTTGGTTTAGGTAGTTTTCAAAGCAAGGGACTGCAAAGGTAAGCCGATTTACCCTCCGGGCAAAGCATTTAAAAATAAAATACCCGCTTCTATGAGAAAAACGGGCATTTTTTGCGTAAAATCATCAATTATTTTGAACCACTCATAGGTTTATAGTATGTCAAGGCCTCATCCATGTATTTGTTCAATTGGTCAATTCTTCTTCCACTTGATGGGTGAGTACTAAGAAACTCTGGTGGAGCCTGGCCACCTGAAGCCCTTTCCATTCTTTCCCATAAACCTATTGCTTCACGAGGGTTATAACCTGCAATAGCCATCCAGATCAAACCAAACCTATCCGCTTCGAGTTCATGGTTACGGGAAAAAGGCAATAATACCCCGACTGTAGAGCCGGCTCCATACGCCGCCATTGCCATGTTCTGTGTTTGCGCACTACTGTTTGAAAGAGCAATCGATAGGGCTACTCCACCTAATTCTTGCACTAATCCCTGGCTCACTCTTTCGTTTGCATGCTGTAAAATTGCATGAGAAACTTCATGACCCATTACTGCGGCAAGTGCTGCTTCATTCTGAGAAATTGGCAACAACCCTGTGTAAACTACAATTTTACCACCTGGCATACACCATGCGTTTGCCGCTTTATCTTCTATGAGATTATATTCCCAATTCCACCCTTGAATCAAGTTTTCCTTTCCATGGGTATTAAGATAACCCTGTACTGCCTGGGTAATCCTTCTTCCAACACGAACTACCATTTCAGCATCCCTGTTAGAAGAACTACTAACTACTCTATTCTGAGATAAAAAATCCCTGTACTGAGTTGCTGCCATTGTTTGCAATTCCTGTTCGGGTACAAGGTGCAATTGACTCCGTCCTGAAATCGGGTTCTTAGAACAGCTAATAACTGATGCCGCAATAAGAAACGATACAAATACTTTCTTTATCATTTGATAATGTTTTCATCAATAAACCAATGATTATACCAAATGGAATTGAAGTTCGAACTTTTTATGTTCAGAATGTTAAGACTTTTGAAAATGAAGGAGTCATGAAGAATGTCTGTCTCTTCTCCTTTGCTTTCTTTTGTCGCGGTGTTTAAGAATGGGGATTTTGCTTTCAACTCCTTTGAACAACCTGCCAATATTCTTTTGATGAGTAAGCAAAACCAATAATGCGATAGCGACAGCAAATATTCTATAAGTAGGATTATCTACATTAAATATTACAAGGATAAAAACGGGAAAAGCAATACTCGCCAGCATTGAGCTTAGCGAAACAAAACGAGTGAGATATAGCACCAGGCCAAAAATTCCCACACAGGAAATAGCAGTCCATGGAGAAATGCCTAACACTATTCCAAATAAAGTTGCTACTCCTTTACCTCCCTTAAAATCTGCCCATATGGGGTAAATATGCCCCAGCACAGCAGCCATTCCCAAACCTAACTGCAGGTTTTGCAATTGGGTTTCTGAATCTGCATATTGAGGAAGAAGTAAAGCAAGTTTGACTGCGATAAAGCCTTTCAACATATCCACGATCATTACCCATGTACCCCATTTTGGACCTAATACCCGGAACACATTAGTTGCACCGGCATTACCACTGCCATATTCCCTGATATCAATATCAAAGAAATGCTGACTAACCCAAACCGCTGTAGGAACACTGCCAATCAGGTAAGCTAATACTATAAGTAGGAGTTCGTTCATTAATCTATTGGAATAACAAGAGAAAACAAATTTAAGGCAAAATGAACTATTGGTAATAGTAAATTAACATGTGGGAAATCAGCAATTAATTTGAAAGCCTGATGCTTAGCCAGTTATTTCTCTCAATACTGTTAATAAGTTTTAAATCCAGTTTATCAGTTGCTGATAAAATGTCGCTTTTATCTTCGATTAATAACCCACTTAAAAGCAAAACCCCATTTTGTTTAAGTTGCTTCTTCAAAAGGTGAACATTAGCAAGAATCACATTTTTATTAATGTTAGCAAGAATGATATCAAATTTATTTTCTTCCGGAACAACTGATGAAAGTTTCAGTTCGATCTTACTACAATTGTTTCGCTGAGTATTTTCTGTTGCGTTGGTGATGCTCCATTCATCGTTGTCAGTGCCCAGGATTTCTCTTGCTCCCAACTTTTCGGCAAGTATTGCAAGAACACCCGTGCCTGTTCCAAAATCAAAAACAGATTTATCATTGAAATCAATATCCCGCATTTGCTGCATCATCATATAAGTGGTTGCATGATGACCAGTTCCAAAACTCATTTTAGGAGTAATGACTATTTCAAATTGCATCGACTGGATAGGTTCGTGAAAATGTGCACGGATAGCAACGAAGTCATCAACAATTACCGGCTGAAAATTAGATTCCCACACCTCATTCCAGTTAATTTCTTCAATTACTGTTTTGTCGTATGAAATATTTTGTTGAGTTGTTATCTTGCTTATGAGGTTTTCATCAAAAAGATTTTCAGGTATAAAGGCTTTTAAAAAAGTTTCTTCTTCTTCAAATCCTTCAAAACCTGATTCAGCCAGGTCTGCAATCAGTATTTCTGATTGTTCTTTGCTTATGTTTTGAAATTCGATTTGTATATATTTACTCATGAAATGCTGAATAGAATTACTAAACGTACAAGTGTGCCCTTCGACAAACTCAGGATAAACTTACAACAGGCAACGATAGTAGTACCGAAGTTTGTTACAAAACAAACCCCCAATCTTCATTGAGGGTTTTAAAATATTAATTGTTTTCCTGCGGCGTCTGACCTTCTGCTCTTGGTTTGAACTCAGGTTTTGGCAACAACACTTTTCTTGATAATTTAAATTTACCACTCTTAGGATCTGTACCGATCAACTTCACTTTAATTACATCGCCTTCATTCAGTACTCCATCAAGTGTTTCCAGTCTCTTCCAACTTACTTCGCTGATGTGAACCAACCCTTGCTTACCGGGCAGGAATTCAACAAATGCACCGAAAGGAACAATTGATTTCACCGTTGCTTCGTACACATCACCTACAACCGGAACTGCAACAATGCCTTTTATCCATGCTTCGGCTTTCGCAACACCTTCCTTATTCACACCAAACACACTCACTTCACCCATATTGTTTACTTCTTCAATATTGATAGTAGTTCCTGTTACACGCTGCATTTCCTGGATGACTTTACCACCGGGCCCGATCACAGCGCCAATGAACTCACGGTCGATAAACATTTTCACCATCCGCGGTGCATGAGGTTTCACTTCGCTTCTTGCTTCAGGAATACATTTATACATCGCATCAAGTATATGCAAACGTCCATGACGTGCCTGGTCCAATGCCTTTGACATCACTTCCATTTTCAAACCATCCACTTTGATATCCATCTGCACACCGCAAATTCCATCCCTTGTACCGGTTACTTTAAAGTCCATATCACCCAAATGATCTTCATCACCGAGGATATCACTTAAGATCGCATATTTATCATCTTTTGAAATTAATCCCATTGCAACACCGCTAACGTGTTTCGGAATAGCAACACCTGCATCCATTAATGCCAGTGAACCGGCACAAACAGTAGCCATAGAAGATGAACCATTTGATTCCAGAATATCACTCACAATACGAACAGTATAAGCAAAATTCTCTGTTGGCATCATCTGCTTTAATGAACGCATGGCGAGATTACCATGGCCTACCTCACGACGGGCAGGGGCTCTCATCATTTTTATTTCACCGGTTGAAAATGGTGGGAAATTATAGTGCAAAAAGAATTTTGAATCGTAAGAGTGAGCTGCACTTTCAATCAGCAGTTCATCCAATGCCGTACCTAATGTAACGGTTGTGATTGATTGTGTTTCGCCTCTTGTAAATAAAGCAGCACCATGCGGTGAAGGCAATGCATCTACTTCCATATCCAGCGGACGGATATCTTCAAGGCCACGACCATCCAAACGAACTTTCTCATCGAGTATCATATCACGAACTACATAATACTGTAGATCGCTATAGTAAGTCGTTGTAAGTTTTTTAGTAAGTGAAGGAACAGCTTCGCCTTCTTTCAATTCCAATCCTGCTTTTATGTGCTCCTGCAGTTCATCATGCAATGCAGAAAACTTATCGCTGCGTTCATGCTTGCTTAATTTACCTTTTGCAATTTCATAAACCTTAGATTTTGCATAAGCATTTACTTTTTCACGCAACACCTCATCCTGTTCTGGTTTTTTATAATCTCTTTTTGGTTTTGCACCAACCATATCACGCAGTTCTTCCTGAGCTTTCACTTGTATTTTGATCGCTTCATGTGCAATTTCCAAAGCTTTTACCAAATCAGCTTCACTGCATTCCTGCGCTTCGCCTTCCACCATCATCAGGTTTTTATCAGTAGCAGCAATCATGAATTCAAGATCTGATCTTTCCAGTTCATCACGGGTTGGGTTTACAATATATTGTCCATCCAAACGACTGATACGAACCTCAGAAATAATTTCTTTGATCGGAATATCAGAAATGGCAAGAGCAGCAGATGCAGCAAGACAAGCCATTGAATCCGGCATAATTTGATTATCACTTGAGATCAATGTAACCAACACCTGCACTTCGCAGAGATAATCTTCAGGAAATAAAGGACGCAATGCACGGTCGATCAAACGTGAAGTAAGCACTTCATAATCGTTCATCTTGGCTTCACGTTTAAAAAATGAACCTGGGATACGGCCAGCAGATGCAAACTTTTCCATGTAGTCAACAGACAATGGAAAAAAGCTCTGGCCTTCTTTTGGTTCTTTATTAGCAACCACAGTTGCAAGTATCATACAATTGCCAATGCTTACAGTAACTGCGCCATCGGCCTGGCGGGCAAGACGCCCGGTTTCGATAGTAACCATACGGCCACCACCTATATCAAATGTTTTACGAATTGGTTGTTGTAACATATCGTTAGATATTTAAGTTCGATGTGTGAGGTTTTCAAACACCAAACTGGTTTGAAGAATTTTTATGTGGTCGGCTTGATTGCTGCTATCATCGTCTGTTGCGTCGCACTCTTGTACTTTCATATCGCTATGCGGCAAGAGATGGAAGAAACTTTTAGATGAAAATAAGACAGCCTGAAAACAGTTATTCCCAACCTCCTTTCGGAACATTGGGAATAGCTTATAGTGAAATTCAATTTTTGCATTAAACTTCGGACCTAAAGACTTTCCCAAGTCCTCTTTTGGAGGATTCAGGATCTTATTTTCTCAATCCGAGTTTCTCAATCAATTGGCGGTAACCGGTCAGGTTATGCTTTTGCAAGTAGTTCAATAAACGCTTACGCTTACCTACCAGCTGCATCAGTCCGCGGTGAGTTGAGAAATCTTTTTTGTTAGCCTGGAGGTGATTACTGATCTGGCTGATGCGCTCAGTCAGGAGGGCAATCTGTCCTTCGATGGAGCCTGTGTTAGCGGCTTTACCACCGAACTCGTTGAAAATCTGTTGTTTTTTTTCTTTTGTAAGAGACATCTTTTAATTTTTTTGGGTCATCCGATTGTTTGTATCCGATTATTTTGGCGGCAAAGGTAAGGGAATGAGGCATTTTGGCAAAGCTTTTCAGGCTTATTTTACCCTAGAGAAAGACACATTTAACAGGCGATATTATAGCTTATTTCCATCTTTTGGGAACACAACCGACGGCTTGAATTTCTTTGCTGCTTCAAAATCCATAGTAGCATAAGAAATGATCACAACCACATCTCCCACCATTCCACGCCGGGCAGCGGGGCCATTCAGGCAGCAGATACCTGAATCACGTTTTCCTTTTATAAGATAGGTTTCTAATCTTTCGCCGTTGTTTATATTCACTACCTGCACTTTTTCGTTTTCAATCATATTGGCTGCTTCCATCAGGTTCTCATCAAGGGTAAGACTACCCACATAATTCAGATTAGCTTCTGTTATCACCGCACGGTGAACTTTTGATTTCAGTACTTCGATTTGCATCCGGCAAATTTAAATCACTTACTCCTATTTTTGTCTCATGCAATTATCACAGGACACAAAAAATATTCTGGGTCTTCAACTACCAACTGATCCACGCTGGGTCAATCTTGCTGAAATAAGTCTCGAAGAAATTCTTACTGACCATGCATACTGCGAGCAGAAAGCTGCGACTACCTGCATATCTCTTATTCAAAGATTCAGCGACCGTGAAGAATTGGTAAAAGAATTAGCGCCAATCGTAACCGAAGAATGGGGACATTTCAGAGCTGTGCTGGCTGAATTGGAAAAAAGAAATCTGAAACTGGGCAAGCAACGAAAAGATGAATATGTAAATGCATTGATTGCCTTCCAGGTAAAAGGTGGAAGTGCTGAAGATAGCTTTCTGGACAAGTTACTTACAATGGCTTTGATCGAAGCCCGAAGTTGCGAACGATTTAAAAGATTAAGCGAAGGACTGGACGATGCATACTTAAGAAAATTCTATCGTAAGTTCATGGAAAGTGAAGCGGGACATTACACTTTATTCATCAATCTTGCAGAACTCTACATTAAAAAAGATAAGGTTCGTAAACGCTGGAAAGAATGGCTCGAGTTTGAAGCAGATCTGATAAAGAAGATGCCTGTTCGTGGAGAAAGAGTGCATTAAACTATACTGAATGGCTGAAACAATTTATAAAGAAGCTCTTGATGCGTATGCGAATCCTCTTCATGAATTTACTGTAGAGGTCCTTGATGGTGGTTTGATCAACTCATCATTTAAAATTACCTGCACTACTCTCCCCTATTCCTTTTTACTGCAACGAATCAATCATCATGTTTTCAAAAAACCGGAAGATGTTCAGTTGAATTATCAGTTGCTATGGAAGCATCTTGAATCAGGATCTGTTGACGTTTATATGCCTGAACCAAAATATTTCCTTGGTGAAGCCGACTTGTATTGGGACAACAATCGCAACTACTGGCGGGTTTTGGAATTTATTGATGATGGTAAAATGCTTTCGAATGCAGAAACGCCGGAACAGGCAAGAGAAACGGCTAAAACTTTTGCATTATTCACAGGTGCTTTTCAGAACTTCGATGTCGACTTGCTAAAGGAAACAATTCCGGATTTTCATAATCTCAGTTTTCGTTACAAACAATTTGAAGACTCCCTGAAAGGCGAACAATATGAGCGGATTCAAAAAGCTGCTCCGTTGATTGAAGAATTAAAATCTAGGATCCGCTATGTAAATTTTTATGAAGTAATAACTGAATCAGCAGAATTTCCTAAACGGGTAATGCATCATGATGCAAAGATCGCCAATATACTTTTCAGCAAAACAACAGGCAATGTGATCTGCCCCATAGATTTTGATACCACGATGCCCGGTTATTTCTTTTCTGACCTGGGTGATATGATACGAAGTATGGCTTGCTCCCACGATGAAACCAGTACAGACTTTGAAAACATAACTATCAGAAAAGAATTCTATGATGCAATTGTTGACGGATATTTATCGGTAATGGATAAATACCTTACAGCATCAGAGAAAAAGAATATTCATTACGCAGGGATCATCATTATCTATATGCAGGCTTTGCGTTTTATGACTGATTACCTGAATGGGGATATTTATTACAAAATAGCTTACCCCGAACAGAATTTTGACAGGGCAAAGAATCAATTGACATTATTAAAAGTCCTGGAACAAGTAATCCGATAAACAAAATTCCTTTATCATTGTATCTTTATCGATCTGTATATGGCCATTCACCAACTATTTTGTTTTAAACACAAGGATGAAGATGTTTACTTGTTTACAATAAGTAATGCAAAAGGAACATCTGTCTCTATTACCAACTACGGAGCGATCATAACATCTTTCAAAATAAAAATGCCGGATGGCTATTTCAATGATATTGTTTTGGGATTTGAAGATGTGAAAGATTATCTCTCTGAAAATTATCTTACTCATTATGCTTATCTCGGCGCTGCCTGTGGACGATATGCGAACCGGATTAAGAACGGAAAATTTAGTTTAGATGGAAAAGAGTACCAGTTAAGTCAGAATATGGGCAACGACCAATTACACGGCGGACATGAAGGTTTTGATAAAAAAGTATGGAAGCTAAAATCTTCAACCGATAATTCAATTGAACTAAGCTATCTGTGCAAAGATGGCGAAGAAGGTTTTCCCGGTGATCTTGAAACAGTAATTCGTTTTGAGTTGAATGATAATGACGAACTGGTTTATGAGTTTTATGCAACAACTGATAAACCTACTCCTGTTAACCTTACTCATCACAGTTATTTTAATTTAAATAACGGAACAGGAACAATTGAAGAACATGAGGTAAAGATCAATAGCTCAAATATTCTTGCGCAAGACGAAGGATTAGTATGCAACGGCGATTTGATTCCAGTTGAAAACACAATTTATGATTTCAGGAGTTTTAAAGCCATTAATAAAGACTGGAATAAGGCGAATGGATATGACCAATGCTTTATAATTGATAATAAAACTGAAGACTTAAGTTTAGTTGCAGAAGCAAGATCGTTACAATCTGGATTGACATTGCAGATTTTCTCCACAGAACCGGCTGTACAATTTTATACGGGAGCCGGACTAAACAGCTTAAAAGGAAAGAAAGGAATTGAATACAAACCTTTTTCAGGTTTTTGTCTGGAGGCTCATAAACATCCTAATGCAATAAATATCCCGGATTTTCCAAATACTGTTTTAAGACCAGGAAAAAAATATTACCAAAGGAATGTGTATAAGATCATTCAGGCTGTACCGAAATAATTGATCTCATCTGCAAAATCAAGAAAAGGAAATTTCGACTGTAGCTCTTTTGCCTTTTCAAGATGTGCTTTCAAAAATGTTTTATGTGCATTTGTTCCCGGCTGAAATGGCTTGTGTTTTCTTGAAATCACAATCTGTCTTATTTCTTCCATCAATGATTGAGAACCGCTGTCAATAAAATTCTCTTTGAACTTTTCCATAACAAATTCTGTAGCGGGATAATTGGGATGTACCATATCCACATCATAAAATCGATAGTCCCGTAGTACGTCAATCACAAGTTCATAAGCGGGGAAATAATAAAGTCCTTCAAATTTATTTACCATATGATGGACTGCTTCGATCAATCTTGCCTTGCTTCGGTTATTCTCCATCACTCCATCACGAACATGTCGTACCGGGCTGATAGTAAAAATGATTTTTAGTTTTGGATTGAATAATTTTAACTGGTGATATACATTATCCAGCATCGAAACTGTTTCATCTATTCCTTGCAGGTGTTTATTGAACCATTGGCCAGGTGCCCTGTGACAATTAGCAACGCCATTGCCTGTTTGCAAACTGCTTCGGTCAGCAGCTTCGGTCAATCGATAAGAAAAAGAAGATCCAAGAGTAATTATCAACCAATCTGCTTGTTTTAAAAACTCATGTGCGGTCTGTTGTGATTCATTAATTCCCTTCAGGCATCCTTCCTTGTCAATATGCGAAAAACGAGAATGATGGGTCCAGCTATTCCAAACTTCATTCAGTTGAAAGAGATCGTCTTCTTTGTATTTGGTGTTACTGATATAAGACTGAAGACTTTTACAAACACTGTTCGGATCAAATAAAATTCCATTAGGGTTTTGAAGTACCGGAAATTTTAAATCACCTAAAGCACTCCCGATATGTTCCGTAAAACATGAACCCATCAGCAGGATTTTATCTTTATAGCTGATTTGCTCAGCAGGCTTTTTAATATCGATCTTTAGCATGTAATCCATAACAATCAAATAAAAATTTCTTCTGCGATGCGCAGGCTTTCTCTCAGCGCATCTTCATTTAATCCTTCAATCAGCTTCTTTTCTTTAAAATATTCAATCATTAACTCGCTGTTCATATTGCCTACCAGTTCATCATTTGCCATCGGACAACCACCGATTCCTTTTAAAGCTCCATCAAAACGTTTGCACCCGGCTTTAACTGCTGCTTCCAGTTTTTCTTTCCAGTTTGCCGGAGTTGAATGCAGGTGAACACCTATTTCTGTTCCGGGCAACGCTTCAACAAGATAACTTGTCATATCATAAACCTGTTCAGGGGTGGCTAGGCCAACTGTATCGGCCAATGAAATAACCCCGATTTCAAGCTCAATTAATTTTTCAATCCAGTTAAAAACAATTTCCTCATCATATAAATCACCATAGGGATTTCCAAAACCCATTGAAATATAAACTACCAATCTTTTACCTGTCTTGATACAAAGGTTTTGTATTTCCTCTACCCTTTCTAAAGATTGAGCAATAGATGAATTGGTATTTCGCTGCTGAAATGTTTCTGAAACGGAAAACGGAAACCCGAGATAATTAATTTGATCAAACACACTTGCTTCTTCTGCTCCACGATAATTTGCAACAATCGCAAGCAGCTTTGTACTCCCAACTCCTAACTCCAGACTCCTCACAACCTCACTGGTATCTGCCATCTGCGGAATAGCTTTGGGGGAAACAAAACTTCCGAAATCAATTGTATCAAATCCAACTTTCAGTAATGAATTGATGTACTGAATCTTTTTTTCAGTTGGAATAAAATGTTTCCAACCCTGCATAGCATCACGGGGACATTCAATAAGTTTTAGATTTGAATTCATAGTTTCATCCTTTGCTTCATCGCTTCATACAATATGATCCCTGTAGCAACCGAAACATTCAATGACTCAAAATCACCCGCCATCGGGATCTTTATGCTCTCATCACATATCTTCATCAGTGCCGGATAAATTCCTTTATCCTCACTACCCATAATTATTGCACAAGGTTCTTTAAGATCGGTTTCAGCAATTGTCTTTGATGCTGTCATTTCACTTGCATACACTTTTATGCCGTTCATGTGCAAGTCATCTACAGTCTTCATTAAACTATTTACCCGACAGATCGCCATTTTCTCGAGAGCCCCGGCAGAAGTAGATATTGCATCCTCATTCAATGCCCCTACTCCTTTATCAGGAATGATGATTGCATCTACTCCGCAGCAATAAGCCGTACGGGCTATGCCGCCGATATTTCTTATATCAGTTATGCCATCAAGTATCAAAAGCAAAGGAACTTTTCCATTTTCTACCACATGCGAGATAACATCCTGCAGATCGTGATACTGCACTTTTGCAATTATAGCCAGGCAGCCCTCATGATCAGTTACGTTAAAACCATTCAGCTTTTCAACTGGCACTTTATTTACAGGAACATTATGCTGCAATGCAAGCGAAAGAATTTCTTCAGCCACCATTCCTCTTACATCCTTGGTAATATAAATCCTGTCTAACTGTGTTCCTGCTTGAAAAGCATCCAGTACAGCCTGCTTTCCAATAACCATTGAATTCTTTTTCGGCCGGTGTTGTTGTCTGAAATTTTTCACGTTTCAAATGTATGCTAAGAGTTTAAAAGAGAAAAAGAGAATAAAAAACCCTGAAAGAGTTTTCCTCTTTCAGGGTCTTCCGTATACCCCTTTAGGGGATAGGGGCGTTTAAAGTCCAAATGCTTTCTTCACATCAGCAACCATGTCCAGTTTTTCCCAGGTAAATAATTCCACCTGTACTTTCTTTTCATTGTCTTTGCCTTTGTTGAAGATTTTTGTAACTGTTTTTGGTTCACGGCCCATATGACCATAAGCTGCAGTTTCAGAATAGATAGGGTTACGCAATTTTAAACGCTGCTCAATTGCATACGGACGCATATCAAATATCTTCTCAACTTTTTTTGCGATGTCGCCATCACTCATTTTCACTCTGGCTGTTCCGTTTGTATCAATGAATAATCCGCAAGGTTTTGCAACACCGATAGCATAAGAAACCTGTACCAGTACTTCATCACATACACCGGCAGCTACAAGATTTTTTGCGATATGACGTGTTGCATAAGCTGCACTACGGTCAACCTTGCTTGGATCTTTTCCGCTGAATGCGCCACCACCATGTGCACCTTTACCACCATAAGTGTCAACAATGATCTTACGACCTGTAAGACCTGTATCACCATGTGGTCCGCCGATCACAAATTTTCCTGTAGGATTAATATGATAAGTGATCTTATCATTGAATAATTTCTGAATTGTAGATTTGCACTGTTTCATCACTCTTGGAATAACGACATTGATGATATCCTCACGGATCTTAGCCAGCATTTTCTTATCACTGTCAAAGTCATCATGCTGTGTAGAAACAACAATTGTATCGATACGGATAGGAACGTTGTTATCATCGTACTCGATCGTTACCTGGCTTTTTGCATCAGGACGGAGATAAGTAAGTTCTTTTCCTGCACGGCGTGTTCTGGAAAGCTCCTGTAAAATTTTATGCGCAAGATCTAATGCCAGCGGCATGTAGTTATCTGTTTCCCTGGTTGCATAACCAAACATCATACCCTGGTCACCGGCGCCCTGTGCATTTGCTTTTGCATCAAAACTTAAATTCTTCACTCCCCTATCAACACCGCGGTTGATATCTGCACTTTGTTCATGAATAGCAGAGAAAATACCGCAACTATTTGCCTCAAACATGTATTCAGATTTGGTATAACCGATACCACGAATTACTTCACGGGCAATATCCTGTACATCGAGATAGCTTTTTGATTTTACTTCTCCTGCTAGTACTACCTGGCCTGTTGTAACGAGTGTTTCGCAAGCCACTTTACTTTGCGGGTCATAAGCAAGAAAATTATCAATTAAGGCATCGCTGATCTGGTCAGCTACTTTATCCGGATGTCCTTCGGATACGCTTTCGGAAGTGAATAAATAAGGCATGTTTGTTTAAGATTTATTTTTCAGGCCGCAAAGATAAGGATGCTATAAATAGAAAAAGCCCCGTAAAGCGGGACTTTTTACACATATTCTAATTAATAACTATCAGATCTTGGAGTAAACGATTCGCAGACGCATCCTTTTATTAGGATCGCTATAGCTACCACCTGCTACTCTTACTCTGCCACGGGCAACAGCAGAATTTAAACCCATACCAAAATAATAACCTACAACATTTTGGTTGGGTTTATAAATATCATAAACAACATAAGGGGAGAACAACCGCATCTCATGCAAGGGCTCATTGCCAGTAAAATAATTCTGTATATACCTGGAAATATTAAACTTCCACGTTGTGACCCTGTGACCTAGTCCATCATCGGTAATCCTGCCAACGCAACCAAAGCTTATTAAATTGGGAGTATTTGTTTGGTCAATTGTAAAATCATAAGGCATATACCGGTAGTTCTTTAATGCTGTATCCAGCACATCCAATAACAGGTATTCCGGTTTAAAGAATATTTCATCCGAAGGATCATACACCTGTTCAATGATCAACTCAGCCCGGTGAACAACCCGGTTAGGAACACCTGCAAGTCCGGGTATCTTAACTCTTGCGAATGTACCTGGTGTGTTTTGCAGGAATACGAGATCATCCTGGATAGTAGTGCCACCAGCAAAAGAAAACCCTGCCGGGGAACCAGAATAATTGCGTTTAATATAATTTGCGTTCCCGCAAGTGATCGGGTTAAATGGAAAATACTTTACAGTTGTATCCTGGCGTGGCACATTTTTATACCTGTAATACAAAGCAAGTTTCGTGTTAGTGCTTGCAAGTGCAAAGCCCATTATAGCATTACCACCTCCTTCGGAAAGAATAGCAAAACCTTTGAACTTACTTTTGAATGCTGAATCATTTGCATAGGCCCCAGTCGCAGATGAATCGTATTGCAATAAACGGGTTCCGAATGCAGGATCAAGTTTTATCCGGAGCTGATTCCGTGTAGTATCCTTAAAAGCTTTTATCGAATCATTTAAAATATTTGGTGCAAAGATTTTGCTGCCAAGCAATGTTCCCCCGGTTTTAAAGAAAGCCGGAACCCTGACCAAATAGTTAGAATCGGCATCCATTAGATTTGAAGGAGTATTAGCCAACTCATAAACATTTACTGTCTGCACAGCATTTGTATCGCCAAATGTTTCCTTGTAATCAAGCACCAGTACTACTGAATCGATAAACAAACTGTCGCTATGATTTTCAAAAAAGTATTTATAACTCGGCGGTTTCAGCTCCAAGAAAAGCTGAGCTTCTGTCTGGCCGAACAAAGGATCATTGGTAATTTTTCCAACATAATGAATGCCTGATTTAGACATGCGGGTAGAATCATTAATAAGATGATTCGCATTACCGATCGTAAAAGAATCATTATATGTATCAACGGTAATGATCGTATCAAATGTATTTACATAATCTACTGCCGGCACCAGGTCGCCACCGAGCTCTATAGAATCATGAATATTCTTACAGGATGAAACAAGTAAGGCAGAAATAATAAATAATGAAAGAAAAAAAGCAGTGATTCTATTAGTCACAAATAAGTTTTATCGGGGGTTAGAAATTTTATTTTGCAAGGTCGCTATACAGTTGCAAATAGTCTGTTAAATCAGACTCCTGGTTATACAACAAAGTTTTCTTTCCTCTCACCTTGGTGAATTCATCAACCAGTTTCTTTTCTATTTTATCGCTGCCAAAACTGATGGCATCAGCATAGCTGGCACCACCGCGGAACATAGCTGTATTATTCGCTTCTTTAAAAGGAGCAAGATCAGCTTCTTTAATAGAAGGATGTATCAATGCCTTCTTAATAAAATCACTTCCGAGTTTTTCTTTGAATGTATTTTGCCCGATCGTGAAAAGGATCTTACTGTGCCCGAATACGGGTTCTTTTTTGTAAACCGTTTTTACATAACAGGGAATCAATCCTGTCATCCAGCCACTGCAATGAATGATATCTGGCGGCCATCCGAATTTTTTTACTGTTTCCAATGCGCCTTTGCAGAAAAATACGGTACGGAGGCCATTGTCATCAAACCATTTTTCATTTTCATCATGAAAAACAAATTTTCTTCTGAATAGTTCTTCATTATCGAGAAAATAAACCTGCAGTCTTGCATTCGGCAAAGAAGCCACTTTGATCTGCAGCGGCATATCTTCATTATCCACCGAAACATTGATTCCGGAAAGTCTTACCACCTCATGTAATCTGTGCCTGCGTTCATTGATAGTACCAAACCGTGGCATGATGCAACGGATCTCATACCCGGAATCATTAGATTTGATGGCTAGTTTATTCACTATTTCCGAAAACTCTGTCAGCTCCAGGTAGGGCGACATTTCGTTAGCTATAAATAAAATTCTTTTCTTTGCTGACATGTAAGACTGGTTTAATCAGGGCAGTTTTTTAAAGGTGGCAAAGGTAGCCATTTTATACTTAATAGCCTCTGACTCATTAGAATTGTTCAAATTATCCCTTATCAAATGATTTTATTTAAGAATTCGAATCAATTAGCCCAATATCTTGAAGGCCAAAGATCAAAGGGATTTAAAACAGGATTTTGTCCTACAATGGGAGCCCTGCATGCGGGGCATATATCATTGATCAAATCTTCAAAGAAAGAGAATGACACAACCATCTCCAGCATTTTTGTGAACCCTGCACAATTCAACGATCCGAAAGATTTTGAAAAATACCCCATCACCATCGAAAAGGATATTGATATGCTGGAAGAAGCCGGATGCGATATTTTATTTATTCCATCCGTAGACGAAATTTATCCGAAGGGTTTTAAAGTAAATAAACATTATGAACTTGGTTTTTTGGAAACGATACTCGAAGGTGAGTATCGGCCCGGGCATTACCAGGGTGTTTGTGCAGTAATGGAAATACTATTGAAGATCGTATTACCGCATAATCTTTATCTCGGGCAAAAAGATTTCCAGCAATGTATGGTAATCTCTAAACTGGTTGAGTTGATCGGGCTTGACAAAATGATTCATATAAATATTTGCCCGACCATGCGGGAAGCCGATGGACTCGCTATGAGCAGCCGTAATATGCGATTGAATGCTGAGGAAAGAAAAACAGCCCTCACTATTTATAATTCCCTTTTATTTATTAAAAATAATTTTCACCAGGGAAATACCGAACAAATAAAAAACAAAGCTGTTTCGTTACTAAAAGAAAAAGGATTCAAAATAGATTATGTTGCGATTGCCCACGCAGAAAATCTAAATCCAATCAGTGATTGGGACGGAAATGAAAAAGCTGTAGCGTTGGTTGCTGCTTACCTAAATGAAGTAAGACTTATAGACAACATGTTACTGAATTAAATTTTATTTGGATAATCTTTAATAGATTGCAATTCTTTCAGGCTGGCACCTTGTATTTCATATATGAAAATTAATTTCAAATCATTAGCAAAATACCTTTTCTTCTTTGGGCTGGGAATATTCTTTGTCTGGCTTTCTGTAAAAGATATTGACGGGGAAAGTTGGAAGAAAATAAAGCAGGCAGTTACCCATGGCCGTAAATGGGTGATCATACCAGTAATTATTATGCTGTTCCTTGCGCATTATGTCCGGGCATTACGATGGAAGCTACTGATGGAGCCCCTCGGATATAAGCCAACAACTTTTAATGCTTTTGCCGGAGTAATGATTGGTTATCTTGTTAATGGTGGTGTGCCCCGCCTGGGAGAAGTATTTAAGTGTACACTACTGGCCCGCTATGAAAAATTCAAAGTTGATAAGCTTATTGGCACCATTCTCGTTGAAAGAGCCGTCGATGTTATTTGTTTATTGATAATTTTTCTAATAGCAATTCTTCTGCAAGGTGAGATCTTCGGCGACTTTATGATGGAAAGATTAAGAATATTTTTCCATAATAAAGCGGGACAGCTTTCCTACACCAAGCTCATTATTGCAGGTTCGGTCTTTATTTTCCTGTTGCTTGTTTTTTATTTCATATTAAAAAGATTCGGCCATATTGATATAGTAGCAAAGATCAAAGTAGTGATCAAAAATATTATACATGGATTGTCAAGCATACGATATCTGCAACACAAAGGACTCTTTATTGTACATACTATTCTCTTGTGGGGCTTTTATTTTCTTTCTACCTATGCCGGATTATATGCATTAAAAGAAACACAACATCTTGGATTGGCCGGGGCGGTTACGGTGCTTGCGGTAGGTAGTGTAGGAATGATCATTACCCCGGGAGGTATTGGCGCCTACCAGCTTTTGATTGCAAAACTTATGGTACTCTATGGGCTTGATGAAAAAACAACCGGCACAGCATCAGGCTGGCTTTTATGGTCAGCGCAAACATTCATCATACTTGTAGGAGGAGTAGCTTGCTTTGCATTAATTTCACGCTACAATAAAAAAAGAACAGACATTGAAAAACCTCCCGGAAATTGATACTAAAATTTTCACCCTGCCCGATCTACTAAGCAGGATCAACCAATGGAGGCAGTTGGGAAAAACAATTGCATTCACCAACGGTTGCTTTGACATTTTACATGAAGGGCATATTTATTCCCTCAGCCAGGCAGCAAGTGAAGCTGATTATTTAATTGTAGGTGTAAATGCAGATGCCTCTGTAAAAAAATTGAAAGGCAAATCGAGACCTATTAATAATGAACATAGCCGTTCCAGGTTATTAGCTTCATTGATGCTGGTTGATGCAGTTATTATTTTTAAAGAGGATACACCGCTTGACTTGATCAAATCCCTCCTCCCCGATGTACTTGTAAAAGGAGGTGATTATAAAGTAGATGAAATTGCCGGCGCCAAAGAAGTGATTGAAAATGGCGGCAGAGTTGTTATTAATCCTATTCTCCAGGGTTTTTCCACTACTTCCATCATTGATAAAATGAAAGAAGATTAGTTTCAAAAATTAATACTCTCCTTTCCTACCCTTTTTTATCTTTATATATTAACCACCCTGAAGTTATATGCAACCTGAAAAAAAGAAACTTAACCCAAGAGATATAAGCTGGCTTTCATTTAATGAAAGAGTATTGCAGGAAGCAGCTGATCACACTGTACCATTGAGAGAAAGGGTTCGTTTCCTAGGCATTTTCTCTAATAACATGGATGAATTCTTCCGTGTACGTGTCGCTACATTAAAAAGAATGGTTGAACTTGGCAATAAAGCCAATATGCATCTTGAATCGGATGCTGATGGAATACTCGACCAGATCCAGTTGACTGTATTAAACCAGCAAAGTGAATTTAATCGCATCTGGGCAGGCGTAACTGAAGAACTCCAAAAACAAAAAATTCATCTTACAACAGAAAATGAATTGAATGAGGAACAGAAAGAATTTGTAAGAAACTATTATGATGAAGAAATAAGTCCGAATGTTATTCCTTTAATGATCGAAAGCATTCCTAATTTCCCCAACCTGAATGACCGTTCAATTTACCTGGGCGTAGTAATGTGGAAACGGGAATCACCGCTAAAAAAGAAATATGCCATCATTGAAGTGCCGAGAGTAATTGATCGTTTTATTAAACTGCCATCATCAAAAGCAGATGAGCATAATATTATGTTGCTGGAAGATGCGATCCGGTTTAATCTTCCTGAGATATTTTCATATTTCGGCTACGATCAATACAATGCCGCAATATTTAAAGTAACCCGTGACGCCGAGATCGATATCGATAATGATATCTCAACGAGCATCATTCAGAAAATAGAAAAAGGATTAAAGAACCGGAAAAAAGGAAAAACAGTTCGTTTTGTTTATGACCGTGAAATGGACCCGGGCCTGCTTGAATTCCTGATCCGCCGTTTGAACCTTTCTAAAAAAGATAACCTGATACCCGGCGGACGTATACATAACTTCAGAAACTTCATGGATTTTCCCGAAGACGTTTTTAAAAATAAAAGCAGAAGACGTAAAGCATTTGATCATCCGCTGCTCACAGAAAGAAGAGTATCGGATGTGATCATGGAAAAAGATATACTTATCCATGTTCCCTATCATTCTTTTAACCCGATCATTGATCTGCTGCGTGAAGCAGCAATCGATCCCGATGTGACTTCAATAAAAATTACCTGTTATCGTTTAGCCTCACAATCAAAGATCATCAATGCATTGATAAATGCGGTAAGAAATGGTAAAAATGTTACGGTAATGCTTGAGCTTACTGCACGATTTGATGAAGAAGCCAACCTGGAATGGAAAGAAAGACTGGAAGATGAGGGGGTGAAAGTGCTGATTGGTATCCAGAACATGAAAGTGCATAGCAAGATCTGTGTGATAAGAAAACGAACAGCCGAACAAAATATTCTTTACGGTTTTGTAGGCACAGGAAACCTAAATGAAAAAACAGCGAGAGTATATGCTGATCATTTTTTGCTTACCTCTAATCAAAAAATAATGGCAGATGTAAATCGTGTGTTTGGATTTATTGATGACCCCCGAAATACACAATTGTTAAAAGATTGTACCACTATTATACCAAGCCCATGGTATGTTCGTAAAGAATTGCTTCGTCTTATTGATAATGAAATCAAATTTGCCCATAAGAAAAAAAATCATGCCGGCATAATCTTAAAAATGAATTCACTAAGCGATGAAGAACTGATCAATAAATTGTATGAAGCAGCTAAAGCGGGTGTAGAGATCAAACTTATTATTCGTGGTGTCTGTTCTATGCTTACGCAAAATGCAAAATTTGAGAACAGGGTAACGGCTATAAGTATCGTTGATGAATATCTTGAACATGCAAGAATTTGGGTGTTTAATAATAAGCATAATCCAAAAGTATTTATATCATCTGCTGATTTTATGACCCGCAATCTTGATCACCGGGTGGAAGTAACATGCCCCATCTATCATGAAGAATTGAAAAAAGAATTGATTGACATTCTCAATATCCAGTTGCACGATAATGTAAAGGCGAGATGGTTCACCAATGATCTGTCAAATGACTATGTGCAAAACGGTAAGAAGAAAATCCGTTCGCAGGTGGAAACCTATCAATATCTTTACCAAAAATTAAAACCTATTGAGACTGGCAGCAATTGATATCGGAAGTAACGCAGCAAGGCTTTTAATAACCGATGTACTACCCGGCCCGCAAAATATTCCTGATTTTATTAAAGTAGCACTCATCCGTGTTCCCCTTCGTTTGGGTTTTGATGTTTTTGATAAAGCTGAGATATCTCCCGGTAAAGTTGAAAAAATCATCAAGACAATTAAAGCTTACAAATTATTACTCGATGTCTATGAAGTAAAACATCTGAAAGCATGTGCTACTTCAGCTATGCGTGATGCTATAAATTCAAAAGACATCATTAAAAAAGTAAAAGCAGAGACCGGGATAGAGATACAGATCATCAGCGGCGATATGGAAGCTTCGTTGATCTATGAAAATCACGTAGCAGAAAATATGACCCGTGAAGAATCCTATTTGTATACTGATGTGGGTGGTGGTAGTACTGAGCTTACATTTTTCAGTGATGGTAAACTGGTATTTAAAAAATCATTTAATATCGGTACGATCCGTTTGTTGAAGAACCAGGTAACTGAAGGGCATTGGGATGAAATGAAAGAGTATATTAAATCCCAGATAAAAGGTCATCATCATGTAACGGCTATTGGCTCCGGCGGAAATATTAATAAAATATTTTCTATTTCAAAAAGAAAAGAAGGCAAGCCACTACAATTGGATCTATTAAGAGATTATTTTAAAGAGTTTAGCAATATGAGCCTTGCACAACGTATCAGCCTTTACAAATTGCGTGAAGACCGTGCGGATGTGATCGTACCTGCATTACTGATTTATATCAATGTAATGCGCTGGGCTGATGCGCAGGATATTTTTGTTCCTAAAATTGGTTTGGCCGATGGATTAGTTCACACTTTGTATGAAGAGGTACGATTAAAGGAAATAGAGATTTAAGTATTGAAATTCAAAATGATTTTATGTCAGTCAACAAAGAAGTAAAACGTGTTACTACCAATACGCTGCAAAAGATGAAAGCGGCCGGAGAAAAGATCTCGATGCTCACGGCATATGATTTTTCTTTTGCCAAAATAATAGATGCTGCTGGTATTGACATTATTCTTGTTGGCGATTCTGCCTCCAACGTTATGGCAGGCCACGAAACAACGCTTCCAATAACATTGGAACATATGATCTACCACGCCTCTTCTGTTATTCGCGGAATAAACCGTTGCCTGGTTGTGGTTGATATGCCCTTTGGTTCTTATCAGTCCAATCCCGATATCGCATTGGCATCTGCTATCCGCATTATGAAAGAGACGGGTGGACATTCGGTTAAAATGGAAGGCGGAGAAGAAATAGTTGATTCAATAAAAAGAGTAGGTGCTGCCGGTATACCGGTAATGGGGCATTTGGGATTGACGCCACAGTCAATTTATAAATTTGGCACCTATGCTGTAAGAGCAAAGGATGAAGATGAAGCCGAAAAACTTAAACGAGATGCAAAAATTTTAGAAGAAGCTGGTTGCTTTGGAATTGTATTGGAAAAAATTCCTGCGCAATTAGCAAAAGAAGTTTCAGAAAGTTTATCGATTCCTACAATTGGTATCGGCGCCGGAATGCATTGTGATGGACAGGTATTGGTGATGCATGATATGCTTGGCATCAACACAGAATTTAAACCACGTTTTTTAAGACAATATTTAAATATTGCTGATCAAGCTTCCGAAGCAGTAAAGAAATATATCAGTGATGTTAAATCAAAATCTTTTCCCAGCGAATTAGAACAATATTGATACCTCACAACATCTCAGTAAAATTGCCATCTGTATGATTTCAGGTAAATTTGCATCCATAAAAAAATTTCAATGGAATTTTTAAAAGCTCTCGGTGTAAAAGAAATGAATGCTGGCGTCAGCACAGGTACTGTTTGGTTAAAATCAGAAGGAGAAATCATAAGTTCCTCTTCACCTGTTGATGGAAAAACGATTGGCAAAGTTGCAGCTGCTGATAAAACTGCCTACGAAGCAGTAATTAAAAAAGCCGAAGAAGCATTTAAAGAATGGAGACAATGGCCTGCACCTAAACGTGGTGAAATAGTAAGACAGGTTGGTGAAGCATTAAGAACACATAAAGAATCATTAGGCAAACTTGTTTCCTATGAAATGGGAAAAAGTTTACAGGAAGGATATGGTGAAGTACAGGAAATGATCGATATCTGTGATTTTGCCGTTGGTCTTTCGAGGCAACTACATGGATTGACCATGCACAGTGAACGTCCTGGTCATCGTATGTATGAACAATGGCATCCGCTGGGTATTGTTGGAATAATTTCTGCGTTTAATTTTCCTGTGGCAGTATGGAGTTGGAACAGTATGCTTGCATGGATATGTGGCGATGTGTGTATCTGGAAACCTTCTGAAAAAGCACCGCTCTGTGGGGTTGCCTGTCAAAATATAATCGCTGATGTATTTACAAAAAATAATGTACCGGAAGGTGTGAGTGGTTTAATTATTGGCGGTCGTGAAGTGGGTGAATGGATGAGTAATGACTCAAGAGTTCCATTAGTTTCAGCCACTGGTTCTACAAGAATGGGTAAAGCTGTTGGTGCTGCTGTAGGTGCAAGATTAGGAAGAGCCTTATTAGAATTAGGTGGCAACAATGCAATCATCATTTCCAAAGATGCAGATATTGATATGGCCATACGTGGTGCTTTGTTTGGGGCTGTTGGTACTGCCGGTCAGCGTTGCACAAGTACAAGAAGGCTGATCATTCATGAAGATACCTATGATATAATTAAAGAAAAACTCGTTACTGCTTACAAACAGCTTTCAATCGGCAATCCGTTGGATGAAAAAAATCATGTGGGCCCCTTGATTGATACAGATGCAGTAAAAATGTATTCGGACTCAATTGAAAAATGTAAAGCAGAAGGTGGAAAATTTATTGTTGAAGGTGGAGTTCTTTCAGGCGTTGGTTATGAAAGTGGTTGCTATGTAAAACCCTGTATTGCTGAAGCAAAGCCTGGTTTCAAAATTGTGCAACATGAAACCTTCGCCCCTATTTTGTATTTACTCAAATTCAAAACTATTGATGAAGCAATCACCATTCAAAACGGAGTACCGCAGGGTTTATCCTCTTCCATTATGACGCTAAACTTGCGGGAGGCTGAAAAATTCTTATCAGTTGCCGGTAGTGATTGTGGTATAGCCAATGTAAACATTGGAACCAGTGGTGCTGAAATTGGCGGTGCTTTTGGCGGAGAAAAAGAAACGGGTGGCGGCCGTGAAAGCGGCAGCGATGCCTGGAAAAACTATATGCGGAGGCAAACAAATACCATCAATTATTCAGACAAATTACCCCTTGCACAGGGAATAAAATTCGATGTTTAGCGTTATTAGGTATGCAATACCTGAGACAGGGCATATTTGCTTGCTTATCCGGGAAATAATTGCAATTTTTGCATCCTGTAATCAATATTCTGAAAAATCAATTCAAACCCATGAGAATACTTTTTCTCTTAACTGCTTTAGTCTTCACTTCATTTTTTTCAAATGCCCAGTTGAGAATCGGAATTGCCGGTGGCCCTCATTTGTCTGGTGTTATTGAAACTAATAATCTGCCAGGATGGGATTCAATACAAAATAATTATGAACGCAGAACAACAGGTCATTTTGGATTTGTTGCTGATCTACCTTTAAGCTCAACATCAAAACTTTTCTTTCAGCCTGGTGTATTATTTACTGCAAAAGGCAGAAGCTATCTTGGTTCCTATGATAGTCTTGTTAAACTAAGAAGTAATCCTGATTCATTTGGGACTAAACAATACATAGAAAAAGGAAAACAATACATCAATTACATCGAAGCCCCACTAAACCTGGTTTTAAAATTCAACCTTGGCAAAAAAGCAAAATTCATAATTGGTGGCGGCCCCTATCTAGGATTGTTTTTAAGCGGAATGGAACAAACTGAAAAAAGAATTGTAGATGTAAGCAATAGCTTTTCACAAAATGAAAATAAAAATCTTCAAACTGGCGAGGGTGCCGGTAAATATGCAGTATCGGATTTTGGTGTAAATGGCCTGGCAGGATTTGAATCCGGTAGAGTTTTCCTTACAGCTAATTACAGCCGTGGTCTAACGAATTTTTATCAGCCAGCGAACTACACAGGAGATCTGAAACATGAAGTGATGGGATTAACGATTGGTGTATACCTGGGTAAACCTGTAATGCTTGAACAGAAAGACAAGGATAAAGATGGAGTTACAGATGATAAAGATGAATGCCCGGATCTTGCAGGTATAGCTTTGTTAAATGGTTGCCCGGATAAAGACGCAGATGGTATTGCTGATAAAAATGATAAATGCCCGGATATAGCCGGAACTGTTGCAAATAATGGTTGCCCAGTTGTAGTTGTTACTTCTGTTGACACAGATAAAGACGGCGTGAATGATAAAGATGATAAATGTCCGGATATAGCAGGTAGCAAAAAATACAATGGTTGTCCTATTCCGGATAGAGATAAAGACGGCATCAATGATGAAGAAGATAAATGTCCCGATGTAGTTGGCTATGGCCGTTATGAAGGTTGCCCAACTCCTGACATTGATAAAGATGGTGTGAACGATGATGAAGATAAATGCCCGACCGTAGCAGGTATAAAAGAAAATAATGGATGTCCCGAGATCAAAAAAGAGATCATTGAGAAAGTTAAATATGCTGCACAGCGAATACAATTCAGTTATGCAAAAGCAGATTTGTTGCCTGCATCTTATACAGTACTTGATAATGTTATAAAAATTCTAAAAGAAAACCCTGAGTTAAAACTTTCAATAGAGGGACATACAAGCAGTGATGGAGTCCTCGCTGTAAATATGAAACTATCTGATGACAGGGCAAATACGGTAAGATCCTATTTCGTTTCGAAAGGTATTAATGCTTCAAGGCTGGCAGCCAAAGGATTTGGTCCTGATCAACCGATCAATAATGGTAAATCTGAAGAAGCAAAAGCTCAGAACCGCCGGGTAGAACTAAAATTGAGCAACTATTAACATACTAATCCCGTCATAATACTTCAACAAATCCCGCTTCTGGCGGGATTATTTTTGTAAAAATGTATGAATGGTAACCATTAATTTTGCGGCTTTATCAAATTTTGTATTTAAACTCAAACAAATGAACCAATATTTAAAACGTACCTGTGCCTGGATGCTGAGTGTGATTGCAGCCACCACTGTTTCCGCTCAAAAAGAAGAAGTGCCAAAAGGCTGGCACCTGATGGACAAAGAAACTTCCGGCTATTATGGAATCAGTATTGACAAAGCTTACGATTTTGTAAAATCAAAAAATCTGAAAAGTAATACGGTGATCGTTGCAGTTATCGATTCAGGTATTGATACTACACATGAAGATCTAAAAGCTGTATTGTGGACCAACCCGAAAGAAATTCCCGACAATGGTATTGATGACGATAAGAACGGGTATGTAGACGATATACATGGCTGGAATTTTATTGGTGGCAAAGATGGACGTAATGTAAAAGAAGATTCTTATGAAGCCGCAAGGGTTTATCATAAATACAAATCAAAATATGATGGTAAAGAAATAGACGAATCAAAATTATCAGCTGATGATTTGTTTGAATACAAAATGTGGAAACGTTCGAAAGAAGAAGTGGCCGGCGGCGGTGCAGATGGCGATGCCGGCGGATTGGATGTAATGATGATGCAGAATGTTTTAAAGAGCATGACCAAAAGCGATAGCATCCTGAAAAAAGCGATGGCCAAAGAAATATACACCGGTAAAGAACTGAAAGAATTTACATCGCAGGAAGCAGATGTAAAAAAAGCAAAAATGGCTGTATTGGGCATCATGGAAGGAAATGATATGCTGGAAAGTACTAACAAAGATTTCCTTGAAGGCTTTACCGAGTTTGTAAATGGAGAAGTTAAAAAAGCTGAAGCAAAAGATACTCCACCAAAAACTTACCGTGATGACCTGGTGAAAGATAATTACAATGATTTCAACGATAAGTTTTATGGCAACAATGATATCATGGCAAACACTCCTTTACATGGCACACACGTTTCTGGAATTATTGGCGGTATAAGAAATAATGGTAAAGGTGGCGATGGCGTTGCAGATAATGTTCGCATTATGACAGTTCGTGCTGTTCCTGATGGTGATGAGCATGATAAAGATATCGCATTGGCTATTCGCTATGCGGTAGACAATGGTGCTCAAGTAATCAATATGAGTTTTGGAAAATCATTTTCACCTGAGAAAAAATGGGTGGATGATGCAGTTCGTTATGCAGAGAGCAAAGGTGTATTGCTGGTACATGCAGCCGGTAATGATGCAAAAGATATAGATGTTGATTATAATTATCCGAATCCCGTTTTTCAAACTGACAGCAAACGTTCAGGCACCTGGATCACTGTTGGCGCAAGCGGCGATCCGAAAGCAGGCGGACTTACAGCCAATTTTTCTAACTATGGAAAAAATGAAGTAGATGTATTTGCTCCTGGCGTTAGAATTTATTCAAGTGTTCCCGGTGGAAATACATACAACAACTTACAGGGAACAAGTATGGCCTCGCCAGTGGTAGCAGGAACTGCAGCATTTATTTTAAGCTACTACCCTAACCTTTCTGCAAAACAAATAAAAGAAGTAATTGAAAAATCTTCTCAGCACCCAGGTGATAAAGTAAAAAAACCAGGTTCAGATGAAACAGTAGATCTTTCTGAGATCTCAAAAACAGGCGGACTGCTGAATGCATACGAAGCAATCAAATTAGCTTCAACTATGAAAGGTGAAAGAACGCAGGGAGATCCGAAACCGGTAAAAACAAAATCAACAGTAAAACCTAAATCAAAAGGATAAATATTCAAAACCCCGACATTGTGATCGGGGTTTATTTTTTGTGCAATTCAAATTATATTCTACTCCAAAAAATCGTTATTTTTATTTTCTAAATAAAAAATCATTATGGCAATATTCAATTCAAGTAATCCTATGTTAAAAGAAAGTACTTACGAGGGTACTATTTTTCAAGGTCTAAGCACCGGCCAGGAAATGACATTAAAAGGAACAGTGAATAAATTCGGTTTTCTTTTTGTACTGATGCTTTGCAGCACCATCTTTTCATGGGGACAATTTTATAAAGGTGTAAACCCGATGCCATTTATGATGATTGGAGTATTTGGCGGCTTAGTACTTGCCGTGGTAATGGGTTTCAAAAAACAATGGGCACCTTATATCGCACCTGCGTATGCCTTACTCGAAGGCTTATTTGTAGGTTCTGTTTCCGCTTATTATGATGCAGCATATAAAACTAGTTATCCCGGTCTTGTAGCACAGGCTGTAGCTCTTACTTTACTTGTAGCTTTCGTTATGTTTCTGCTCTACCGCTATCGTATAATTAAAGTAACCAACAAGTTTAAAACAGTCATGGTTGTTGCGGTTTCCTGTCTTATGTTATTTTATTTAGCCAAATGGATCTATTTCGCTATCACCGGCAGTTCATTTGCTACTTTCACCAATGCATCTACTCCTTTAGGTATTGGTTTTTCTGTTGTAGTAGTTTGCCTGGCGGCATTATTCCTGTTGATCGATTTTGATATGATAGAAAAAGGAATTGAACATAAACTGCCAAAATATATGGAATGGTTCAGCGCAGTCGGTTTACTGATAACTTTGGTATGGCTCTACTTCGAACTATTGAGATTGCTATCAAAACTAACAAGCCGTTGATCAATTTTTCAAAACGATATTCAGTCCCGCTTTTTCAGCGGGACTTTTGTTTGAATATAACTTAAGGATTCTCATTTATCAAAGCAGTATAATCTCAATTTTACATTAGGTTTGCAGCTGAACCAAATACTTTAAGGCAATGAGTTTTTTTAAAGATAAAGTTGTGGTAGTAACGGGAGGCACAGATGGCATAGGCAAGGCTTTGGTTTCAGATCTGCTTGCCAAAGGTGCTAAAGTTGCTACCTGTGGCCGTGACAATGATAAACTATACCGGTTACAAAGCCAGTTTCCATCTTACCCACTGCATACAATGGTTTGCGATGTTGCTGCTGAGCATGATTGCAAACGTTTTATTGAAACCACTATAAAATTTTTCGGCGGAATTGATATTATCATTAATAATGCTGGTATCAGTATGAGGGCTTTAATGAAAGACGCTACTACCGATGTTATCCGAAAAATCATTGATATTAATTTTATGGGCGTTGTGTATTGTACTAAATATGCACTTGATTCGATCATTGAAAGAAAGGGAACAATTGTCGGAGTTTCATCTATTGCAGGCTATCGTGGTTTGCCCGGCCGTAGCGGTTATAGTGCCAGCAAATTTGCCTTGCAGGGCTGGCTGGAAGCTTTGCGTACCGAATTGATGGATGATGGGGTGAATGTAATGTGGGTTTGCCCGGGCTTTACGGCATCTAATATCCGTAATGCTGCGCTAAATAAAGATGCAAAAAGTCATGGTGACACACCGCTTGATGAAGCTAAACTGATGACAGCTGAGGAATGTGCTACACATATTTTAAAAGCAATTGAAAGAAGAAAGCGGACATTAGTACTTACTTTCCAGGGTAAACAAACCGTTTTTCTCAATAAATTTTTCCCAAAGCTGGCGGATAAGCTTACACATAATTTCTTTTTTAAAAACGGTGAGTTAGTAAAATGAAAAAATAAATTGCTTCTAAATTGTAATTTTAAATTTATCATTTTACATTTTCTATTCTACATTTAACTAATGCCTTTATTAACTCTTACATCTGATATCGGTAGCCGGGATTACCTGGTGAGTGCAATCAAGGCAGAGTTATTTAAAATAAACGAAGACTTCCGCATTATCGATATTTCACACCAGGTACCCCCATTCAATTACCCGCAGGCAGCTTATGTTTGCCGCAGTGCAGTAAAACATTTTCCTGATTATTGTTATCATCTCATTTTGGTAAACCTGTTTGAGAAAAAACCAAAGCAATTACTGTTGGCTTTTCATAATAACCAATATTACCTCTGTGCAGATAATGGATTACTTCCAATGATATTAGAAGAAAAACCAGAAATGGTAATGGGAATCCCGTTAGATGATAATGAAGAAAAATCAACCCTCTATCTCGCAAGAGTTTTTGGAGAAACAATAAACAAACTGGTCGGCGGAATTTCCATTCAGCAGATCGGCACTCCAGATGTAAGCTATATTGAAAAGAATCCATTAAAACCATTTCCTATCGATAATGGTATTGAGGGGCAGATCATCTTTATCGACAATTTCGAAAACGTTATTGTAAACATCACCCGCAGCTATTTTGAAGAACAGCGCAATGGCCGGAATTTTAAGATCATTTTTAAGCGGGATGAACAGATCGATAAAATAAGTGAAACTTATGCTGATGTTCATGAAGGCGAAAAACTGGCTTTGTTCAATAGTGCAGGTTATCTCGAGATCGCCATCAATAAAGGAAATGCTGCCGGGCTTTTCGGGCTCAAAGGTTTTTCTGAAAAACAACAGATAAGCGGCATTATTCAAAATCAATTATACTATCAAACTGTACGTGTATTCTTTGAAGACTAAATAAATTTTTCCCGAAGTAAATATGAAAAAAAGACTTACAGTTGATATGGATGGTGTGCTGGCCGATGTGTTTCAACAATTCATCATTAACCACGAACGGGATTTTGGCCAACGAAAAACATTGGAAGAAATAGCAGGATTGAGTGAAGAAGAAGCGTTCCCTAAAACGAGGGAGTATGTTTTTACCAAAGGTTTTTTCCGCAACGCTCCCATCATAAAAGATAGCCAGGAAATACTGGCCCGTTTGAACGAAGTTTATGAACTCTTCATTGTTTCTGCTGCCATGGAATTTCCCAATAGCCTGGGTGAAAAACAGGAATGGTTGAATGAACATTTCAGCTTTATTAAATGGCAACAAATGGTTTTTTGTGGCTCCAAAACAATTATCGCCGCCGATATTATGATCGATGACCATTTCAAAAACCTTGATCACTTCCACGGAGTTACTTATCTTTTTACTCAACCACATAACAAGCTAACAGATCCGGGCCGGCATACAAGGGTAAACTCATGGCAGGAAATTGCCAGCTTGCTTCTTTGATTCAGAACAATCCACCCGGGTCTAACTCTCTAAAAACTATATTAAAACTCAATAGACGGCATAGCCAATCTGCATCTGAAACCCTATTTTTGCCAATCCCAATTTTAACAGGGACAAATCAACCTTTTATGAGCTTTAAAAGAATTAATAACATTACCGGCTGGGCCGTGTTTGCCATTGCCTTCTTAACTTATTTTCTCACCCGTGAAGCAAGAGGCAGTTTGTGGGACTGCGGTGAGTTTGTTGCCTGTGCTTTTAAAGTACAGCTCCCCCACCCACCCGGAGCACCTATGTTTGTGCTGCTCGGTCGTTTCTTTATCATTTTATTTGGAGATGATGGACAAACGGCTGCCAACGCTGTGAACTTCATGAGTGCATTGGCCAGTGCATTCACCATTCTCTTCCTGTTCTGGACCATTACGCATTTTGCCCGTAAGATGTTTGTAAAAGTGGGTGAACAACTGAATGGTGACCAACTTTTTTCAGTAATGGCTGCCGGTATTGTTGGCGCATTAGCTTATACATTCAGCGATTCTTTCTGGTTCAGCGCTGTAGAAGGTGAGGTATACGCCTTATCATCATTCTTCACTGCATTAGTGTTTTGGGCTATGTTGAAATGGGAACATGCAGATGAAAAAGCCGGTGACGATGCACAGGCAAGGGCTTATGCCGACCGCTGGATCGTATTTATATTTTTCATGATGGGCTTATCAATCGGTGTACACTTGTTGAACTTGCTGACCATTCCTGCCATCGTAATGATCTATTATTACCGCCGTTACCAGGTCACTACTAAAGGTGCTTTCATTGCATTTGTAATAGGTTGTCTTATAACAGGTATCGTGCTGGTTGGAGTTATTCAATACTCCATGAAAGCCGCAGGTATTTTTGATGTGTTCTTCGTGAACACTGCAGGCATGCCTTTCTTTTCAGGTTTTGCTTTTTATTTTATTGCAATAGCTGCCCTTATTTACATTGCAATCCAGTTCAAAGAAAAAAATATTAACCAGACTAAATTAATGATCTGGTTTGGTTTGTTTATCGCATTATCATTTTTGCCATTTGCAATCGGTGTTGGAAGTGATGGAGGCCAGGTTGCAAAATTGATCTTATTGATCGGTGCCGGTGTGGTAATTGGTTATTTTATTAAACCATCTGCATTGAAAATTGTAAAACTCAGTTTGTGGTGCTATGCGTTTATGATGGTCGCCTATTTTCTGTATTTCACAGCTATGATCCGTTCTTCGGCCAACCCGGCAATCGACATGAACAATGTTGACAATCCAATTAACCTTGTTTATTATCTCGGCCGTGAGCAATATGGTTCAGCTCCACTATTATATGGACCGCATTATTCTGCCCGCCAGGTACGTGAAGACAAAGACGGCGACGGATATGTAGACCTGGAAGAAAAAGAAATGCAGTTTGTAAAAGGGAAAAATAAATATATCCCGATTGGAAGAAACAGGGAAGCTAAATATGAAAGCAGTGATAAGCAACTCTTTCCCCGGATATGGGATGGCAGTAATGACCAGGACCATGCAGAATTTTATGCCAACTGGTTGGGACTCGAAAAAAATTACAGCCAGGATCAGCCTTATCAACCACCAAGCTATGGTGATAATGTCCGCTGGTTCTTTGAATGGCAGAATGGATTTATGTACTGGCGTTACTTCATGTGGAATTTTGCCGGCAAGCAAAATGATGTACAAGGCATGGGAAATAAACGTGACGGTAACTGGATAAGTGGTATTTCACTTTTAGATAATAGCCGGCTTGGCGATCAAAGTAAACTCCCTGATAGTCTACAGAATAATAAAGCCAACAACAAACTTTTCTTAATTCCATTTATACTCGGTGTGTTGGGATGTGTAGTTCATTTCCTCAGCAACCGCAAAGATTGGGTTGTAAACTTCCTCCTCTTTATTATAACAGGTGTCGGCGTTGTAATTTATTTGAATCAACCCGGTAACCAACCCCGTGAAAGGGATTATGCTTATGTAAGTTCCTACTATGCATTTGCGGTATGGATAGGATTGGCTGTGATCGGATTTTTAAAACTGGTAAAAGAAAAAGATAATAAACAGCTTTTCCAAAACACACTTGCATTTGGTTCGGGGCTTACATTCCTCATTACGCTGATGAGTTGTCCGCCATCTGGTATGGGTGAAGCATTTATTACAGCTATCATTGCCGCAGTAATTTTTGCAGCCGCTGTTTTTGCGATCAGTTATTTACTCAGGGCTGTTTCATCCGGAGGTCAGAATAATAAACTAGTAAATATTGCATCCCTTGCTATTTGTGCTGTTGCTCCATTACTGATGGCACAGCAGGAATGGGATGATCATGACCGCAGTGAAAAAGTTCTTGCGCCGGACCTGGCAAAAGATTATTTAGAAAGCTGTGCACCAAATGCTATCCTGTTTTCATTTGGTGATAATGATACTTATCCTCTCTGGTATGCACAGGAAGTGGAAGGTGTACGTAAGGACATCCGTCTTATCAATAATAGTTTATTAGGTATCGATTGGTATATCAACCAGCTTCGTTATAAGGTTAACAAAGCTGATTCAGTGGATGTGATATGGACACCCGAACAAATAGAAGGTCATAACAGGGAATACATGTTTTATGATCCTAACTCAGTAAAAGTTCCACAGGATGCTTACTTTGATCTGTATGATGCAATGAAGAATTTCCTTGGCCAGGTAAATGTTGATCCCAAAACAGGTCGTGATGTTGGTCGCAAATCATTCCCTGTAAGGAAATTTAAAGTGCCTGTAGATGTTAATTTTGTAAGAAGCAATGGAACAGTAAATGCAAGTGACAGTGTACTGAGCGATATCTTTTTTGAAATAACAGAGAACAAGGCAAGAGGCGGATTAATGAGAAATGACCTGATCATTCTAAACATTATTGCCGCTAACCAGTGGAAAAGACCGATCTATTTTACCTCGCCGATTGGTGAACTTGGTTTCGGCCAATACCTGAGAAAAGATGGACTTGCCTATCGTCTTGTACCTGTACAGAATAAATATCCGCAGCAGAATTGGGTGGCTGAATCTAAAATGCGTGAAGTAAGTAATAAATACCGCGTAGGATTGGGTACACAAATAAGAGATAATAATCTTGATTCGATCGGTAAAACATTACTTGACAAATATGGTTTTGGTAATGCAGGTAAAGCCGGTGTTTATTTTGACGAAGAGAACCGCAGGCATTTATTGAACATTCGTGAGATCTATGCGGAAGCAGCAGGTAATCTTGCTGATGCAGGCAAAAAAGAACAGGCTCAACAACTGATCGATAAAGTTGAGAAGGGAATCAATGAACAAAATCTTCCTTATGGTATGGTTAGTCGCTTTGGAAATCATAACCAATCCGGTTTGCAATACCTTGAAGCATGTTATAAAGCTGGTAAAACAGAAGTAGCAGAGAAGGTAAGAAAGGCATTGCGCAAAGACCTGGAGCAGCAAAAGACCTATTATGATTATATGCGTGACTCAAAACCAGAAGGTATGAGTTTATTAGAAATAGAGAACCTCATCAATAGTGCTTACCTGGAAGTGTTGGAAGCAATAGAACAACGCTATGCACCCAACCTGAAAAAGGATAATACAACAGAAGGTTCTAAAACCATCGATATTAATCCGGGCAGTAAGCCGGACACTTTAAAACCTGATACAATAAAAAAATAAAAATTCAAAACCCCGACACATTTGCCGGGGTTTTTTTTGAGCTTTTTGAACCACATAGAAACATAGGTTTTCACATAGATTTCCTATGTGCTGCCTTTCTATTGTGTCCTATGTGTCTATGTGGTTCAAAATTCATTTGCAGAGTTCTTTGAAGCAGTGATTTTTATCTTCAATACATATTCGATATGCACTAAATTTGCAGTATCGTTTATCTTAATCATTGATCATGTCCAATCTCACAAATGCTGTACTTCAAAATGAAACACTCAATGCCGACCTTAAACAAATAGCAGAAAAAGTATCTCGCAGCGAAAGAATAACAGATGAGGATTGTTTATTGTTATTTGAAAAAGCAAGCCTTGGTTTTGTCGGCAGTCTTGCTAATAGCGTAAGAGAACGATTCCATGGCGATAAAACTTTCTTCAACCGCAATTTTCATATTGAGCCAACCAATGTATGTGTATTCACCTGCAATTTTTGTAGTTATAGCCGCCTCTATGCCCATCGTGATGAAGGTTGGGAACTGAGCCAGCAACAAATGCTGGAGATGGTAAAAAAATATGATGGCCAGCCGGTAACTGAAGTACATATTGTTGGTGGTGTACATCCGAAAATGAATTTGGAATTCTTTGCTGAGTTGCTACGCAAAATAAAAGAACATCGTCCTGAATTACATATAAAAGGTTTTACGGCTGTAGAGCTTGATTATATGTTCCGCAAGGCAAAGATGAGTAATGAGCAAGGCATGCAGTATTTAAAAGATGCCGGGCTTGATTCTATACCCGGTGGTGGCGCAGAGATCTTTGATGCAGCCATACGTGAAAAGATATGTGCAGATAAAGTAAATGCCGATGGATGGCTGGCCATACATGAAGCTGCACATAGGCTCGGCATGCATAGCAATGCAACAATGTTATATGGTCATATTGAAAAACCGGTACACCTTGTTGATCATATGAGAAGATTAAGAGAGTTGCAGGATAGAACAGGAGGCTTCAACACTTTTATTCCGCTTAAGTTCCGCAATAAGGATAATGATATGAGCAATATAGCCGAGTGCAGTGTATCAACGGATATGAAACTCTATGCCATTGCCCGTATCTATATGGATAATTTCCCTCACCTGAAAGCTTACTGGCCGATGCTGGGCCGGCAGAATGCACAACTGAGTTTATCTTTTGGGGTAGATGATATAGACGGCACAATAGATGACACTACAAAAATTTACAGCATGGCCGGTTCTGAAGAACAAACCCCTTCAATGACTACTGAAGAACTGGTAGCATTGATAAAACAGGTAAAACGCCAGCCGGTGGAAAGGGATACGCTTTATAATGTGGTGAAGGATTATGGAGAGATGGAAGTTTCGATGAATTGAACAACACATTAGTTGTATTTGCGAAAGATTTAAAAAATTGTTTTCTATTGAAAGGCCGAAAACTTTCGCATATTTTTGAGTTAGCGGCAACCCGAATTAAAGAGCTTATAACTACAAAAAATCATGGAAGAGATAACAAACTGGGATGTTATTGTTATTAAACAATTGATACCATCAAATAATTTAGGTATTACACAAATTCGAAATTTTACAACTATTAAGAACCTTTATTTCGAAAAAGAGTCCTATGCTAATATTCTCAATTTAATTAAGGCGAATGATTTGAAAGCTGTCAGGGGTATTGAGCAACTACCCAAAAAGGGATTTGGAGAATACTTGCATATTGTTACTTTCACAGATCAAGACCATCAGAATTATGCAATAACGGTGTATGATAGTGATGAACTTTACCAGAATCCAGAAATAATTGATATAATTCTTTTAGCTTAGTTATGTCCTCAGGGGGTCTTGCCCTGAAAAAAATTGCAATTCTAAATATGTTTGTGGCAGACCTCTTAATAGGAAGCAAATCAAACTCTCATTCGCTGGGGTTTCGCAGCTATTTTTTTTTATTTATCGAAGTCTTATCTTGCGAAGAACCCGTTGGGACACAAGATTTAAAAAAAATAATTCAGACATGAGATGTACAATTTTGTTATTGTTAATAATATTAGTTGCATGTAATAATAACGAACACATAAAGACGACAGAAAAGGTTGATACCTTAAAAAATATTCCTGAAACACTTCTGGTAACAAAAGAGGCAGAGCCAGAAACCCTTTTACCCAAAACTTATTCTAATAAACGCTTTAAGGATGTAACCGTGCAAAGAATCGGTCAAGACACATTTTTAGTACGTGGGAAGGGGCAGATCTTCGAAGCAAATTTTAATTGGATCGTTGAAGACGGGCACGAAGAACTAAAGAAAGGTTTTCAGATGACTGATGCTGGAGCACCTGAATGGGGCAAATTTGAATTTACAATTAATGTTCAAAAAAAGCGTAAGAATTCAACATTAACGCTTATTTTATTTGAATCCAGTCCTAAGGATGGAAGTCGTCAATATGAATTGCCAATTACTTTATATTAATTGATAATTAGCCAGTGCCTAAATTATACAGCACTGTGTCCTCACGGAGTCTTGTCCTGTAAAAAATTTCAATTCTAAATATGTTTGGTATGAGATATCTAAACTTAGTAATTATAAGTGTTGGTCTAGCCATAATGACCCTGTTCTTTGTGTTCGCTTCTTGTTCACACAAACGAAACTACTTTGACCATACTATTGTGAAAGAAGTTGATCGCTTAAGGTCTATCGAACCACCGCCACCCGTAATTAATTCTCCAGTATTTGTGTTGGTCCGAATTGACAGCGTGGCTGAAACAAGTTTTGCAAGACTGGCAATCCTCTATGATGTAGTATATAAAAAACAATACAAAACATTTGCTGATTTCCTTTATCAAACGATTAATCAAAAGATCAAAATTATGAATACGACGAATGTTAATGATGCGTTCTTTTTTAACACGTTCAAATTAGACGATTCAATAACAGCCATTGTTCGATCGAAAGGGGTGAATGAAATTATTAATAAATTTCTAATTGGGAATAAAGACGAGTACGAACTAAAACATGACAAATCCATTTCCCATACTCAGATCCAAACGATTGCCTTTCACCTTTTTGCAATTCAACTAATAATGGGGCGTGACGACTATACTGGAGCTATTTCTTTTAGAAAAATAAGTAGCATTCTTCCACATTAATGTGAGCTTACACCGTTCCTCACAGGGTCTTGCCTGAAAAAATTTTCAATTCTGAATATATTTGTGGCAGATCCCGTGATAGGTAGCAAAATCAAACTCGCATACGCTGAGGTTTCGCAGCTATTTTTTTATTTATCGAAGTCTTGTCTTGCGAATACCCATGCGAGACACAAACGAATAAAATCGAGAAACAGAATATTAACATCAACTGTATTAACTTTACTCAACAGCGGTTCGGACTGACGAAACACAGAATATCAGCACAGCAGAAAACCCTGGACGTTACGCACAACATTTAAAAATGGCACTTCACCGTTTCATACTTATTTTATTCTATTCATTTATTTTTATTCGGTCTACTGCCCAAGATGGTAAAAAAATGAGTGTACATGTATCCATTTTACAAGACACTAGCAAGCTTAATATTCTCACCGAGTGCTATGATTCTTCAACTACCGTATTGTTGAAAGTCCAGCTTACAAATTGCACTCATGATACGCTTTCGTTTTCTATGACGAACTGTTCAAGATCATATAGTTTTGTGAGTTCAGAAGTGAGCCAATCATTATGCCTGGAAACGTGTACGAGGAATTTTCCTCATGTATACAAACTAGCCAGCTCAGCCTCAATGGACGTAATTCTTCAATTACACAGGAAGAACAGTACAACTACATCTTTCAAACTTGGTTTTATGCTAATTGAGCATCCTTGGAACTCTAAAAAAGACTTCTATGAAATTCTCAACGATAAGTTGTTAGCGCAAGACTTTATTTGGAGCAATGACCTATATCTCAGGTAGCTGTGCTTAACATGAGCTTGGTATAAGCCTCACCACTTCCTCCCCCTACTCCATTCAACCAATGCTTTCTTAATTGCAACTCCGATTTTTTTCTGGCTATCAGGGTTAAGCAGGAGTTCACGACTTACAGCATTATCACCAATTTCCAGTAATACACGGTAAGGTGCCGTATTTATATTTTCATCAAGGCTATAAAAACTCAGCTTGCCGCTTGCCTTGCAACGGTAATCATTCCGGCCTGTGGTGCTGTCCAATAATACACCGCGGTTTTCCAAGCCACTTACTTCGCTAATGGCTTTTATAATTTGTGCTGCCAGTTCACGGTTATCATTTTCATATTTATCGCCGTAATGGATATAACCCCAAACTGCATTTCGTTTTGTACCACCGTTATTATGCACAGCTATAAATACCTGTGGTTTTAATTTATTTGATTCCTGTAACTCATAAGCATAACCGGAAATTTTCCCATCGATCAGATCAGTCGTGTGTAGTATTTTGGTATTACTGCCGGAGTCAGCATGATGATATTCCGTTTTGCCTAAACTCCATACTTTATATTCTTTCAGGTGTGGCTTCTCATTCATCGCCGCTTCGGCTATAGCATTGCATACAGCTGCTTCACTAAAATCTTTGCCGGTATCGGTTTGATGAGAAGGCTGCCAGACAACAATGGGCTTTTTACGAAAGAATAAATTTATATCTGAAAAAGATTGCAGAACAAAGAAGCAAAATATTGCAACTATAAATTTTAAATCAGGCTTCATCATTTACTTTAATTTTCAGCAATTGTATGAAAGATTTGCAAAAACCACCAGGCTAATTTTTTGTTGGGGGATCATAAACTTCGAGCAAGGGTTCAATGCCAATTCCGGAGACATCAAAATAATAGCCTGTACGTTTACTTATTATAAATTTTGACCCTGATCGAGTTGTTGGGGCCCGGCCCCCTACTGAAGCAGTTATATAGGTCTCCAATCTTCCGGAAGATATGATTGTACGCCAGTTGTTGGATTGGAGAAAATTTACAATACTTGTCTTAACCTCATCTGAATAAAAAGTGAACTGAAGTTTTGCAGAAGGATTCTTCAACATCGCATCCAATAGCTGTTTCAGGTAAGTTCTTGCTTCACTATCCGGATAATATTTCGAATCAGTATTTAACCGCTTCAAAAGCTTCCATTGTGCAACGGGAGGCGGCTCTGTTGATTTTTGCCTGTAAAATATAATTTGTACACCCCGCAACATAGTATGCAACTCAATACTATCCTTAGAATTAAGATAATTATCGCTGATGTCAAGATATTTCAGGTAAACTAAGGTGCTTAAGCCTGAAGGTAATGATCTTAAGCCCTGGCTTTTCAGATTTAGCCTGCACACCAATTTTGCATCCATGCTTAATGCTTCCTTCATCGAAGTATAAATTTTATCACAAGGATTAGGAGGGGTAAATACACCTGGTTCTTCATCTCTTTTAATTCTATAAACCATATATGACCTGTCAAAAGGTGTTTCATTTAATAACGGTGTAGTTTTTATATTTTGAAAAGGCAGGTTATCCGGTACTTCCCAATCAAATGTTGAATTTTTATATAAATCACCACTAAGTTGAGGATTAAGCTTGCGAGCCCTATAAGAGTTCATACTATCCTGGATACTGTTAAGTTTTTGTTGGTTCTGTCTTTCCAGTATATTCAGACCTGCAGGTAAAAAGATTTTGCCCGGATCATTTTCATAATACAATCGCATATTATTGAACCGGTCGCAATTCGCCTCCAATACATTCCGGGCTTCAATAACTGTATTATACGGATTTTGACAAACCGACAAACTGAAACCTGAAGAACGATTTATATCTTTTATAAAAAATACCTTATACTGATTGCCGGCACGGGTTATAACACGATATGTATCCTCGTCTTCAGATTTACAAACCTCCTCAATCCTGTATCTTCCATAAGTCTTTTTATCACCAGTTGAGTAATAAATAGTTTGTTTTTCTACATCAATATTAATAAGCCGGTTACTTGTGCCTCCTTTCCATATCTCAGTTAAACCGGGAGGCAGACTTGTTTCATTGCAGATGCCTGGTTTTGGTTTCTCCGGAAAATACAAATAAAGACTATTGGTATAATAAGACAGATCGCTATAAGTTGTAGTGAGCAGCGAATCAAACTCCTGCTTAAACATTCTTACAATTGTATTTACTTTCCCTTCTAATGCTTTGTCATAATAACTGAGATAAAATCCTGTCTTAGTTACTTCATCATCATATAATGAAACCGAAATATTAAAATCTTTAAATATTGCATTTAGCTTATCTGCTATAACCCCGTAAGCCGAATCATCATTATAATAAATGTTCAGATCTGGTTTATCTAATGGCTGAGTAATATTGATAACATATTCTTCAAAACCTGGAGTCATTAATGCATTAAGATCCTGTCTTCCCACTGTGGGGTTATTAGTAGAAAGTTGCACTAACGCATTTTGCGTGGTGTCAGTTGGTAAATCCTTAACGATTAAAGCAGTATCACCTGATAGTTCGGTTTTATATGTCTTGTCATTTACCAGGATAGAAATATTATCCGCCGGGGTAATCAAACTGTCAAATTTGATAATACGATCTGTAGTACGTGGAGGCTCAAATGGCATTTGCTTAAATCCCAATAACTGGATGGCCAGCACTAAAAGCACAGCAGCCGCGGACATAAATCCAAATCGTGTATTAAGATTTCTCTTCTTTACCTGGAATTCTTTATTATTTTTCTCATCAATTATTCTCTGCTCCTCTTTACGTTGGACTAAAAAATCATTGATAGGTATGCTTTTCTCACCGCTTTTATCGCGGATAGATGAATCAGCGTCCTTTAAATTGTAGAAGACATCGAGATGCCAGTCCAGTTCTCCTTCCTGCATATACTTATCCATCGCAATAAAGTCCTTATCACCCGGGGCAATATCTCCTTTATTAAATTTTTTAAGAAGAAAATCATTCGTGACTGTTTGCAACCTGTATTCTTCATACATAGCTGAACCTGGTTTAATATCATCCTTCAGTTCATCTAATAATACTTTGAGTGCCTCCCTTGCATTTATTTCATTTTTGTAATCCAGGTCCTTTAGCATTGCTATCCGCAGGTTATCGGGCATTTGTCCATCTTTCAACCATTGAATGCGACTCAATGCAAGAAGATTAGTGTAGTTTAATAGTTTACCCGGAACATTATATTTTTCTTCAAATGCTTTACCAATGGCGATCGTTACTTCCCAATTCACATAAGGATAAACTGCGGTTGATGCCAGCCATTCTTTTAACAACAAATACAATGATTCAGGGTCGGAAGTTTTTTTGCCTTCTTTGCTAACCTCGCGGAGATAGTTTTTAACTTCTTCCCACTCATTAAAATTGATGAGTTTTGTTGAATAGGTAGAAGGTATTGTCTTTTTCAGCTTTTGTTTATCTATCAGGTTATTTACCTCATCTTCTATTACCTGGCTGGCATTGGTGTCAGCCGGTATCACCGTAAAGCCTGCACTGTATAATATAGTTTCCCGCTCACCCCAGTCCTTAACAGCTACTGATGTAAAAATGATCTTTGTTTTCCAGTCCTTGAACTTATCAATTGCCCAATCATGCAGATTATTACCATAGGGCTTAAAAAAAGATGAAGTATCAGCAAATAAAAACAATATCGTTCCGGGATAGAGTCCCCCTAATTTTTCAATAGGAATAAAAAAATGATTTAATGCCGGGTTTGTTAGTAATAAAGGATATTGATTATAACTATAAGCAGTGAGATGTACCTGTTCTTTCCTGAGTGTTGCAATAAGGTGGTTATACAGTTTTACAAGATGACTGTCAGTATATTCTTTATCAACAAAAACCAGGAAATCGGTTGGCTGGGATAATGCGGTAAATTCAAAAACCGGGAAACCTGCTTTTTTAATTGTGCTGCGTATCGTTTTATTAATATTGAGACTATAGCTATCTCCTGTATGCCGCTTTCTCATAACCTCAGCTAACTGATTGATGGAAGTTTCAGCAGGGATCTTATTTTCCTGTGGTTTAAAGTCTATACTATAAGGCCCCGTAAGTTCATCTGTTGTTGCAGGTAACTGAACCTCAGTTTCATAAACCGGAAAATATGTCTTACGTAAGGCCTTTAATTTTTTTCCGTAATACCTTGAATTAAGCTGGCCAAGAATGAACCCTGAACCAACTAACAATATCACGATAAACATAAAATTAAATTCAGTGCCAGGATCCAGTTTTTTAACTCCGGTTAATTGCAAAACCAGTTGAGGCTTTTCTTCAATTGACTTTGTGTAAGATTTTTTTTCGCATTTTTTATTAACAGATCCTGTTGCCTCCACTGTGACACTATATGCCGCCAATGCCGGAGGTTTTATTTTAAAACTAGTATCTGTACTTGTGTAAGGTGGAAGAGTATCCGACTTACCAGTCAGTGTCCACTTGTATGTATACTTATTATGCTTACTGTCGAGATTATTTCTTACGTTGTATATAACTGCTTTTGCTGATTTGTATAATGAACTATCCTTCTCAATGATCAAAACAGGTTTGGGCTCACAAAATATTTCGCTTGTTTCCGAATTAGTAAAAATAACGGAATCGCCTTCCATTAACGAAGCTCCGACTTTAAGTTCCTCGGCTTGTATGATACGCTTATTTACTGATCGCTGGTAATATGAGCTATCTCCTATTACAAAAACTATCTTGTATTTTTTTTCAGGAATAGTATCTGACAAGACCGCTGAAATTTCAACTAAACTATCTTTTACTATATCGACTCCAGTCTCGTCGGTTTCTACAAAATTTTTAGCCTGTCCATTATATAGAATAGTCAAGGTTGCTGTTCTTACTTCTGGTGGAGGGTCAGAACAAAATAAACAGCGAATTACTATGAGGTAATAGCTTAAAGCTATTAACAGTAAACCAGATAAACTGACGATTCCCCATTTTACAATTTTCTTCTTTCTCTTTCTTTTTTTTTCCTCTATCGTACTTTTTTCTTCCTCTTCCTTTGCTTTTTGTTCATCGTCATTTTTTTTCTCAGAATACTCTTCCATCAATTGTTCTACCTGGGGTTTTAATAAAGCTTCATAATCATCAAATAGCCTGTAAAATTTTTCTTGTTCTTCTTTGTTGCGGCAGATCAGTGGCCCCAATACCAGTTTGAGGCTGGCAGTATCAGGATTTGTAACATCATTAAAACCGGTTAATACTTTCTGTATGTCCAGAACAGTACGTGTGCTGATCTCAAACCCCTCGGTTTTTAATTTTGAAATCAACCCATTCAGAGGCACCTGTATACCATTTGTTACCGGCACAGTTTAATGTTTATATAGCAGACAATATTTTATCATTGACGAGCATTTGTAAATCATCTTTACTTTTTGCAAGGATGGGAAAAGAGTATTTAAGAATCGTTTTCTGATCATCAGAAAGCTTAGTAAAGTCAAGATCATTCTTAAAAAAGCCTTCCACCTCCAGCACTTTTATCCATTCCAGCAACTCCGAAGTGGCCGCCTTTTTATCAACCATCTGTAATTTATATTCCTCAAATTTTTTGATCACTGTTTTGAATTTTTCCTTAAGTGTATCACTCAATCCATTTTGATCATTATTCCCATTCTTTCTTTTATCCAGCCATGGCGCCATCCTGCTACAAACGATCCGTAATAGTTGTGTTTCATCCGGTGAGGCAATATGATAAAATAAACAGCGACGTAAGAATGCATCCGGAAGATTTTTTTCAAAATTGCTTGTCATAAAAACAACAATGCGGGCAGACGAATCTTTATCAGCTGCACGGTTTATTTTTTTACCTAACTCAGGAATGCTAAAAAACATATGCTCGATCTGTGCAAGCAGATCATTAGGAAAATCACGGGGAGCTTTATCAATTTCATCAATCAGTACAACACTGCTTTGCGGCTCATCGGCAAGGTCATTAAAGCCTTGTAAACCCCGGAGATCGCTGAGCTTGTCATTTGCAAGTATGGCTTTTTTGCCATGTGTTTGTAAAATGGCTTCGCCCAGTGCATTCAGTTTAATGTAAGGATGTGGTGAAAGATTTCCTCCATCATCACCTGCATGTCGTTTTTGAAAATGCCCTATTGCATCATAAGTATAATACAGATCAGAGGATGCTGAAGTCGTTTTTGTATCAAACTGCAAAGGTTCTTTTGAAAAAGGTGCGGCTCCGCCGAGCTCTTTTGCATCCAGGTTAAATAAGTCGAATGCAATCCTCCTGGCCAGTTGTGTTTTACCGGTTCCGGGTGCCCCGGTTAATAACAAAGGCTTCTGTAACCATATCGCCATCTTAACAGCTTCGGAGAGACCGTCATCGGCAATTACATAATCAGCCGGATTGTTATCTTCTGTTGTCCGGATATTTTTTAACTCATACATAGTATGTTATTTTAAATTTTCAGATTTATCAATCATCTCTTTCAAAGGGCCATCCAGTTCAGACATAAATTTTTCAAATTCCGGTTGATCACCTCCCTCAATTAATTGGGCTATCATTTTTTCAGCTTTATCAGGATTAGGTTCAATATTAAAATCCTCCAACCAGTCAAGTACATCGTATTTGGTTATTTTTGGGAGTTTGGGCATTACATAACCAAAGGATAATCCTTTTACTTTTTCATCGAAAAGTTGTTCGGCAATAGTAGGATCATCAATATATTTTGCCATAGCAAAAAAAATGATCTGCTTATCTGAGTTGAACTGTTCGTTATATAAAACGCATTTTTTATGAAAGGACTCAATCAGGGGTTTTAATAACTCCTTTGTCCAGAAGTTTCGTTCTACTTCCCAGGTAATAATAAGGTACTTCATCTTTTTTTGTTCAAGTAATCCCAGCAAACCGGGTATTGTAATATCATCCGGCTTCATGAACTTATGTCCGTCATCCAGTTTTTTAAAAATGGCTGTTTTAAATTTTTTTTCCAGGGACTCTACATCTTTGGCGTCAGATAAAGTACGGGGCAATTGCAACTCCAGTAACATAACATGATTCTGCTTCGCTTCAAAATCCAGTTTTTTTCTTTTAATAAAATTTGCGGGCATATTCCGGTTATGGCTATGCAAAAGGAAACATTGAACTGGTTGAGGCAATAGATTGTTTAGAAAAAAATCTTCTGGTTCCACCCAATCACATTTATACCGCAGATCGAAGTCTTTTGTGTCACGGGATTTTCTATCAATGTATTCATTCAGATCGTCAAGCAATAACTGGGGGAGTTCTTCGTCTTTACTAAAGAACTTACAAAGTATTTTATCTACCAGTGCATCATTCCGCCACTGTTTAACTTCATCACAAAATTCATCACAACCTTCTGGCTGTTTTATATAAATTTTTCGCTCCAGCCGTTTATCGGTTTTCTTTCTTTTTATAGCGGTAATATGCTCCCAATGTGTATATGAGCGCAGTTCCTTCAACTCCTGGTTAAGATCTTCTCTAAGTACTTTCTGAAGTCTCTCTTTCATTGCATCATCAATCTCGGCTTTACTGCCGTAAGATGTACCCAGGATAAGGATGTAAAAGTCAGCACTCATTACATCTTCCACACATTTATCAAGGGCTCCACGGTCTTCACTTCCATAATCTTCCATGCCTATAAACGTGTAAAGCTTCCTATTCTCATTCAGTTTTTGGCGAATGACTTTACGTATCTCTTTAAACTCAGAGAAAACTGATGATATATAAATGGTGCGAGGCATGGGCCTTTTCCTGCCTAAAAATTAAACATTTAAACATTGGCTACCAATACCACGTAAGTAGTATTATTTTATTTGTCGAAAATATGGGGGTTAGGCTGGAAAAGCACTCAGCATTCCGGCAAGCTAAGCGGTACATTTATTGCCAGGCCGCCATCAGCCGTTTCTTTGTATTTGTGATCCATATCCTTTGCAGTATCCCACATGGTTTTTATTACAGCATCAAGAGAAACTTTTGCATAATCGGGAGAACCCTGCAATGCTAGCTGTGCAGCAGTAATTGCTTTTATGGCACCCATTGTATTTCGTTCGATACAAGGCACCTGTACTAATCCTCCAATCGGATCGCAAGTAAGACCAAGATGATGTTCCATGGCGATCTCTGCAGCCATCATAACCTGTTTCTGTGTACCGCCCATGCTCTCGGCCAATGCAGCTGCAGCCATTGCCGATGATACACCAATCTCTGCCTGGCAGCCACCCATTGCTGCGGAAAGTGTTGCGCCTTTTTTAAAAATACTTCCGATCTCGGCCGCTGTCATGAGAAAGCGAATGATCTTATCATCCGTATTGCCATCACCAAAAATTATATGGTATTGTAAAACTGCGGGTATAACGCCGGCAGCTCCATTGGTTGGTGCTGTTACAACACGACCAAAAGATGCGTTCTCTTCATTTACCGCCAAAGCAAAACAACTTACCCAATCTAACGTATATTTAAAAGAATTGCCACCGGCACGGATGGCAGCCATCCAGTCATCATAGTCATTATATTTTTTACCGCTTAATAATTTTTTATTCAACTCTGCTGCCCGACGTTTTACATTCAATCCACCCGGTAAGATACCTTCTGTATGACAGCCACGGTAAATACAGTCACGCATCACATTCCAGATATTTAGCATTCCATCACGGGTTTCTTTTTCGCCGCGCCAGGCCGTTTCGTTTTCCATTACCACTTCACTTATCGACATGCCGGTTTTCATACACCAATGCAATAGATCATTCGCATTATTCACAGGGAATGGCAACTGTACATCGGCTAAAGAACCTTTCTCCTCTCCCTCTTTTACTACAAACCCACCACCTATACTGTAAAAAGTTTCTGAGATGGCTTCGCCATTTCTGCACTCGGCTAAAAATGTAACTGCATTCGGATGAAAGGGCAATGATTCGCTGAATAAAAATTCAATATCATTATGGGGATCAAATTGTACTTCATGCAAACCTCCCAGCAGGATCTCTTTCATGGATGCGATATCAGCAATACGGCTGTTGATCGCATTAACATCAAAGGTTACAGGATCCTCGCCGCATAAGCCTAATTGAACTGCTATATCTGTACCATGGCCTTTGCCGGTTTTTGCCAGTGAACCATACAATAATACACGGACTGTAGTTACCTGCTGTAATAAGTTCTTGTCTGAAATAGACTGAACAAATTTTTGCGCAGCCCTCCATGGGCCAAGCGTATGCGAACTGGATGGTCCCACACCTATTTTAAGAATATCAAAAACTGAAATGGCTTCGTGTGACAAACGGATAGATTTTTACAAATATAAATAAAGAAGCCGCCTTATTAGGGGCGGCTCTTTGTTAGCAGCTAGTATCGGTTTTTAACGTTCAACCGTCACAAGCTCAATATCAAAAATGAGAATAGAATTACCTGGAATAATTACATTACCACTAGGGTCTTTCAACGGCTGGGTGCCATAACCGAGATAAGGAGGAACATAAAGCGTCATTATGCCACCTTCCTTCAATAAAGGAATACCAGATCTCCAACCGGTTATTACCTGATTCAGATTGATGAGTTGAGCAGTTGTCTTTTCATCAAATGGAATGGGATTGGTGGTTGTATAACCTCTATACTTTACGTTTACATACGAGCAACCATCAGGTGATTTGCCAGTACCTGGATTGCTGATATTATAATACATTCCGCTGCAGTGCTTTGTACCAGGGAGGCCATTTGCACCGAGGTACGCACTCACTTCCTGTGATTCTGCAGCAGGCGCCACAAATTCGCAGGGCTTAAACTCACAATCCTTATTCGTCTTAAGACATGAAAACTGGAGGAATACAACGCTAAAAATTAAAAAAACTAAAAGTTTTCGGGTCATTGGAAAAATTTTGCGCAAATATAGGTGTTCTGCCCTATTGACCACCGGCAAGATAAATATGCTGCCCCGATGAATTGTTAAATGTTGTTTTTCTTCTCCCGGGCTTTTAATTCGAGGTACTGCTGCTCATCCATTTCCCACCTGTGACGTACAGAAAATACAACGATAAACGCCACAATAAGCAGCGAAGCAATCAATAAAACAATTATTAATGATGAGTCGAAATTAATTTCCATAACGGCTCTTTTATACCAGCCCGACAGGGAACTTATAAGAATAAGAGCTACCAATAAGGTCCCAAGAGGCAATCCTATAAAAAGCTGTTTAATGACTTTTTTTCTACGTTCACGGTTGTTTTCCCAGTAAACAATAAAGTCCTTTTCCTGTTGTGTAAGCATTTGGTGGCAAAATTAACTTAAGTCAACTAAGCTTGACGGGGCTGATAAAAAATTCTATCTTGAGCCTTAAAATCCAAACTTTGAAATTAGCACAACAATTAGCCGACTACCTGGTTGCCAATAAGAAACTCAGCATTCAGGGTATCGGCAGTTTCTTTCTTGATTCTTCATATAACCCCGATCCGGACAGTAAGTCAAAATCTGATGTTGCGGGAACTATAACCTTTGAAAGCAATACGGCAACAAAAACCGATGACGGGCTTATTGAGTATATATCAAAACATACGGGGAAAATGAAAACGCTGGCTGCTTCTGATCTTGAAAGCCAGCTTGAGATCGTACACCAATTTTTAAATATCGGGAAATCCTATGCATTCGATGGCATTGGTACAGTTTCAAAAAATAAAGAAGGAAACTATTCATTTATACAAGGCATCGCTTTGCCAGAAAGAATTGCTGAACGCAATATGAGCATGGAAACAGGAAGTTCTGCTGATATGCCGGATTTTAAATCAGTGTTTTTAAAAGCACCTAAACAAATAAACTGGCGCAAACCAATGATCGCATTATTCATTTTATTAGGGCTAGGCCTGGTTATACTTGGCGGTTACTACCTGTACAAAAGAACATCGGAGAAAGAAGCAGTAATTGATACAGAAAATACAGAACCTGGAAATGAAAATGGAACAATAGTAATTGACAGTTCTACGATTAAACCAGATACGGCGATTCAGCCAACCACTCAATCACAAACTACTGAAGTCAACTATAAATTTGTTGTTGACCAGTTTCAAGCCATGCGTGCCTTCAAACGGTTCAACCAGCTAAAAGAAAATGGATGGCCGATACAGATGGAAACAAAAGACTCAGTGAATTATAAATTATACGTATTGATGCCTGTAGCTACAACAGATACTGCCAGGGCACTTGACTCTATCACTGCATTAAACGGACGAAGAGTTTTTATTGAACATAAAAATTGATGACCCAGCATAACGCAGATTACTGGATAAAGCACCTGCAACTGCAACCCCATCCTGAAGGCGGGGCTTATGCAAGAATATATACTGCAGATCTGATAATTCCCCGATCATCATTGCCTGAGAATTTTTCCGGCGATAGAAATAGCTGCACACATATTTACTACCTATTGCGACAAAATGATTTCTCGGCGTTTCACCGCATACGATCCGATGAGTTATGGCATTTTTATGATGGTGATACCTTATGCATTTATGAAATAAACAAGCAAGGGGAATTGACAGAACATCGGCTTGGAAAGAATCCCGAAAATGGTGAATCTCCTTTTTGCGTTATTAAATCAGGCAACTGGTTTGCATCAAGATTGAAAACCGGAAGTAGCTATGCATTGGTGGGATGTACTGTTTCGCCGGGTTTTGATTTTGCTGATTTTGAAATGGGTGACAGAGTCAAACTGACCAAACAATATCCGCAACATAAAGAATTGATAGTTTCATTAACGAGGTGATCGAATTGAATACAGCAAGGAAAAGTAAGAAATTCTTTATCTTAACACCGTTACTTTATTGAATCATTCATGGACATTATACAAGGCCTGCAACAAATACTCCCTGAAGAAAGAATTAAGTCGCGGCTTATCGACAGGGTATCCTATGCTTCGGATGCAGGATTCTATTATCTTTTACCAAAAGCAATCGTGCAGCCTGTAAGTGAAGAAGAAATCAGATTGCTTTTTAATTTTTCTCATAATTCTAAAACTCCGCTGGTATTCCGTACGGGTGGCAGCAGTTTATCCGGCCAGTCTATTACAGATGGTATTCTTGTTGACCTGAGCCGGTTCTGGAACAGGATAAAAATTGAAGAAGAAGGAAAGAAAGTAAGAGTGCAGCCGGGTATTACCGGCGCCATGGTAAATGCATACCTGAAAAAATATAAGACCAAGATCGGCCCCGATCCTTCCAGTATCAGCGCTGCTATGATGGGTGGTATACTTTCCAACAATTCAAGTGGTATGTGCTGTGGAGTGAAATACAATTCCTATCATACAGCAAAACATATCCGTTTTATTTTACCTGATGGAAAAATATTTACAACTGAAAAAGAAACTGACTATAAGAATTTTGAAATTGAATGCCCGGAGCTTTTCACTGAATTAAAAAGTCTTCGTAATGAAATAAGGGCAAATCAATCGCTTCATGACAAAATCCGTTTTAAATACAAAACAAAAAACACAGTTGGTTATTCACTGAATGCATTTTTAGACTATGATCATCCTTTTGACATATTTGCTCATCTCCTTATCGGTGCAGAAGGCACACTGGCCTTTATTGCTGAAGCTGTAATGCAAACTATTCCTGATCTGCCATGCAAATCAACTTCGCTTTTATTTTTCCCTGATATTTATTCTGCCTGCAAAGCAATCATTCCCCTAATAAATTCCGGCGCTGAAATGGTGGAATTAATGGACCGTGCATCTTTGCGTGCAGTTGAAAATATGAAAGGCATTGATCCCTTCGTAAAAACTTTGCAGGAAACAGCTGCTGCTTTACTCATCGAATTCCAGGAACAAACAACTGAAAAATTAGAATCAAGAGTCGGTAATTTTCTTCAATATTCAAACCAGCTTTCATTATTAAATAAACCTGAATTCACCAGCGACCCGGAGCAAATAAATTTTTTATGGAAGGTTCGTAAAGGATTGTTTCCTGCCGTAGGAGCAGTACGTGCCAGCGGCACTACAGTTATATTAGAAGATATTGCTTTCCCGCTTGAAACATTAGGAGATGCGATACTTGACTTACAAACCTCTTTCAAAAAATACGAATATGACAATGCTATCATTTTCGGCCACGCAAAAGATGGCAATATTCATTTTGTAGTTACACAGGCTTTTGATACGGCTACAGAGATAGAACGCTATGATCGTTTTATGCGTGAAGTAGTTGAGATAGTAGTAACAAAATATAACGGAACATTAAAAGCCGAACACGGCACCGGCCGGAATATGGCGCCATTTGTAGAAACAGAATGGGGTGGCGATGCTTATAGAATTATGAAACGCATCAAAGCCGCAGCCGACCCTTTTAACCTGCTGAATCCCGGCGTCATAATTAATGAAGACAAAGAAGTACATATAAAAAATCTGAAGCTACTACCGCCTGTTGAAGAAGAAGTAGATAAATGTATCGAGTGTGGCTATTGTGAACATAAATGTCCCAGTCGTGATCTTACACTGACGCCAAGAAGAAGAATTGTTGTACGTCGTGCATTGGTACAATTAAAAAATGCCGGTGAACAAAATGATTACAAAGAACTGCTGAAGCAATACCAGTATGACGGGCTTGATACCTGTGCAGTAGATGGTATGTGTGCAACAGCTTGCCCCGTTGATATTAATACCGGCGACCTTGTTAAACGTCTAAGAAGAGAAAATCATTCTTCATTGTCTAATAGCGTTGCTTTGTTTGTTGCAAAAAATTTTGGACTTGTAGAAAGAACAACAAGGTTTGCATTAAAAGCAGGAACGGGTTTCAATAAGTTTGCCGGTAAGAAGGCGATGTTTCACTTAACAAAAGGAATACGGAAGATCATTCCATCGTTTCCATTATGGACAGAACAATTAGGTTCTCCCCCATCTTTAAAATCCTTAAAAAATAAATTTGCTATTTCGGCAATCAATGATTCGATCGTTTATTTTCCTGGATGTATTTCCCGGCTAATGGGTGTATCTGCCGATGGAAAGAAAAATATTATGGAAACATTTTTAAGTGTTTCTGAAAAAGCTGGTGTGAATGTGATCATTGCTAATAATATCATCGGTACCTGTTGCGGTCAGATATATTCATCCAAAGGATATGGGAAAGCATTTCAATTTACGGCGAACAAAATTATTGATCATCTGTGGAAGATAACTGGCACAGGTAAATATCCGGTAGTGATGGATATCAGTTCTTGTACTTACACATTACAACATCTTCGACCTGTACTTACGCAAGACAATAAAGAACGATTCGATGGCTTACGCATCATAGATAGTATTGATTATTTGCATGATTACATTCTTCCTAAAAATCTATCGGTACAAAAAAAGAAAAGCATTGTATTACACCCGGTTTGTTCATTACAGAAAATGGGTATTGAAAATAAATTTTTAAAGATCGCTTCCTGCTTTTCAGAAAATGTTAGTGTTCCTAAAACAGCAGGCTGTTGCGGTATGGCCGGCGACAGAGGTTTTCTTTTCCCTGAATTGACTGCATCGGCAACCTCAGCCGAGGCAGATGAAGTAAAGAATGCAACATATGAAGGTTATTATTCTTCTACAAAAACCTGTGAAATGGCAATGAGTGAAGCGGTCGGTAAAAACTATGAATCGGTTTTGTATTTGGTAGATGCTACATTAATTTGATTAAAATCTCAATGATCAGGTTTTTTCAGCGAAACTTTTTATTTCAATACTTTTTAAATTTGAGATTGCCGGACCATTGATCACTTTCCCTTCTTTAGTAAATCTAGAACCGTGACAGGGACAATCAAATGTTTTTTCATCTGCATTCCACTGAACAACACAACCAAGATGAGGACAAGTAGCGCTGAATACAAACAACTCGCCCCATTCATCTTTGTAAGCAGCCAGTTTTTTCACCCCAGAAGAAACAATAGCTCCTTCATTGTTTTCTAATTTGTCAATGGATTCAATGTCGCCTTTTGATATCCAATCACTATACTGCCCCGCCATACTTAATGCTTCTCGTATATAATCTCCACCAACTTTTAAAGGGATCCTCGAAGGCTTATAAATTTGTTCCCATGGGTTTTCTTTTCCATTTATAAGATCATTGATAAGGATACCGCCTATAGTTCCATGCGTCATGCCATTTCCGGAATCCCCGGTTATTATGTAGATATTTTCACTGCCTGGATTTTTTCCAATAAATGCAAGTGAATCCAATGGTTCTAACACCTGGCCCGACCAACGGTAAACTATTTCTTTCATTGCGGAAAAACGTTTACTCGTCCATTCAATTAATTTTTTGTATCGTTCTTCTTCCGGAATATCTTCCTTACCTGCTTGCCCTGTTTTATGATCTTCACCACCTGAGATCAGCAAATCATAATTATCGTTGTAAGATTGCAAGCGAACATAATGATAAGGTTGGGATATCCATGTAGAATCCTGGTCGCCTGTATCCCACCATAAAGCAGGCTTAACCATACCTTTGGCAATAATGGCTGCAATAACATATGATCGATATGGAAATTGTTTTGTGTGCATAGTAACAATATCGTTCACAGGCGAATTTGTTGCTACTACTATGTTTAATGCGTTTATTGTCTTCCCATTGGCAATAACAACATTATCTTTTATTCGTTCGGCATGAGTGTTTGTAAAAATTTTTACTCCCATTCTTTCAATAGCTTTTGCAAGTCCATTCAGGTATTTCATAATATGAAATTGTCCTTGCCTGGGAAAATGAATGCAGTGGCCACTTTCAGCTATGCCAGGAATAGATTTTATAAGCTCAGTTTGCAGCCCTGCAGCATGAGTTGCTTCTAACTCTTTTTGTAAAGATTCTTTCTTATCTGTTGGATGAAGAAATAAATATCCATCCAATCGCATAAAATCACAATCAATATTTTCCTTGCGTATCGTTTCTTCGATCCAATCAATTGCTGCACTATGACTTTGTGCAGCAAGCTTTGTTTTTTCTTCTCCAAATATTTTTTGAAGGGTATAATAACGATCATCCAAAGCATTGGTCAAATGAGCCGTCGTTCTGCCGCTTTCACCACTTCCGGGCAAGCCATCTTCGATCACCACAACTTTTCTTCCTGATGAAGCAAGACAATATGCTGTAGTCAAACCAGCTATTCCTGCCCCTATGATCAAAACTTCGGTATCAATATCATTACTTAAAGTTTCAAAAGTTAATTGAGGAACAGCGTCGATCCAATAAGGTTGGTTTTCTCCAGAAGTAATTGTATCTTTTTGTATAGTGGCTTCTTTTTGTAACGTTGGCATAAATAAAGTTTCAGAGGTTCAAATAAATTGTTTAGCTCCTATTCATTGATCGCTTCATAGGATTAATCCTGCGGAACACTCATATTTTTATCTGAAATTTCCGACAAATGGCATACCACTTTATCATTTCCTAATTCCCGAATACAGAATACAAGTCAAGACATTTTTTTAAGATTGCCCCTTTCACTTCTTTTCTTCTTCCCGGCATCACATTTGCAAGTTTTTGGAAAATGTTTCCAATGAAAAAAATAATTGTTGCAACCGTTATCAGTTTTTCGTTACTCATTCTTCAGTCTTGCGATAGTAAGAAAGATGCCAAAGACGATAAAGAAATACCTGTTGGCGATGTACCTGAATCTGTTCAATCAGCATTTAGTGTAAAATATTCCTCAGCTTCGGATATAAGGTGGGAAGATGCCCATGAGGATACAATTGAAACATATAAAGCCAAATTCATACTGAATGGTAAAAAGATGAAGGCAGAATTTGATGAAAAAGGAAACTTGGTTAAAGAGGAAGAAGACGATTAAGGCTGGTAGCTAGCAACTGCTTTGCTCGTCTAATTTTATCTTCGGTATTTTTTATTCTTTCTACATTATCGTAATATGTATAGTAATCCTTGATTGCAAGGGTCAAAAAATACAAAGGCCTGCAAAATAATTTTTTGCAGGCCTTTGCTTTGTTCTTTCGAGGTTCCGAGCGGATTCGAACCGCTGTAGGAGCTTTTGCAGAGCTCAGCCTAGCCACTCGGCCACAGAACCGAATTTATTTCAGGTTGTAAATTGTATATTTAATTTTAAACCCGAAACGCAGCAAATGTATAACATTTGAGGCATAAATTTTAGCTATAAACCCCAAAAAATGAGCAGGATCGCTGAATCGGAACTAATAATTAACAACCGGGGTGCAGTTTATCATCTCGATTTAAGACCGGAGGAAATTGGAGGCACTATTGTCACAGTTGGCGACCCTGACCGGGTAAAAGAAGTAAGTAAATATTTTGATAAGATCGAAGTAAAACAACAGCACAGGGAGTTTATTTCTCATACTGGTATTGTAAATAATAAACGCATTACGGTGCTTTCATCCGGTATTGGTCCGGATAATATTGATATCGTAATGAATGAATTGGATGCGCTGGCCAATATTGATTTTGAAACAAGAACGATCAAGCCGCAGTTAAAAACACTTAATATTATCCGCATCGGTACTTCCGGTTCGCTACAGGCAGATATACCGATTGATAGCTTTGTGGCCTCTACACATGGATTGGGTGTTGACAACCTCCTGAATTTTTACCGTCACGAGCAAAACGAAGAAGACAAACAATTACTACATTCATTTGTTACACATACTCAAATGCACGGGCAAATGAGTTATCCTTATATCAGCAGTGCAGCTTCTTCCCTGCTCAAGCATTTTGTACATGGGTTTCATAATGGCATCACCGTTACCTGTCCCGGTTTTTACGGGCCACAAGGGAGAGTTTTGAGATTAGGTTTACGAAGTCCTGACCTTATTAACCGTTTAACTGAGTTCCGTTTTGGTCAGCATCGAATTACTAATTTTGAAATGGAAACCTCAGCAATATATGGCTTAGGAAAACTACTAGGGCATAATTGTCTTGCCATTAATGCCATTGTAGCCAACAGGGTAAAGAAAGAGTTTTCAAAAGATGGAAAAGCTGCCGTGGAAACCCTGATTAAAAAATTTATTGAGATATTTGCAAGTCAAATTTAAGTAAGGTAAATGGTTAGAAGCAAGTGGCGAGTTGGCTATGAGAATTCATTGTAACCAAACCTTATACATATGTTACAACTATCACACAAAAAACTGGATGTTTATCAGATGTCAGTAAATCTTATAAAAGAAGTATACAAAGCAACCGCTTCATTCCCTAAAGAAGAACAGTATGTACTTATTTCCCAAATCCGACGTTCAGCAATCTCTATTTCAAGTAATATTGCAGAAGGTGCATCACGGATTTCGAAATTAGAAAAGAAAAGATTTTATGAAATATCGAGAAGTTCTCTTGTTGAAATGGATACACAGTTTGAGATAGCCATCGTACTGAATTATTATAAAAAAGGCCAGATAAAAGAACTTGAAGAATATCTTGAATCAGTTTTCAGGATGCTAAGCAAAATGATCGAAAACCTTAACTCTAAACCCAACTAGCCACTCGCTACTAACCACTAGTTATGAAAATAAATTTTCATAAATACCAGGGAACCGGAAATGACTTTGTGATACTGGATAACAGAACAGGTCAATATAAAGACATCAGGCTTGACCAGATACGTCGTATCTGTGACCGTCGTTTTGGAATTGGCGCTGATGGATTAATGATGCTGAATGAAAAACCGGGTTATGATTTTGAAATGAGATACTATAATGCCGATGGAAAAGAAGGAAGCTTGTGTGGCAATGGCGGACGCTGTATGGTAAAATTTGCTTATAACCTGGGCATTCATAAAAGCCTGTATAAATTTATTGCCTATGATGGCGAACATGAAGCCGAGATTGACACAGATGGCATTGTTTCGCTAAAGATGAATGATGTAGAGAATATTAAGAAGTTTCATGGTGATTTTATTTTGAATACAGGTTCACCTCATTATATAAAAATGGTAAACGATGTAATGAATGTAGATGTTTTTAAAAAAGGTCATGAAATACGATATAGTAAGGATTTTGAACTCGAAGGCATTAATGTAAATTTTGTGGAGCAGATGGATGATCCTGATAAAATATTTGTCCGCACTTATGAACGCGGTGTGGAGGATGAAACCCTAAGCTGTGGCACAGGTGTAACGGCTGCTGCACTGGTTTGCTGGCATAATGATAATGGCTTTAATGAAGTGGAAGTAAATACCTCTGGCGGCAAACTAAGTGTTGAGTATGATAAACACAATGACGAAGGCTTCAGCAATATCTGGCTCTGCGGCCCGGCAGAAAAGGTTTTTGAAGGCTCAATAGATATCGAAGAATGAATCTCCCTGAAATAATAACTGCTTCCGAAAAAATATTCCGTGAATTCACAGACTACAGCCGGAATATAACGAATGAAAAGTTTTTCTTTCAGCCAGCAGATAAATGGTCAATAGCACAGAATATAGATCATCTTACTGTTTCTATGAAGCAGACCCGGCTGGCTTATGCTTTACCAAAATTTATTGTGAGACTCTACGTTGGAAAACCCAACCGTCCTTCGCGAAGTTTTGATGAACTGGTAGTGAAGTATAAAAACAAACTGGCTGCCGGTGGAAAAGCCTCAGGTGTTTTTGTACCGAAAATAATAACTGGTATTTCAAAGGAGGAATTGATTGACAAATGGGGAAAAAGTTTGCAGGCATATTTTAATTCTCTCAAAAAAAATTGGAAAGACGAACAGCTTGATAATTATTTAGCCCCTCATCCCCTACTGGGCAAAATCACTTTGAGGGAGCTATGTTACTTCACGATCTATCATACCGAACATCATCTCGATATCATTAAACAAAGAAATCAATGAGCATTACAGTCAGGGTGTATGGCATTTTAATTAATGAACAAAAGCAAGTGCTGGTTAGTGATGAATATATACGTGGCGGTTTTTTTACTAAATTTCCCGGCGGTGGATTGGATTTAGGTGAAGGCACAAGAGATTGTCTGAAACGTGAATTTAAAGAAGAAATTAATTTACTTGTTGAAGTTGGCGACCATATTTATACTACCGATTATTACCAGCCCAGTGCTTTCCGTGAAGGACAGCAGATACTTTCTATTTATTATTATGCAAAGGCATTAGAGCCGATCTCCGTTCCTCTTCGTGATAAGCCATTTGATTTCGATGAAAACCAATTAGCGATTTACGAACGGGAAAATGAAATTGAAACCTTTCGTTTCATTGATTGGAAAGATTTCAATGAAGATGTAGTGACATTACCGATTGATAAGATCGTAGTCAGAATGCTGAAGGGAACAAGAAGTATTTAGTACTTAGAATGAGACACTGCTTTAAATAGCTTACGCCATAGCCGCAGCCTTCATCTCCGCTGCTTTTTCGTGACCAAGATATCTTTCTATCCAACCATGAATAAGATAGATCACAGGTGTAAGCAGGATTGCAACTATGAATTTATAGATGTAGTTAACAATACAAATAGCAAGCAATTGATCGATTGGCCAGGGCTTTCCTTGTCCTGAAACAAGTTTAGGATAAAAATAAAATGCGATCATCAACACAACGAAGCTGTCAACTAATTGTGATACGAGAGTTGAACCAGTTGCACGTAGCCATATCTTTTTTTCGCCAGTCGCTTTTTTTATGCGATGGAAGACCACGACATCCACTACCTGCCCGATCAGGAATGCTGTCATTGATGCAATGATGATTCCAAGTCCTTGCCCGTAAATACCATTGAACGCCTTACTCATGTTTTCTATTCCTGTTTCCTGCTTACTCGTTACCCACCATGCATTGGATGAAGTGTGTATGGCGCCAAATACGATCAAAAAACCAAAGGCTATCAAACAAACTGTCATCCAGCTAAGAAACCTTACTCCTTTTTTACCATAATACTCGTTGATTATATCAGTCATAATAAAAACAACCGGCCATAATAAAACACCACAGGTAAGATTGAATGAATAGGAACCACCAAACAATTTCAGATCGGCTGGATTCCAACCGAGAGTTGTTTCCAATGAAAAAATTTTCACGCCAATAAACTCGGCAATTAATGCATTAGTAATAAAAATACCGGCAAGAATGATAAACAACCGGGTTGGTTTATCCTTTATAATAGTATGGATCATTCAGGTAAAATATATAAGTGAGTAATATAAAAAAGAATAAAAGGTTTGCGATTAACAACCACTTAGGAACAACAGTTCCCGGTTTTTTTCCCACTATCACTAACACCATATAGCAAATCAAACTAATTGGCACCACTAATATTCCGATTACATAGCCAATAATAATTATTGTTGATAGCAGTTCCTGGTTTTGCACTTCTTTAAAGAAAAGCGCAACTAAACTCAGAACAAAAGCAAAACCACAAATAAAAGCCAGTCTTGACAAAAATAATAGCCAGCGCATACCCGAATTTCGTGTAAAATAGCATTATTTTGTCAGCCTTATAACCAAGTAGTATGAAGAATGATTTGTTAAAGAAGTTTTTACCCCATCTTATCGCTATCGCCATCTTTTTAATCGCTGCAATTATCTATTGCAGCCCTGCATTGCAGGGAAAAGTAGTAGCCCAAAATGATATTACACACTGGAAAGGAGCTGTGCAGCAATCTTTCGATTATGAAAAGACACATGGACATGGCCCTCTATGGACAAATAGTTTGTTCAGCGGTATGCCTGCATTCCAGATAGGCGCTGTGCCTTACAATAATGTGGTACCCGGCTATGTGAATACGATCATGACATTGAATTTGCCAAAGCCAATTTCATTTTTCTTTTTGGCCTGCATTTGTTTTTATATTCTTACACAGGTGTTGCGGATAAAACCATGGGTAGGAATAATGGGAGCCTTGGCGTTTGCATATGCTACTTACAATCCTATTATCATCCATGCAGGACACGATACTAAAATGCTTTCAATAGCATATATGCCCGCAGTACTTGCATCAGTGCTTTTGATCTATGATAAAAAATACCTGATTGGCGCTGCACTGACGGCTTTGTTCTCTGCGACCATGATCGCTATGAACCACCTTCAGATCGTTTATTACTTAGTTTTCGCAATTGCTATCATGACCATTGTATTTGCGATCAGGTGGATCCAGCAAAAAGATTTTAAACATTTATTGCTTGCAGCTTCATTTGCTATAGTAGCCGGGGCCATAGGTGTATTGACAAATTCAGTAGGTCTTCTTTCAACCTACGAATACCAGAAGTATACTATCCGCGGCGGCGCATCATATCTTACCGATACCACAACAAAAAAATCAACTACCTCAAAAAATGGCCTGGATGAAGATTATGCATTCGCTTACAGCCTGAAAATGGCAGAGCCACTTGTTATGGTAACACCAAGAATGTTTGGAGGCAGCAGTGGGTTTAGTGAAATAGATCAGGATAAATCAAAAGCCATTGAAGCATTAAGGACAATGCCGCAGGAATTACAAAATCAGTTGCCGGTAACATCTTATTGGGGTGGAATAACAAGTATTGATGGCTCAGTAGGTACCGATGGTCCTGCTTACATGGGTGCTATTGTTTGCTTTCTTGCCATACTTGGTTTTTTTATTACAGATAAAAAATACAAATGGGGAATATTAGCCGCAATTATAATCTCCATTATGCTATCATGGGGTTCTTTCTTCAAAGGATTTAATGATATCGTATTCGACCTCGTACCATTTTATAATAAGTTCAGGGCACCGAGCATGATATTAGTGATCCCTCAATTACTTCTTCCGCTACTGGCCGTATTGGGTATAAATACATTGGTAAATACAGAAAATAAAAAATCATTGTGGCCACAATTGAAAAAAGGATTGATCGCAACCGGTATCCTGTTTGTTGTATTGTTACTACTGTACGTATCATTGGACTACATGAATAGTATGGATAATGAAGTAATGAAACAAGTCCGTAGTTCCGGGCAACAGCAACTGGTGGATACTATAAAATCTTTTTACGATGGATTGAAGGCCGACAGGAAAGGATTATTCATGGGTGATATAATGCGTTCATTTGGTTTCATTGCATTGGCTGCTTTGATTATCTGGTTAATGATCCGTAATACGATTAAACCTCTTGTTGCAACGATCCTGTTGACCGTATTTATTTTTGTTGACCTGATAACGATTGACAGCAAATACCTGAACAAAGAAAAATACCAGGAAAAATCAGATAATGAGCTCGTATTTCAAAAGACTGCTTATGATGATTCTATCAAGGCGGACAAATCGCATTTCCGTGTAATGAATTTTGCACAGGACCGTTTCCAGGAGAGTATCACTTCTTATACGCACAATTCAATAGGCGGTTACCATGCGGCTAAACTGCGTATCTATCAAGATATCATCGAGCGGCAATTGGGTACTGGTAATACGGCCATTTTGAATATGCTTAACGCAAAATATTTTATACAAAAAGAAAACAATCCACAAAGTCTGCAGTACGGGCAAACGGTTGCTATGCAAAGAAATCCAAATGTTCTCGGCCCCTGCTGGCTGGTGAAAACTATTCAGTTTGTAAAAAATGCTGATGAAGAAATGAACGCAATAAGTAAATTCAATCCTGCAGATACAGCGTTTGTGCAGGAGTCTTTCAAGTCATCAATTCCAAATATGCCTGTAGCTGACAGTACTGCCAGTATTACACTGCTTAAAAATGATAATGATGAGATCACTTATTCATTCAATGCAGCAAGCAACCAGTTTGCCGTTTTCAGCGAAGTGTATTATCCCGGAGGATGGAAAGCTTATATTGACAACAAAGAAGCCCCGATCGTAAAAACTGACTATGTTTTACGTGGACTGGCAGTGCCAGCCGGCAAACATGATATCCGTTTTGAGTTTAAACCGGATAGTTATACAAAAGGTAAAAAATACACTACCATATTCCAGTCTTTATTAATTATCCTGTTGCTCGCTGGTATTTTTATGGAGTGGAGAAACCGAAAAGCAAAAGCATAATTATCTTATATTAAAAGGGGTTGAGGTTTTCAGCCCCTTTTAATTTTACTTTGCTTATTAAATTAAAATGCCAGAAGGATTATCCGTCATAACAATCTGTTTTAACAATCTTGCTGATCTGGTCAAAACCTGTCAGTCGGTAGATGCACAATCACAATCTCCCGGTGAGCATTTGATCATTGACGGCTCTTCCAATGAAGAAATACTAAACTGGCTTGAATCGAACCCGCAGCCTGCTTTTAGAAGATGGATCCATGAACGGGATAAAGGAATTGCAGATGCATTTAATAAAGGAGTTCTGAATTCAAAATTCAGTCTTACCCAGCTATTAAATTCAGGTGATACCTATTTTGATCAGGATGCAATTAAAATCGTCAGTCAATATTTCTCCAATGATCCCGGCCTAATGTGGTGTCACTCACAATATGTTCAACACCGTGGAAATATAGATGTAGTAAGCGGCGTTCCGTTTGATAAAGATCAGTTGTGGAAAGGCATGCGTGCAGTTGCACACCCAAGTATGTTCATAAAAAAAGAAGTATATGAAAGACATGGTTATTACGATACTTCAAAAAAGATCGCCATGGATTATGATATGCTGGTTAGAATGCGGGATGAAAAATCAGTGTATATCGAAAAGCCCCTTGTTTATTTTGCACCCGGGGGCGCCAGCAATGTGCAGCCTTCAAAAGGATTAATGGAAGTGAAAGAAAGTCATCAAAAATATATTGGCAGCAGTTTTAAACAATCACTCTGGCAGCTAAGACAAAAAGCCTTGCATTATTTTATGCAAACAAGTATAGGAAAGAAATGGTTCCAATGGAAGAACCAGAAAAACAAACCTACTTCTTAAGTAAACTGCGAAACGACAGATAAGCACTCTGCAGAAAAGCACTGCTATCTATTATTTTCCCTAGCTTGATTTTAAAATGGTCCAGTGGTTCAAAAGCATGTTTTGTATTTAGCTTCTTTCCTAATTTTCTGAATTCATCAATCACACGGGCGACAGTAAGGTTATTTCTCTGAGTAACAGGTGTACGTAATAACTTATGCGAAAGTCCCTGGCAGTATTGTTTTAAAAGAGTATTGCCCTCATTCCTGATCAGCTCTGCATATTTCTGATCGGTACTGGATAACCGGCTTAAATAATCAATAAACTTTTCCAGCGCCTGAATGATCACTGAAATATCTGTAGAAGCTGTCGTTGCTCCACTATGCCGGCGATAAGAAAAGAGTTCTGCCTGCTCTACAGCTAAATAATTTTTATCTGTCAAACGCTGCCATAATTCCATGTCTGCAAATAACAGCTTAGGATAGTTAGGCATTCCACCAACCTCATCAAAATCATTGCTGCGCATTATAAAGCCAGTGCCCATTGTATCAATGCTGCTATTCAGAAAATGCTTTAGCAGTTCAGCCGGAGAAATTTTTTCATTCATTGCCTTGCATTTCCGCATTATTGATCCTGCAGCATCAATAAATCTGAAATGAGATTGATAAAGACTTGCATCAGGATAACGGTTAATCAATTCATCCATCATTTGCAGGTAATTCTTGTCAAACAAATCATCATGGCCGATGATGGTCATAAATTCATTACGTGGAATTGATCTTATCCTTGTCCAGTTCTCTTCAATCGTCAATCTTTTTTCTGTGGGATAGATCTTGATCCTGTCATCATTTAAACCTTCAATCCATTCAATACTCCCATCGCTGCTGCCGCTGTCAAGTACCAGCAGGTTAAAATCGCTGAATGACTGCCCGAGAATACTTTTCACGCAAAGTTTCAAGTATTCTCCTCCATTAAAAACAGGAAGTATGATGGAGTATTTCATAATTAGCTTGCCGCTTATTGGCTCTGGGTTAACAAAAATTCAAGATAAGGATTTACACTTTTATCAAAACTAAAATACTTTGCTGCTTCAATACAGGCATCTGAATACTTTTTATGATCGGCTTCTATCAGTTTCACGGCATTAGCAATAGTAGCAGGTTCGTAATTATGAATAAGCACACCACAACCGAATTTTTCAACAAAGTCAAAGCCCGGAATCTTACAGGCAATAACAGGAGTGCCAGCTGCCAGGTACATAAACATTTTACCCGAAGGCGCCGTTTGATAATTAAAACTTGCTTTGATCAGGTCCCAATCATAAAAACAAAAACCAATACGGAAGCTTGAGAGAAATTTTACAAACTCCCCTGCATCCAGGTAAGATTGGTCGATCACAACCCGCTGAGACGACAAGAGATGGCCATACTTTTCATCAATTATTCGTTTTGTTTTATAATCACCGCCGCCTTTCAGAACTAGCTTAAAATCAGGATGCTGATTAAAAAATTCAAGGCATTCTAACACGGCAAGCCGACGATCAATAGCTCCTGCCCAGATGAAATCTTTTCGCTCCAGTCCTGCCAGATCAAGCTCTTTATAATCCGGCGCATTCTGTACAATAAACCGCCTTATATCTTTTCCCGGAAACATATAAGCATATCGAATTTCGCTCTGCACAAAAACAGACTTGATCTTTGAATGGTCTATCTTTTTATAGTATTCATTGGTGTTATTATCCACCTCCAGCGAAAGAAAATGAACAGCACCAAAATATTGTTGAGCAAGATATAACACCTGCAGATCAACGGCAATTACCTCATCATAAGTATCCTTCTCTTTGCTTAGTTTATGTTTAAGGATTGAAGGCAGGTATTTATTATAAAAAAGGTGATGATAGGCAAACTTTGGATTGAACAGTTTAACAAGCCGTGAAACCTTTGATACGATGAAATCTGTTTTTGTATAAAATTGCGTCAGCCAGTAATTCGTTTCGAGATACTCAATATTTCTTTTTTCATCTTTCTTTTTTGTAGCAAATTGTGGGCGGAAGGAAATGATCTTTACATCCGCTTTGTCGCTGAGTTTATCGTAAAGATTCAGAATCGTTGGCTGATAAATGATATAATCATTCAGAGTAATTATCAGGATTTTTTTTCTCATAGCCTCAGCTCATCATTTTTGCCAGTGTCTTAATATCTGTTTCATGTTTCCAGCCAATTGAATTGATCAATGTCGGGTTGGAAACTAAAATTTCGTACTCAGGAATAAAACCTTTATTCTGCACCACATGATCCCGCCAATTTAAACCCTGCAGTGAAAAACAAATTTCCAACCACTCTTCAATAGCATGTGCCTTACCCGTGCCAATCATAGCTTCTACCGCTTTATCTTGTTGTACCAATGCCCAGATACCTTTTACAATATCTCCTGCATAGCCAAATTCCTTTTTCACTGCCCAATCTCCTATCTCTAATTTCTCTTTGCTGCCTCCCGCAATTCTTTTAGCAGCCTCAATTATTTTTTTATTGATATGTCTTTCACTTCTCAAAGGACTGTCATGATTAAAGAAATAACCGACATAAGATTTAATACCCAACTGACGATAATACCTGGCTGCATAAACAGTATGTATACGGCTTACCGAATAGATACTGGATGCATCAAAAGGATCAGTTTCAGAAACAGGTTGCCCGGTATTTTTAAACTGCAAGCCGCTGCCAGATAGAAATATTTTCGTTGAAGGGCTGTACTCTTTTACTGACTCAAGAATATTTAAGGTTCCCGTACTAATGATCTCATGATTCTCTTGCCAGGCATAATGCTGTGTAGTGGAATTAGCAGCGAGATGAAAGATAAAATCCGGTTTTGACTGTTTTATAAGTCTGCTTACATGTGAGTAATCTGAAATACTGATAGTGCCGGCATCTTCTTTAGTAACAGGAATAACTTCATAGCCCTGTTGCTTCAGCAAAGCATCAAGATAAAATCCATCCTGGCCATCAGCACCCCAGATAATTGCTTTCATTTATCCTTTTTTATTGAATGCATCTGTTCTGCAAAAAATAGTATTTACATGTGTATCTGCAAATACAAAATATCCTTTTGAAGTTACGAACTCTGCTATTTCACTGATCTTTGTTTCCTTATTCACTGTGCTGAATGTGATGCTCTCCACACAAATCACTTCGGGTTTATATTTTTCAAAGTCCAATGATTTTAATATATCAAGGTCCAGCCCCTCTACATCCAATGATATGAGGTTGGGCCAACCTGAAAAATATTTACCCATTACATCATTGATACTTACCAGTGGCATCTTCCTCACTTCCTTTATTTTAATACCGCTCTCTTTTTCCCTGCTTTCTGCTTCTTCTTTTGAAAATGTACTCCAGCCACAATATTGACCAGGAAAAACAAAAAAATCAGCTTCATTGATATTTGAAACACCAACACCAGCTTCAATAAAAACATCTTCCTTCCTGTGTCGTTTGATCAAATCAGAGAACTGTATATCCGGTTCGATACAAACACCCCTGCTACCTCTTTTGTAAAAATAAAATGTGTTATTGCAACTGAAAGGATGATTAGTGCCAATATCAAGATAAGTTGGTTGTGTAATACCTAAACAACTGTAAAGAAGATAACGCATCACCTGGTCTTCTCCGGCCTGTGAATAACTGGGTTGCACATTGCTTTTCAGGGTTTGCCAGGCAGCAAACATTTTTCCTGCAAATCGTTTCCAGTTCATTTCTTGTAAATCTCAATTTTAGGTAAGGGAAATATCAGCCCGGTGCCTCTTTCAAGAATAGCTTTTTCCCGTTGTAAAAATTCTTCTTTAAAATGCCAGGGTAAAACAAGATAATAATCCGGGTTCATAGCCCTGCTTTCTTCTTCGCTTATGATCGGGATATTCGTACCGAGTGTCATCGCCCCATATTTATCCGGGTTACGTTCCGCTGCATAATCAATTATCGTATTATCAATACCGCACCATTGCAGGATCGTATTGCCCTTTGTAGATGCCCCGTAGATATGGATCTTCTTTCCTTCTTTTTTTAAAGAAACCAATAAGCCATATAATTCACTTTTCAGTTTTTCGATTCGTTGATTGAATGTGCTATAGGGTTTATCTGTATCCAGTTCCAGGTCAAACTCCTGCTGCCTTACTTCACTTATCAGTTTATTATCTGCCGAATTGTTATAGCTATCATTGCTTGCATGAGTAGCATAACAACGAATACTTCCTCCGTTGATATCATTAAATGCGATTTTAAATATCTTCATTCCTGCCAATGCACAAATTTTATCCAACACTGCAAGACTATAATATTCCAGGTGCTCATGACAAATGGTATCATAGGAATCCAACTCCAGCATCTTAGGCATGTAACTCATCTCAAATATCCAGGCTCCATTATCAGCCAAAATATCTTTAACCGATTTTACAAAATCCACCGGGCTTTCCAGGTCATAAAACATAGCAATGGATGTAACCACATCTGCTTTCTTACCCTTCATCAATTTATTTAGCTGTTCCGATGGAAATATATCCTGCACAACTTCTGCATGTTTTACTTCCTTGGCTACATCACTTGGATCGCAACCATATTTTTTATATGACTCTGGATAATAACCTAACAACGTTCCATCATTACAACCAATATCTAATACAGCCGCATCTTTTTTGCTTACCAGTTGCATTACCGATTCAGTAATTCCTTTCAGATGGTTGCGCATCGTGTTATTTGTACCCGACCTGTACCAATAAGCAGCATATAAGATTTCAGGAGGAACAGAATGCTGCATCTGCAAAAGCCCGCATGCATTTTCATCCTGCTCGGGATTGCATCTCACCAGTACACAAGGAATACGCCTGTTGGAAGGCATTTCCTTTCCCGGTTTTATAAATGAACCCTGTAAAAACTGCGGGCCAAGGTCAACAACTTTTTTCAGCGAAGAAGAACCACAAACTCTGCATGTTAATCGAGTCTTTATATGCATTTTGACTTTTATTTGAGATGTGCGAAGATATTCATTTAACTGATTTAAAAACCTATCAAAAACCCGGCTGTCCGCTGTTAATTTGTTTTACCAGGCCTCTTACCAATTATCGAATTATTAAAATATCTTTCCGCGTCTTTAAACTTCTATGCCGGAAAAATACAAAGCTTCTGTTGCCATCTGCACCTATAACAGGCTCAGCCTGCTGAAACTTTGTATTGAAAGTATTGCGGCTTTAAAAACTCCTCCTGACTTGTTCGAGGTTTTGATAATCGATAATAACAGCACTGACGGAACCGAAGAGTTTTGCAAAACAGTATCTCAACACTATCCAAACCATCAATGGCGATATATTAAGGAAATCAACCAGGGTATTGCATTTGCCCGTACCCGTGGCGCTAAAGAAGCAACCGGGGATATCGTTGCTTACATCGATGATGATTGCCTCGCTGAAGCCAACTGGCTTGATGAGATAACCAGTTTTTACGATAGCAATGCAGAAGCAATGAGTACAGGTGGAAGAATAATTCCAAAATATCTTGTTCCGGTTGCTGACTGGTTTGGAAAATATTTTTGGGGACTTGTGGGCAGTTATGATCTGGGTAAATCTGTTTTTCAAATGAAAAGTGTTCGTTATCCTTCCGGGGCAAATATGCATTTTCGGAAAGCTGCTTTTGAGAAATATGGATATTTTGATGGTAATCTTGGCCGCAGTGGAAAAAGCCTGATGGCAGGTGAAGAAAAAGCGATGTATTTAAAACTCATCCATGCAAATGAAAAAGTTTTCTATCTGCCGCATGTAATCGTTCATCATCATGTCGAGGGAAATAAGTTTGATAAAGAATATGTAAAACGCCACAGCATGGGTATTGGCGGCAGTGAACGATTGATGAATAAAGGTTCTTTTCTTAAACTCTCACTTAAATTCCTGGAATACTTTGCTAAACTTGGCTATGCAATTGCCTATGGATTTACTTATTTATTACAGGGCAAGCCTGATAAAATGTGGATGCTGATAAAATTCAGATGGTGGGTGATCGAAGGATTTTTAAACCCGGAGAAAACGAAGAGGTGATCTACTTATTTGATTCTTTAAAAAAGTCGTAAGCCTTCTTTAATCCTTCTTTCAGTGTGATACTGCTTTTCCAACCGAGATCATGCAATTTTGTACTGTCCATCAATTTTCGTGGTGTGCCGTCAGGTTTTGAAGTATCGAATTTTAATTCACCGGTAAAACCCGTTACTTCTTTTACCAGCATTGCCAGATCTTTTATTGAAACCTCCTCTCCTGTTCCCACATTTATAAAAAGTCTTTCGTTATAATTCTGCATGAGGAAGACACAGGCACCAGCCAGATCATCTACATACATAAACTCTCTAAGCGGAGTTCCCGTGCCCCAAATTTCTACTGACGATCTATTCTCAAGCTTTGCCTCATGAAATTTTCTTAGCAATGCAGGTATCACATGAGATTTTTGTAAATGATAATTATCGCCTTGCCCATAAAGATTGGTTGGCATAGCTGCGATAAAGTTGCAACCATACTGATCACGATACGCCTCGCATAATTTTATTCCGGCAATTTTTGCCACTGCATAAGGCTCATTTGTTTTTTCAAGTAAACCTGTTAGCAATGCATCTTCTTTCATTGGCTGCGGAGCCATTTTGGGATAAATACAGGAACTGCCAAGGAACAATAATTTTTTAACCTGGTTTACATAAGAAGCATTAATAATATTCGACTCGATCATCAGGTTATCATAAATGAAATTGGCCCTGTAAGTATTATTGGCCATAATGCCGCCGGCTCTGGCAGCAGCTAAAAAAACATAATCCGGTTTCTCCGTTTCAAAAAAAGAATTTACTGCTTGTTGATTTCTTAAGTCAAGCTCAGAAGAACTTTTACCAATAATATTCTCAAAGCCCTGCTCCTTTAATTTTCTTGCAATTGCTGAACCTGCCATGCCCCGGTGACCTGCCACATAAATTTTATCCTGCTTATCCATTATTCGTATTGATTATTGGTGTTAAACCCAGATTCAGTAAGATGAACCTTGCGGCGGAACAATTCAATATCTGATTGCACCATTTCCTTTATCATTTCATCCAGCGTATATTTTGGCAACCAACCCAGTTTTTTGTTTGCCTTCTCAGGATCACCAAGAAGTAAATCAACCTCCGTAGGTCTGAAATATTTTTTATCTACTTCTACCACTACATCACCAACTTTTACTTTTACCCGTCCGACCGGGTCATCCGGGCGGGCATCGGGCAATGCGACTTTGTCAACGATGCCTACTTCATTTTCACCTTCTCCTTCAAAACGAACATGTACACCTGCATTTGCAAAGGCTTTCGAAACAAAATCCCTTACTGAGGTAGTTTGCCCGGTTGCAATTACATAATCTTCCGGTTTATCCTGTTGCAGCATCAGCCACATTGCTTCGATATAATCTTTTGCATGACCCCAGTCACGTTTTGCATGCAGGTTGCCCAGCCAGATTTTTTTCTTTAATCCTAAAACGATCTCAGCAACACCTCTTGTTATTTTTCTTGTTACAAAAGTTTCACCTCTTACAGGGCTTTCATGGTTAAATAAAATTCCATTGCATGCATACATGCCATAAGCCTCACGATAATTTACCGTGATCCAGTAAGCATACATTTTTGCAACACCATATGGCGAACGTGGATAGAAAGGAGTATTTTCTGTTTGTGGCGTCTCCCTCACTTTACCATATAGCTCTGAAGTCGATGCCTGGTAAATTCTTGTTTTCTTTTCCAACCCTAATATGCGGATCGCTTCAAGCAATCGTAATGTACCAATACCATCAACATTCGCCACATACTCCGGCTCTTCAAAACTTACCTGCACATGGCTCATAGCCCCGAGATTATAAATTTCATCGGGTTGTACCTGCTGAATGATACGGATAATATTGGTAGAGTCAGTAAGGTCACCGTAATGCAGCACCATATTCACATCACTTTCATGCTGGTCTTTATATAAATGATCGATACGCTGCGTGTTTATGAGTGAGGTTCTTCGTTTTATTCCATGAACCTTATAGCCTTTCTCCAGTAAGAACTCAGCGAGATAAGATCCGTCCTGGCCTGTGATACCTGTAATCAATGCAACTTTCATCCGGTTTTAAATTTTGGCAAAAATAGATGATTTGAAATAGAAGGGAAAACCCGTATTAGCCCCGCACAGATAATGCCTTAAGTAGTTTTTTATTGTTTCCCCAGAAATGCATCGGTTCATAATCCGGGTAAGGATAATAACCAGGGTTCAATTTTATATCTGCTCCTTTTGAAAGCAAATATTCATTTAGCAGGTCAAGGATCTTTACCGGCAAACCACTGCAACAATTAATAATACCCTCTACTTTTTTTTGTAATGCGATGCTTACTATATATTCAGCCACCTTTGAAACAGGCAAATAGTCCCTTGTTTGCATTCCACCACTCATATTAAATACCTGCTCGCCGGTGGTTATTGTTTTATCCAGTTGAGAAAAAAGTGATTTAGGATTTTGACCTTCTCCGTACATATAAAACAGCCTAACCCATTTGAAATTAAAATCTTTCTCTTTACTTAATTTCTCCAGTGATTCCCTGAGTCTGTTTTTTGCAATACCATAAGGGTTTTGAGGAAGCGAGGGCATATCCTCATCAAGACTCCCCTCCTGCATGCCATACTCAAAGCAAGTACCTGTTACAGTTAGATCCGAAAGGCCATTGCTGATAAGATTATTTAAAAACTGAAGATGACGTGGCAAATTAACCTCGATATGAAATGAATCTTTATAATTCGGTAAACCTTCCCATGCAAGATGGATCATGCAGTCGGGCTGATTGAAAAAACTGAAATAATCAACTGAATTATCATATCCCCCTAAATCAAAAGGAATATAATTCACGTTGCTAAACCATTTTTTTTTCTGCGCATTTTCTTTATTGGTGGAAGTAGCAATGACCATATGATCCCGTTCCAGTAATTCCTGAACTACATAATTTCCGATGAAGCCTGTGGCGCCGGTTACTAAAACTTTCATACATTATAAAATCTGCAGTGCGGGAACAGGAATTACAAATTTCCCACCCCACTCTTTTATATAGGCAAGCTGAGTTACTATTTCATCCTTCAGGTTCCAGGGAAGGATGATAACAAAATCGGGTTTATCCTTCTTTAAATATTCTTCATTTAAAACAGGTATATGACTTGCAGGTAAAAACTTATTCTGCTTGTTCGGGTTTGCATCCACCACATAATACACCAGGTCATTCCTCACTCCGCAGAAATTAAGCAGCGTATTTCCCTTTGCAGCCGCTCCGTAAGCTGCTACTTTTTTTCCTGCTTTTTTTTGCTCGATCAGGAAACTCAGCATACCCAATTTTACTTTCATGGCTTTTTGCTGAAAATTTTCATACAATGAAAGCGAATTGATCCCTTTATCTATTTCTTTTTTAAGCAAGGCTGTAACATTCGGTGAGATTTGCTTAGAATCATCCTCCTTGTGTTTAGCATAAATGCGCAGTGACCCGCCATGTGTTGAAATTTCATCTACATCAAACAATTCAAGACCCTGCGATTCGAATATCTGTTTTACTGTATAAAATGACAGGTAGGAAAAATGTTCATGATAGATCGTATCAAACTGGTTGTTTTCTACTAACTGCAATAAGTGCGGAAACTCCATTGTAATAACTCCACCTTCTTTCAGAATGATCTTCATTCCGCCTACAAAATCCATAATATCCGGAACATGTGCCAGCACATTATTACCCAACAGAAGATCTGCCTTTCTTCCTTCATTCGTTAATTGTTTTGCAAGCTTCACTCCAAAAAAATCAATCACCGATTCAATACCTTTTTCTTTTGCAACTGCAGCCGTATTGGCTGTGGGCTCCACACCCAAAACAGGAACTTGCTGTTCTTTAAAATACTGGAGCAGGTAGCCATCATTGGATGCTACTTCGATCACCAATGAATCTTTGTTATAACCAAAACGGCTGATCATCATTTCTGTATAGCGTTTGGCATGGCTTAACCAACTGGTACTGTAAGATGAGAAATAAACATAGTTGCTGTCGAATATTGCATCTGATTTTTTATACTCATCCACCTGCACGAGAAAACATTTATGGCAGGTAAAGACCTTTAAAGGGAAAAACATCTCTGGTTCATTTAACTGCTCCGGTGTAAGAAAGGAATTTGAAGCTGGTGAGTTAACCAGGTCTATAAAAACATTCTTTAATTCAGTTTTACAAAATCTGCAATTCATATTCCTTTAAAATTATTTGTTATGAATGGATGATTTTTATCTCTTTCAGAAATTACCGTAATTTCTATTGGCCATTCAATATTGATAGCAGGATCATTATAGCTGATCCCTGTTTCTCTTCCGGGTGTATAAAAAGCAGAATGATGGTAAAGCAGTTCACAATTATCGGTGAGACACTGAAACCCGTGAGCAAAACCAGCAGGTATATACAACATCTTTTTATTTTCTGCTGATAATTCAATACCGAACCATTTTAAAAAGGTCGGTGAGTCTTTACGAATATCAATAATTACATCATAAACTTTTCCGGCAATACAACGTACGAGTTTTATCTCTTTATACTCACCTTCCTGGTAATGCATTCCCCGCACCGAGCCCAGATGTTTTGTGAAAGAGTGATTCATTTGCACCCATTCAGCATCATGTCCTATTTCCTTAAACTCATTCTTGCAATAATATCTCGCAAACCATCCCCTTTCATCACTGAACGGGTTTAGATCAATACTAAAGCTCCCCGATAAAGGTGTTGGTGAAAAAATCATACTTGAAAATATTGCCTTATTTGTTCAAAAGTAAATGTCGCTTGTTTATCAGTAGCCTGTTTATACCATTCAATAGTTTTTTCAATAGCTTCCTTAGCTGAAAAAATAGGTTTCCAGCCCAACTCATTCTCTGCACGGTTTATATCAAGCTTCAACAATTCAGCTTCATGCGGCTGCGAAGGGTCCGATATATCACTCCACTCACCACTTCCCCATGCTTTGATTGCGATCTCAACTAATTCTTTTACGGAAAGATGATCGTAATGCTGTGGACCGAAATTAAATGCTTTTGCAAAGGCCGCTGGTTTTTCGTTGAGCAAATAACCAAGAAGCAGGTAACCATTCAATGGCTCCAGAACATGCTGCCATGGACGTATTGCTCTGGGATTCCGGACTTCAATTGATTTATGCTGCTGAAGTGATCGGATGATATCCGGCACAATTCTGTCCTTACTCCAATCACCACCACCAATCACATTTCCGGCCCTTGCACTGGCAACTCCTTTTTGGTGTTGACTGTATTTTGAAGGATCAAAAAAAGAATCTCTGAAAGATTGTACAACTATTTCAGTTGCTGCTTTGCTGGCACTGTAAGGATCATGCCCGCCCAACCTGTCGTCTTCAGTAAACAGGTTCCCTTTTTCTTTATTCTCATAAACCTTGTCAGTAGTTATAACAATCACTGAGCATTTATTATTTAACAGCTTCACTGCTTCCAATACGTTGGCGGTGCCAACAACATTTACTTCAAATGTTTCTGCAGGAATTTCGTATGAACGACGAACAAGAGGTTGGGCTGCTAAATGAAAAATGAAATCCGGCTGAAATGAAATGATTTCTTTTTCGAGTTTTTCTTTATCTCTTATATCAGCAATAATACTTTCAGAAATATTAAAAGGAGAAAACAAATCATACAACCCATTTTGGTAATCCGGTGCTAAAGCATATCCTTTTACCTGCGCACCTGCAGTATAAAGACAGGCACAAAGCCATGAACCTTTAAAACCGGTATGACCCGTAACAAATATTTTTTTCCCTTTGTAAAAAGAAAATAGCTGAGAAGAGTTTACCATATTTTCCATTTAGCATTGCTGGTCTGCCAAAGATGTTCTAATTCCATTTTATCACGCAGTGCATCCATACATTTCCAGAAACCGGTATGTCTGAAAGCGACCAGTTGCTGATCGGCTGTCAATTGTTCCAGCGGATCATCCTCCCACATCATCTGGTCCATATCATTTTCGAGGTATTTAAAGATCTCCGGTTTTAAAACAAAGAATCCGCCATTGATCCATTTATTTTCATCCTTTGCTTTCTCACGAAAAGCTTCCACACTACCATCACTACCCAGTTCCATTCCTCCAAAACGGGCCTCTAACTGAACGGCTGTAACAGTAGCGATCTTACCATGCTGTTTATGAAAATTATATAATGCTTTTAAATCAACATCACACAATCCATCGCCATATGTAAGCATGAAATCTTCGTTACCGATATATTTTTGAACCCGTTTCAATCTTCCGGCTGTTTTAGTATCCAGCCCGGTTTCCACCAGTGTAACTTTAAATGTCTCCGAATACGTACCGAGTATTTCGGTATGGTTATTTTTTAAATCAACTGTAATATCAGAATTGTGAAGAAAATAATTCATGAAATACTCTTTGATGATATACCCTTTATAACCGAGACAAACGATAAAATCATCAAACCCAAAACTGTTGTAGTATTTCATTAAATGCCATAATACCGGCTTACCCCCGATCTCAACCATTGGCTTTGGTTTGGTGGTAGTTTCTTCTGAAATGCGTGTACCTAATCCACCGGCAAAAATCACAATTTTCATTTAGTTTCCTGTTTAAGCAAAAGTATTGGAAAATAGTTGATGATATAAAAATAAACAAGCGGGAATATGATCTTAGTGATCGGTTATAATTGCCAGGAATTTTTCCATGCCGGCTTTTTTTCTCTCATCCAAAAAATAATTGATATGAAACTGGTAATATTTTTTCAGATCAAAATCAGGGAAAGGATTAGCTGCAGCTATTTCATCGAGATATTCAAGACCTTCAGCATTAGCAGCATTAAACTGTTTGATAAATTCAGGTGGAAATTCCTTTTTACTTACCCATACTGCAAATACAAATGGCAATCCTGTAATTTTTTTCCATTCAGAGCTGAGGTCAAAAATAAATGTTGATATCCGCCTTTGCTGTAAAGCCCGATTTCCAATGATCAGTGCTGCCGTTGTGCCCTTGATCTCGTTCCTAAAATCATCATTTGTGGTTTCAACCAGTTCGGCATTCAGTCCCCAGTATTCCTTCATCAGCCATTTTAATAAAGCAACTGAAGATCGGCTTTGATAGTCGAGATATATTTTTTTGATCTCATGCATCGGCACTTCACTGAAGAGACAAACAGATGCCACCTCACCTTCTGCAGCGATACAATAATCACCTACTATTTTATACCCGGGAATTTCCGGCAATACAGCAACCGGTATCAGGCCGATATCAATCTCATCATTCTTCAGCATATCTGCCAAGCGGGACGGGTATTCTTCCACCAATTCTACCTGGCTTTTCATAGGTTCTTTTTGCAATCCAAATATCAACGGTCTTGTGTTGAGATAATTTACAATGCCCACTTTTATCTTATCCAATTGAAGTATTTTTGCCGCAAAGGTAAAGAGCAGCAAACTATTAAAATCAAGTCATGGAATTAACCCCGCTTACAGCCATTTCAGCTATCGATGGCCGCTATCGTAAACAGGTTCAGCATCTCGATGAATATTTTTCAGAATATGCATTAATGAAATACCGGGTGCATGTGGAAATTGAGTACCTGTTATTGCTGGAAAAGAAAAAATTTTTCAAACTACCGGGTAAGGCTGTGAAGCACCTGCAAAAATTGCAGGAAAATTTTGGACAGGAAGATGCACAGGAAATAAAACAGATCGAATACACTACCAATCATGATGTAAAAGCTGTTGAATATTTTTTAAAAAATGAATTGGATAAATGTGGCGGAGATGATGCGAAAGAATGGATCCATTTTGGACTGACATCACAAGACATTAATAATACAGCTGTACCTCTTTTGTGGAAACATGCATTGGAGTATGAATATTTACCGGCACTTCTAAATCTGAATACAGAACTTAAATTACTTGTTAGCCAATGGAAGGATATTCCAATGCTGGCACATACACATGGGCAGCCTGCAAGCCCAACCAAACTCGGCAAAGAAATAATGGTCTTTGTAGAAAGAATAGAAAACCAGGTGGAGCAACTGATCAATATTCCTGTGGGAGCAAAATTTGGTGGAGCCACCGGCAACTTCAATGCACATCATATTGCTTTTCCAAAAACTGATTGGATAAAATTCGGAAATGAGTTTGTAACCAATCTCGGATTACAACGCCAGCAATACACTACTCAGATTGAGCACTATGATAATCTCGCTGCAGGTTTTGACTGCATGAAACGCATCAATAATATCCTTATCGATTTTTGCCGTGATTTGTGGACTTATATTTCCATGAATTATTTCAGGCAAAAAACAAAGAAAGGCGAAATTGGAAGTAGTGCCATGCCACATAAAGTAAACCCAATCGATTTTGAAAACGCTGAAGGAAATCTTGGTTTAGCCAATTCAATCTTTGAGCATCTTTCTGCAAAGCTTCCTGTTTCAAGATTACAAAGAGACTTAACCGATTCAACTGTTTTAAGAAATATAGGAGTTCCTTTTTCACATACATTGATTGCATTTAAATCAATTGAGAAAGGATTAGAGAAATTAGTGATCGATGAAACTACTATTTACATTGATCTTGAAAACAACTGGGCAGTTGTAGCTGAAGCCATTCAAACTGTTTTGCGTCGTGAGAAATTTCCTAAACCCTACGAGGCATTAAAAGACCTGACAAGAGGGAATAACACAATTGATAAAAAATCAATTCATGAATTTATTGAGAGGTTGAAAGTGAGCGATGCTGTGAAAAAAGAATTGAAGAAAATAACCCCACATAATTATACGGGAATAACCCGTCCTATTATAAATAAGTAAAAAGCAGACCTTAATTAATTATCCGTCACAGACTATGCAAGTTTTGAAAAAGGCTCTTATAAATTTTTCAGTTGTTATTACATTTTTATTCATCACGTTTGAAAATGGTATTTCTCAAACCGCCAGTTTCATAATACCTGACACTGTTTGTGTAAATGCTCCCGTTAATATTCAAAATACGTCAACAGGAGCCACAAGCCACTTTTGGAATTTCTGTGTTGGAAATATCAATCAAACTCCTGCTGCTGTTAATCTCGGAAATTTTGGAGGTGTGATCACCACGCCTGTTTTTATGGATTATGTTTATGAGAATAACAATTATTATGGATTCGTAGTAAATTTTGCGCCTGGCAAGCTAGTACGCTTTGACTTCGGAAATAGTTTATTGAATACTCCAACAACAACTGATCTTGGAAATATGGGTGGAGTAATACCACTTATTTCTGAAGGAATACAGGTAGTTAAGAATGAAGGAAAATGGTATGCAATAATGGTGGCAGGTTATGTGCCAGGGGGAAGTACACCCAGAGTTTTGAAAGTTGATTTCGGAACTAACATTACTAATACTAGTCCGGTTGCAACGAACTGGGGTAATATTGGTAATCTGCTAAATCCTATAGACCTGCACGTATTCCAGGAAAATAGTAGCTGGTATGGATTTACAGTGAACGCAGAAAACAATACGATCACACGGTTTGATTTTACAAATAGCTTTGACAATACCCCATCAGCAATTAATCTTGGGAATATAGGCAATCTAAGTTACCCTGTAGGTATCCATGCTATAAAAGACAATACTAACTGGAGAGTGTTTATTGTAAATGCAGGAAATAACTCAAGAACCGGCGGAACATTTTCTCTAACAAGACTTGATTTTGGCGCATCGTTATTAAATACTCCGACGGGAGTAAATCTTGGCAATCCTGGCGGCTTACTACGACACCCACGAGATCTGACAATGATAAAATACTGTGATCAGATCACTGGCTTTGCTGTAAATGGTTTTCTAAATGCTCCTGACCTGGTGAGGCTTGATTTCAACAATGACCTTACCTCAGTTCCAACGCTTACATCTCTTGGAAATACAGGGAATCTTAGCTTCCCTCATTCTTTATCAAAGATTTTCAGAGTTGGCGCAGACTTATACTCTTTTATTACAAATGTTGATAATGGTACAATAACACGTTTGCAATTTACAGGTTGCAATAATTCAAACATTCCAAATTTCACAGGACCTAATCCACCACCAGTAACATATAATACTCCCGGCACTTATAATATTAACTTGACAATTGATGATGGTCTTCCAACACAGGCAAGTATTTGCAAGCAAGTTGTAGTTGTAGGAACCCCTGTTGTAACTATTTCAAATGATACTGCGATCTGCAGAAACACCACACTACAACTTTCTTCCTCAGGTGGCGGCACCTATACCTGGGCACCGAACGCAACTCTCAGCAATCTAACTATTTCAAATCCCGTTGCATCACCATCTGCAAATACAACTTACTATCTTACGGTAACTAACAACAATAATTGCAGCAGTAATGATTCTGTAAAAGTGAATGTCATTTCACCTGCACAATTTACAGTTAGTCCTGCACAGGAAATTTGCAAAAATGAAACCGTTCAACTGAATGCATCAGGTGGTACTATTTATTCTTGGTCACCTTCAATCGGTCTGAATAATGCATCAATAGCTAATCCACTTGCAAATCCTCAGATATCCACCAACTATTCTGTCACCATAACAGAAACAACCTGTAATGAATCATCGGTCTTAACAGTTCCGGTTAATGTATTAGCACTGCCAACAATAATTGCAACAAGATCAAATGATATAGATTGTACAGTGGACTTTGCCCAACTTACAGCAACTGGGGCACAAGATTATAGTTGGAGCCCAGCAGCCGATTTAAATAATGCTAACATACCCACGCCGATTGCAAGCCCGGTTATAACTACTCAATATTTTGTAACCGGAACGGATGCGTCTGGCTGCACTAATATAGATTCCGTAATGGTAAATGTAAATGCAACCGGGAAATCTGGCTACCTGATGCCAAGTGCATTTACTCCAAATAATGACGGATTGAATGATTGCTTTGGAATTAAATTCTGGGGACCAATTGTTGAATTAGAGTTTAATATTTTTAATCGATGGGGTGAAAAAGTATTTCACACTACAAACCCGGGTAATTGCTGGAATGGAAGATTCCGAGGGGTGGAACAAAAATCTGATGTTTACGTTTACTGGATCAGGGCCAAAACTACCTGTGAATCATCAGTTTTCAGAAAAGGTGTTATCACACTCATAAGATAGCTGATTTTCATATTAGCTAATTTGCACAGTTTTTGCAAACAGGGTTTAAAACCTTGTATATGAAAATTCTGTTTACCCTCCTGATAGCAATTCCGCTGATAATTGCCTGTAAAAAATCACAGGAATTTCCTGAAGGAGAAGATCATGTTTTAAGTGGAAGATATATGGGCAAATTTTATAGAACAGGTAGTGATACTGTAAATGTATCCCTACTTTTTACAGAAAATAATTTTAGTGGCAGTAGCGATAGGCCTAAATATCCTGCTATTTGTAATGGCACATTTTCTGTAACTAAGAATGGCAGCTCAAATACAATTCAGTTTGATGATGTCTGTATGTGGACTGCTGATTTTGACTGGTCATTAATACTAGACGGTGAATATGATTTGAAATTTAATCCTGACAATTCAGTAACTATTGTGCGACATAGCTTTGCTTCATCAGATTATTATACTTTATGGAAAGTAGTACGCTAAGAAGTTTTGTTATGGATAATAAACCGGTATAATTCTTTTTCGCCTTCTTTAAAAATAAGTTCCTTTTCAAAGCCTGCCTTGAGCAACACTTTTTGAGAAGCAGTGTTTGCTGATTCAGTTACTGCATAGATCAACGGAAGTTTCATCACTTCAAAAACATATTTCAGACCAGCTTTGGTTAACTCGGTTGCATAACCTTTGTCCCACTCCTCTTTTTTTAAAGAATAACCTAATTGGATTTTTTCACTTCCCGGAATAAAGATTATTGCAAAGGAACCAACAAACTTAGCTGTTAGCTTCTCTTCTACGCCCCATCTTCCCATCAAGGGGTACATAGTATAAAACTCAATATTTTCTTTTAGAAATTTTTCGCTTTCTTCCCGAGTCTGAACAGCCCGGATATAACGCATTACATCTTCATCCCCGCTGAGTGAAAAAAAATTGTCTTTATCTGCCTGAGAATACCGCCTGACAATTAACCGGTCCGTTTCAAAAATGAATTGGGATTGCACTTATTGAAGTTATTATTTCTAAACTGTTTCCTTATGTATCTCACTCGTAAAATGAAACTCTATATCCGGGTTATTGGTTTTTTCGGTATTCAAATACCACTCACTTTGGGCAAGATATATCATGTGCCCATCTTTATCAGCACCGATATTCATTTGCTTGAAACGGGAAAATTCTTCCAGCTTTTTCGGATCCTTACTTGAAAGCCAGCAGGCTTTGTAAAAAGGTAAATTATTAAAGACAACTGAAGCGCCATACTCATGTAACAAACGATATTGAATTACTTCAAACTGCAGTTCACCTACGCAACCAATTATTTTTTTATTTCCTCCATGCTGAGTAAACAATTGAGCTACTCCTTCATCCGTTAATTGCAATAATCCTTTTTCCAGTTGCTTAGTTTTCATCGGATCTTTATTCAGTACTTCTTTAAATATCTCCGGCGAGAAAGAAGGAATACCTGTAAAATAAAAATCCTCCCCCTCTGTTAATGTATCACCGATCTTAAAGTTACCTGTATCAAACAATCCAACTACATCACCGGCATAGGCATCATCAATAATGCTTTTATCCCTCGCCATAAATGAATAAGGATTACTGAAGCGAATATCCTTATCTAAGCGTACATGATGATAGTATTTGTTGCGTTCAAATTTACCACTGCAAATGCGGAGGAATGCAATCCTGTCGCGGTGTTTCAGATCAAGATTGGCATGAATCTTAAATACAAAGCCGGTCATTTTATCTTCGTATACATCCAGGTTACGGGTTGATGTTTCCCTGCTTCGTGGTGTGGGTGCAATGCGAATAAATGTATCGAGCATTTCTTTTACGCCAAAGTTGTTGATAGCACTACCAAAAAATACAGGGGCAACTTTGGCAGCCAGGTAATCATCAGCATTCAGTACACCGTGTACCCCATCAACCAATTCCACATCTTCTCTTAATTGATCAGCATCTTTTTCACCCAGTAACTCATTTACCACTGCATCATTTAGATTGCTGATGGAAACAACTTCATCATCGGCACCCTTCGTATTAGCAGTGAACAAACGAAGATTCTTATCATGCAGGTTATAAACACCTTTAAATTCCTTACCGCTATTGATCGGCCATGTCATCGGGTGCAGGTGAATAGATAATTCTTTTTCTATTTCTTCCAATAGATCAAACCGGCTTTTACCATCACGGTCCATTTTATTAATGAAAACAATCACAGGTGTATCCCGCATACGGCACACTTCCATCAATCGTCTTGTTTGTGCCTCTACCCCATTCACACTGTCAACAACAAGAATTACGCTATCAACAGCAGTTAATGTCCTGTAAGTATCTTCTGCAAAGTCTTTGTGACCGGGAGTATCGAGCAAGTTGATCAAAATCTTTTTGTATTCAAATGTCATTACGGAAGTAGCTACCGAGATACCACGTTGTCTTTCTATTTCCATAAAGTCGCTGGTAGCATGTTTCTTGATCTTATTGCTTTTTACAGCACCTGCCGTTTGAATAGCACCTCCAAACAACAGGAATTTTTCTGTCAATGTTGTTTTACCCGCATCCGGGTGGCTGATGATGGCGAAGCTGCGGCGGCGTTGTATTTCAGTTGCGTATTTCATACCCTTATCCCCGCCGCAGCGGGGAATAATTAATTTTCTGGTTTATGCGAATTTATTTCAAGCGGGCAAAGGTAAGGTTTGGAAGTGATTTTTGACTGATGAACAGAGATACAACAGTACAAGAGTGCCTTCGACAAGCTCAGGATAAACTTGCAAGGGACGATCAACCAAGAAACCAATGCTGGTAACCACCTAAATAATTTCTTTTATTGCACCGTTACCATCAGTTAATTTTGCCAAATGTTAAGCGGAACGCTGGATATAATCGGCAATAGTATAAAAATGGCTGCACAGGAATTGTGGAAGAATAAGCTCCGCACATTTCTTTCTCTTTTTGGTATTACTATCGGCATTCTTTGTATTATTGGCGTACTCACCGTTGTAAACAGCCTTGAGCATAATATCCAGGGTGAAATAAAATCACTTGGCACTAACACTATCTACGTTGACAAATGGGAATGGGGTGGCGGGCCTGACAGACCCTGGTGGCAGTTTCAAAAACGTCCTTCTCCCCGCTTTGATGAAGTAAAGCAGATCAAAGAGAGAACACACTCAGCAAAATTCATAGGATTTAAAATAAGTCTAAATGATAAGGTGGGCTATAAAGACAATGACCTGTCGAATATTAATTATTATGGAGTTAATGAAGAATTCAACGAAGTACAGAAAATAGATATTGAATTTGGTCGCTACATTTCGGATGCTGAGTTTGCAACAGGAAGTAGTGCAGTTGTTCTCGGCTATACAGTTGCTGAAAAATTATATGGTAAAGCTGAACTGGCAATAGGAAAACATATTGAGGCAAGAGGAAAAAAAATACCTGTATCGGGTGTAATACGTAAGCAGGGCAAGAATTTGATCGGCGGATGGAATTTTGATGAAAGCATATTGATGAGTTACCGGATGGCGAGAAATATTATGGACGAACGCAGGGCTAACCCGTTAATAATGGTTCAGGGACTTGATAATATCACAAGTGTGGCACTGAAAGATGAACTGGAAGGAACAATGCGGAGCATTCACAAACTCAATCCTACACAGGAAAATGATTTTTCCTTAAATGATATAAACGATTTCAGCGCTGCTGTAAGTAAAGCATTTTCAGGATTGAATATGGGCGGTGCCATTATCGGAGGCATTAGTTTGATCGTTGGTCTATTTGGTGTGGCTAATATTATGTTTGTTACTGTAAGAGAACGTACCAGCCAGATAGGATTGAAAAAAGCAATTGGCGCTAAGAAAAGAATTATCCTTTCTGAGTTTTTAATGGAATCAGCATTTCTCTGTGTTATCGGTGGTTTGATCGGGCTGCTTTTGGTTTTCCTGGTAACCGTTATATTAACAAAGGCACTGAATTTTCCTATTTTCATATCTGTCGCTAATATGATGTGGACTTTTATTATCTGCCTTTCTGTAGGGATCATTGCCGGTATTATCCCTGCCTCTCAGGCAGCAGGAATGGATCCTGTAGTCGCAATCAGGAGTAAATAATAAATATAAAATCTAAAACACAAAATGTAAAACCGAAGAAGTGATATCACTTACTTTTACATTTTAAATTTTATATTCTGCATTTTACATTTCATGCCCATAATTCTCGCTATAGAATCTTCATGTGACGAAACCTCCGCATCCATATGCAGGGATGGAAATATCTTGTCAAATATTATTGCTACGCAAAAAGTACATGAACAGTATGGCGGCGTTGTACCAGAACTGGCGAGTCGTGCACATATACAAAATATTATTCCTGTAGTAACTGAATCACTTAAGACTGCTAATTGTGAACTGCAGACTGTTGACTGTATTGCGTTCACTCAATCACCCGGGTTGATCGGCTCACTGCTTGTTGGTGCCCAGTTTGCAAAATCATTAGCATTATCATTAGACAAGCCTTTAGTTGCAGTACATCATATGCAGGCACATGTGCTGGCAAACCGGATTGCAGATAAAAAACCTTCATTTCCATTTTTATGCTTAACAGTTAGTGGAGGGCATACACAAATTGTTTTATGTGAATCACCAACAGCTATGAAAGTGATCGGTGAAACCATTGATGATGCAGCAGGCGAAGCATTTGATAAAACAGCAAAATTATTGGGCCTCCCTTATCCCGGCGGACCGTTGATCGATAAGTATGCTGTGAATGGCGATGCAAACCGTTTTAATTTTCCTGAGCCACAAATAGCTGATTTGAATTTTAGTTTTAGTGGTGTAAAAACTTCCATCCTTTATTTTTTACAAAATGCAGGCAAAAGCAATTTGTATAAAGAAGAATTTCTAGCACCAGAAGCTGAAAGAAAAAAATTTATTGAAGAAAACATTGAAGATATCTGCGCTTCAGTACAGCAACGCATTATTTCCATACTGCTAAATAAGCTAAAAAAAGCATCTATTCAAACAGGCATAAAGGATATTTGTCTTGCCGGCGGCGTATCAGCTAACAGCGGTTTAAGAAAAGCATTTTATGAAATGGGTGAGAAATATAAATGGAACTGTTTTATACCCGCCTTTGAATATTGCACTGATAATGCTGCCATGATTGCCATCACCGGCTATTACAAATACTTGGCTGGCGACTTTTCAAGCCTTGATGTTACTGCAAGTGCAAGAGCCGAGTGGTGAACTGGATACCAGATACTAGATTCTAGTTAACTTTATATTCGACTATTCCTAAAAACAGGAGCTTAAACATCCAGTATCTAGCATCAAGTATCCAGTATGTCTAATTCCTTCTTCAGATTTAAGCAATTCATCATCCGCCAGGATAAATGCGCCATGAAGGTGACAACAGATGCCTGTTTGTTTGGAGCATGGTTAGCGGAAAAAGTCAGGAGTCAGGAGTCGGGAGTCGGGAGTCAGAATCTGAAAGTTGGAAATGTACTGGATATAGGAACAGGCACTGGCTTACTTTCATTAATGCTGGCACAAAATTGCGACGCAAATATTGATGCAATAGAAATAGACGACCAGGCAGCAGCCCAGGCTACAGAAAATGAAGAGGCATGTTCCTTCAGAAACAGTATACAAGTGATAAACGCTGATATCCGGGATCATCATTTTGAAAAAAAATATGATGTCATTATCAGCAACCCTCCTTTTTATGAAAATGAACTGAAATCAGTTTCATCAAAAAAGAATATAGCTCATCATGGCGAAAATTTATCATTACAGGATTTACTTACGGCTATCAAGCAAAACTTGAACCCTGGTGGTTTATTTTTTCTTTTACTTCCTTTTAAAAGAGATGAAGAGATCAGAAGCCTGGTATACCAAAATAAAATGCAGCTGAAACAAATCACATTGGTACGCCAATCAGTTCACCATAATTTTTTCCGCATTATGATCATGGGCACTATTACTGAAGAAGGCTACTCTGAAGCAGAGTTTGATGAAATATCGATTTGGGATGAACATCAGCAATACACAGAGGAATTTGTACAACTCTTAAAAGATTATTATTTATACCTGTAAAACTGATCAGAAGATTTTAAATCTTTCAAAACAACTTTTCTCTAATAGTTCTCTGTCATCCGGATGTGCAATATTGATCAATGCTTTTGCCCGTTGACGCAGATTTTTTCCAAACAAATAAGCAGCACCATATTCGGTTACCACATAATGCACATGTGCTCTTGTTGTAACAACGCTGGCACCGGGTTTCAGAATGGGAACAATTCTTGAAACACCCTTCTGTGTTCTCGATGGCAATGCGATGATAGGCTTACCTCCTTCACTCAATGCTGAGCCTCTTATAAAATCCATTTGTCCGCCAACACCAGAGAATTGATAAGTGCCGATAGAGTCGGCACAAACCTGCCCAGTTATATCCACTTCAATTGCACTATTGATGGCAATTACTTTTGGATTGCGACGAATAACAGAAGTTTCATTTACATAATCAATATCTAAAAAAGCGAAAGCAGGGTTATCATGAACATAATCGTAAAGCATTTTTGTGCCGAGTGCAAAACCGGTTACTACTTTATTAGGGTGTATCCTTTTATATTTATTTGTTACTATATCTTTTTCCACCAAATCGATTAATCCATCTGAAAACATTTCAGTATGTACACCCAGGTCTTTATGATTATAAAGCGATTTCAACACTGCATCAGGTATAGCACCAATACCGGTTTGCAAAGTGCTGCGATCATCAATTAACTCAGCAATAAATTTTCCGATCTGCATTTCTTTCTCGGTTACCTTTTCTGCAAAATGTGCTTCATGCAGTGGCGCTTCATGATACACCATACTGTGAAAGCGTTCAACCGGCACCATCCCATCGCCATGTGTTCGGGGTATATTCGGGTTCACCTGTCCTATTACAAATTTTGCTGTATTCACTGCTGCCCTTGCTACGTCAACAGAAACACCAAGGGAACAATACCCATGAGCATCTGGCACAGAAACCTGGACGATAGCAACATCGATCGGCAGAATCTTTTGCTTGAACAGTTCAGGAATATCACTCAGAAATACGGGAACATAATCTGCATGACCATCATTCATGCTGTTTCGCAGAGTAGATGAACCAAATAAAGAATTAATGTTGAATATGCCGAGGTATTCAGGCCTATTCAAAAAGAATTCTCCATATACAGATATGGAAACGATTTCGACATCCCGCAACCTGTATGATTCATTGGCCAACTGCTCCAACATATACGTAGGCGTACAGGCACTTCCGTGAATAAATACCCGGTCTCCCGGTTTTACGATCTGCAATGCCTCTTTTGCTGATACATATTCAGCTGTTTTTCGTTTCATAGCCTGCAAAAATTGATATTATTCAATCCTGTTTACCTGATCTTTATCAACTTACATAAAAACTTTTGTCAGTCAAAAAATAACTTTGCTAAACCAATAAACCTGTTAACTTAAGGCTCTGAATAATTCTGATGATTTAATGAAAATCCTTTTAACCATATTGAATCTTTTTCCCCTATGGATCTTTGCCCAAAGCCTGGCTGGTGTATGGACGGGTTATATTAAAACTCCCGGAAGCCAGCTTCCCTATGAACTGGCGATAAGCGAAAACAATGAAAAAACATCCGGATATTCATTAATTATTTATGATAAGGAAGGTTTCGACAATATCGGGATCAAGACAGCAAAGATCACTGTAGGCAAAAAAGAAATACGGGTTGAAGATGGAGAACTGATCTACGAAAACTTCAATACAGTAGCTATCCGAACAAAACTTTATGGGTTTCTTACAATACAAAAGAAAGATACGGTATGGACTTTAAGTGGCATCTTCAAAACAAGGTCGATCGACTTCCGGGACACACGAAATTATAATGGCGAGGTCTATCTTCAAAAATCCAGCAAAGCAACATCACCAAAAATTTTATCTAGTTTAGATGAATTGAACCTGTTACATAATCTTGCATTTACACGAACAAGAGAGAAAAAATCAGTATCTGAAAAAAATATTGTTGCTCCCTTAAAAATCAATGAACGAAAAATTGAAAAGATCAGGGAAATATTTTTTTCCGCAGACAGCCTGAAATTAAGTATCGTTGATAATGGTACCGTCGATGGTGATACGATCAGCATGGTACTGAATGGAAAAATGATAGCTGAGAAAAAAGGACTTACTACCAAAGCATTTTCAATTACTATCCCAGCAAGGATTGGAAAAGGTGATTCGTTGATACTTGTAATGCATGCAGAATCATTAGGCACCATTCCTCCCAATACAGGGCTTTTGATCATTGAAGATGGTACCACCCGGTATGATATACGTTTTGAAGGCGACTTGAAAAGAAGTGCAGCTATCATTCTGCGGAAAAAATAAATGATAATCCTATTCTAATTACCTTATAAGTATATCCAAATAGAAAGGGGGCCGCAGAAGACCTTCCGGATCTCTACACATTCATTTATATTCATTAGAAAATGGAAGTCTGATTTTTTTTGTTACTTTATGAAAGTTTGAATGGATCTTTAAACGTGTAATCCAGTCATGTCAGAAAGATTTAAGATTGAATATATTGAAAGGAAAACCGAATTTGGGAATGCTATTTCGTACGATTGTATTATCACTGATCAAAGGACTGAGCGTACTTTTCATGGAATCGGGCGAACAAAAGAAGATGCAAAAGAAGATGCCTGGGAAGATTTTGACGAATTGGATAATCCGCAAACACCAGATGGCCATTTAAGATTACAACTTTATTCCGGGCTTCCCTCAGGCATTAACCAGGAAGAAATCAATGCTGATGACGATGAAGATGAAGATGACTTAGACGATAATGACTTTGATAATGATGTTGACATGGATGATGATGATGACGATGATAATGATGTTGACATGGATGATGATGATGACGATGACATGGATGATTAATTTATTAAAATAAATACAGATATGAAACCAATAACAATATTTCTGTTCTTACTGGCAATAGCTAGTTGCAGTGAAACGAAGGTTGATAAAAAAGCAGAAGGCGAAAAAATTATACAGCTAAGCAAGGAATGGTCGCAGGCAGCTGCTACAAAGGATATTGAGAAGACGTTAAGCTATTGGGCAGACGATGCTTTGGTAATGCAGGAAGGGATGGCTCCGTTAAAAGGTAAACAGGCGATCCGGCAAATGGTAGAAGGAAGTTTTAAAATGCTTGGCTTTAGTATAAGTTGGGAACCACAAAGTGTTGAAGTTTCAGATAACGGCGATATGGCTTACCTGATTGAGAATTCAAAAGTTTCCTATAATGACTCAACCGGCAAAACAATTACAACAAATAATAAGGCAGTAACTATTTGGCGTAAACAAGCAGATGGTACATGGAAGAATGCAGTTGATATTGCAACAACTGATCCATCTCAAAACAAATAGAAAATAATATTTCGATTTTTCTAAATAACTAAAAACATTCAAATACATCTCGTATGAAAAGATTAAATTCAGTCGCAATAGTATTAGCATTTATGCTTTTAGCAGGTGGTGTGAATGCGCAATCCAAAACGGGTGCAGATTTTTTTGCAGGTAAATGGAAAGTACTGGTGACCGGCACGCCTTACGGAGACCTTAAAAGAATTTATTCGCTGGAGAAAACCGACAATACACTCACAGGAATAGTGCAGGATTCAACCGGTAAAGAAATAACCAAATGTTCTAAAGTCGAAGTAAAAGACAATGAAGTAACACTTTATTACCAGGCCATGGGAAATGATGTTAACATAACACTGATCAAAAAAGATGACGATCATGTTACCGGATCTGTGCTTGGCACCTATGATGCTAAAGGTGAACGCATAAAATAAATTAATACTCAAGCGACACGACAAATGATCTTCCGTTAATAATTTACTGTGAAGCTTTTAGCCTTTTGTATAAATTATATGAATAAATGCAGGTAATAAGTATTATTAAACTCATTACTGCAAATAAAATGATCATAGATAATAAGAACGAAGTAAAAAGGCTGATAACAGCGATCAGCAATCCGCCTGCGAACATTAATTTTCCTCCCAGCAAATGTGTCTTTCTCCAATTCTCGTCGTTATTCAACGTCCAGGGCAAACGTATACCAGCGAAATAATTCGGTTTGATAGTATGCATATAATTACCAATAATTGCAAACAAGAGGCCTACTCCAGCCACAATAAACCGGCCACTGGATTTTATATTTTCATGAACACAAGTATATATAAGTAGACAAAGAACAGCAGCAATAAATACGCTTACAGCAAAGGCTATACGATGTAATCTGTTTTTATTTTCTGCTGCATATCTTTTTGGATCGATCCTGTAAACCTGGGGCAACAATAAATAAACAGCTGCATTCACTACTGTCAATATTATTGTCATCATAATAAGCTCATTTTTGTTGCCATAACGGTCAGGTTCTCCATTTAAATTAAAATGGATAGCAACTATTTCAGGAATGTTATTCCAGGCGATGGCGAGATAAACTGCCGGGCCTGCAATGAACAGCCAAATGATCCTTTTCAAAAACTTATCCATAATTATTTCTTTTTTGATTTGATTTGAAGTAACCATTTCATGATCTCATCTACAACTGTTGTATTAAGAGAGTAAGAAACAAATTGTCCTTTTTTTTCTGCGATCACCAATTTGGCCTGTTTCAACAGATCCAGGTGGTGAGAAATGCTGGGACCGGATATATTAAACATGTTCACTATCTCCCCTGCCGTCATATCCTTTTCTCTCAGTAATTCAAGTATCTCCCGCCGGGTAGGATCATTCAAAGCTTTAAATACATTGTTCATAATCTCTTAATTCAATGATTGTATATTTAGCCAAATGTCTAAATATTATTCTAAACCACCAAATTTTTTTTCGAAAAAAATTTACCTTTCATAAAATCCTTTAAAAAAATATATCCCTGGTAAAGTAACTTTAAGAGTAAAGTGCAGCGGCATTGAAGAAGTTTGGTTTCATACTCATTATTCTTTCCTTCGCTTTCTTTTTAAAAGCGCAACAGGTTAACTGTATCTTTAAGCCCTCTCAATTCACCATACATTTTGGTACCGGCAATGTCCGCGATATTAATAATGAACTTACAGGCTACCGGCGGGTTTCACGCTATTGCCCTTCTGATGGATATTATTCATTTGCTTCATATACCAGTGAATGCTTCGACGACGATTGGCATACCATTTCTGAGGACCACACCGCCGGCGATGCGGATGGAAATATGTTGTTGGTAAATGCTGGAGTGGCAGGAGATGTATTTCTAAGAACGCCAATAACTGGGTTGAAGAGTAATACCATTTATGAATTAGGCTTGTGGCTTGTCAATCTTTGCAGGCCTACAAAAAAATGTCCATATCCACTTTTACCTAACCTGAATATTCGATTGGAAACACCTGAAGGGAAAATCGTCGCAAACATTGTGACAGGCGATCTGCCAAGAGTTGAAGATCCGCATTGGACGCAGCATCGTGTCTATTTCACAACTCCTGCCTCAACGTCAACATTGATACTTGTGATGGCCGATAATAGACCAAGTGGTTGTGGAAATGATTTTGCATTAGACGATATCACATTCCGCGAATGTGTAAAACAAAATACACAGGTAGCTGAAGTGCCAAAGAAAACTTCACAGAAAAATTCACCGGTGACAACAAAGCCAAAACCGGCACCTAAAAAATCTACAACTCCACTGGAGAAAAAAGTCCAGCCAGCACCTGTGATCAAACCGAAAACTGATACGCTATTAAAAACAAATCCAGTTGTTAAACATAAGAATATCCTTCCTGCTGCCCCTTTGGTATTAAAGAACAGGGAAAATGCATTGGTCAGGGAAATTGAAACTGAAGCCAGTGAAATAAAAATTGATCTATATGATAATGGTGAGATCGATGGTGATACGATCAGCATATACCACAACAATACATTAATAAGATCGCATATGCGGCTTTCTCAAAAACCGATATCAATCACCGTTAGTATAAATCCTTCTCAACCTCATCATGAAATAATTATGGTTGCTGAAAATTTAGGCTCTATTCCGCCCAATACTTCCGTCATGATCATTACTACTGCAAACGACCGCTACCAGGTTTTCATCTCCTCCAGCGAACAAAAAAATGCGAAGGTTGTTTTTGATTTAAAGAAATGAGGAACCGCATGAATATTATTCAACTTTGCTTGTTTTCAAATTGATTCAATATGATCATTGTGCAATTTGATGTGGAATTGTGTCTTAAATGAATAAAGGATCGATATTCGGGGTCATTATAAAAATTAAGTACAGCTTCCTCTGAAGGAAATTCTACTAAAGCATTCATGGTTTTAGGGTTTCTTTCCAATGCTTTTGGATTTGTTTCCATTGCCAACAATTTTGCTCCATGTTTCTGAAGTAAGGGTCCTACACGCGGCGGATAATCTTTGAATGTTTCAAAGTCGTGTATGTCATAAGCGTTTATTACATATACTGACATGATCATATTATTTTAAATATTTTATATAAGTAAACAGGGACGATGGATCGTCCCTGTGATTTTTTACGCCATTGCACTGCATTCCTCTGCACATTCCCTGCATACTTCTGCACATCTTTTACAATGTTGCATATGTGAATGTTTTTCACATTCATCAGCACATACATTACAAAGTTCTACGCATTCTTTCAGCAAATGCTCACCATGTTCGGAGCCACGTGAAAGAAGTGATGCTATAGTACGGCAAAGTTCAGCACAGTCAAGATCAAGCTTAATACAGCGGTTCAGCATTTTTACATGATCTTCATTGAGGCAGGCCATTGCACAATGGCTGCATTCAATAGCGCAACGATTCAGCATTTCGATCAATCCTATATTTTTTTCGTGACTCATAGGTTTGATTTTTAAGATTAAGAAATTAATTACTTAATCAGGCCTACAAATACCATGCACAGAAATGCCCTGCTTTATTTGTTTAGACAGCAATATATTAACTTGCACCAATGATATTAAACGAGGATCGCCTATGTTCCTTGCAACAATTGCGATGATGGAATTGTGGTTAAGAAAGAAAAATAAACCGATCATTTAAAATGATTATTCATGGGTAGTCAAAAACTAATTCAATTTTTAAGAAATTCCAACCTCGTCTCTCAAAAAACAGCAGAAGAGATAGCCGGACAGTTTACTCCAAAAGAAATCAAACGAAATGATTTTCTCTTTAAAGAAGGAAGAATTTGCAATGATTATTTTTTTCTTGAAAATGGTTTCATCCGAGCATTTGCACATGATACAGATGGCAATGAGGTTACAACTAATTTCTATTCTTCAAACCAGGTGGTATTTGAAGTGTCATCCTTTTTTAATCGCACAATATCAAAAGAAAACTTTCAGTCAATTGTTGACTCTGAAGGGTGGTGTATAACCTACGACCAGCTTAATAATCTTTTTCATTCTCTGCATGAGTTCAGGGATTTTGGCCGTGCCATATTAGTAAAAGGATTTTCTTCACTAAAAACAAGAATGCTCTCAATGATCACCGAAACAGCGGAGCAACGGTACGACACACTATTGAAAACCAATCCTGAAATATTTCAGTATGCTGCACTGAAACATATCGCCTCTTATCTTGGCATTACTGATACTTCTTTAAGCCGCATTCGAAAGGAATATCTAAAAAAATAATCCCCGGTCATTTCTTGTCATTTGCAAAGAGCAGGCAAGATCCTCTATAGTTTCTTTGTGATATGATCATAAGATCAAAACACAATAAAAGCTTATAAAATGAAAAGCAATTTTTCAATACCGGGCTTCCTGATGCTGTTGCTTACCCTGGCATGTATTGCCCTTATCATAAAAGGATTACAGGCTGTCTTAAAAAGAACAGGCTGGGAAGAAACTCGTCGCAAAAGAATATTTACTATCTCAACAGTTGCTATATTATTATGGGCAGTGTTGCTTTCAGTACTTTCGTTCCAGGATTTCTTTTCCGACTTCAGTAGTTTACCACCAAAACCGGCTTTAGCAATACTTATTCCTTTACCAATTGTTTTACTCATTGCATTTTCAAAAAAAGGGACACAACTCTTACAATCAATCCCACCGCATTGGCTGATCTGGATGCAATCTTTCCGAATAATGGTAGAACTATTACTTCTTTTAGCCTTTTTAAATAATAAGTTGCCTGTTCAAATGACATTCGAAGGAAGAAATTTTGATATACTCACTGGTTTACTTGCTTTGCCAGTTGGTTATTTACTGGCAAGAAGAAAAAGTAATGCATCTAAATTGGCTATTTTCTATAATTTTCTTGGGATCCTTTTACTGATCAATATACTTGTGATCGCAGTGCTTTCAATGCCAACATCCATCCGTTATTTTATGAACGAGCCGGCAAACACATTAGTAGCAGAGTTTCCTTTTATCTTATTGCCGGGAGTACTAGTACCTCTTGCATATACATTGCATATATTTTCATTGAGGCAATTATTTTTTAGAAGAGAATTAAGTCAACCGATCAATTTAAAGGAGAAAAATGTTATCCATGCATGATCTCGTATCGTCTTTTGTAAGTATCGAGAATTGGTTCTTGCTCTTTATTAAACAAATTCCTGGCAATAAGTACTAATCTTGTTAATATCTTATGCTTTTGCTTGTTATCTGAAAAAGCCGGGGCTTGAAACATTTTTTCGTCGATGAATGGGTTCTCACTGTATTGAAGTATCATTTCATCGAGGGTAAGATTTGGAGTCATAATAAAAGGTTTTAAAAGTTAAGACAACAATACCCTTAAAAAAATCGTGCCAACTCAAAATCATTAGAAAGACGAAAATGAAATCTAACAAAATGGGTAATTAATTACTCACAATGAAGACATTGAACGGATAATCTAAGAAAATAAAAGAGCTGAGACATCAACGATGCTAAAACGAAAAGCGACTGCTAATCATTAACAGTCGCTTACATTTTTTACATCTAAACCGGGTGGAGGTGAATATTTTCAAAGTGATAATTGCTGCAGAATGCTACAAAATTGGACATCGCCAAAAGTGAACGGGTGCCTAACGAAAATGTCTCTGAAAGTACACCAGAAAATTGCAGCAGCTTGCTGATAGTTGCATCATGCTAAAAACAAAAGCGACTGCTAATCATAATTTTGCAGTCGCTTACATTTTGTTGCATTTAAACCGGGTGGAGGTGAGGAGAATCGAACTCCTGTCCAAACATATTCGCCGAAAGCTTTCTACATGCTTATTCTGTTTTATTGTGTCGGAAAGTAACTGGAAACAAACAACCGATCACTTCCTTAGCTGGATGGTCTTAGGCAATCAGCACAGCCTATGATTGCAGCAACTTGTTTTATTTTAAGTCGGCGGCAGGGCATGGAAACAAGCGAACCGGCCCGGCGGCCCTAATGACTACTTAATCACTGATTAGGCAGCCATGGCATACTGAGTATTGCCATTTGAGTTTTGAGTATTCAGATTAGCCTGCTAATTACACAACGCAGAACATGCTTACACTTTCAAAGATCTATGCTGTCAAAACCGGGCACCCCCATTTTCATTTCGATATTTTGTTACCGGCAACATTGCTACTTTTGTTACCGGCAACATTGCTACTATTAGGCCATTGTTGCGTCGCACTCTTGTACGTTCGGTATCCCTATTCAGCATAATCGAACTGTCTGCAAAGATAACCATGTTTCCCGTGGTGCATATTGAATTTTTACTTAAAATTTATTTCGCCACCATGCCAATGCGAAATATTTTATTTTTACCCAATGACGAATCCATTAGAAACCTATCAGCAAGAAATTACAAGACTAAAGGCTGAACTTAATAAACTAGAAAAGCGAAAATCTTTATTGGGCTGGCTTAGGTTACTAAGCATGGGCCTGGCATTAGTCAGCCTATGGTGGCTTTGGACAAATGGAATGTTTTTCCTCCTTCCCCTACCCTTTTTGTTTATTGCTTTATTTCTTTTCATCCTCACAAAAGATCTCAACAATAATGATGCAATCGAAAACCTTGAAAGACTTATTAAGATAAACGAAACTGAAATTGAAGTTCTGAATCATCATTTCACCCATTTACCAGATGGCAGCCAATACAAACCCGAAATGCATGAATATGCCAACGACCTCGATATTTTCGGGAGAGCTTCCTTATATCAATATATCAATCGAACCAAAAGTGAGCAGGGAAATAAATTATTTTCAGACTGGTTGCTGCATCCTGCAGAACCCGAAGCTATACTTCAACGTCAGCACGCAGTTAACGAACTGACAACTGAACTAAACTGGCGTCAGCAACTGCAATCCTATGGCACCGCAAGTCCGATCAGCATCAGCACACAGCGAAAAATTGATAACTGGCTTAAAGAACCTAATGAGTTTTCAGGCAAATCATACTGGCGGGTTCTGAAATATCTCTTGCCTGTAATAAGCTTTACATTACTTATCCTGCATCTTACGGATGTTCTTTCATCATCTGCTTTTTATCCGTTAATGATCCTGATGCTTGGCATCTCCTTTATTATTTCAAAACAAGTAATGCCTTCATACCTGCAATTGGATAAAGTAGCCCCGCAATTAGAATCACTGTCTGGCAGTATAAGATGGATCGAACAAAAGGAGTTTAGATCCGAACTACTTGAACAGCTAAAAAACAAATTCAAAACCGGGTCAGGCACATCATCACAATCAATAAAAAAATTGAAAAATATTTTAGACCGGTTTGATATTCGCCTGAACCCACTTGTATTTATTCCTTTAAACACTTTCTTATTCTGGGACTTACAGCAAATATTTGTCCTTGAAAAATGGAAAAAAGAAAATAAAGAAAGCATTGATGAATGGTTTCATGCCCTTGCAGAAATTGAATGTCTTTCGTCATTGGGTAATTTTCATTTCAATCACTCCGAAAATTCATTCCCGGTCATATCGGATCAACAAGGCGTTTTTAATGCTGAAGAGTTGGGGCATCCTTTGATCCCAAAAGAAAAACTGGTTTGCAATTCTTTTGCAACCGAAGGATTAAACCAGATGAATCTTGTTACGGGTTCTAATATGGCCGGTAAAAGCACATTTCTCAGAAGTATCGGGGTGAATATAGTTTTAGCGATGATGGGCGCCTCTGTTCATGCAAGATCACTTACGCTTTCGCCAATGAAAGTGCTGAGCAGCATGAGGGTTAGTGATAACCTGGAAGAAAGCACATCTACCTTTTATGCAGAACTTAAAAAGCTAAAAGAAGTAATTGATGCCGTTTATAATAATGAAAAAGTTTTCCTGCTGCTGGATGAAATTTTAAGAGGCACAAATTCCGGCGACAGGCATACAGGTTCGAAAGCTTTAATAAAACAACTCATACAACATAAAGCCGCCGGGCTGATCGCTACACATGATCTGGAATTGGCAAAACTGGCTGATGAATTTCCTGCCAATATTCACAACTATCATTTTGATGTGCAGGTAGCGAACGATGAATTGTATTTTGATTACAAATTAAAAAGAGGCGTATGCCAAAGCATGAACGCCTCTTTATTGATGAAAAAGATTGGGATCGAATTATAAGCTAAGAGATAAAGGTGTGGAAAGAGGCAAAGAGTAAATTTTATCCCTGTTATAAACTATACAAAGACATAAAACCTCTCTTTCTCTCTTTCAAACTCTTAGCCCTATTTAAATATCCGCCAGATATCAAGCCCTAATGCATAAGCCATTAATGCAAGCAGTAATACCATTCCTACCATTTGTGCATACTCCAAAAACTTATCACTCGGTTTGCGACCGGTAATCATTTCTACTAATGTAAATAATGCATGCCCACCATCAAGCCCGGGTATTGGCAATATATTCATGAATGCAAGAATGATACTGAATATCGCAGTAAGCGACCAGAATATCTGCCAGTTCCATTCATCAGGATAAATACCACCAATACTCAAAACACTACCTACAGATTCACTGGCTTTTGCTTTACCAGTAAACAATTGGCGCAACCCTGTCATATATCTTCCTAATGTTGACCAGCATTCTTTAAAACCAGCCGGTATGGCCTGGAAAAAATTAAAATGCTCTGCCTCGAATATAAAGCCGAGCTCTTCCAGGGATTTTGCTTCAACACCTATTAATCCATTTTTATCAAACTCAACAGTTTTAGTGATCGTGTCATTACCGCGAAGAATTTTTATCGTCAGGCTGGTATCCTTTATATCTTTTGTTGCTCTTTTATACTCGTGATAGTATAATGTTTCAATACCATTAACGCCTACAATTCTATCTTCAGCCAAAATACCTGCTTTTTCAGCATTTGATTTTTTAGCAAATTTTTTCACAACAAATGGCGCCCTCACATTTACAAAACTTCCTGAGGTCCTCGTATTTAGTTTTCTCACCAATCCATCATCGAGTTTTAATTCAATCAGGCTATCCCCTCTTTGTATTGTAAGTGAAGTTGCTTCATCTAAAACGATCCTGCCCTTCACAGAACCAATATCCTTCAAAGTTGTTGTATCTACTTTCAACACAATATCTCCATCCTTTAATCCAACAGTTTGCGCAAGGCTATCCACTGCAATTCCGTACTTAGCATTGGCCGGCGGCATATACTCTTTTCCCCAAACCCAAAGTATTACAATAAAAATGAGGATCGCCAATACCACATTTATTATAATCCCACCTAACATAATGATCAATCGCTGCCAGGCCGGTTTACTTCTGAACTCATAAGGTTGTGCCGGCAATTTCATTGCCTCTTTGTCCATGCTCTCATCGATCATTCCGGAGATCTTCACATAACCGCCCAATGGTATCCAGCCGAGTCCATATTCAGTTTCACCTTTTTTCTTTTTCCAAAGCGAGAACCATGGATTGAAAAACAAATAGAATTTTTCTACCCGGCAACCAAACCATTTGGCTGTGATATAATGACCAAATTCATGTAAGACGATCAGGATTGAAAAAGATAAAATAAACTGGGCAGCCTTCACTCCAAGTGTACTCAAATCAATAGCTAACAAATAATGCATAATAGATTCTTATTAAAAAACAACCCAACCGTAGTTGGGGAACGTTACAATTTTATAATGTCGGCGACAAAATTACGGGCCTCACCATCGCTTTCAAAATATTCTTCCAGCGTAGGCTTTTCTATAAAAGGGATCTTTGCCATCGTCTTTTCAATCAGGTCTGTCATTTCCAAAAAGCCAACCCTGTTCCTTAAAAATGCATAGACTGCAAGTTCATTGGCCGCATTCATTACACAGGGCAAATTACCGCCTTTAAATAAAGCATCCTGCGCCAATGCGAGGTTTCGGAATGTTCTGATATCGGGTTCTTCAAAATTCAGTGTCGCATATTTTCTGAATTCAAACCGCGGATAATTATTTGGAATACGATGAGGGAAACCTAATGCATACTGTATTGGCAGTTTCATATCCGGCAAACCCATCTGCGCTTTTATACTTCCATCTTCAAACTGCACCATGCTATGAATAATACTTTGCGGATGAATGATAACCTGTACCTGTTCCGGTTTCAGGTTAAACAACCATTTTGCTTCGATCATCTCAAGCCCTTTATTCATTAGTGTAGATGAATCAATTGAGATCTTTGCACCCATTGTCCAGTTTGGATGCTGCAAAGCATGTTCTCTTTTTACATTCACGAGAAAGTTTGGCTTCTTTCCCAGGAATGGTCCGCCTGATGCAGTGAGGATCACTTTCTCGATCTTGTTTCTTGATTCACCAACAAGACATTGAAAAATGGCTGAATGTTCTGAATCAACTGGAATAACAGCAACCCTGTTTTCAACGGCTTTCTGCATTATAATATCTCCTGCAACAACCAATGTTTCTTTATTAGCGAGTCCAATTGTCTTTTTGTTTTCAATTGCTTTAAGTGTAGGTTTTAACCCAGCAAAGCCAACAATACCAGCAAGCATCAGATCATAACAATCCATTGCAGCTACTTCTTCCAATGCTTTTTCGCCAGAAAATACTTTTACATCCGTAGCAGCCAAAGCATCTTTTACTTTCTGGTATTTCTTTTCATCACCGATCACTACAATATTGGGATTGAACTTCAGCGCTTGTTGTATCAACAGGTCATCGCTGTTTTGTGCAGTCAATACTTCAGCAGAAAATTTATCCGGATGGGCAGCAATTACTTCCAATGCCTGCGTACCGATAGAACCGGTAGAGCCAAAAAGGGCAATACGTTTTATGTTAGAGTCATTGGTCATTCAGCAAACTTAGTTAACTCATCCGCAATCTTCCTGTCATTACTCAATCTTGGTACTTTATTTTGTCCGCCTAATTTACCGATGGATTTCATATAATCAATGAAACCATTCTTGCGAATTGGCGTCACTTTAAGGGTTGACAAAATATTTCCGCTTATTAAATCATCGTAATATACATTCTTTGTCCGCAGGTTGTCATCCATTTTTTTAATAAAGGCAGTCATGTCATCTGGCTTATTCTCAAATTCAATAAACCATTCGTGATAGGATCTGCCATCCGATTTATTTACAAATGGCGCAACAGTAAATTCTGTGATATGTACTCTCTCTTCTTCTGCAGCACGCAACAAACTATATTCTACCTCCTCACCTATCACATGCTCTCCAAATGCTGAAATAAAATGTTTGATACGGCCTGTAACAACTAACCGGTAAGGATTTGTTGAAACAAATTTTACCGTATCACCAAGATTATATCCCCAAAGGCCAGCATTGTTATTAATGATCATTGCATAGTTCTCTCCCACTTTTACATCTCTCAATGATAATCGTGTTGGGTTATCATTATAAAACTCTGCAACCGGGATAAACTCATAAAAAATTCCGCTATTAGTATTCAGCAAAAGACCTTCCGCATTCTGTGAATCCTGGAAAGCAAAGAAACCTTCACTTGCAGGAAACAGCTCAATGCAGTCAATTTTCTTGCCAATGCTTTCGTACAGTTTGGCTTTGTAAGGTTCAAAGTTTACACCGCCCTGAACCATCACACTGAAATTTGGAAACAGGTCAGCGATCTTTTTTCCACTGCGTTTTGTCAACTCATCAAAATACATCTGCATCCATGGTGGTATACCACTAATGAGTGTCATGTTCTGATTGATGGTCTCATCAACTATTTTTCCGAGTTTGGTTTCCCAGTCTTCAATACAATTAGTTTCATACGAAGGCATCTGGTTTGCCCTGAGATATTTTGGAACATGATGATTGACGATACCACTCAACCGGCCAGTTGGAACGCCGCCAATCCTGTCCAGCACCGGGGAACCTGAAAGAAAGATCAATTTACCATTAGCAAAAGCAGTATTACCCGTCTCTGCCATATAACAAAGCAGGGCATTACGTGCCGTATTAATATGGTTTGGGATGGATTCTTTTGTAATAGGGATGTATTTAGCCCCGCTTGTCGTGCCGGATGTTTTGGCGAAATAAATAGGCTTGCCTTTCCACAGAACATTATGCTTACCCTCCTTGATCCTGTCCACATAAGGCCTCATTTGCTCATAATCCCGGACAGGTACCGCCTGCTTAAAGGTCTCATAATTATCCACATCGGCCAGCTTCATATCCTTGCCGATATCCGTTATCCGCCCGGTTTTTATCTGAGTTTTCAGAATATTTTCCTGGTCGGCCACGGCTGTAGCCATCCCTTTTCGGATACCTTTATATATATATGAAGCGAAGGGTTTCGCTAAAAAAGACTTGATTTTCATACACTAACTGCTAAGCTGGCTGAGTAGTCCCGCCGGGGCGGGATGCAAATATAAAGGACGCCCTATTAATTATACCCGGATGTGGACATAAAACTTTGATAATCTGTTTGCCGGAAAAGCATTTCCCCTTACCTTTGCCACCCTTAAATTTTTGTATATGATAGCCGTAATAAAGATCGCCGGACAGCAGTATAAAGTAGAAAAAGACCAGACCCTTTACGTTCCTCATGTGGAAGGTAATGCTGGTGATAAAGTAGAAGTGGAAGTATTGATGGTAGATGCCGATGGTAAGTTGACGGCAGGTAGTGATGTGAAATCAACAGTAGCTGCAGAAATAGTAAGCCAGGAAAAAGGTGATACTGTGATTGCATACAAACAAAAAAGAAGAAAAGGTTTTCACAAGAAAAAAGGTCATCGTACTGCGTATACTAAAATCAAGATCACAAGCATTAAATAATTAATTTCAAAACTCATTCGTCATGGCACATAAGAAAGGTGAAGGCAGTGTAAAAAATAACCGCGACTCACATAGCAAAAGACTCGGTGTAAAAATTTATGGCGGACAGCCTGCTATTGCTGGTAACATCATCGTTCGTCAAAGAGGAACAACTTATCATCCTGGAAAAAATGTTGGAGTTGGAAAAGACTTCACTATTTTTTCAATGATCGATGGTGTTGTTGAATTTAAAAAAGGAAGAAGCAACAGAATGTTTATTTCTGTTAACCCTGTTGAAGCGTAAGCTTCCAAAAGCTCCATTGTGCATTTTTTGTGAATTTATTTTTGTTAGTTTAAAAATTTTACTATTTTTACTAACGTTAACCCATTTTTACTAAACATTAAATTCACAAATCATGGCAGCAAAGAAAAAAGCAGCAAAGAAAAAAGCGGCTCCTAAAAAGAAAGCAGCTAAGAAGAAGAAGAAGTAAATCGGTTTCGACCGAAAGTTATAAGAGAAGTCCCGCAAGTTGCGGGACTTTTTATTTTCAGAAGGGAAATTGATGAAAATTGATGGTATATGTAACTTAGGAAGCTAGAAAATTTTTGAATATTTTTGAGTTGTATGCAATACTATGAAGACACCTCTTACCATATTCGCCATTTGCTGTTTGACTTCTCTCAGTTGCAACAACTCATCTCAAAACTCCCAGCTGACGTCGCAAGACACAGGGAAAATAGCAAACCCTGAACAACAACTTTTTGGGTCAAGTATTAAATGGCTCGACAGTTCAAAGGTTGAAATGGCCATAGACACGACAATTTCATATAAAACTAAAAATTTTGATTGTGATTCTGTTCTTGCTATTGATTATACTGGTTTTGAAGGCGAGTATACATTTTTACCGCTTAACGACAAAGGACAATGGATAAACAAAATCCAACAAGTAAAAAAGTTGACACAACAACAAGAAGATTATGTTGCTACTGTTATCGGTGACAAAAAATCATATTCCAACCCTGTACTTGTTGCATGTTATGAACCCAGACACGGAATTGTTTACTTTAAAAATGGTAGAGTAATTGGACAAACAGCGATTTGTTTAAGTTGTGCAAGATTAGAATCGACGATTAAGATCGGCGACCCCAAACGAGAAGGGTTATTAAATGAAGTTGGAAGACAAAAGCTAAATAGACTTTGTAAAGAGCTTCAGTTTTCTGATTGTCGCAACGAATAGACGAGGGAGCACAGCATACAACATGAACTGTGTAAAAAACCAAATATAAAATTGATTTTTTTTATGGTTTAGCTGAGCAATAATTAGGTTGATACAATGTTTTGTTTTTTACCACTGCAAATACTTGTTTTAAAAGT